>CEPX01035996.1_pt1 | contig 123206 bp, 142 predicted proteins | sample 361361 | NCBI WGS metagenome assembly CEPX01 (sample SAMEA2619974, study PRJEB7988) | marine metagenome | biome: marine biome (ENVO:00000447); feature: mesopelagic zone (ENVO:00000213) & marine oxygen minimum zone (ENVO:01000065); material: "saline water (ENVO:00002010), including plankton...
TATTTTAGCTTTATATTATTATATATATTTATATTTTCTATATTGAAAATAAATAATAATATAATAAATAAAATTAAAGAATTATTTAATAATTAATAATAATAAAAATAGCATTTAACTTATAATAATATTTATTTATTTTAATCATTATAATTTATATATTTACTACTTTGAGATTCACAAATAATTATATATAGAAGTTCCACCCGTAATATACTTTATTTAAGATATAGATAATAATAATTATTTCATATCTTGATCTTGTTTATAAAATATCATTGGTTGACAACATCTAATTAGTGTCGTCTCCATAGGAAACGAAGGGGTCTGTAAAGGTGGAAATAAATAATTTTTTTGACAATTACTTGAAAAAAGATAGTTTGTTTAAAGATAAATCTGTATTGTTGTCTACTTATTTACCAGATGATATTTTATTTAGAGAGGAACAACTCAGAGAAGTTGCTAATATTATTGCTCCTGCGTTAAGAATGGAAAGACCATCTAATTTGTTCGTGTTTGGAAAAACTGGTACAGGAAAAACTCTTTCTATTAAATATATTTTGAATTCGATGCTGGATACTGCCAAAAAAAATTATATTTTATTTAAACCAATTTATATCAATTGCAAATTAAAACGTGTTGCTGATACAGAATATCGTCTACTTGCTCAAGTAATTAGGGAATTAGGACATGATATTCCTGGCACAGGTTTACCAACTGATGAAGTTTATAATGTATTTTATCGTTTGATTGATAGACAGAAGCAAGTTGTATTATTAGTGCTGGATGAAATAGATCAACTTACTAAAAAAATAGGAGATGAAATTTTGTATAATTTGACTAGAATTAATTCTGAATTACGAAATTCACAGATTTGTTTAATTGGTATTTCCAACAATTTGATCTTTTCAGAAAATTTGGATCCGAGGGTAAAAAGTAGTTTATCAGAAGAAGATATTATTTTTCCACCTTACAATGCTTTACAAATAAAAGAAATATTAAGTAGTAGAGTAAAAAGTGCTTTTCAATCTAATGTTATTCAACCAGGAGTTTTGGAAAAATGTGGTGCTTATGCTGCTAGAGAACATGGAGATGCAAGGAGAGCTATTGATTTACTTAGAGTGGCAGGTGAGTTGGCCGAACGTAGTGGCTCTAGCATCGTTGAAATTACACATTTAGATCAAGCTGAAAATAAAGTTGAGTCTGATAAGATAATTAATGCAGCAAAGGGTCAACCAAAACAATTTCAAATGGTTTTGTATACTATTTTATTGATAAGTCCACAGAAGAAAATTATTTTTACAGGAGAAATATATGAAATTTACAAAGAATTATGTGTTAAAGCTAAGTTTAATGTCCTTACCCAACGTCGAGTTTCAGATATTCTTGCTGAATTAGATATGTTGGGAATTATCAATGCAAAAATTATTTCAAAAGGACGTTATGGTAGAACTAGAGAAATTTCTGTTCCTTTAGAGGAGATGTTGGTAATTAAACTTAAAGAAGTATTAGAAAAAGCATTACAATTGGAATAATGGATAAAATTCAAAAAATTAAAGAAATGTTTGATAAAGGAATTTTACTTAGTGAAGACGTTCTTGAGAAAGATTTTGATGAAGGATTGATTGAAAGAATAGAAATGGAAGAAGATTTACTTACTTTGAATGACGATTATGTTAATATTATTGAGGGATCAGATTATTTAGTTGATTGGTATCAAGTTGATAAGTATCGTGTTGATTCTGAAAAAGATCGTGATGATGAATTATATCAAACTTCTTTACAACAGTTTCAAAAATCTACTTTAACTAATCCTGAATTGGCTGTTGTTAAGCAAGAAATAAAAAGTTTGGAAGTTGAATTAGATGAAACTGAGAGTTCATTTGATACTGTTGCCGAAAATGTTGCAGATAAATTAGATATTGTAGAATTGTCAAAAATTCCAAATTCAGTTAATGTAGTTGTTTCATATATTAATAAACCACATAAATATCAAATTCAAGATTTTACTAATTTTTTTCTATCTAGATATAAATTTATTGAAAGTATCTTACGTAATCGCCAGGAGTTGCAACACCCATTAACAATTTCTAGGGTGTTGAATATGAATGATAAGGAAAATGTTTCTATTATTGGACTTGTAGAAGATATTAGAGAAACTAAAAATGGTAATTTGATGTTAACTCTTGAAGATATGACAGGGAGAATCAAAGTTCTAATATCAAAAAATAGCAAGGAATTATTGCAAGAAGGTAGAGATTTAGTTTTAGATGAAGTTATAGGTATTAATGGTGTAAGTGGTGATAAGATTGTTTTTGCAAACAAAATTGTATGGCCAGATATTCCTAGTACTCATGAGTTGAAAAAAGGACCTGAAGATGAATATATTATTTTCCTATCTGACATTCATGTTGGATCAAAATTATTTTTGGATGATGAATTTAATAAGTTTATAAAATGGATTAGGTCTGAGGCAGGAAATGAACAACAACAAAGTATTGCTAGAAAAGTAAAATACATTATAATTGCTGGTGATTTAGTGGATGGAATTGGTATATATCCCAATCAACAAGAAGAATTGTCTATCGATTCGATAGATGGTCAATATGCAGAGTTTACTAGGTTAATAAAGCAGATTCCTCTAGATAAACAAATTATTATGTGCCCAGGTAATCATGATATGGTACATTTGGCTGAACCACAGCCAATATTTACACAATCCTTTGCTCCTGGTTTGTTTGATTTACCTAATGTTACTTTAGTAACTAATCCATCTGTAGTTAATGTTGGAAAAACTGAAGAATTTTCTGGATTTGATATTTTATTATATCATGGTTTTAGTTTTGATTATTATGTTGCCAATGTAGAATCTATTAGAAATGGTGGAGGCTATCATCGTTCAGATTTGATAATGAAATTTTTGTTGAAAAGACGACATTTGGCACCTTCATATAAATCAACACCTTACTATCCTGCACATCAAGAAGATCCTCTACTTATTCGTAAAATACCTGATTTTTTCATTACTGGTCATATACATTATTCATCTGTGGCCAATTACAAAGGTATTACAATGCTTAGTGGTAGTTGTTGGCAGGCCAAAACATCATTTCAAGAAAAATTGGGTCACGAACCTGAGCCAGCCAGAGTTCCTTTAGTAAATTTAAAAACTAGGGAAGTAAAAATTTTACGGTTTGGATAACATGGACGCATCTCCAGCAATGAAAGATTACTTTGCACTAATCGAAAAAAATGTTCAAAGCACTTTTAAGATTGCTCAGAAGGCAAGGCAAAAAGGATTGGACAATACCAAAGAAGTTTCCATACCATTGTGTAAAAATATGTCCCAAAGAGTTGTCGGGTTAATTTCTGTAGTTTGCAAAGATATATCTAATCACGATATTCCTGGTAGAATACTCGAATTGGAAAAAGAATATGGTCAATTAGACTGGAGAGTCGGTTTTAAAATTGCTGAAGAAGTTGCAAAACAAAAATTTATGAAGTTTGAAGATAACAAGGAAGCAATTGAGGTTGGTATTAGGGTTGGTTTTGCCTACCTAACTTTAGGTATTGTAAGTGCTCCTTTGGAAGGTTTTATTGGTATTAATATTAAGAAACGTAGAGATGGTAAAGAATATTTTGCTCTTAAATATGCTGGTCCAATAAGAGGTGCTGGTGGTACTGCAGCTTCTACTTCTGTTATTTTATCAGATTATGTAAGGGTTAAAATGGGTTATGCTGCTTGGGATCCTAGCGAAAAAGAAATTAATAGATATATTACAGATGTTATGGATTATCATGATCGTGTAACTAATTTACAATACAGACCATCTCATGAAGAATTGAAATTTATGGTTTCTAAAATTGCAGTGGAAGTTGACGGTGATCCTACTGAGAGAATTGAAGTTTCTAATTATAAAGATTTAGATAGAATTGAAAGTAATTTAATAAGAGGAGGGGTGGCTTTAGTATTGGCAGAGGGTTTATGTCAAAAGGCTCCAAAACTGTGGAAGAGGTTATCTAAATGGGGAAAGGAATTTGATTTGGAATGGGAATGGTTAGCTGATTTTTTGAAGTTAAAGGAAGAAATTCACGCTAAACACAATACTAATTTGGATAATAAAAAAGAAGCAAAAAAAACAGTAAAGGCAAATAATACTTTTATTATGGATTTAGTTGCAGGTCGTCCAATCTTAACACATCCACTTTGTGAAGGTGGGTTTCGTTTGCGGTATGGTAGAAATCGTACATCTGGTTTTTCAGCAGTAGCAACAAATAATAATACATTACTTGTTTTGGAAAAATACATCGCCATAGGTACTCAGTTGAAAGTAGAGAGACCAGGTAAAGCTTGTACCATTACAATTTGTGATACTTTAGAAGGACCAATTGTACGACTACAAGATGGTAGTGTGGTGCAATTACAACATCAGTCGGACGAAGAACTTAAAGTTTTAGTAAAACAAGTAGATGAAGTATTGTTTTTAGGAGACATTTTAATTAATTACGGTGATTTTTCTGAAAATGGACATTCTTTAGTTCCTGCTGGCTATTGTTCTGAATGGTGGGCTTTGGAAGTAGAAAAAGCTCTGAAAAATATGTTTGATGGGAATATTTATGAAAAAGGTTGTAAGATATTTGATATTGAAATAGAGCGATTAACTCAATTAATAAATGAGCCATTATTTTTCTCACCAGAATTATCAGAGATGTTGAATTTTTGTAGTAAATTAAAAGTTCCCTTACATCCTGATTATATTTTTTATTGGAGTTTAATTTCAGGTCAAGATATTTTATTATTAAAAAAATGGTTTACTATTGGCAAGGTTAAAAGAGATGGACAAGGCATCGAAAAAATCATCTTACCATACTATCAGTCAGAAGAACTACATCAACAAGGTAAAAAGATTTTGGAAAAATTAGGCACACAACATCAAGTTGTGAATAAAGAAAATATTGTAATTCCAAGGAAAGAAGCTACTATCTTTGCATTTAGTTTCAAATTTGAGAATCAACAAGGATTGGAAAGTATTAAACTAGATCCAGAGTCGGTAAAAGATAAAAGTGGTTTGGAAATAATTAATTTTTTATCAGAATTTACTATAAAGGACAAAGCAGGCACATTTATTGGTGCGAGGATGGGTCGTCCTGAGAAGGCTAAACAAAGACATTTAACTGGTTCCCCTCAAGTAATGTTCCCTGTCGGAGAAGAAGGTGACAGACTGCGTAGTTTTCAATCGGCAATGAAAGCAGGTAAAATTAGAAGTTCCTTTCCTTTATTCTTTTGTGTACCTTGCGATAAAGAAATGATCTATACTCATTGTGAAGAATGTAACAAAGCCTGCGAGCAAAGATATTTTTGTCGATTTTGTGGAGATTTGGACAAGGAAACTTGTCGTCATGGCCAAGCTAACACTTTTAAAATAAAAGATATTGATATAAAATATTATTTAGATAAAGCTAAAAAGCGCATTGGTGAAAAAATAATACCTGATTTGATTAAAGGTGTAAGAGGTACTTCTAACAAAAATCATGTAGTAGAACACTTGTCAAAAGGATTACTACGAGCCAAACATCGAATTTACGTAAATAAGGAAGGCACAACTAGATATGATTGTACTGAATTACCTTTGACTCATTTTAAACCAAAAGAAATCAGAGCCTCTATTGAAAAATTAACAGAGCTTGGTTATACGCATGACATTAAAGGTAATGAATTAGTTGATAACAATCAAATGTTGGAGTTAAAACCACAAGATATCATTTTACCTGGTTTTGGATCTTTGGAAGAATCAGGTCCTAAAGTGATGAGTAGGGTGGCAAATTATGTTGATGATTTATTAAAGAAATTCTACAAAATGAAACCATTTTACAATATCAAAAAAGAAGAAGACTTGATAGGTCATTTAGTAATTGGCCTGGCCCCTCATATATCTGCAGGAATGGTTGGAAGAATAATTGGCTTTTCTGAAACACAGGGTTTGTTAACGCATCCTATGTACCATGCTGGTCTTAGGCGCGACTGTGATGGTGATGAAGCTGCTATTATGCTCCTGATGGATGCATTTCTTAACTTTTCCAGAGAATTTCTGCCAAAATCAAGAGGATCAACTATGGATTCACCATTAGTATTGACTTCCTTTCTTGATCCTGCAGAAGTAGACGATCAAGTTCATGGCATGGATGTTGTTTGGAAGTATCCTCTTGAACTATATGAAGCAGCTTTGGAAATGAAGAACCCTTGGGATGTAAAAGTAGATGGTCAGAAAATAGAACAACTAGGGGATAGGTTAGGCACACCAAGTCAGTATGAAAATATAGGATTTACACATCATGTTGATAATTTTAACAAAGGTATTCAATGTTCAGCTTACAAAACTTTGCCATCAATGGCAGAAAAATTGATTGGACAAATGGAAATAGCTAGAAAGGTCCGTGCTGTAGACATGGATGATGTGGCTAAATTAGTAATCCAGAAACATTTTTTGAAAGATATTAAAGGAAATTTAAGAAAATTTAGTATGCAGCAGTTTAGATGCGTAAAATGCAATACTAAATATAGAAGACCTCCCTTGACCAATAAATGTGTAGAATGTCAAGGTAAATTAATATTTACTATTTCACATGGATCTGTTGTTAAGTACTTGGGTCCTTCATTGTTATTATGTGAAAAGTATGACTTTTCACCTTACTTAAAACAAACCTTAGATATGATTAAATCACAGGTTGATTTAATATTTGGCAAGGAAAAAGATAAGCAAGTTGGGTTAGGAGATTTTATTGGTTAGTCACCAACAACAACTTGTGCATGTGGGATTCCTTGGATGTAAATGATGTTATTTGGATCAACAATTTCTTTTTCTACTAACAAACCTACTGAATGTTTTCCAGTTGCATGAATGTCCCTAGCTTTTTCTAATAATTTATAAATTTCTTCTTTTGATTTCTCTTCACCTTGATAGAATTCAACTGTTAAATCTAATTGTTTTTTATCTTCAACAAATTTTTTACCTAAAATATCAGTATCAGTTATTACTAACAATAAACCATGTGGGCCTTGTTTTTCAGAAATTGTAAATATCATATGTTTTTAACTGGTTTTTTTGATCCACATGCTTGACATTTCAAATAGATAATTAACTTTTCCTCTATTAAAGAGGTGTCTGGTTTGTTACATTCAGAACAAAATACAAATTCACTAGAATACTTCTTGATTTTTTTATTAATTATTGAGGCGGCAACCTTTGATCCAAGGATGGCTCTACCTCTTACATATTTCCCTGGAGTAGCTAATTCTCGCAATAAGTATTTTAATAAATGATTCTCATCTCGACCTAAATCCTTAGCAATTTTCTTTAGATTTACAAGCACAGTTTTATTCCCTTCTAAATGTCCTTTAATTTTTTCAAGTGTGAAGCGTTCTCCACCCATTTCTTGCTCTGGAAGTTCTTCTTGTGCCTTCTCCAATAACTTTTCATAGTCCATGAATTCAATAAAATCTAATTTTTTTATAAAGCTTTAGGCCAGATAACAAAATATTTATATATGTTAAAATAAGCATTTGGTAAAAGAGGTGTAAAAATGCCAGGATTAGAATTAGCTGAAGTTATACTTGCTGTGATTATTGGAACTATGTTTGCTATTGTTTATTCGTTGCGCGTGTTGATTATGTTAGAAAGAAGAGTTGCTTCTATGGAAATGAATATTCAAAGAATGACTGCTAAGGTTTTAAAAGGTGAACGTAAGTTATTAAAGAGACGTAAGAAGTAAATTATTTTTTCTTTTTCTTAGCTACTTTTTTCTTAATTGTTTTTTTGGCTGCTTTTTTCTTAGCGCTTACTTTCTTTTTGACAGCTTTTTTAGGCACTTTAGATTTAGGAGCTTTTTTCCTAGCTGCTGTTTTTTTAACTTTAACTTCTTGTTTTTTCTCTTTTACAACTTTACGTCTAGCAAGACGTTGACTAGCTAACTTAGCCAATTCTTCTTCAAGATTTGCTATGTTTTTTCTGATCTTCTCTTTTTGCTTTTCTCCTTCATCCTGATTAATTAACTCCCCACATTCTGGACAGTGAAATTCAAATTCCATGGCTTGGTCAAAATTAAGTCTTACACAATCATTAGGACAAACAAAAAATAATTCTCCCTGCTCATCTTCTAATTGTTGTTTATAACGATCTAGAAGCTCTTTTTTCATTTTATAATAATTAAACTTGATACTTTCGGGAAGGAGAGTCCAATAATAGATGTACCAACCTTTTTGTTTATCTTTTTTCCTAGTGAATCCAACTAAATTATAATTATAGAGCAAATATAACATTTTGCGCACAATTTTGATATCTTTCTTGATTCTTTTAGCTAAATCGAATTCAGAAACGTTTTCTTTACCAATTAGCTCATGAACTAGTGGAAGTCCATCTTCTCCGATAATTCCACCCAGAATTTCTTCTATTTTCTTCTGTGTTAACCGCATTTTACAGGTTTATATTGGTTTTTCCCCTTTTTAAACTTTTCCATTAAAATCAACTTACCAATATATGTCTAAACCTTAAATCATATACTTTTCTCAATAAGTTCTTCAGCCGTCAATCCTCTCAATTTAGCCTTCTCCAAAGAAATCACCATATTTACTCCTGTATCATCCATATCTTCCGGAAGCAAGAAATACCAAGGTTCCATGGGAAATTTCACACCAATCCAGGATTCTGCACCAAAATGCTTGGAAAAAGTATTAAGCTGGTCGATTTCGTCTTTATGGATATACTTCTTTTTATCCTTGGTAACTTTACATTCGATGGCTACCCTTCTAACTGCATTGCCGGCGATAATATCTGGAGAAGGGTATCTAGAAGAACCTGAACCGGCAATTCTGATAGATCCCCAATTATTTTCATTAAAGAATTTAACTAATTCTCTCTCCCCTTTTGTGCCTTTAGCTTTAGTGTTCATGTTTTCTTTATTTATTAGAAGTATATAATTATTTTGATCAGGGTTAAAACCATATATTATAGTTCCATAATCATTTAATAATTCATTCACCTCTAAATATTTGTGGATAAATATACAAATCTAGAAAATACAGCTTCGTACTTATCAAAGTTAAAAGATTGGATAGGTGAACCTGACGGGAATTTACCAGACTTACGTAACTTTCCTCCTAACATTAAAGATCATAAAGTATTAATTTTAAGAGAAGATTCTTTTTATATCCCAAAAGAGGGCACAAATGCGTGGTTCCCCAATTATGTAGCAAAAAATGTAATTTCCGGCCTAGAACATTTAGTAGGAACAGTTGGGGAAGTCACAGGAGATAGTGAAATAGCTTATTATAACCCATGGGACAAAGATGTTAAAGTTAAACTTATTGATGGCAGTGAAAAATACTTAGACTCTTGGGGTCCTACAAATCATTTTGATACTAAGGAATCCTTTGCCTTTATTCCTCACCCGGAGAAATTTGGCGAATTTAAAGAACTTCTGCCTTATCTAACTAAGACTCCACAAATAATAATCAATAAATTAGAAGAGCATTATCAAGGAGCTAAACCTTAATCTTCATAAAGTCTTCAGCAACAACAACATCATTAAAGACTTCTTGAGCTTCCGTTACTATATCAGCGGAACTTTTGTAGCGTTGACTTATGTGAGTTATCACTAATTTTTTAGCATTATTCTGTAAGGCTATATTTGCAGCTTGCCTTACAGTGAGATGTTTTGTCTTTAAAGCATTCTTCTTTAAGTCATGCAATAATGTACCTTCCAGTATCAATAAATCACAATTTTCTGCCAAAGCATCAGCTCCAGAACATTGCATGGTGTCAGTTACGTAACTGATTTTTACTTCAGGAACTTCATATGTCACATCTTTAGATTTTATTTTTTTACCTTCTACTACAACATCTTTACCTTGTTGAATTTTGCCAAGTATAGGTCCTGAAAGTTTTAATCTGTCTGCTTTAGCCGTATCTATTCTTAATCTTGCTTTTTCAATAAAAGAAAAACCAATACAAGGCACTGAATGTTTTAACATTCTCGTTTCTAATTTGAAATCTTCGTCTTCAAAGATTTTTCCACTACCAACTTCAATTATTTGATGATCTTGAATACTCTTTGCTGCAAATCCCTTTAACATATGTTTGATATATTGTCTAGTTCCTTTTGGCCCGTATATTTTAAGAGTATGTGAACATTCATCAGCGCCCATGCTACTTAACAATCCAGGTATACCAAAAACATGATCTCCGTGAAAGTGTGAGATGCATAATTTTGTGATTTTTGCTGGCTTCAATCCAGCTATTCTCAGCTGCCTTTGTGTTCCTTCACCACAGTCAAATAGAATTGTATCTTTTTTATATCTTAAAGCAACAGCTGCATGGTTTCTCTGTTTTGTTGGTTGCATGCATCCTGTTCCAAGGAAAGTTATCTCTGTCATAAATACTTCTCCAACTCTCTCAAAGTACTAATTTTAGGATCATGATCTCTTCTATTCCTCCTATCGATAAGAACAGATTTAATACCAGCTTGTTCAGCACATTTTATATCGCTTAAGACACTATCTCCAACTAAGATACAATCCTCTTCATTTAATTTTAATTCAGTAATTACTTGTTGCAAGAATTCAGGATCTGTTTTGATTTTTCCAACTTCAAATGATAAAAATCTGTGATCAAAGTACTGTTCTAGTTTAAACTTCTCCAAAACATTCAAAATTGAGTTACAATCTGTATTGGAAATTAAGACTAATTGGTGTGTTTCTTTTAATCTCTTTAAGATTTCTTCCACTTCAGGATATGGTTTTGCTAACATCCAACTTTTGTTCCATAATCCCACCAATTCATCAATAACATCTTCAGGTGCATCGATATTAAATGCTGCTGCAACTTCTTGAAATCCTTCTTTTAAGGAACTATGTGGTTTAGTCATAAAAGCATTTTCCATTTTAATTACATAGTCTGAGAAAGGTTCTCTGATCTGTAAAATATTACGAACTTGTTTAATCGGAGACCATACTCCGTTTTCTACTAGTGTTCCCCAAAAATCAAATAAAATGGTTTTTGTCATAAAGTTATTATTTAGTTGTTTTTATATATAATTTACTGTTGGTAAATTTCAAATCAACCCAATAATTATTTAAACTTACCATAATTCTCACCCATTATGAATGTCGAAGAACGATTCAATCTTATTAAAAGAAATACTCAAGAGATTGTTAAGGAAGATGAGTTAAAAGATCTACTTAAGTCTAAGAAACAACCGTCAGTGTATTTAGGATGGAGTATTACTGGGAGACCACATATTGCTTATTTCATTCCTTGTATTAAATTAGCTGATTTTCTAAAGGCAGGATTTAAGGTTAAACTTCTTTTAGCAGATTTGCATGGAGCTCTAGATAATTGCCCATGGGATGTTTTAGATAAACGCTTTGAACATTACAAATCTACAATTTCTAGAATGTTTAAATCTATAGGTGCTGACATAACTAATTTTGAGATAGTTAAAGGTTCAGATTACCAGTTAAGCAAACCATATATTATGGATGTTCTGAAATTATCTTCATACACATCAATTCACGATGCTAAAAAAGCAGGCTCTGAAGTTGTTAAGTTTGGAGACAACCCAAAATTATCTGGTTTATTATATCCATTAATGCAAGCCTTAGATGAAGAATATTTAGAAGTTGATGTTCAATACGGTGGAGTTGATCAAAGGAAGATTTTGATGTATGCTAGAGATAATTTACATAAGCTTGGTTATAAAAGCAGAGTGGAAGTTATGACACCTTTGGTTCCTGGATTACAAGGTAAGAAAATGTCAGCCTCTGATCCTAAGTCTAAGATTGATTTATTAGATACTGTTGAGGATGTTAAGAAGAAGTTGAATAAAGCGTATTGTGAAGAAGGTGCCATTGAAAATAATGGAGTCTTAGGTTTTTTAAAATATGTAATTATGGTTTTGAAGGCTGATAATGGGGAGAAGTTAACAATTGAAAGACCTGAAAAATTTGGAGGAAATTTAGAGTTTAACTCTTATGATGAATTGGAGAAAGCCTTTATCGCCAAAAAATTACACCCTTTAGATTTGAAGAATTCTTTAGCTCATGAAATTAACCAACTTTTGAAAGTTTTTGACAAAGACCGGGATAAATTGGAGAAAAAAGCTTCTATTGCATTTGAATAGACTGTATATACTTTCGCAAGATTTAAAAGCAAACCTAATTCTTTCTATTTAAAAATTTAAGGAGTGATCATTATGGTATTATTGGCAGAAGGAACTTATGAACCGTTAGTTCCATACAATAGGGCGGAAAGGAAGGAACAGTTAGAAAATTATGAAGCAGCATGGAGGATGATCCCTAAATTGAATACCATGCAACCCAGTATTCTAGAAAAAAAAGTTATGGAAGAATCAGTAGATCCTGATACTGGTGAAAAACTACATAAATATCTTTAATTATTTTCCTTCAATTACAACAATTGTATGTTTGTTAAAATATTTTTCAATTACTCTTTTCATATCAGAAACTGTGACTTTCTTAATATTTTTTAGAAATTGTTGCATTAAGTCTGCGTCTTCTACTTGTTCCCAGAATAATATTTGATCAGCAACTTTTTGTGCATCGTCTAATTCCAATAGATATCTTCCTTCTACAAAATCCTTAGCTTCTTTCAGGTCAGATTTAGATATTCTTTTAATTTTCTGAACTTCTTCAACTATCAATTTTCTAATAAGATTAACATTTTTTTTGTCTATGGTTGCATAAATAGCAAAGAATCCGAAACTAACTTCACCGACATTTTGAGTACCAACATCATATGCCAGTGCTCTTTTACTTCTAATTTCAGTGAACATGCGTCCACTTTGACCTCTACCTAGGATTCCATTTAAGACTTCTAGTGCATAAGCATCAGGATGATCTCTTGGCACAGTTTTGAAACCTAAAACTGTATAAGTGTTGGCAATTTTTCTTCTTTTCTTGACAATTGAATTTGATTTTTGAATTGGTTCCTTTTGATACTGTAATTTAGCTACTCGTCCCTTAGAAAAAGTAAATCTTCTACATATTTCTTGCTTCCAATCTTTAACATCTCCTACTACAGAGATAACCATATTATTTGGAACATAATGCTTTTTGTAGTAAGTCATTACTTTTTCTCGCGTTAATTTTTTAATTATTTCTTTATCGCCATAAGTAGGGTTTTTACAAGGATGTTTTTGAAATAAACTCTTTTGCAATAATATCCATTGATAATAACCAGGTTCATCGTGTACCATATCAATTTCCTTGAGTACAATATTTATCTCCTTCTTTACATGTTCATGTTTAAATAATGAGTTCTGTAAAATATCTGCTAGTATTTCTACGGCCTTGGTGTAATGCTTTTTCAAAACTCGAATGTAAAAACATGTTCTTTCATTACTTGTATAGGCATTGAAATCTCCACCAATCCTTTCAATTTCATTAGAAATCTCTTTGTTGGTTGACCTATTACTTGTTCCTTCAAATAAAATATGTTCTAAAAAGTGAGAGATGCCCCTTTCTGTCGGTAATTCATCATTACTACCAACTTTTACCATAACTTGAACTACAACTACATTTCCTGGCTTCTTTTTGTGAATTACTTTCAGACCATTGTCCATACTGTATTTATACATAGGAATAAGCATATAGTTTATGTTTATAAGGATTATGTAGGTAATGTTTATATAAAGAATATCTATTGTAAAGATATGAAAATAACGGAGTTGCAGTCTTATTTAGAATACCATAATATCCATCTCGCATTTTTGACTAATAGTGATCCAAATTTAGTTTATTTTACACAAATGGAACCTTCTCACGGTTTCTTGCTGATCACACCAGATAAGGCTAATTTACTTATCTCGAAATTAGACAAAAAGCCTAAGATTAAAGGAATTAAAACAAATTACGTTAATAAATCGTGGAAAAAAGATATACAAGATGAATGCATATCACGGATCGGTATCAATAAGAGGAATTTAACCGTTGCTATGATGGATAATCTTTTGGAAATTTTTCCTAAGGCTAAATTGATTGATATTTCAGAGAAATTGCAGAATTTACGTCAAACCAAACAAGACCGAGAATTGAAAAATATTCAGAAAGCATGTGCAGTGACTTCTCAGGCATTCAATGCTGTGGTTAAAGAATTGCCAAATCTTAAAACTGAACAAGATGTAGCTTTCTTTTTGGAGAAATACATTAAATCTAGAAACTGTAGTTTAGCATTTCCTACAATTGTGGCAATGGGTAAGAATGCTGCAGTTCCGCATCATGTGACTTCGAATTGTGGGTTAGAGAGAGGTTTTTTGTTAATAGACTTTGGTGCTCGATATAAGAATTATTGCGCGGATATGACTAGGGTGGTCTTTCTTGGTAAGTCGACCAAGGAGGAAAAGAATTGGTATAATTTATTATTGAAATCTCAGACTTCTGCATTGGATGCCGTTCAAGAAGGTGTTAATTATACAAAATTAGATAAAGTAGCAAGATCACATTTGAAGCAGCATAGTAAGAATTTTATTCACTCTTTAGGTCATGGAATTGGTGTAGAAGTTCATGAGAACCCTGTGTTTAGTAATGATAAGGCTGTTGTTGAATGTATGGTGCCTTTTACAGTAGAGCCAGGTATTTATTTTTCTGGAAAGTTTGGCCTGAGAATTGAAGATACTGTTTATTGGGATGGTTCTAAAGTAGTAGTATTGACTAAGGCGAGTAAGAAGCTAATTCATATAAACCATAAATCTTTTAAATAAGCTCAAAATTAGCAGAAATAAGCAAAAGCTTTATAAAACGATTAGGGGGCCATAGTGTAGCTTGGTCTAGCATTGGGCGTTTGGGACGCTCAGACCCCGGTTCAAATCCGGGTGGCCCCACTTATTATTATGACATCAACAAAAAGATTCGGTGCTCGATACGGCCGAAAACCAAAGAAGAAGTTTGCTCAAATAGAAGCTAAACAAAGAGCTAAACATAAATGTCCATATTGTAATAAGGATGCAGTTAAGAGGCAGGCTATGGGTATCTGGAAGTGTGGTAAATGTGAGGTTAAGTTTGCCGGTAAGGCATATACGATCTAAAGGTGAAAAATGTATTATAATTGTTTTGATTGCGACAAAAAAATTGATGAAGAACACACTGTTACTAAAATACGATGTCTTTACTGTGGTGGAAAAATTCTCTATAAAGATAGACGTACTATCAATAAGGTAAAGGCCCGTTAAGATGACAGATAAAGTAGGTCAGTTACAGCTAGTACAACAGAATTTACATAATATTGTAACACAAAAGCAGCAGGTTGAAACTCAATTAATTGAATTGACATCAGCCGAGGAACAGTTGAAAACTACTCAAAAATCTTATAAGATTTTAGGGAAAATGATGGTTGAAGTTAGTACAGAAAAACTTTCTAAAGATGTGGCAGAAAAGAAGGAAGTACTTGATTTACGTTTGAAAAATTTAAGTAAGCAAGAAGAAAATTTACAAAAGAATATTAAGGATTTGCAGCAAGATGTGATGAAGGAAATGAAAAAATGAATCCAGAGATAAAAGAAGTTATTGAACATTTAGAAATGTTGCGAGATGATGGAGATGTTAGTTCTAAGTTAAAAGAGAAAACAAAACAAGTAATTTCTATTTTAAATAGTGATCAACAGTTAGCCGTTGATAAAGCTTTGTTAGAATTAGAAGAAGTTAGTTCTGCCAATTTACCTTCTTATCACCGAACACAAATCTGGGATATAGTTAGTATGTTGGAAAGTGCTAAGTAAACTATTGCCTAATCCACATTTTAGATTTTAAGAACAAGCTATTTGGTACATATAATATATCGCCTTGGTCCGTTTTAATCTCAGTTTCTAAGTATCCTATTTTCTCAACTTGCCCATGGATGTTACTTACTTCTATTCTTTTACCAACTCGAAGATTTTTCTTCTTTTGAATGATTAACCAGGCTGCGAAATTTGGTATAACATCTTTTAATCCAACCAAGAATGTTAAAATGAGTAGCATCAGAATAGCCCCAACTACGATGTACAATACGATTGACTTAATACCTAGACGGTCCAAAAATAAGACAATAGTTACTAGGTAAATAACGTAGGACACAACAGAACTAATAATTTTATCTACTTTTACTGTAATGCCTACTTTACTCATAATTTTATTTATTTCAATTTCTTTGAGAATTCTGAACAATACTTTTTTAGCAAGGACACCGATTGTGAAACCAATAAGCAGTATTGCAATTCCTTCTATTACTTTTGAAAATGTTATTTGGGTCGTTTCTAAGATACCTTCTACCGTGGCATTAACCATTATCTTAAATTTACAATGTTAGTATATAAGAATTGCGAAAGCGCAACTATTAAAAACGACACTACCAATTTGAGCGTATGGTTGATTACTCTAAGCAAATAAAGGAACTGCAAGCAGAGATTAAGAAAACTAAAATCAATAAGGCTACTGAAGGTCACGTTGGTAGAGTTAAAGCTAAGATTGCTATGCTCAAGCAGAAGCAAGAAGCTAGAGTAGCTAAAAAGACAGGAAAGTCTGAGCATGGTTATACTGTGCGTAAGTCTGGTGATGGAACTGTTTTATTGTTGGGCTTTCCTAGCGCAGGGAAATCTACTTTACTAAATAAGATAACAGGTGCTGAATCAGAAGTAGGTGCCTATGCATTTACCACTTTATCAGTGGTTCCAGGAATGCTTAATTATAAGCAGGCCAAGATTCAAATTTTAGACGTACCTGGAATTGTTTCAGGTGCCGCGTCAGGGAGAGGTCGTGGTAAAGAAGTTTTAACCGTTATTCAAAATGCAGATCTGGTGTTGGTAGTTGTTGATGTTAATCATCCTGAGCATTATCCTTCTATATTAAGAGAGGTTTGGGAATCTAGAATTAGGTTGAATAAAACAAAACCGCAGGTTTGGATTACCAAAAAGGGCCAAGGTGGGATTCAAGTTGGCAAAACAGTTCCATTGGATATTGATGATGAAACTATCAAAAGCGTATTGCGTGAATTTAAGATAGTTAATGCAGAAGTTTTGATTAGGAGCAAAATTGATATTGATGATCTGGTGGATTGCATTGAAGGTAATAAGAAATATATTCCAGCTATTACTTGTATAACAAAATCTGATTTAGCCAATGCATCCACAATTCGTAAAGTGGTAAAAAAAGTAAAAGCTGATTTAGTTATATCTGCAGAAAAGAATGTAAATATAGAAAAGTTAAAAGATATTATTTTTGATAAGTTAAACTTTATGAGAATTTTCATGAAGGAACCTAGAAAGGAAGCCGATATGCAAGAGCCGATGATAATTACAGCTGGTTCATCTATCGAGGATGTTTGTAACAAAACTCATAAGGATTTCAAAAAGAAATTTAAATTTGCTAGAGTAACTGGTCCTTCAGCTAAATTTCCAGCACAAAGACTGATGTTGAAACATGTGTTGAAGGATGGAGACATTTTGGAAATTCATCTGCGATGATTTACGCTAATTTAATCATAACTAAATTACCTATTAAAGTGGCATGATACATTACATTGGCCATAAGTAAGAGTAATCCAAGGAATCCTAATGTAGCGATAGAACTCAGGAAAACACTAAATAATACATTGATTATAATTAAAGTGGCTATAGTTACAACAAATTTTCTTGACCAACTTTTCATTTTCAGTAAACCATAACCACCAATGATGCTTAAAATGCTCAACACAATAGAAATTAAAGGAAACAAAATTACATAATTCCTTCCTGTTTGAGTTGCAAAGCCAGCAGCTACCACAATCCCAACCAATGCTCCTAACGCACCGATACTGCCAAATACAATTTCTGTAGTTCCAAAAATTCTTTGTATATGTGGTATTTTCACAAGAGATATTTAATTATTGTATTTATAATATTTATTCGTCACTTTACAATCATAATTTATTTAAAGAATTAAGCTAAAATTATATTTATGTGTGGTATTATAGGCATTACAGGAGACGATGAACTTAAGCTTAAGATAGGTTTAGCTGTCCTAAAAAACAGGGGTAAGGATGGCTTAACCACTTTGAAAGTTGATAGATTTATTCTAGGTCATAGTTTACATGCAATTGTAAATCATGTAAAACAACCTATACATGGATTAGGATATTTAACTGCAAACTGTGAGATTTATAACTGGAAAGAATTAAATGAAAAGTATGGTTTCGATGCAGACAATGATGCTGAACTTTTACTAAAATTCTTAGATAAGTTTGGTTTAGACAAGATAAATGAATTAGATGGAGTTTATGCTTTTGCTTATTTGCTACAAGGAAAATTATGGTTAGTACGCGATATTATTGGTGTTAAACCTTTGTGGTATAGTTACAATGAGCAGGAATTTGCCTTTGCCTCCGAAAAGAAAGCTCTTGAGAAAATGGGTTTTGTAGACTGTGCAGAATTAAATCCTAGGCAGATTTTGACTTTTGAGAATAAAGTTAGTTTTATACAAAGACCGTTTTTTGAGTATTTACCTGAACATACGGAAAATATCCTGAAACAGACTGAAAATTTATTAGATACTGCTATTGTGAAGAGAATTCCAAATAAAAAGTTTGGTTTATTATTTTCAGGTGGCATTGATTCTACTTATTTAGCTAAGTTCTTTAAGGATCAAGGCTATGGTTTTAGTTGCTACACAGCAGTTATGGATTCAGAAACTGTACCTAAGGATTTGGAGTCAGCGCAAAAAGTAGCTAAGGAATTAGGTTTAAATTTACGAGTTAAAAAGATTAAACAAGAAGAAATTCCTGAATATCTCAAAAGGATAGTTCCCTTAATTGAAGACTCTAATGTTGTGAAAGTAGGAGTGGCTCTGACCTTTTACTTAGCTTGTGAAATGGCTAAACAAGATGGTTGTAAGGTTATTTTTTCTGGTCTTGGAAGCGAAGAAATATTTGCCGGTTATGAGCGTCATAAGAAATCTTCTAATATTAATCAGGAGTGCGTTTCTGGACTGTTAAAGATGTATGAAAGGGACTTATATAGGGATGATGTATTGACTATGGACAATAATTTAGAATTGAGGTTGCCGTTCTTGGATAAAAATTTGGTTGAGTACGCGTTAAAGATTCCTATCAAGTTTAAGATTAAGAATGATATAACTAAGCTGATCTTGCGTAAGATTGCCCTGTCTAAAGGATTAAGCGAAGAGTTTGCTTTTAGGAAAAAGACCGCAGCTCAATATGGTTCTAGAATTGACAATGCTTTGGGTAAGTTGGCAAAGAAACAAGGAAAAAATAAATCAGAATATTTAAAACAGTTTTATCCAACACATAATGTTAAGTTGGGTGTTTTATTTAGTTCTGGCAAGGATTCTCTTTCTGCTGCATTGATAATGCAAAAACAGAATTATGAATTGGGTTGCTTGATCACTATGAAATCATTGAATCAGAATTCTTATATGTTCCAATCTGCTGGGACAGAGTTGGTTAAATTACAGGCGGAAGCTATGGATTTGCCTTTGGTTGAGGTTGAAACTTATGGAGTCAAAGAAGAGGAATTAATTGATTTAGAAAAAGCGATAAAATTGGCTAAAGGAAGGTATGGGATTCAAGGTTTAGTTAGCGGAGCTTTGTTTTCTACATATCAAAGAGATAGGATAGAAAAGATTTGTGATAAACTTGGTTTGAAGATTTTTTCTCCACTATGGCATAAAAGTCAAGAGCAGCATATGAAAGAAGTTGTAGGAAATGAGATAAAGGCTGTTGTTGTTGGTATTGCTGCTGATGGTTTGTCAGAAAATTGGTTAGGTAGAGAAATTGATTTAGAGATGTTAGATGATATTAAGAAGATAACTGAGAACTATGCTGGTGAGGGTGGAGAGTTTGAATCACTAGTTTTGGATTGTCCTCTTTTTGGAAAAAAAATAGAGTTAGTTAAGTTTAGAAAAGAAATGGATGGAGAATTTAGCGGAAGATTAATAATTGATGAGGCTAAATTGGTTGATAAATGACTAAAGTAATGTGTTTCGGAACCTTTGATTTACTCCATTTAGGACATTTAGATTATTTCAAACAGGCCAAGAAGTTTGGAGATTATCTTATTGTAGTTATTGCTAGAGATAAGACTAAGTTGCTGCAAAATAAAGAATCTGTATTTTCCGAAGAAGAAAGGAAAGAATTGATCGATGCATTGATGATTGTAGATGAGGTTATTTTAGGAAATGAGAAAGACCATTTTAAAGTTATTGAGGAACATCAACCAGATGTGTTGTGTTTGGGTTATGATCAAAAGATGGATGAAACAATTTTAAAGGAAAGATTAAGGGAAAGAGATTTACATCCTGAGATTAAAAGAATGCAACCGTATCAAGATCGAAAACATAAAAGTACAAAAATTAAGCAGAAGGTGTTGCAACAATGAGCTTAAGAGATTTTTTGCAATATGACAGAATAGCGGGTGCCGCTGGTGTAGATGTTACAATTAAATTACAACATAATCTTGATCCTTTAAGAATTATTTATCAAACTGTAGAGGACATTAAACAAGGAGCATTTTCCGAGTTTGAAACAGGGATAGTTTTTGCTCCAAAAGCTTATACTTTCGAAGATTTACCGAAATATGAAACACCAACTATTTTGGAGGATTTTATTTGTGATAGATTACCTCTCTGGTGTAGGGTTGATGGCCCACCAAATACAATTACTTTTACTTATAATGAAAATATGCCTTCTCTAGAACCACGACTAATTATTAGCGGTGCCGTGCTAACTGATGAAGTTAAATTTGAAAGATACCTTAGTCCTTTTTTACCAGTAAATAAAGCAGACTATCGTAAACCATTGATAGGAGGTCTACAAGCTTTTAGAAGATGCAAACTCCGATAATTCTAATTTCAGGCTATTTAGGAGCTGGTAAGACTACTTTACTTAAACATATTTTGAAGCATACAGACAAAAAAGTAGCTGTCTTAATGAATGAATTTGGAGAAGTGGGAATAGATACTAAAGAAATACAGAAAGAAAATATTAATGTTAAAGAATTATTGGAAGGCTGTGTCTGCTGTTCTTTACAAGGGGAATTAGAGGCTGGGTTAAAAGAAATTATTGATAATTATGCTCCAGAAGTCATCATAGTTGAAACTACTGGTATTGCCGAGGCTGACAATTTAGTTGTAGATATTAAGGATGTGGATTTTGTTAAATTGGATGTGGTTATTACTGTGGTCGATGCAGATATTATGCTCAGGTTTCCGGATGTTAAAGGTTCTGCTAAGATTCAAATAGAAGCTGCTGACTTAATTTTGCTAAACAAAGTTGATTTAGTGGATGATATTTCTGTTATTTTTAAGAAAGTACGAGAATTAAATGGTAAATCACCAATTATTGAAACGGAGTATTGTGCGGTTGACTTAAGCTTGTTGATGAGTGTCGAGATTGGACATCATCATTTGAAGAAATCAGACCATCATCATCATATGCAATCTTTTTCTGTTGGTGTTAAGAATGTTGATAAAGAGAAATTTTCCAAGTTTTTAGATGAAGTAAAGAACGTTTTTCGGATAAAAGGTTATGTTTTTATTGAGGGCCAATCACACTTGCTTAATTACGTCGGTGCTAGGTGGACTTTGGAAAAAAGTGAAGGTGCTGGTAAATTAGTATTTATTGGAGAAAATATGAATAAACAAGCCATAATTACTGCTTTAAACATCACTTCACTTTGATAAATTTTATATACTCAAGACTTAATTTTCAATTACAAATATAACAAGGTGGTTTTAATGAAGAAAAGTTTGATTATATTGAGTGTAGTATTGTTAGGTCTTCTATTTGTTATTGGTTGTGGAGAAAAAGCAGCTCCTGCTGTAGACTCCGTACCTGAAGAGGCAGTGGAAGAAAAAGTTATGGAAAAGGTTGAAAATCCAGTGGTTGAAAAACCAGAAGAACCTGCGGCGAAAGAAGTAGCGCCTCCAGCAATCAAAGAATTTACTGTAAATGGTAAGAATTGGGAATTTGACGTGAAGGAAATTAAGGTTAAGGCTGGAGATACTGTTAAAATTCAATTTACTAGCACTTCAGGTTTCCATGACTGGGTTGTTGATGAGTTCAACGCCGCTACAGATCAAGTTAATAGTGGAGGCCAAACTTCAGTAGAGTTTGTTGCTAATAAAGCCGGGACTTATGAATACTATTGTAGCGTGGGCAACCATAGAGCTCGTGGCATGGTCGGTACTCTAATTGTTGAGTAAGTTTTATATATTTCTTATTTATTTTTATTTTTATGAAAAATTTGATATTAATTGTTTTGTTGACTTCTATGCTTTTGCTTACAGCCTGTGGTGGCCCAAAAGAGGCTTCTCCTGAATTAGATACTTTTGCTAAATGTTTGACAGAAAGTGGTGCTAAAATGTTTGGTGCGTTTTGGTGTCCACATTGTATACAACAAAAAGATGATTTTGGTACTGCTTGGCAATATATTGAGTATATAGAGTGCTCTACTCCTGATAAACAGCAAACTGAATTTTGCAAACAACAAGATATAACAGGTTATCCTACTTGGCAATTTGCCGATGGTTTTAGAAGATCAGGTCATGTTCCATTAGTAGATTTGGCTGTAAAGACAGGCTGTAAGTTACCAGAATAATTATATTTTACATACTTTTGTGTTAATTTTATTAGATAAGTAGATGATCGATGCTAATAATAATATTACTCCTAAAAAACCTAATTCTAAGCCTTTGAATGGAAGAACTGCGACAAGTCCACTTAAGCCTATTACCGATAATAACCCTAAAGCGCATGATGGACACGCCGGAGCTATTAAACCAACAATGATTCCTGAAGATCCAGTAATCATTCCTCCTTTTATTTGTCTTCTGATTAAAAAGATACTCATGGCTATTATGATACCTGCCAATATGCTAGATAAGATGATAAAGACAAGTGCTGCGGGAGCGGGAACCTTATGAAAAGAAAATATCAATGGTAGTATTAATGAAAATTTTGAAGAAATAAGTTTGTAATTGTAAATTATTGGGTTGGCGATATACATTAAGATAATAGCAACTATGCTAATTACTTTGTATTTCCGTTCACCAAACACTTCTTTTATTGCGTTGATTAAAAATTTCATAAAAAATAAAAAATTTAGCTGCTTAATTCAGCTTCGATTAATTGTTCAAAAACCTGAAACGGTTGAGCTCCACTCACGGACACTCCATTAACAAAGAAACCAGGAGTACCTTGAACACCAGCTTGTTGACCATCTAAGAAATCTTTCTGAACTTCTTGGGCTTGAGCTCCAGTATCTAAACAAGTGTTGAATTTGCTTGTATCTAAGCCAATTTCCTGTGCATATGTTTTGAAACTTGCAACTCCTCCCTTAACACCACTTTCAAAGAGCTTGTCGTGCATGTCGTAATACTTGCCTTGTTCGCCTGCACATTCAGCTGCTTCTGCTGCTTTTTGAGCTTGTGTATGGAAACTTAGAGGAAAATCTCTATAGATCAACTTTACTTTTCCGGTCTTAATGTATTTCTCATCAATTTGCTTCAAAGTTTGTGAATAAAACCTAGCGCAGAATGGACATTCATAATCACTAAATTCTACAATTGTTACAGGTGCATTCTTATCACCTTTAACAGCATCATCATCCACTAATTTGGCCATATCAACTTTAGCCGGTGGTGCTTTAGGTGTAGGCGCAACTGTTGGCGTAGGTGCATCTCCAGGTGCTACCGTTGGTGCTAAGCCTGCTAACCCATTCACTTTCAGTGCTATAAATACTAAAAGAATTATTTGCAAAGTTACTGCCCATTTCATGAATTGAGAAGATTCATTACCCTTTTTTGGAGACTTCCAAGGATCATGCTGCTCCTTACGATGCTTTTGTTTACTTTCATGTGTATCATGTTTAAAATGTTCTTCCATTTTTACCTCCTATTTATTTCTGTGATTACCCATTGATATTTATATTTTATGGGCTTCCCATATATGTAATTAAAGTCTGAAAGTAGAAATATTTTGACTTTTACTGTTCATGGCTCTAAAAAGTAGGAATAAAATAAACAGCCAATGTTTTCTTTTGTTGTTTTCTCTTAATTAGATTCTTTTTTTCTAAATTTGAAAGAACTTGACTTAGCTTTGCTTTAGACATATCAACTCTTATTCTAAGAGTACTCTGCGTAATGCCTGGTTGCTCTCTTACTTTGGCAACAACTTCTTTTTCAAACTGATCTAGGCCCATAAATAAGTATTTTAATTTCTCTTCTTTATCCAACACAGCTTGCTTTTGGTCCAATTTTTTTAGGAATAAGTCCTCGTTCTTAGCAAAAACTAACAGGTAGAAAGCTAAAGCCAATATGAAACCAAAAAGGCCAAACCCTATATTAATCATGGAAAAAGATGATTGAATTTGTAAACAATCTTGGTTATCAAAGCAACCAAGTTCTGTTCCTTGGCTTTCAATTTGTCTAAAAGTAGATATAAATATTATTAGAAGAATTATGCTCAGAATTAGTAAAATCACACCGATCTTTTTGCTATTCATGGTAGCTCAGCAAGTAGCTTAGTATAAAAGACTTTTGCTTGAATCACAATATTTATATGTCTTGAGACTATTTCTTTATTATGAAGCTTAAATGGATAATTATTCTTCTTCTTGTTTTGGCCTTGGGCTGGTACTTACTTTCTCCGTTGTTTAATATAGTTGAGGTGGATGAAGTTTCTCCTTTAGACACCGTGGAAGCAGAGGTAGGTTCTATTGAAGCTATACCCTCAGAAATGCAGGAAGCTTTTGATAAGGAAATGGAGAAAATGAAAGATAAAGTAATGGCTATGGATGATGTAACTCCAGAAAAGAAAGGATTATTGTCCGAAGGTGAATTTATGCCTAAAGCTCACGATGTTGAGGGACGTGCCTTACTAATTGAGAATAATGGAGCTACAACGTTGCGTTTTGAGAATTTTGAAACAACCAATGGTCCTAATTTACATATTTGGTTATCTGCCGATTTACAAGGCAAGGATTATCTTGATTTAGGTAAAATTAAGGCAACTAAAGGAAATGTGAATTATGATGTTCCATCTGATGCTGATTTAGACAAGTATAACAAAGTTTTAGTTTGGTGTGTTCCGTTTAAAGTATTGTTTAGTTATGCGGAGCTTGCGTAGAAAGCAGAGCGACCAAAATGATTCTTCATTTTGAGTATGCTGAGTTAGGGTAGGAATTCTTTCTGTGTAAGTAAATTATGAAGGCCTTCTCTTCGCATTATGGTTTCTCTCCACTTTGAGTAAAGTTCATGAAAATTAGTACTGTATAAAATCTCCTTTGTGTGTATTTTACCATTATCTACAATTTGATTTATATTAACGGAAACAGGGAGGTACTCAGGATACTTTTGGAAGAAAGGAATCATATCTGGATATTTATGCGGAAATTCTCGCATTCTTCTAATATAACCTCCATCTATTTTATTCCTACCAGAAGCTACAATAGCAAAATAATGATTACCTGCAAAACATTCATGCCAAGACTCTCCAGCAGCATCAAATTTATCGAAAAAAGAAACCATCTGCGCCTCAATACTATCTTTATTAATGGTTGATTCAAGCAATTTCCTGTAACTTATGCTGTTAGCATCATCTCCAAATCTTTGTAATAATACTCCAATACCTTTGTACTCATCGTCTTTTAGTTTTTGCCGATCCTCATCAGACATAATCTCTTTCTCATTTAACTGAACATCTCCAGTTACTATTTCTAAATCATCATGCACTAATGCTAAAGTCCTTGCATATTTGACGTTAAAATCCTTAAATACATGTGTAATTCTCCATAAGGCTTCTTCCAAGTGCCACAAAACTCGCCTAGAATGAATTAAGTCATTGGTACGATAAAACATGATAGGTGTAAGATCTGCTTTGAATCTATCAATTGTTTTTAGTGAGTCTTCTCTTCCTTCAAAACCTTCAAGAACAATTTGTTCATACTTTACCATAGAAGAAAACATCAATTCAAATTATAAAAGAATATCTATACTATAGTAAACCCATTCTCCATAGTAAACTTCCAACCCATATTACCAGCACTAAATAGGTAGCTGTCCAGCACTTAGTAAGCGGAAAACATCTGGAAAATAGTCTAAAATTTTTCTTATACCACTTACCATCAAACCAAGCCATTAAATTAGCAATAATGGAATCTAAAAATACTAAATAAAATATCATTGCTTCAATCATATTTCTAACAAATCTTAAATTTATATAAATTTACCTACTTTCTGTATCCAGCAAGCAGCCCAGCGTTCTCCCAAAACCAAACCACAATAGTAGTAATTATTTTATAGGGCTTACCCTAAATATTATAAAGAAAATAACAAAAATATACTACATGCAACAACTTATCAACCAAGCTAGCGAAATCTATCAACAAAACTTCAACAATGAAGTAAGCTTTGAAAGAGCAGTCTTCTTCAGTTGGGGCTGCGTAATAGGAGATTGCACCTTCTGCTACATGAGCACGCAACCTTTAGACAAAGTTGCCAAAGAAACTAAAAGAAGCAATGCTTCTATCTTGGCAGAATTTCTCTTATGCAAACATTTAGGTTGGGACATCGGCTTCTTCACTGGTGGAATTGGCGTACTCAAACCAGACGAATTAGAATATCTACTCAAGGCAATCTATCAAATCACGGGAGAAAAAATATGGCTTTCAGTAGGGCCAGTTTCTAAACCCCTACTTCAACGTTACTTACCTTACATCAAAGGAGTAGTAGGCTCGACTGAAACAATCAATCCTATCTTACACAAACAAGTTTGCCCTTCAAAACCGTTAAAACCTTATGAAATAATGTTTGAAACGGCTAAAGAATTAAACTTACAAAGAGCTATGACTTTCATCGTAGGTATGGGAGAAACAAAAGAAGACCTCATTCTACTAAAACAATTTATCACAAAACACCAAATCAACAAAATTCATATTTACGGATTAATTCCACAAAAAGGAACTCCTTTCCAAAACACTATCATGCCAACAAAAGAAGAGCAAGCTTGGTGGATTGCCAATCTCAGAATAACTTTTCCTAAACTAGACATCCAGTGCGGTATCTGGGAGGACCGAACCGAAAGAATCTCTTACTTACTAGACGCAGGATCAAACTCCATCAGTAAATTTAAAGCATTAAAGCTCTTTGGCACAGATGTAGCTAGAGAAATAGAAAGGCAAGCAAAATTTGCCAACAGAGAATTCAAAGGAACACTCGCTAAATTACCAAACATCAACTGGCAAGAAGAAATAAATAGATTGGACCTAGACAATAAATTAAAAGAAAACATCAAAACCAAACTAGATCTTTACCTCAACAAAATGAAAAAGAACATCATAACCTCTTCCCTTTAAGCAATAAGGAATTAGTGATAACTGATACAGAACTAGCAGCCATAGCTCCTCCGGCTATCATTGGATTTAGTAGCCAACCTGTCCATGGATATAAAACACCAGCTGCAATAGGAATTCCTAACACATTATAAAACAGAGCCCAAAACATATTCTGTCTGATTTTCGACATAGTTATCTTACTCAACTTAATAGCCTTAGGAACATCTAACAAACTATCTTTCATCAGTACGATTGAACCACTTTCCATTGCCACGTCCGTACCTGAACCCATGGCAATTCCAATATCTGCTTGTGCCAAGGCTGGTGCATCATTGATGCCATCACCTACCATGGCTACTTTACCGCGTTTTTGTAACTTTTTTACATACTTAGCCTTATCCTCTGGCAGTACTGAAGCGAAGACATTTTTTATACCAGCTTGCTTAGCAATGGCCTCTGCCGTTATCTTATTGTCACCAGTTATCATAAAAGTCTCAATGCCTAGTTTCTGTAATAAACCAACGGCTTTTGGTGAATCTTCTTTAATAGCATCAGCAACTGCAATCAAACCTATGATTTTTTCCCCAGAAGTTAGTACCATTACAGTCTTACCTTCTTTTTCTAGTTTCTCCACTTTCTTATTTGGTTTAGAACCTCTAACAGGTTTACCAAAAAAGTATTCTTTTCCATTAAACCTACCTTTGACACCTTTGCCAACAACAGCTTTAAATCCAGCTATCTTACTTAGTTTTACATTCTGTTTTTCTGCATAATCAACGATAGCCTCAGCAAGTGGATGTTCTGAACTTTTTTCAATACTCGCTGCAATTTTCAGAACTTTATCTTCTTTTTTAGAGATACTAACAATATCAGTAACTTCTGGTTTACCTTTAGTAATTGTGCCAGTCTTATCAAAAACTACAAATTTCAGTTTATGTGCGGTTTCTAAGGCATCTCCACCTTTAATTAATATACCATTACTTGCGCCTTTACCAGTACCTACCATAATAGCAGTAGGTGTTGCTAATCCCAAGGCACAGGGACAAGCGATAACTAACACAGCTACCGCAGCAATTAAAGCAAAACCTGTTTCTACATGTATAATAGAGAACCATACTGTAAAAGTTAAGATAGCAATAAAGATAACAATAGGTACGAAGTAAGAACTAACTGTATCAGCGAATCTTTGTATAGGTGCCTTCTTAGTCTGAGCTTCCTCAATCAATTTAATAATTCTTGATAAAGTAGTTTCAGCACCTATTTTGGTTGCTTTAAACCTAAAACTCCCAACTTTGTTTATGGTTGAACCAATAACTAAGTCTCCTTTCTTCTTCTCCACAGGAATACTTTCACCAGTAACTAAAGACTCATCAACAGAACTATTACCGCTAACTATAAGGCCATCTACGGGAATTTTCTCACCTGGTTTGACAATAACAAGATCTCCCTTTACCACATCATCTATCGGAATCTTAATTTCTTTGCCTTTTCTAACTACAGTGGCGGTCTTAGCACCTAGCTTCATTAATTTATTGATAGCTTCACTAGTTTTTCCTTTGGCAACTGCTTCTAAATATTTGCCAAATACTACTAATGTAATCAATACAGCAGAAGCTTCAAAATATTGATGTCCATCGCCTGACAAAACTGCATAGATGGAAAAGAAATAAGCGGCACTCGTACCCAAAGCAATTAAGGAATCCATATTTGCTGACTTATTCTTAAGCGCAGTCCAACTTCCAGTATAAAACTGCCAACCAATATAAAATTGTACTGGCGTAGCCAAAATCCACATGATATAATCTTGCCAAGGAAGAGGATTTTTCATGAAGAACATACCTAAAATGAAAACAGGCAAGGCAAAAATAGTAGATAAGATTACTTTAAATCTCAGTTTATTGAGTTCCTTTATTTTTTCCTTCTCCTCAAATTTTGTACTACTATGTTCATGGATTACGTGTCCCTGATATCCTTTGCTCTTGATTACTTGCAACAATCTAGGTTCATCAACTTGTTTTGGATTAAACTCAATGGTAGCTTTTTCCGTAGAAAAGTTAACGGTAGCCGACTTGACTCCTTTTTGTTTGATTAAAGCTTTAGAAATTATCTTAGTGCAACTAGCACAGTGCATTCCCGTTATCTTGATATTTGTTTTTTTCATAACTACCTCCTAAGAATCATGTTAAGTTTATTATATTTATGCTCGACCACAACCACAGCCACCGCTACCTCCACCACAACTTCTACCTTTAGGAACTTCTACTGCGTTAAGGGCTCCAGTAATATCACTGTCTACTTTATCTTGAACAGAAAAAACTCCAGGAATCATACCCATCCAACAACTCCAAGGAATTACACCATTCTCTGTTGGTGTGAATTCAATTATTTGTTCTCCTTTCTTGATATCAAAATCTAATCCTAGTGAAGGCACCTGAATAGCATTATTGCAACCATTAATTTCTTTACCTTCAATGATCCATTTTGTAGGAACGTCCTTCTGCAATACAAATTTATCAGGACTCCATCCATAACGGTTAACTTCCATGCGAATAATTTGATAACCATCTTGCATTTCAATACCTATATCATTGCTAGCGGCAACAGATATTCCAGAGGTTAGAGTATTCCAGTCATAACCAGAACCTGTCAATGACAGACCTCTATTCACCATGATTAAACCCAAAATAATTACAATATATGCGGATGCTTTGAGGATCTTATGAGTTGATTTCCTACTAATTAAGCTAGTAACGTAACCAAATCCTAGAAGTACAGGCAAAGTTCCTAGGCCGAAGACAAATAATAACTTGGCACCTTCTATAGCACTACCAGTACCTGCAGCCATGATGTAAATAGCTTGTAAGGGACCACAGGCAATCATCAATCCATTTAGTAAACCAATAACTAAAGGACTAGAATGTTTCTTCCTTTCTGAAGCTACAAAGCGATTCAAGAACCTAGGAGTTCTAATACTTATTTTACGCAAGCTAGGAAATATGTTAAGCATCTTTAAACCAAATACTATTAAGAATAGCCCGGCTAGAATACCAGCAATTCCTCGCATTTTGGGTGTAAAAGCAATGATACTACCAAGTAAGCCAAAAAGAGCTCCAATAATTGTATAAGATAATGTTTTCCCCAAACCATAAGCTAAATGAAGATTATTTGGCTTTTTTCCGTCCTTGGCTCCTTTAACAGTATAGGAAACAACAAAACCACCACACATGCCAATACAATGAAATCCAGTCAATAATCCAACAACAAACAAGAGACCGTAACCCATACCTTGGCTAATTGAAGGTAACTCAAAACTCCCATAAAAATTCCAAGCGAAGTAAATTATTAGTAATAAACCAATTCCTGAAAAGATCAGACCCCATGACTTCTTTCCACCAGAACAATCAAAAGCATAACCTTTTTCTTCAATAGCTCTCTTAATTTCATTTAGAGAAACTTTATTCTCATCGAACTCTAATTTTAATAAGGATGTAGCATAATCTACTGAGAAATAATCTATAGGCAGTTGCTTCAGCCTCTTGGCAATAATTTTTTCACAACTATTACAAGTCATGCCTTTGAGCTTAATCTCTTTTTTCATTTTACTTGATATCCTTCTTCTTCAATAACTTTCTTAATTAAACTTAAAGTCTTACCGTTTAAACTAACATCAACATAGCCTTTTTCAACATTAACATTACTTTCAATTCCTACGTCTTCCAATGCATCTTCAATTAGTATTTTGCAACTTTGGCAATGCATACCATCAATTTCTAGTTTCATATTTACACCTCGCATGAAGAAGTTCGTATTTGTAACAACTTATAAAAGATGTAGTGAAACTAGTTTCAAAATACTATTTTAATAGAACTATGTTGGCCATTCCTCTTCTTTTTCTTTCAATTAAACCTTTTCCTTCTAATTTGTCTAGAACCCTAGTAATTTTTACCTTACTTTGCTTAGTTTCCTTTACTAAATCACTTTGGAAAACTGAACCTTCATGATCCATAAGAATTTGCATAATATGTTTTTCTCGAGGATCTAGTTTTTCCAAATCAATATTCTTAGCAATAGCTTTTTTTTCTTCATCCCTCATAAAAAAAATAAGCAAAGTGCCACTAATAATAATCAAACCAATCAATCCGTAACTAATATTTTTCTGTGTTTGCAAGGTAACTTCCATGGGACAACTATCACCATGAGTACAAGACATTCTAGCAATTTCATCTAAGGCACTGTTAAAGGAAATTACTACAAATAAAAATATTATAGCTACTCCAATAAGTATTAATCCTACTTGTTTGTTTTTCATAATACTAAATTTCTTTCAACATTTAAATAACTTTTCTTAATATATTTTCAAGTTACTATATCAATATAAATAGCCATTTATCCGAAGTATCATGATCAATGGCCTACTAGACTGGGGTTCTGCCAATATAGCAAATGATGATGTTCTAAACCATCCAGTGATGCAAAGACTAAGATGGGTAAAGCAATTAGGTCAAATAGATGGAGTTAATTCTCGAGCCGTGCATACTAGGTATGATCACAGCGGTTATGCAGCTAAAATAGCTAAAAATATTTGTGAAATTCTCATCCAAAAAAAAAGGTTGCCTGCAGCAGAGATGGACATAGTACAGCACACAAAACTACATGATATGGGTCATCCAGCTTTTTCTCATCCAGTTGAATACGTTCTGCAGGAACATTCTGATATGAACCATAACAAAAGAGCTCTACAATTAATGAATTCAGACGAAACTGACAATAAAGGTAGGACTCTCAATCGTGTAATTGAAGAAAGTGGAGCAAGTCCTGAGGGAGTCCGCAAGCTGTTAACAAAGGAAGATCCAGCTTCGGCTATTTGTTCAAATAAAATTATTGGAGCAGACAAATTAGCATATACTTTTATGGATGCTTATGTTTGTGGTTTTAACCAACTACCTCCAGCCTGGCAAGCTATCTTACCATTCATAACATATGCTGATGACAAATTAGGATTAGATGTAGGTATGCAGGCCCGACAACAAGACGACCCTATTAGTATGGTCTGCGCAACACAAACTTTCTATTTTAGGATGTATACAGATCTTTATCTATCACCGGAAAGTCTTGCTTTAGAAAGGCATATTCAAAAAGCAGTTGAGAATTCTATTAAAGCAGGTATGTTAAATCCTAACGATGTCTGGAATATGGGGGACGGCGCATTGGTACATACAATTGCTAGAAATAATTCAAAAGATCCATTAGTAAAAAAAGCACAGGAACACTTAGCCTGCTACACTCATTCCGGAGACATGTATCATCGTACATTAGCCTACAAATTTGAACGTTTTCTTAAGCATGGAAGCCGAGAAGAAGCTAAATCTAAGATTTCTCCGGCATTTGCCTCTAGTTTCCTTAAAACCTTTCAAAAACCTTCCTTACTCACTGAATTGGAAGATCGCCTAGAACAAGAAACAAGTATCCCTTACATCTGTAGTGTTTTACCTGATCCAGAAAAAGTAAGACCAGCCAATATAACTTTATTTTCAGGAACAAGAATTGTGGACACACTGAAAAACTATAATCCTAAACATTATGAGATGCTCAATGAATGTGCAGAAAGAGAATTTGCCATCAGACTTCTGGTTCCAAAAGAGCATAAGGGATATTTAATTAGAAATCAAGGACCTACTCATCTAGCCTTCCATAACATCAGCCATGAAATAATTAACAGGGAAGGCAACTAATCATTATCTACTCTCGGTGCAAGTATAAAACTCATTAATAATCTGTCTGTTACTTTATACTCCAATTTCATAGGATAATCAGTGTTGAAAGAAAGTGTGGCATTATCTACTAACTTACCGCCAGAAATCATTTTTTTTAAATACTCCAAACTATATTTTGCCTTAAATTTATCGTCAGATTCAGCTTTGATAGCAGTTTCTTCACTAGGTTTGATTTCAATAAAAGCTTTTGATAAATCTCCTTCCGCTTTCACAGATAGTTGTGTTTTCTCTCCCAGTAAGGTAACGGATTCTGCTACTACTGAAACATCTTCTACGGCTTCAGCTAAAAGTGAAGATTTCATTTCAATAACTAAAGGGAAATTTAAATCTGGCACTTTTTGATCTTTATCATCAATTTCCAATGTTGGAATGGAGAATGATCTTGATGTTTTGCTCTTCAACTGAATCTTCAATTTATTGTCATCTGTGGTTTCTAATGTAAGAATGTCTTCAGCTTTAGCTCTTTTAAGTATCTGTTTTAAACTATTTAGATTAATACATATTTCTTCTGCATCTTTAACGTCACATTCAGTGAAAGAACTACTGAGTAATTTGAAAATGACCATAGCCACATTTGCTGGATCCATAGCTACTAATTCTAAACCATCTGTAGTAACTTTAAACTTAGCTTCAGTTACTAATTCTGACAAAATTGAGATACTATCTTTGAAGTATTTTGGTTCACTTAAGACTAATTTCATAATTCTACACCCTGTGGTAGTTTCAACCTTAGTCCCTTTATAAAATTTTATGTAATTCAAACCTATAGTAATGAAAGACATAAGGTATATCAACAGTATGTCTTTCAAACAAAAGTTGTCGAAAAATTTACGCACGCCAACTATAGTTTCGAAATGCTTTTATATGAGTTAGAAAAATGCCTAATTTATGGTAAGATATAAACATGGATCAAATACAATTGCAACTTTAAACACACAAAAGGAAAGGACAAATAATTTACATAATAGCGAATTTCCCACTATTTACAGTTTTTTTGAAAGTAATTATCATTATAAATCTGAGGAAATTCCTATCTTTAGGCATAAAGGATCTCAAAAAAAATCAGTAACACTGGGTTATTATAGAATAGATGATATTACTGATTTATTAAGCAGAAGTGGCCTCGAGGCAAATAGTGTTAGAAGTTTCAGAAATGAATTGTTGGACTGCTCAGGAGGTGAATATTTTGGTAGAGAATCATTTGTTACCAAACTCAGCAAGCGTCGAATTTTACTTGATCAAGTAGTATTTTATTGTGCAGAAAATTCATAACTTTAATCTTTTACCATTGGTCATAATATGGGTTTTGTTGAAACCTAATTGCTTGGCCAAGTTAGCTAACATTACTGGTCTTTCATCTCCGCCAGCATGTGCTGGGATGATGTTTTTTGGCTTTAACAACTCAAACAAATCTCGATGATCTTCTAAAGCTGCATGTCCACTTACGTGAACATCTGTAAATAATCTTAACTTCTTTTTTCTTAACATCGATTCCAGTTTTTCTCTGTTTTGAATATTTAATTCAACAGGAATTGTAGAACAACTAAAGATTACCAAATCTCCTGGATCAAAATTATAATGTAATTCTCCTCGCGCAATTCTAGAAAGAACTGCTTTAGGTTCTCCTTGATGTCCAGTACATACTACTAAATATTTGTCTTTTCCTTCTTTCATAATTCTTCTAAAGAGTTTCTCAATTTTATCTCTATGTCTGATTAAACTAATATCTCCTCTGAAATCAACTATTTGTATATTTTCAGCTGCTCTTACATATTTTTGCAGAGATCTACCAATGAAAACAATTTTTCGATTGAGCTTTTTACCCATTTCAATAATACTTTTTAATCTAGCAATATGGGATGAGAAAGTTGTGACGATCATACCTTTTCCTTCAGAATTTACTCCTAACATTACATCCTTGAGCATTTGTTTTGCTACAGATTCGGAAGGCATTTTCATATGTTTATCAGCATAAAGACATTCAACCACTAATAATAGAACTCCTTCATCTCCTATTTCTTTCAAGCGTTGGAAGTTAGGTTTCTTGCCTAAAGTTGGTTGCCTATCAAATTTATAATCGTTAGCATATACAATCTTACCATACTTTGTATGGATTATAACCAAAGATGCGTGAGGTATGGAATGTGTAACATGAACCATTTCTATGATTATATTTTCTGATATTTTGTAGAAGGAATTTAAGTTAACTGATACCAATTTATTGGGTAAAGTAATTTTATCGTCATGTAAGATACTTCTTAATATTTCAATGGTATACGGCGTGGAAATAATTTGAGCTTGAGGAAATAATCCTGCTGCAAAGGGAATTGCACCTACATGATCTAAATGTCCATGGCTAGGCACAATTGCTTTAACTTTGTCTTTCCAATCATCTATATGGTGATAATTAGGCACTGCCTTCACCTTGAGTAATTCTTCATAATTCATACTAGCATGAATATCTTCTCTGTCTTCCGAGTAACGGATGTAATTCTCCATACCTAGACCCATGTCAAGAATAATAACTTCGTCATCTACTTTAACTGCTGTAGAATTACCTGCTGTTTTGGTAAAACCCGAAATTGTGCAAACTTCAACTGGCATGATCTTGGTAGAATAAAGGTGTTTAAATAATTATGGTTGTACTTTATTAGATAAATATTCTCTAACCTTTGCCATTGCTTTACCTCTATGACTAATCATATTCTTTTGATGTTCACTCAAAGCAGCATAACAAAAATCAAAACCATTTGGAACAAACAATGAACTCAAAGGAATTCCACTCTTAATAGGGGCCATTAATTTATTAGCAAGTACACCTTCGGTTTCTCCCATTGCATCATATAACACTGAACCATTAGCTTCAACCAAATACGCAGAACAAATGAACTTAGCACTTCTATCTTTCTCATCTTTCATCCTATTTAGAAAATAATCTACCCACTCTTGATCAGAAGCATGCTCACCTGCGCCCCATCTTCTGGTTTTCACTCCTAATTCTCCTTCTAAGGCATTTACAACGATACCAGAATCATCAGCTAGAGTCATCATCTGAGCCTGTATGGCAGCATATTGTGCTTTCATTCTAGAATTATCTTGATACGTTTCACCATTCTCCACGAAATCAGACATATCTATATTTTTGTCTTTGAGAGAGTATAACTTTATTGGAAGAGGCAGCAACATTTGCATAATTTCATTATACTTACCTTGGTTGCTTGTGGCTATGAGTAGACTTTGCATAGAAAATTTGTGAAATGCTAATATATAAATATTTGTAGAATGGAGTTAATCACTGATATATTCTTTTACAAACGTATCTCATAAAATACGTAAATGATAAGACTGTGAAAACAAAGATCCACTGTAAACTATCAAAACATCGAGTGTTCAATGCTGCAATTAATAAGTAAATAATTAGTATCCAATTAACAAATTCAGTGTATAATTCTAAAGGTTTCATATTAAAGTTCTAACAATACCCCAAGCTGCTAGTAGAAGTGCAATGCCACCAGCCATCCAAGCTAATTTTTCTAGAATTTTATTTTTTTCGTCTTCTGACATTCTTAATGGAATTGTTTCTTAGAATAAAAAACTTTGTAAAAAATGTGGATGGCAGGACTCGAACCTGCGAAAGCACTAAGCTACCGGATAACTCCTCTAAAAAGAGCAAATGGTTTTGGCATTTGAGTCCGGCCCATCTAGTCAAGCAGTGCTGTATGCTGAAAGCAGAACCACTGCTCATTGACCACTCTGGCACATCCACTTATTGCTTTTTCATTACAGTTCTTATTTAAATTTAACTAAAAACACAAACAATATATACTATCTTTCCATACCAAGTCTATGAAAAAGAGGTACCTCTTAATTGTCCTATTGTTGATTCCGTTTGCCATAGCAGACGAAGTTACCTTGACTTTCATTTCTCCAGATAAGCAGGATTTTACTAATTATTTCCTGACTTTGAAGTTTAGTGGTGATACTCATCAAGGATTATTAGATTCGTCAAAGGTCTCCATAGATATTCCTAATGTAGAAATTGAAGCTATATTGGATAATCTTGCCACACCAGTTCCTGATTATTATGGATTTAGGTTAGTACAAGGCAATACTGACTTTTTTGTGTTTCCCATTGGTTTTGTACAAGGCTCTATAGTAGATCTTGAGGGAAATTTAATTCCTAAGGCTGATTTGCAGTTCAATTGCTTTACGCCGCTTGAGGTAAAATTACCATCTACGACTGATAATACTGGATTCTTTTCAATCCCCAATATTCCTATAGGATCATGCACTGTAGTTGCTTCTACCAAGAATGCAGCAGGAAGTTCTGAGTTTGTAGTAAATCAAGGTCAAGCTAGTAAGGTTGAAGTAGTTCTGACTAATGAAGTTGCTGGTACTGGTTCCCGTACCATTATTTTCTTACTTCCTTTGTTATTAGCTGCTGTATTCTTGTTTTGGATATTTTGGAAGAAACCAAAAGTTGTCAAGGCAGAGATTAAAGATGAAACTGATGATGATTTGTCCAAACAAACTAAAGCCTTATTGGAAACATTAGCTCCTAAGGAGAAAAAAGTAATAGAATTTCTGCTTGATAATGACAATCATTGCTCTCAGGCTAAGATTAGACATGGTACTGGAACTCCTAGAACTAGTTTAAGTAGGATATTACAAAAATTAGAGCAGAAGAAAATGGTTCATATTGAAAAAGAAGGGAAAATGGTCTCTGTTTCTTTAACAAAGTTCTTTTTAGACAAATAATGGTTTTTGGGCAGTCTTTTGAAGTTTAAATTAATTTTGGTATTTTTATTTCCTTTTGATAACATCTAATGCCCGCCCAAGTTATATATAATTGTTTGACTTTTGAAACATAATCCAAGATAAAGGAAACGTACTTTATCTGGATCCCGAAAATGCTGTCAAGTGCAGAGTGTTAAAACACTCAAACTGCATTTTCAGGATGAAAACACGAGGAGTTATAATGAAAATGAAAAAAATAATGTTTGTCTTGGCCTCCATCTTACTGATGGTTTTGGCCGTTACTTCCGCTTCGGCAGAAGTGACATTAAAACAAGTTCAGCAAAGTCATTTTGGCGGCGCTGAAGTGATCGACTTTGAAGATAACTTATGGGAATCCCAAAGTGCTTCATTTAACGATCACACTGGTAAAACATCGGCAATCCTGGTTAATTCGTATAACCGAGGAGATGCTACTACATCATCTGGAGAGTACTCTTTATTTAGTAACGGGAATTATCCAGATACAAGCGCAAACGTGCCTTTGACTATTGAATTTGAAAAAGGTATGTCTGCGGTTGGCTTTTACTTAGGTAATGGCAACAAATACGGTGAACAAGTAAGTGCTATAGTAACAGCTTATGGTGAAAATGGTAAAATTTTAGGTATGATTGCACAGAATCAATTAACAGACTCAGTGGAATCATTTCTGGGATTGGAAGCGCCTGCTGAAGCAATTTACAAAGTAACTATTGATTACGGCGACAGTTTGCTTGGAGAAGAAATTGATGATTTGATGTTCATTGAGGAATCAGATTTGTCTAGTTTTACATGTTCAGATCCTGATGGAGATAATATCTTTGAAAAAAACACTGTTACTGGTTTAGATAGTTCAAAAACATCTGTCTTAACAACTGCAGATTATTGTACTACTAAAGATGGCGGCGCACAAACAGATAAAGGTGCATGGGTAGCTGAGGAACAATGTGATGCTCAAGAAAGAGCTCATACCTATTACTATGAATGTCCTAACACACATACATGTTCAGACGGAGCTTGTGTAGTTAAAGAGAAACCAATTCCTGAAGTGAAGAAAGCTCCAACATGCTCAGATACCGACGCCGGTAATGATAAGTTTGAGAAAGGTGTCTTAACTGTCTATACTCCTACCTGGGGAAATCAAGTTGTACATGAGTATTGTGCAGATGAGAATCGCAACAATATGTATGAAGGAGAATATTTAGAGGAGTTAGTATGCCTGAAGAACGATGCTACATATGCCTATGAACATGTGCAAGTTAAATGTAAATACGGTTGTGAAAATGGTGCTTGTAGAGATAAACCAGAAGCACCAACACCTGTAGCCGGATCTTGCGTAGATCGTGCCATCTTAAAAGGTGGTAACTCTCTTAGTTTAGACGATGGTGTAATCGGTAATGTTGGACAAGGAGATTTTTACTTTTTAGATAGAACTAATACTAAGGATGGACTAAAGTTTTGGGCCAATAATATCGGTCAGCAAGGTCTTGTAGATTTAGGTAAAGTTAGCGGTAAATTAAAAGATATAATAATTCCTCATTACGATGTACTAGAATACCCTCAAAATAAGCAAGGATTTACTAGATGGGAAGTTCCTGTTGTAGAAGGACATGTTTATGCTGTTTTGGTTGAGGATGGTGTCAGCCTCTTCAGAGTAAATGAAAGAAATGATCTTTCTGTAAAATTAGAGTATCTTACTTCAGAATGTACTAAAAAGGTATCTGAAAAAATATACCTTTACAACAAGAATGATGTCAACGGAGTTGAGCTGGAATGGAACGATCCAAAAGGATTTGGTTCTAAATTTGATGAGTACAATGTGCAGTGGACGGCTGATGGTTGGTCAAAACCTGCAAATTCATACATTAGCTTTGGTAGTTATTACAACCTAAAGAACTTAGATGTTGGTAAGACTTTTGAGTTTAAAGTATGCCCTACCAAGAATAAAGTAGTTGTTGGAGAATGCAGTAATACTATTAAGGTAACCATTAAAGGAGAAAAGGAAATATACAACGAAATTCCTAAAGTTGTTGGGCCCTTAGGTGAAAAGGTTCCGGTAAACCAAGTTAGCATTTGCGATAATGGTTGTAGTTACGATGGGAAGTGTCTACCCATTGGTACCAGAATTAAGTCTGATAGACCTTTGTACTGCAATTGGGAAGGTAAAATGTTTCCACAAGAACAAGTTGGAGCTGTGTGTGAGAACAACTTCGAATGTAGTACAAATAGTTGTCTGAGCGGTCAATGTAACGATTTACAGAAAGAACTTTCAGTGCAACGAAGTATGTTAGAAAGAATCATATCTTGGTTAAATAAACTATTTTAAGAAGCCCCTCCGACACCTCTCGGCTTAGGCTGAGGGGTGTCACTTTTTTTAATAGTTAGGTGTAGATGCTTGGAGATAAAAATGACAAATACATTACCTATAGAAATGGCGGAAGTTTATTTCCCAAATGATCAATTTAATGATTCACAAGGATTTACCATAACTCCTGAAATTTGGTACATTAATGGAGAAACTGGTGATGCGAGAGATTATCAATGTCTTGCAACTAAAGTACAGTATCTACTGCAACCAATTCATAATAAAGTAGAGATTGACAATAGTGGATTCAGTAGAATGGAAAATAAGTGGTTTGCATTAGGAAATAACCCAATACATTTGGCAGATCTAAACATTTCTTAATTGATTTTCAATTGCAGATAATTGCTTTTCTAGATCATCAAGTCCAGTTTGAACTACTTTAGTTTCTGCTGGTTTAGGCGATGCAGGTGGCGGACTAGGAATATGTCTAGAACTAATCACTGGTATAGTTGGCGCCTGAGGTTGAACTTTAGGTTTTGGCTTATGTTTATGCGGCTTAAGCTTTCCCTCTGGTAACAATTTTTTCAATTTATGTTCGATTAAATCATGCAATTCTTTAACATCAACTTTTACTTGGTTGAACAAGGCCACTTTTTCCTGTTGTAGTTTTCTTATTGTTTCATAACCTTGAAGAAAAATTATACTCTCTCTAAGAGACTCTAAAACATCTTTACGCAGCATTTTAGGTTCAGAGATTTGAACCATAAACTGTGGACTACTATTAACTACCTTCTTCTTTTTCTTAGATTTACCACTAGTTTTCCGCGTCGAAGTTTTTTTACTGGATCTCTTTTTTTTCTTTGCCATTTATTAATAATTTTCTGGTTCACTCAATGCATGGTTAAGAAAGTCAACTTTCTTCTCAACTTCATTTAGAGAATTTTGCCATAATTCAATTTGATGGTCTTCTTCGTTCTTTAAATCATGTACTTTTAACAAGGTACTTTTAGCATCTTCTAATTTGTGATGTATTAACTTTAATAAATTTAATACATCATTGTACTCATCCACTTTTACAAAAACGGGCATTTGGTCCATAATAATCACCTTCCAGTATTCATTTTGAATAACTTTTGATCAATGTGCAATAAATGATCATGCGTTGATTTCATTGATCTTCTTAATTTCATTAACTTGCTTTCTTCATTAAACTCTGACTCATCGATTTTCTTTGAAATATGTTTGAAATTTAGTATTTCATGGTGTAATTCAGCTAAGTTATCGATAATATGCTGATATACATTCATCTTAATATATAGTGGTTCGCTAGATCCCCCCATTGCAGCTGGGAGCTTTGCCTTTGGTGGCATTGGCACTACTGGCTTTGCAAGTGCTTTAACCGGTTCAATCTTCACCTCTGGCGCTTTTGGAGCTTGTGTAACGACTGGCTTACCAACAACTTCCTTAACCTTATGCGGCTGTATAACTCTCTCTTTGTTAGTTGGTGCTGAAAAATGTAAAGTGTCACGACTAACGTCCTCTCCGACCTGATGCCCTTTAGGAAAAGGAACCTTCGGTTCTTTCTTCTTGCCAAATAGCCATCCCATAAGCAAATACTGTCCAAATATCTTTAAAAACTTTGTTTAGTACTTTCGTGGAGTAATTATCCCAAAAACAATAATAACAATTAATACTAACTCTACCTAGTACTCTTTATGCGCTTGCTCATCCTTATTTTGATCCTACCTCTCAGCTTTGCTAGTTTAGAAATTACTGAAATATCATATAGTGAGGATGAGTGGTTTGAAATATTTAATTACAATAATTTTATAGTTAACTTATCTGCATGGAAAATTCAAGACAATAAGAATACTGATAAAATTGAATGTTGTAAGGATAATTGTAGTTTGATTGCCGAGCCATGGCAATATATATTAGTTGTTGGCAGGAGTTCAAAACTAATTAACGATTCCAAAGAAAAGTTATTATGTGTTGATGATGCAAAAATAGGAAATGGTTTAGGAAATTCAAATGATTTACTGAATCTATCGAATGGCAACTATTCTTATTTGGTAACTTATACAAAGCAATTAGGAGCTTACAAGAATAACAAAACACTTGAAAAAAGAGAGGATGGGACTTGGGGTGAAAGTATTGTTGATAATGGTACTCCTTGGGCCAGAAATAGTATTTGGGAAACATCTACCGAGTATTCATATTTACAAATTAGTGAATTTCTTCCTTCTCCAAAAGGTGACGATAATGCAGAAAAACCCTTCGGTGAGTGGGTTGAAATTCTTAATATTGGTCCAAAAGATATTGTCATAAGTGGATTAAAATTGACGGATCAAAATATTGAAAATGAACTATATGTCGCTAATTCTAATCTACTGCAAGATCCTGTTCTTTGTGCTGGTTGCTACGCTGTGATATACAGAAATGGAGACACAGATTTTTCACTCAACAATTATGGCTATGATGAAGTAAACTTAAATTACAAAGATGAAGTGATCGATAAAGTTTCTTACACAGGCAGCACTGAGGATATGTCTTGGAGTTTAGTTAATGAAAACTGGTACCAAACCGAGCCGACTCCTGGTTCGGAAAACAATTATCATGGAAAATGTGATTGGTCTATAAGTATCTCAAGCGATGATTTGATTAAATCAGAAAGTTTTGATTTTGCCATAACGGTGAATAGAGAATATGGCTTTGCTAATAATGTTACAGTTAAAGGAGTTGTGGAGGATTATTATGGGAATACTATTAAGGAATATCGTCCATGGTCAAATCAATATATTGTAAATAGTGCCAGTAAGAAATATTCTCCGAATTTCAAAGAAGGAGTTTATCAAATTAAATTATGGATAGAAAATATAACTTGCGATACCAACTTAGAAAATAACCAAATTAATGAAGTCTTCTCTGTGAACCCTTATCATACAACAAATAATAATTTACTTAATATTGTAAAAATATCTACTGGTAAAGGTTTAGGATGGGGTGATCAGTTTACAGCCAAAATAAGTGTATACAAAGGAAACACGACTAAGAAGGTAGTTTCTATTTGGGCTGAGAAAGATGACATAAAGATTACCAAAACTTCCAAAATTTCTGTAGAAAATAACTATCAAAATTATGTATTTACAATCCCTTTGCAGTTAATTTCAAACTGTGCCAAAGAACAAGTACAAGATGGTACTGGTATTCTAATTGTGCAGGGTTTTGGACAAAAAATCACCCAAGAATTTGAAATAAAGGGAATTAAGAGTAAGGTTTGTAAAGATTATAGCAAATTCAAAGAAAGACAAACTAAAGCTTTACTCAGGGAAAAAGCGAAAGAATCCCTGCAAATAATAGGGCTACCAACCGAAGTGAAATCTGGAAATTCGATTCGCTTTAAATTACAATTATTTGATGAGAAAAAAAGAAAGTATCAAGCATGGAGTTATTTTTACAGGGGCAATAAATGCTATTCATGCCTGGCCGCTGAACGTGATGGTAATAAGATTGATTTTCATGTTGACAATGAACTTAAAACAGTGGAATTAATCAATAAAATAGATGAGGATATTGCCACGGGGTGGTATAAACTGATGGTAAAGATCTTACATGAGGATCGCAAAACTCCTAAGACTATAACTCAAAACATTTATGTTACAAAAGCATTAAATATTACTAAGTATCAATTAAATCAATCGATTATGGTTGCTACGCAGCCCAATAAAACTGAAAAGATATCAGATATTTCTTATGACCGAGATAAGATCGTTATACCAGAATCAAAATTTACCGTGTATCAGTCCAGTTCAAAACTTATCCAAAGAATTCTTCCAATTTTTCTTGCTATATCTTTTGGGACCATGTTAATTTTTTATGGATTTAAATCTTAACAGGCTGAGGCCAAGATAACTCCCAACGCTTAGATCGCTTACGCAGTTCGTGATAAAATCCTTTTGCTCCATAGGCCACAAATAACGCTCCAAGTACGTCGATAGAGTAATGTACTCTTAACAGTAATACACTTAATCCCATGACTACAGTACAAAACAACATTAATTTCTTCATCCATTTTTTCCTGGCAATTAAGTATCCAACGAATGCACTCCCTGTATGTCCACTGGGAAATAGATCTTGAGTAAAGTAAAGACCGCCAAATAAGACTTCAAATACTGGAACTAATTCTAACCTAATAGTTGGAGCTCCAAGTGTAGTTAAAGAAATGAAAATGCTTCTAAATATGACAAAAATTCCAAATACTTTCATGGCATAAGGCAACCTCTTAGGTTCAATTGTTATGAAGTAACCCCATAGCAATAGCTGTACAAGGATAAATCCGTATGTAGCAATATACATTACATTAGTTAAAGGGATTAAATTATGTAAGAAATCTGGCAGCGCTGGCGCTGCGATGGTGTCTGCTCTTAATCCTGATAATTTAAGAGTGATCATTGAAAGAACTAAGAACAGAGTACTAAGTACTAAGTTCTTCATAAAGGCTTTATTTTCAGCCAATTTCCGCCACTTTTTTGTGATTCTGTTAAGCATTTTTTGTACTTGATTTATACTATTTTAGGAGTTTTTCTACTATATAAATCTTTTGGTTATTTGTATCTAAGTAGTAGTAACAAGTAAGAAATACAAAACACTTAAAAATCCCTCTTGTTTTTGATTTATTATGGAAAAGAATGTGGTTTTTAGGGCTTTAATTGAAGTAGTAGGAAAACCACGGAAGCATGTGGAAGAATCTTTGAAGAAATACGTAGAAAATTTAGGTAATGATAAATTATTTGAAATTACCGGTTCAAACTTTGCAAAAATTAAGAAACAAGACGAACAAGAGATGTGGGCTGGTTTTGCAGAAGTGGATATAAAAACAGCAAAGATCGAAGATTTAACCTACTTTTGTTTTCAATATATGCCCTCAATGATTGAGATTATAGAACCTAAAGAGTTTGTTTTGAATGATGGTATGTTTACGAATTATCTAAACGATTTACAGGCAAAATTGCACCATGTTGATATGATTGCCAAATCAGTGAAAATGGAGAATGATGCATTACGTCGAAACGGTGGTAGATTATTGAAGAATTATGTAGTTGTATTACTTAATAACGAAAATATGGCCGTTGAAAAGCTCAGTGGCTTGACTGGAGTGCCAATTGACCAGTTGGCGGATTTTCTTGATCAGTTAATTGATGAAAGTAGGATTGATCTCAAGGATGATATATATTTCGTTCCTACACAAAAATTAGAAAGTAAATAGGTGAAAGAATGGATGATGAAAATTGTAAATTTGCAGCATCCCCAAAAATCCCAAGGGTGATTTTTGATGGATGATGAAAAAAAGGTGGAAGCAGTATTGTTTGCTGTGGGCAAGGAAATTACTGCAGAAAGAATTGGGGCTTTGTGTTCTTTGGAAATAAAGAAAGTTGATAAAATTATGAAGGCGCTGCAAAAAAAGTACGCCGCTTTGGACAATTCTTTACATATAGTACAAAAAGAACAAGGATGGAAATTAACTGTATTGGATCAATACATTCCTTTAGTTAGCAGTATCGTTTCCTCTACCGAATTAGAAAGGCCACTGATGGAAACTTTGGCCGTAATTGCGTGGAAGTATCCAGTGGTGCAATCGGAGATTGTTAAAATGCGCAGTCCTGCTGCCTATGAACATATGCGTGCTTTAGTTGAACAAGGATTTATTGCTAAAGAAAGATTTGGTCGAACGTACAAAGTTAAATTAACCAAAAAATTCTTTGAATATTTTGACTTACCAAGTGAAGAAGCTAAGCAAGCTTTTTTGAATCAAGTTCCTAAAGAAGTCCTGGATGAAGCCAAGGATGTGGAAAAAGAGGCTGAGGAAACTGAAAGATTGGTTCAATTGGAGAAAAAAGAAGGTCAAGCTAGAGATGAGATTAAAGGAGCAATGGCTGAGGTTAAGAACTAGCTAATGATAATTCTTCTGCGTACTGCATTTCCTTCATGCAACTGATGTTGTTGTTGATTCTAAGATTAAATTCTTTCTCTAGATCCTTCAGATGGCCGTTGGTGTGTCCAAGTACAGTTGCATACCTACCAGAGAAATTAACATATTCTTCAAATTTTTCCACAGCTAAATTAATAGCTGACTCAAAGTTTAAACCTTTGTCAGATTCTTCCACAGCTTGTCTGAAATAAACAATGTTACTATGCTTTTTCCACTCAGTCATTAACTCTAGTTCTTTATCCTGAATGCTTGGTGTAAGTTCTTCATCTATCTGGTCAAGGTATTCTTGCCACTTATTTTTTGCTGTTTTGATTTGATCTCTTACATTGGCACTAAAGTATTTATTGTATTCTTCTAACTGATCTAGCACTAAAATAAAATCATTCTTGAAGCCATTAGTCATATGATAAGCTGCCGGTCTAGATGATAATTGCCATTCCATATAAGCACTAAGATTCTGCAAAGCCAATAAATAAATAGTATTTTCTCCATGCGTATTTTGTTCTTGCTGGAAAAAAAGCTCAGCAGGCGATATATCAGTACCCAACATAACTTTTTCTTCCAGAACTAATATCTTCTCAAAATTAATAAGGTATTCTTGCGTCCTTTCCGGAATTTGTATTAACTCCTTTCGATCTTCTGAGTCTGTAGCATGAGTAAAATAGTTCAGCAACTGATTATACTGATCTAAAAACACTTTAGCCTTTTCTTGACCTAATTTAAGTTTAACTTCGTCCATACTTACACCCACTGAGGTTAAAACATCAATATTGGTGGCAACAAATTGATCTATTCTTTGAAAATGATTTAGCTTTTCTTCTTTTTCAAATTTGAAGTAATCAACAACTTCAGCAGGTTTACCTGCAATATTCCTACAATAATTCTTTAACTGTTGCATTACTGCATCGAATTCTGTATCAAAATTATCACTTAGATAAAACATTGATTCTCTTTGTGCAAATTGCCAATGCAGGAAGCCTACTAAATTATTAACTCCTAATGCAAAAATTTCCTGTTTAGGGTGATTTTTATAAAATGCAGGCGACGCTAAATCTTGCAAATCTTGCATTTCATGTGCTTCTAATCTTTCATTAGCTAATATGGTAGCAATAAACCGTTCAGTATTTTCTGGTATTAAGCTCAAGTCCATTTCATCATTTGAATCACAAATAGTTGTTAGATCATCAATATTTTTTTGAAATTGTTCCATATAACTTGCCGACTTTTTTACTATAAGCTGATCTCTAATCTCTTGCATATTTATGTCAAATCTATTGATGAATTTACCATATTCTTTTTCTAGAATTGTTAATCTATCCAACAAACCGTATGAGTTCTTCGAAATTAATTCATTCTTTTTAGTTCTGAAGCTACCTGCCTGAACTAAAATTTTTTCTGTTAATATTTCTCTACATATTCTTTTTTGTTCTTTCTTTCCTTCTTTTAACTGATCCAAATCATCTACTATTTCTTCTAAAGGACAAGAAACTTCCATCTCACCCAGTAAGACTTTGCCGACTAATTTTTCCGCTACGGCAATTCTTTGTTCATAAATATCCATAGCGTCTTGCAGATGTAGAGCCGTATGACTAAGATGCCAAGACTTTCTGGCTCTAGCGATATGTTCTGAATAATTTAAGGCAGGCGTATTATTTTTTGCATCACTACCAATCAAGAATAGATCTCCTGAATAGGCTCCACTTTCTCTAGGATCGGGACCTGCCAGATAAGAAATTCTTCTTCTAGCCGTACTATCAATGCAGACTTCAAGTAGACCCTTAGGAATATTCCATAGGTCACTTTGTTTTATTTCGCGGTACTTTTTGTTAAGGTCTAAAGTAAGGATATCGCCTAATCCATCATAGAAGAAATTTCCACTATTTTTGATAATATAATGCAATTTTAGCCTAGTTGGTAATTCAGAAAATTCATTTTCCTTATATCTATTAAGTATGCTTCCTAAATCTTCATTAAAGATATCACCTAATCCATCATAGAAGAAATTTCCACTATTTTTCAAAATATAATGCAATTTTTGCTTTACTGAGAGTTGGGAAAACTCAGTTTCTTTATATCTATCAACAACTTTACCTAAATCTTTAGTTAGCAAATTTCCAAGTTCATCACAATACCAACTACCACTTTTCTGAACAATTTCATTAAATTTTTTTCTAGGTTTCATCGGTAATTAAAATTAACAAAACTCATTTATAAATCTTTCTATTAAGTTATTACTCCTTAGTGGCATTATTAAACTACTCTTTAATTACCACAAGCTATCAAAATTAATAATTTTGGGAGGTCCCGGAAATATAGGATATATTTCCGATACCTTTATAAACCCACAAATTCTCTAAACAATAGAAGTTTGTCGACGATAAAGAGGTTTTTGAGACTCCTTAAATTTTGCTTAAAATGACATCTCCAGAAGCACAAAATCCCAGTGATAACAGTACCCAAATCATTCCTAAAGTAATTGAGGATGAGATGAAGACAGCGTACATTAATTACGCTATGTCAGTGATAGTTGGAAGGGCATTGCCAGATGTTAAAGATGGTTTAAAACCTGTACATAGGAGAATTTTATACGCTATGCATGAAATAGGGCTAGCACACAATAAACCATTCAAGAAGTGTGCAAGGATTGTAGGGGGAGTACTGGGTTCATATCACCCACATGGTGATTCTTCTGTCTATGATGCCTTAGTTAGAATGGCTCAAGATTTCTCTTTACGTTATCCCTTGATTAAAGGACAGGGTAATTTTGGTTCCATCGATGGTGACCGAGCAGCCGCTTATCGATATACGGAAGCCAAATTACAGAAGCTTTCAGAAGAAATTCTGAGAGATATAAATAAAAATACTGTTCAGTTCAAAGACAATTTCGATGGTTCGGTACAGGAACCTGTAATTCTTCCTTCAGTTATCCCTAATTTATTGCTTAACGGTTCAACAGGTATTGCTGTTGGTATGGCCACTAATATTCCTCCACATAATTTGCATGAAGTATGTGACGGAGTTGTCGCTACCATTGATAATCCTGACATCTCTACAGAAGAATTATTGCAAATAATTCCTGGTCCGGATTTTCCTACAGGGGGAGAAGTGATTTGTGGTGGCGCTTTACACCATGCTTATGCCAATGGTAAGGGCAAGGTTGTTATTAAGGCAATAACAGTATTGGAAGATGATAAAATAATCGTAAATGAAATTCCATATATGGTAAATAAAGAAGATTTAATTACACAAATTGCTAATCTAGTTAGGGATAAAAGAGTTGAGGGAATTCGTAATATTAATGATGAATCGGATCGTGAAGGAATTAGGATTGTGATTGATCTGAAAAAGGGTGTTGATCCTAACGTAGTTCTGAATCAATTGTATAAATATAGTAGATTAAAAGTTTCCTTTGGTATAAATTTATTGGCACTGGTAAATAATCAACCTGAAGTTCTATCTTTGAAACAGATTCTTATTCATCACGTTGATCATAGAAAAGAAGTAATTACCAGAAGAACAAAATATGATTTAGATCAAGCTGAAAAACGTATGCATATTTTAGAGGGCTTGCTGGTAGCCTTAAATAACATTGATGCAGTTGTGCAAGGAATTAAAAAATCAGAAAATGTGGAAGTGGCAAAGTCTTTTTTGATGCAATCATATTCACTTACAGAGATGCAAGCCAAAGCAATTTTAGAAATGAGGTTACAAAAGCTATCTTCTTTAGAGCAGCAAAAAATAAAAGATGAACATCAAGATCTGACTGAAAAAATAGCGTATTATAAAGAAATTCTTGCAACACCGCAAAAAGTATTAGAGTTGATTAAGACTGAATTAAATGAAATAAAAGAGAATTATGGTGATGGTAGAAGATCTAGGATAACTGTGGGCGATGATGATGATATTGATATGGAAGAATTGATCGAAGAAGAAACTGTTGTAGTTACCATGACAAATTCTGGTTATGTAAAAAGATTACCTTTGAACACCTACAAAACTCAAAAGCGTGGTGGCAAGGGAGTCAGAGCTGCCGGAATGAAGGAAGAAGACTTTGTAGAAAAGTTGTATGTCACCAGTACACATGACTATTTACTCTATTTTACAGACAAAGGTCAGGTTTACTGGTTAAAAGTATGGCGTATTCCTGAAGGAAGTCGACAATCAAAAGGTAAACATATCAATAATTTACTTGAATTAAAGGCTGATGAACAGATCAATGCTGTAATCCCTGTTCGTAACTTTGAAGAAGGCTATCTTTTTATGGCAACTATGAAAGGAACTGTAAAGAAAACCTCTTTAATGGACTTTTCTAGACCACGAAAGGGAGGAATAAGAGCAATAAGTCTTGATGAGGGCGACGAATTAATAAGAGTGCGTTATACTAAAGGAGATAGTGAGATTATTTTGGCGACTAAAATGGGATCGGCCAATAGATTTAAGGAATCAGATGTTAGGGCTATGGGTAGAACAGCTAGAGGAGTACGAGGAATGCGTTTGCGTAGTGGTGATGAAGTAATTGGTATGTTAACTGCACAGCCTGGTCTGAAATTATTAACTATTACCGAAAAAGGTTATGGTAAAAGAACTCCTGTGGAGGATTATAGATTGTGCAAAAGGGGTGGTAAAGGAGTCACAAACATCAAAATCACAGAAAAGAACGGTCCAGTAAAAGCTGTTATGCTGGTTGATGGCCGAGAAGAATTAATGTTAGTAAGTAAATTGGGTATTGGTATCAGAATAAAGGTTTCTGGTATTTCTGTAATTGGCAGGGCAACTCAAGGCGTTCGAGTAATGCGCTTGAATGCAGGAGATAGCGTAGCTGCAGCTGCCAAAATAATTATTGATGAAGAAGAAAATTCTGATCTAAATGAGGCAATAATTTCTAATCAAATTGACCCTGATGAGAGAATTCCTAAACCACTTGAACCTAATGTAAGTGTAGATCTAGAAATTGAAAGTGCCAGTGATGATATCATAAGTATGGATGAAGATTTATCTGGGTATGAAATGGATCATGATACGGCTTGGGAACATGCAGACAGTATGAATGATTTATACAAGAAAGGTTTGGAGTATTCTAAGCAATTTGACCGTTATGTTTGATGATTAAGCAAATGCTTATTTTAAAGTGTAATTTTATAAAGAAACCATAGTTTTGAGGATTATGAAAATATTTATTTTAGTAAATCTTGAATTACAGAAAATTTGTAAACAAGAGATTAAGGAATTGATTCAGGTTGATGCCAAAGTATCTAGTCAAGTTCTAGAAGTTGAGGTTTCTAAGGAACAACTTAATATTTTAGTTACAAAGTGTCAAAGTGCTAGAAGGATTTTGGTGGCCATGTCTCAGGTTGATAGTTTAGAGAAAATAAGTTTTTCTAACTTAGAAGTATTTGAATCTGGCAAAAGTTTAAAATTAGTGGTAGAGAATGTACAAGGCCAAGAGAATAGATTAAAAATTGCCAAGGAAGTGGCCTCTCAGCTATTTTCTGACTTAAAGAAAAAAAATCTAAATTTACAATTGGACTTGAAGAAACCAGATTATAAGGTTGTAGTTTGGAAAGATGCTAATTATTATATAGGTCTTGATCAAGCTGGAGAAATGAATGCCAGAGAATATCGTGTTTTTGCACACTCCGCAACTTTTAAAGGGGATGCAAGCTATTTTATAGTCAGATATTCCCAATATAAACCCGGGGAAAAATTGTTAATTGGTTACTCAAAAGATGGATCTATTGCTATTGAAGCTGCTCGTTTTTCCAAATCTGAGGTAAAAGCTTTTGATGAGTCTAGGCAAAACATCACAGCTGCCAGGAAGAATTCTACCATAGCTGGGGTCCAAGTTGATTACCAACGATATTCACTAGAAGAGTTGGATACGCGTTTTGATAAAGGAGAATTTGATAAAGTAATCTTCCACATTACGAAAAAAGATGAACAAGCTCTGAATGAACTGTATTATCAAGTCAAATATATTCTTAAAAGAAAAAGTATTGCAGTATTTATAACTAGACCAACTTGGGACATGAGTGTAAGCGATGCATTCGAATTAATAGAAAAGAAGGAATTACCCATTGGACATAGTAGTCATACGTTGTGGAAGCTGAAAAAGAAATAATTACATTATAATACTATTTTCACTAAAATCTCAGTAAGAATTAACTTTATATACTTATTAATATTATTTAGCTTATGGCCAGTCATAAAGAAATTAAAGCCAGAATAGCTGAATACTATCGATTTAACAAGAATGAGGTTAGTGGTCTAGCAATTGTGACTTTAATTACAGCATTTATTTTTTCAATATGTGGAGTGGGGGCCTCATGGGAATGTTCCACAAATGAGCCTACTGATTTAGCATTATGGTTCGGCAGATTAATGTTATTATTAGTAATTGTGGCTGTTTCAATTATTTTTAGAGCTTCAATACAAAAAATGTATGCTTTGGCTCAGGGATATAAAATCACCATGAAAACATGGTATGTTGGAAATTATATTGCTTTAGCTTTGTCCCTTCTTAGTTTTGGCAGCTTCAACCTTGTTTTGTCTGGATCTTTTGAATCGGCATTCATGGTTAAGCAAAGATTGGGAGAATTTAGATATGGTTTTTCGAATTTAGAAAATGCTTTCATTGGTCTTTTTGGAATGGTATCCAGCATTTTGTTAGCTCTAATATTTGGCATTTTATCATTTGCCTATCCCGAAAACATAATTTATAGTAAAGCAGTAAACATTAATTTGATTATGGGATTCTGCAATTTGTTACCATTTCCACAATTGGATGGTTTGAAAATGTTTTTTGGTTCAAGACCTTTATACTACATCTCTTTTATAGTAATGCTTTTATCAAGTATACTGATACTATCAGGCACTAGAATTGGCCTTATTGCCTTGGTTATTTTAATGGCGTTAGGAATTATATTCTTTGTGCTGAAGGGGAGTGAAAAATGAAAAAACAATCACAATGGATGGAATTAATCTTAATATTATTTTTGGCAGTGGGCTTCATGTTGGCTTTGATTGCTAGTAATGTGGCTTTAGGTTTCCTAGTTGTTTTCTTGGCCGGATTACTGACTGCTAGGTTGTATTATTTTAGACAATTAAATCGTCCAACTTTTCCCTTTATTTTGATAATTGCTGGTTTTATAGTGGGTGTACTAGTTGGGAATTTTTGGAAGTCTCGTACTTACGTTTTAGTCATATTTGGTCTCGGTTATGCTATTTCTTATTATTTACATCTGAAAAAAATTTTAGTAAGTTTTAAAAGTGAGGACTTCGTTAAGTAGTGTATGGATAAAACATACTCAGTTAAGAGTGTAATCGTAAGCAGGAAACCAGGTAAAGATGATGATACCCTGAAAACGGCCTTTATTGGCTTATTCGATGAAAATAATCCTCATCTTAAAGCAAAGGCACCTTTTGAAGTAGTGGAAATACCTGAAATTGAGAAGGTAAGACTACATGAATTGCGTAATGTTTCTTTTTATTTAATGGGTAATGATATTGTAATTAACAACTTAGAGGAATTAATTATTTCTAAAGAAGGTAATATTATTACATTGAAGGGTAAGCAAGATTTGTAATTACTTTTGAATAATAAATAACATAAAGTTTATAAAAACCGCAATTTTTTACTATACACGATGCAAATTCAGCCACAACAAGAAGTACTTAAAGAGCCATTCCTGGATTTACTTTTGATTCTGGACAGTAGCGGTTCATTAACTAGTCATCTTTATGATTTAGTTTCTGAAGGTGCTAAGGATGCACTTCAAGTAGGTAATGATGATATGCTCAGAAAATATGCGGTAATTAATTTTTCGACAGAAACACTTTCAAGTGGCTGGACGTGTAGTAAGAAAGTGTCATTACAATTACTTATCAATAACTTTCAAGGTGCAGGATCAGCACTAGATTCCAGAGTTCTTCAAGAATTATCTCATGAAAATGAAAGGTATGCAACTATTTTGGTAACCGATGGAATGTTGTATAACCCACAAAGTGGTGTCAATCCAGCCCTTAACGAGTTGAAAAATTCTTCACAAAAAGGTAATAGAGTAGGCATAATTTACATAGGGGTAAATTTACCTTTGGACTATAAAGATATGGGTAATTACGCAGATATCTATGTTGTAAATCCATCAGCTATTCCAAAAGTTATGAAAAGTTATACAAAATTTCTATTAAAAGGCGCGGCAAAACCAACTGCAACTAATTTTTAAACTTCTTATCTTTTACTAAGACCCACAACCCACAGGACACATGAAAATAAACAGAGATTTATTTTCAGTGCTGAAATTTGATATTCTTCAAATTTCATGCAAGTGCACACAAGTCTTATATAGCATTATTTCTCTAAAATTATATGATTAAGAACTTTAAACCCAGGTTATACCAACAAACTATTTTAGGCACTGCTGCTCATAAGAATACTTTGGTTGTATTACCTACAGGCATGGGGAAAACTGCTGTTGCCTTCTTATTATCAGCTCAGAGATTACAATTATATCCAAAGTCGAAAATATTAATATTAGCTCCCACTAAACCATTATGTGAACAACATGTAGAATCATTTCGAAATCATTTGAATATTCCAGATGAAAAAGTAGTTTTATTTACAGGTAGTGTAAAACCTGAAAAAAGGGCAGAATTGTGGACTGATGCACAGATTATTGTAAGCACTCCACAAGGTTTAGAGAATGATGCCATCAATAACCGAGTTAACCTTAAAGAAGTTAGTTTATTGGTCTTCGATGAATCACATCATGCCACTGGAGATTATGCATATGTGTGGTTGGCTAAAAGGTATGGGCAGGTTTGTAGTTTTCCACGTATCTTGGCCTTAACTGCTTCTCCTGGCAGTGATTTAGAAAAGATCCAAGAAGTTTGTCAGAATTTACACATTGAAAAGGTTGAGGTTCGCACAGAACAAGATGCTGATGTCAAACCATATATTCAAGTAATCAAGAAAGAGTGGGTTAAAGTTGAATTTCCTGCAGAATTTGAAAGAGTAAGGTCCTTTCTAAAAAACTGTAGGCAAAGTAAATTACTTGAAGCACAACGCTACGGTTATTGTAATAAAGTTGATTTACATAAAGGTGAATTATTAAAATTACAAGGACAATTACAAGGTGAAATCTCCAAAGGAGTAAGAAAATTTGAATTGCTTAAATCTATTTCTTTAATTGCTGAGGCATTAAAGGTTGAACATGCACTTGAACTACTAGAATCTCAAGGTTTGGAACCATTGGATGAATATTTTAAGAAAATACAGCAACAAGCAATTACTTCTAAAGTTAAAGCAGTTAAAAATTTAATGATCGATGCCAATTTCAAATCTGCAATTTACTTAACATCAGAACTCATTGGCCAAAATATGGAACATCCTAAGTTGATTAAGATGCAAGAGATTGTGCAAGATGTCATAAATTTGAATGATGATGCCAAAGTTATTATTTTCACACAGTTTAGAGATTCTGCCGAACAAATAGTTAAAAAATTGGATGAACACCAGACTACAAATCATATCTTTTTTGGCCAGGCTAAGAAGAAAGGTAAAGGCTTTTCCCAGAAACAACAAAAAGAAATATTGGATAAATTCAGAGCTGGTGAATTTAACATCCTTGTTTGTACGTCAGTCGCAGAAGAAGGTTTGGATATTCCTAAAGTAGACAAAGTATTATTTTATGAACCAGTTCCCTCTGCCATCAGGAGTATTCAACGTAGAGGTAGGACTGGTCGTTTAGAAGAAGGAACTGTAACTATTCTTTTAACCGCAAATACACGAGATGAAGCATATCGCTGGAGTGCACATCATAAGGAAAAGAGGATGTATAGGAATTTGGAAAAATTGAAGGGAAGTTTTTCCTTTTTACAGGAAAGAAATGTTACATTACAGAAATTTATTCCTAAGGAACAAGTTGTAGCAATCCTAGCTGACCATCGAGAAAAGGATAATAAGGTAGTTAAAGAGTTAATCGATTTAGGAGTATCGGTTAAAACCAGTCAATTAGAGACGGCAGATTACATCGTATCTGGAAAAGTAGGGGTAGAATTGAAGAAAATTCCTGATTTTGTATCTTCAATCATTGATGGTAGACTATTAGAACAAGTAAGAGATTTAAGGAACAACTTTGAAAAAGCAGTTTTGATAATTGAAGGTGAGCAAGACATTTATGCTATTCGTAAAGTTCATGCTAACGCCATTCGAGGTATGCTAAGTACCATAGTATTAAATTTTCATGTTCCGATCCTATACACGAAAAATCCAATGGATACCGCAGCAATGCTTGCCGTAATGGCCAAACGTGAACAGCATAAAGAAGGTGGGTTTGCATATCATCCCATCAAGCCTAAAACAGTACAACAACAATTAGAATTTATAATATCATCATTTCCCTCTATTGGTGTAAATACGGCTAGGATTCTATTGAAGAACTTTGGCACAATTGAAGCTGTTCTTAATGCTTCTGAATCGGAATTAGAAGCACTCAAAGGTATTGGTCAAAAAACAGCAGAAAGAATAAAAAAAATAATAAAAGAAAATTATCTTAAAAAGTCTCTTTCTTAAGTAATTCCTTTTCTAAACTCCACTTTCTTGCCCCAGATTGCATTAGGATCAAGAACGCAGCCAAGTAAAGTAATGCTAACTCTGCACTTCCCTGACCAATCAATTCAGGAATACTCTTTGGTATATGTGCTAACACAACTGCTCCAATCATCACTACTGCTCCACCAAAGGCAGAAAGTCTAGTGAAAAATCCAGTTAGTATTCCTGCACCACCTAGTAACTCTACTCCTGCCACTAGGTAAGCAATCCACACTGGCAAACTCATTGCAGCCGCGAAACCAGCTATACTACCTTCTCCCATAATTCCAAACTTTTGAGCACCATGCAGGAATAATAATAATCCTACAATTACTCTAAATCCAAAGTAAAATTCATCTTGATATTTCTTTAAACATGCACATTTTCCCATATTATATCACCAAAGCTTGTGAGTTGAGTTTTGTTTTTAAAGATTTGTATAGAGAAGAAGTAATCTAAATTACTTATTAATCCTTCCTGTTTGCCATTCTTTAAGTAAAAATCTAGCAGCCGCTTCAATGTTTGGCTTACCACCTTTTTGCAATTTGCCAAATTTGAAGGCAATTGCTTCCAGAATAGCATCGGCATCTTCTCCTTGAATTTGCCATTTTTTTTCAATTATTTTCTTTTCATCATTGATTAGATGGATGGCGGCCATCTCTGGATCCTTAATTTTACTATATCCTGCAGCACCAATTCTACTATGCTTTTTAATATTTTTTTCTTTGTGAGGGTATACTCCTGGTGAATCTAATAGCATAATTTTCCTATCTACTCTAACTAATTGATATCCTTTAGTATAACCACTTTCTGAACTTGTTCTAGCGGCGCCTCTGCCCGCAAGAGCATTAATTAAAGAAGACTTGCCAACATTAGGATAACCTACAACTGCAACTGTAACTTGATTTCCTCTACTTAATTCTAGAATTTTCTTTTTCAAAATAGTTGTGCCAAGATGATCTTTACTGCTAATAAAAACTGCATGTTTAAACATTCTAAGTTTTCCTTTTAGCTTATTTATATCCACCAAATCACACTTATTAATTACAACTAATAATTTCTTTTTTGATTTCTCTACCTTGCGTTCAATCTCGATATTTCTACTATCTTTTACCGCTCTAGCATCCAATACTTCGATGATAATATCTGCTTTATCTAATACTTGATTGACATGTTTCCAATATGATGGCATCATTATGTTTTATTAACTAAACTTATAAATATTCGTACTAAATATAAGGAGTATGCCATTTTCCAAATCATTTCCTAGGACAATTCCAGGTAGTAATTATCCTGTATGGCAGGAGATCTTTCTCACAGCTGAAGAGGAAAAAGCAGTGGAGGATGCTTGCAGGAAGATTAATTTTTCACTACTTGATGCATGTTTACAAGATGCAAAATCCCTGGCTATCAAGAATGCCATAAACACTGAAGAAAATATTACTAATCTTGCCATAGCCTTATTTGAGAAGAGGGCTTCGCATGTAGTATTTTGGAAGGAGAATAAAGCAAAGGAGAAGTTTGAACAAAAATGAAATTTTATTTGTCTTCATATAAATTTGGTCTTGAAAAAGATAAAATTAAAGGAATGATGCCAAAAAATAACTACACAATTGGTCTTATACCTAATGCATTGGATTTTACTGGTGCGGATCCTATACGTAGAAAAAATAGTATCAAAGAGGGTTTAGAAGATCTAAATTCGTTGGGTCTTAAGGCTGAATTGCTTGACCTTAAAGATTATTTTGGCAAGAATGAGTTGCTCAAGAAAAAATTAGATCAATTAGGGGGTGTATGGGTTAGAGGAGGTAATACTTTTGTACTTAGGCAGGCCATGGCCTTGAGTGGCTTTGACAAATTAATTAAGAATATTAAAGATGATTTCTTTTACGGTGGATATAGTGCAGGTATTTGTGTCCTTGCCCCAGATTTGAGTGGATTACAAATTGTTGATGACGCAACCGACATACCATATGGTGGAAAAGTAATCCTTGAAGGTCTTGGTATCTTGGATTATGTAATCTTACCTCACTATAAATCTGATCATCCTGAAGCCGCTGATATTGATAGAGAAGTTGCTTATTGTAAAGACAATAATATTAAATTTAAAACCCTCAGAGATGGCGAAGTAATAATCATTCAATAAAGTTATCTCTTTTTCCCATGTTTCTTCATATGCTTTTCAAATTTCTTATGATCTTTTTTGTTATTAAAATACAATAAATGTTTTCCTTTATTACTCAGTGCATAACCTCCAAGGAAATATTTGTCCACTTTATGTAGATAGATCTTCTTGAGAGGAATTTTTTCTTTATTGGTTTTCCACCTGGATTTGGTAGTTGAATGCAGATGTGTAGAGGTCAATTCATATTTGTGCTCAACTAAGAAAATATTCTTTAATATATAACCAGTAACTCCATAAATTAATAAGAATAATAAGGTAAACAAAAACGCAAACAAGAAGCCTTCTTTAGTTAACAAAGTTAAAAAGAATATTAATGATCCAATAACTAAAAGAATAGCCAATTCCATTTTCAGGAAAATTACATTTTTATTAGGAAATATCCATTTCATTGTAAGGGGGCCTTATGCATACTTACTAAAGAAGCGATAAACATTAAAGTGAATACTAACATAAAAGCAATTCCATAATCTGGACTTCCTGGATACACCATATAAGCAGTAATCAAGAAGCCAATGATAGAAAGAGCCATAAAGCTACTCCTTAAAGGCACTGCGTGCCATTTACCAGAACTCTTTTTAGATTTCTTTACCAAACTAACACCTCTTTGATAACGGAAGTCTTTTTATATTTTTAAAGGTTTGCTTTCCGCTATGACTAGATACGATAAATTGGTGAGAGATTATATTCCGTATATTCTAAAAGAGAAGCAACTGGATTTTACTGTTAGGAAAGTTGAAGGTGAAGAATATTTAATGGCATTGAAAAATAAATTAAAAGAAGAGGTAGGTGAATATTTAGAAAATCCTAGTTTGGAAGAATTAGCAGATATTAGAGAAGTTCTTGATGCTTTAGTTCTGGCACATGGGTATGAACTACATGATTTTTCATACGTTAAGCGACATAAAAGATGTCAAAAAGGTGGTTTTGAGAAAGGTGTCTTTTTAGAAGAAGTTATTGAATAAATTTGTGAACCAACTTTTTTGCCTTTTCTCTTTTCCTATGGTGTTCCTCCAGAAACTTAGTAACCTTTTCAATTAATATTTTTTTTAACTCACCAGATAATAGTTTTCCTTTTTTGTAATCATTATAAATTTTCTTCAATTTCTTATCATCTGGTTCCATACCGTAAAGTAACATTTGGTAGGCTACATCTATTTTTGGATTACCTCCTTTTTTTCGATGTTCTTCAACTGTCGCTTGGCCTCCAGAGAAAGCGTATTTGTTAATTTTCTTAGCTGCCTCCTTAGGTGTATCTGTTAAGGCAATATATGAATTTTCATCAGAGGAAGACATCTTTCCACCTTTAAGTCCAGGCAGAAACTTATGGTAAGTAGAACTTAATTGTGTGAATTTATGCAGCTTAATTCTTTTAGCTAAATCTCTAGCTAGCCTAATATGTGGATCTTGGTCTGTGCCCACTGGAACTATCACAGGCAAAGGTCCACCTTCAAATTCCGGGAGTTGAGGATGAAGCATATCCGCAGCTTGTAGTAAGGATGCAGCCATTTTACCTGGTGATACTTCACCATATACTGCTTTGAATTCGTTATAAGTAACATGTCTTGCAAGTCTATTGGCCAGTGAGTAATAATGGTTGGACTTTTTACCATCTTTTGATCTTTGTGATTGGAAATAGAAGTCACATTTTTTTAAGTCTAATCCTAAAGCTACATAATTTGTGAGATATTGTTCAATGGCTGTTTTTCTAAGTTCTTCTGTGTTGGTACTTCTAGAATTATAAGCCTCTATATCGGCAACAGTAATATATATTTTCGCACCTAACTTTTGATAAAAAATCATTTGCTCAGCAACCATTTTATGACCAAAATGAAATACTCCTGACGGCATTAGCCCTGTCATCATTACGAATGGTTTTTTGTTTTTTATAGCATCTAGAATTCTTTGGAAATCCCTATGGGCGTAAATTAATCCTCTTCTGAACAAAACGTTAGACTGGAAGGCTTTCGGTAATTTATTAAGTGGTGATAACCCAAATTTTTTGATTAGTTTATTATAATCTATATCTCCAGATACTTCCCAAGGTGTTACATGCATGGGTTAAGAAGTACTTATTCGTTTATAAAATTATAGCTTAAAGTCGATGGTCGTCTTTCTCGACTCGGCTTGTTGATTACTTGAATCAGTTACAACAGCATGATATGTTTTAAGTCCATTTTGCAATAAATCCAACTTGTGACTTACAATCTCCTCACATTCATCAATATTTCCGTACCTGCCTACTTCTTGATCATTTCTGTAAACTATTACTTCATCGATACCACAATTTTCACCTTCATCTTTAACAGTAAAAAACAACTTTGCACCATCAATCATCGTTACACTCTCAAATGTTGGCTGCGAATCACTTTCTCTCAAAATGGTATAATCTATACTGCCAGAATCATGTTTAACAATTTTAACTTCCTCACGTAACTGTTTTTCAGCAGCTGTTTCATCTGCATATTGCAATCCTTGATAACAAGCTAAACTAATAACTCCCAAAAATAAACCAGTTCCAATTGCTCCCTTTATCTTCTCATAACTCATACCTACTTCAGCATTATCTTACTTTTTAAATCTTCTGAAAGTTCTTTATACACATAACCCATTACCAACTTCAAATTATAACAATCTTCGCCATTATATTCCAATAACAAATCTAAGTATTCACGATCTCCAGAGGCATGAAAGGTCTTCCATAAATCTATAGGGTTACCTTTACAGTGTTGCGGTCTTTCTATATTAAGTTGTTTTTCCACCTCTTTTAATCCACCTTTTAAACCTAAATTTACACATAAAGGCTTAAGATCAATATGTAATTGATTAGGTATTATCTCTAACTCTCTTTTGATTTTAGGTAAATCGAAAGCTCCTCCATTAAAGGTAATAATTATTTTATATTTGCTTAATTCCAACAACAATAATTTGCGATCTAAATTAACTCCTTTCACAAAGAAATTTGTTTCGAAGTAATTAGATATGCCGATTACTGTTATTTTACCGGAAGCATCTGCTTCAATATCTAAATAGCAACAATCTTCTTTATACAATGCAAAAAATTTCCACATTTCTACTTGTGGTAGTTTGCCCTTAAAATAGGAAAGATTATCTCTGTCCAAGGCAATTTTTGCCTCATGAATTTTTCGATTATATTGATACTTTTTTTGACTAGAGATGCCATTTACTTTTCCAATTTTAATAAACTCATCCCAATTAGAAATACCTTGCTGCCAGATTCTAGATTCATCTCTAATTCTTTCTAAGAAATTAAAGGAATTTGTGATCATGCTTAATTTACACAATTAATGCTATTTAAGATCTTCTAGGACTTGTCCTGTGGGTTGTGGTTTCCATACCTTTATATACTAAAATAATATTTGATAGATATGGCATTATTCGCAACTCTTCCATTGTTTACTTTTATCGCAGTCGTTATCCTTTCTGGTATCAAAATAGTTAAAGAATATGAAAGGGGAGTTAAGTTTACTTTAGGTAAGTATAGTGGAATCATGAATCCTGGTTTACGTATCGTTATTCCAATGCTGCAATCATGGGAGAGAGTAGATATGCGGGTTAAGGCAGTTGATGTGCCAGATCAAGACTGTATTACCAAAGATAATGTCAGTGTTAGAGTTAATGCAGTTTTATACTTTAAAATAGCCCAAGCTAAGGAAGCAATTTTGGAAGTAGAGAATTATTTCTTTGCAACCTCTCAACTGTCACAAACTACAATGAGGGACGTTGTTGGCGAGGTTAGTCTGGATGATTTATTGAACAAAAGAGATACTTTGAGTAAACGTATTCAGCAGATTGTGGATAAAGCTACAGATCCTTGGGGTATTAAGGTTGACTCTGTAGATTTAAAGCATATTGAACTTCCTAATGATATGAAACGGACCATGGCTAAGGAAGCAGAATCCGAGAGGGAAAAGAGGGCCGTTATAATTAAAGCACAAGGTGAAGTAATTGCGGCCGATAATATGGCCAAAGCTGCTTCAACATTGGCTAAGGCACCAGGGGCTCTTCATTTAAGGACTTTGCAAAGCATTAATGACATGTCTAGTGATCAAAGTAATACAGTAGTGTTTGCCATACCTCTAGAAGTTTTAGATGCATTTAAGGGAATGGCTAAGAGGAAGTAGATAGTATTAAATAGTGCCTATTTTTTTATTCAAATTGTGGTTAAAAGATATACTCAAACAACTTATGAAACATGTTTAGCTTGTTCTTTACTACAGGCTGTGAATAAAACAAATCCAATTACAATTGACCAGAAGACTGAATTAGAAGTTATCAATCACTCCTTAAGATTTAGTAAAGATGATTTTGTGTCTGGGCATTTAGACTTTATTGTCAAGAGATTTAATGTTAAGATCCGTAGAATTGTTGACAATAAGCTTTTTCTAAACTATATTAATAAAGTAAAAACTTCAGACAAAATTAAAAATGAAGTAGCAAAAGTTAATTTGAATTTAATAGACGATTTGCTTAAAGAAGTACAACCAATAGTTTATATTGATGCATATTTGCTTTTTGGCGTTTATCATGCTCCTCATTTTATTACTATTTTAGAAAAAGTAAATGATAAATACAAGATATTTGACACTTGGGATGGCATTGAGAAATTAATCGAAGCTGAAACTTTGTCCAAGGCGATATCTTCCCTAAGAGATTATCTTAAATTTGCTCCACAAGTAATTGTTATAAATTGATCACAATTCTATACTAACAGTCCTATCTTTCAAATTGACTGATTTAATATTCTTCTCCTTCTTTAATTCGACACCAATTTCATTCCACTCTTTTTCTTTCCTCATCTCCTTAACAATATCTAATAATTTCTGCAATGGAACATATTTTTCATAAATTAATTCACCTTTTTGCTTATTCAAGGCAATAGCCTCTTCCTGCTTACTAATAGCTTCCTGCTGCTCAGCAATCATTTTTTCCATGGCTTTAATCTTCTTTTCATAGGGAGAAGTAATTGAAAATGGATTGATTGTGTTGATAGCCGCGTTATAAGTGTCGTATCTCTTACTTTCTTTTTGTTGAAATAAAGGGAAAGGTGTGATATTTTCTTCATAAACATAGCCTGAACTATCAGTAATTGCTTTGAGCAACTCTTGCAGATTTTTTAAGATATCTTTTATTTCACTAGCTTGAACTTTGCTAGGGAGTTTATCTTTATCAATTCCACTTCTTATCAGAATTTCTTCAGCATAAACACCACCTAGATTAACTTCTGTGGCAAGTGTTGTAGCAATATTCTTTCTATCGCTTTTAGTAATTATCTCCGACAACTCTTTTTCAGTAATTATCTTCCAATTAACACCAGCCTGAGGAAACTTATAGATTTGTTTTGTCTTAACTTCTCTGTCTTTCCAAATCTGTTTTTCTAAAGCTCCCAGAATAATCCAATCTTTATCACATAAGATGATATTCCCTTTAGAAAATAACTCCAAAACAACATAGTAAGTTTCTTTCTTTTCAAATTCCAATACAATCACTCTCTGCGAATCCTTTTGATAAATATCATTAATGAATGCATTATTCAAATACTTTCTTAGCTGCATACAAAAGCCGGAGGGCCTTAAAGGAGCTTCTTTTTTGATGTCTGTTAAGCAGAGAAATTTACCTGGGATTATCTTAAGTAATTGTTTACCTTTACCTGGAGAGTGAAGTTGCAATAATAATTCTTTTTTTTCCTGATGATATATCTGAGAAACTTTACCTTTTATCAGGAATTGCAATTCTTCTAACAGCGCGGCTAGTTCTATGGATGATATGGATTTTTTCATAGAAGTAGGAAAATTAAGCTATTTTATAAGCATAGCGTTACTGATTAGCTAATTCTTGCCTTTCTGGAATATCACACTCTTCACCTTTAAGAGTTTCCCAAAGACCAATTATATTTCCTTCAGAATCTTTCACTTGAGCATAAATTCCCATGTTACCAACTTGATGAATATTTCCTACTAAGGAACCACCTGCTGCGGTTACTTTATCTACATATTCTTTAGTGTTAGGTACCATTACCACAGGTACTGGGTGTTTACTGGAAACATCGCATCGTTTATACATACCACCATTGATCGCTCCTGGTTTGAGAGGCATGCCTGTCTTTTCATCACTTTCAGTAGTGCACACGAAGTGATACTGCATGTCTGGAACTGCTCCTATTTTCCAATTAAATACTGTTGAGTAAAATTGTTTTGCTCTCTCAGCGTCATCGAATGGTATTTCAAAATGTGTTACTGGTTTCATATTAATTCCTCCGAACTTGTTGAGGAGGATACGAGAATTTATTCTCCATATCCTCCGAAAAATGAGCGCCGGGAGGGACTCGAATTCGAGAGCACCTAGTAACCTAAGTACTTCCCCCGATCTAAGCCTCTGCAGGGCTTCGCATTAGCCGCTTTGCCACCGACGCCTGTTGAGTTTAGAATATTGATACTTTATATAGATTACGTAAGAAAAATACGGGCCTGGAGGGATTCGAACCCACGGTCTATTAAGCGGTATTGGAATATCCAATTATCCTCAGCTTAGAAGGCTGTCGCATTGACCAGTGCCTTAAGCATATCCAGACTATGCTACAGGCCCGTAATACCTCAAAAATCCAAACAACTTTTAAATATTTCTAATATTCCTAACAAATGCCAAATTTAATTAACTTGGTAGAAAAAGAGGTTAGTCCGAAAGGATTAGATAAAGATGCTCTACCACATAACGGAAAGATTAAGAATTATTTCTTTGATAAAGATTATTCTAACCTAAAATTACTTCAGAATTTACCTAAGCAAAGAGCCAAACACTCTTTGACTCTACTATACCCTGGTTCTGGTGCCGATATTCTTACTCCTCTATTGTATTTAGAAGAATTATATACAGATTTGAATGAAATAAATTGTATGCTTGTGGATCAAGTCAATAATTTAGGTCTTATCAAAACAATTTTAGATGATGTTGGTATTTCATTTCAAGAGGAAGGAAATATATTAAAATTTTACTGGAAAGGAATTCTAGTTACCTTAGAACATGTTTTGGCCAATATCTTTCAAATAGACTTACCTAGCTTTGATATTTACTTTGAAAAGGCTTTTAGAATTATGAAACAAAATGTACACTATTTTGAAGAAAATATTTATCATAAACTAAATATGAATGGGTTATTGATTAGTGATTCTGGCTTTCAGCACTTACCTTTAGAAAAACTTAATGTCCCTTCTCATTTAAGTGGTTATGATGAGATGATTATTGGGATTAAGAAAGAGTAACTTTCTCAATAATCACATCTTCCAAAGGTGCATCTCTAGCATCAGTATCAACATCACCGATTTTCTTGACAATGTTCATGCCTTCTGTAACTTTACCAAAAACTGGATGTTTACTATCAAGGAAATTGTTGTTACCAAGATTGATAAAGAACTGAGAACCTCCTGTATTAGGACCTGCGTTGGCCATACTGATGGTTCCCGCATTATTTTGGTTGTTTTCCGTGAATTCATCTTTAATATTGTAACCAGGTCCGCCAGTACCCCACGCTGAGCGGCTTGCTGTGTCCCGGCTTAGTGGGTCGCCACCTTGTATCATAAAACCACTGGGCGGAGCTTTTCTAGGACCAATAATACGATGAAACCTTTGTCCGTCGTAGAAACCTTCACTGGCTAATTTAATGAAATTGGCAGTAGTTACTGGCATTGTATCTGTAAATAATTCAATAGTAAAATATCCATGATTTGTTTCGAATTTTGCTGTATTCAATTTTTCTCCTCCTGATCCTGAACCACATGATACTAAGAATAGTATTAAGCTCAGAATAGTAATTATTTGTATTAGTTTCATGATCTTGGGAAAAATTAGTTTCTTTTAAAAGTTATGTAACATAACAAAACCATTTGATAGTGGTAACTTTAGAAAAGTTTATAAAGCATTAATTCAAAATACCTTCATGGCATTAGAAAATATACATATGGATGGAAATTATTTAAAAATTACAGCAAATGAACCGGTAACTAATCAAGATATTGGCTCAATTGCATCAACAGTAAATACTGAATTAAGTGATGTTGCTCTAGATTACTTTTTTAGCTCATCTCCTAACAAACAAGGTAAAGGTATCTTTGCTGGACATGGCAAGACGGCCGGTATTTTCCAACATGAAGGTGAAAAAATGGGTCGAACTTTATACTTAATAAATGTAAGTCCAGCAGATACAGAAGAAGGTTTCAAGCAAGAAATAACATTTGAAGCATGTGACTCACCTAAGAAGGATCAAGTATATAGAGCCTTAAGCACCTATGCTTTTGAACAATTTTCAAAATGAAAGAATACAAAATAGTAGGAAAATTTCTTCAAGAAACAGAAAAAGGAACAGACTTTCGCTTAGATTACTTGGTACTGAATGAGGTACACAGTTTACCAGTACCAGAAAAAGAATTTGATACATATGAAGTGGGACAATTTATATCATTACCTTTTGCAAAAAGTCGACCAGCAGGTGAAATATGACATCAACAAGACAATTAGAAAAAAATACAAGAATTGCATTTGAATTGGCAAGACAAGATATTTCTGCCTTATACGATCATGTAAGTAGATTGCATCACGTAGTTTTAGCATTAAATCAGAAAGTAGGTGGAGAAGTTTTTGTTGCTTCCAAGACGGCTAAGAAATATCATACTAAGACTTGTGTTTTTGCCAAGAAAATTAACCATAAGAACAAATTAACATTTACAAGTAAGCCAAAAGGACTAAAAGCTTGTAAATGTGTTTAGTAACATAGACAGTAAGTTCCACCAACTTTTTCTAGATTGTAATTACAAGAATGTGGTGTTGCCTTTTGGTAAGCAAATAAACATAGTTTTCCATTTACTGAACATTTTTTGTCACATGTGTTTTCAAACTTAGTTGGGTATTTACCATTATGCATCATCTGAGCATTTTCCAGCCTGCTTATTTCAACATAATCATTTTTTATTTGATTACTAAAAGATTTTAAGGCATAATTAGTGATATAACCACAATTCTTAACTCCTTGTAAACACTGAGCATTAATCAAACTGGAAATCTGTGCTAGATTAGAGGTAGCTACATAACCATATTTTGCTTCACCTTCTGCACTAAATTCTGCGCCAGAAAATAGAGTGTATAATGAAATTGTTAAGGCTAAAACAGCGATTCCGCCAATAACCTTTATCATCATATCTTTATTCATACAATACAATTAGATTTAAACCTATATAAAAATGCGTGACTCTTTACCAGTAATTAAGGCAACCATGTTTTTTGATTTTTTAGAACCATAGGACAATTATTTTAGTCCTAAATAGGCTTCACAACCCAGGAGACAAGTCCTCATAGAATTTATAAATCAATACTTTTCTAATTTCTTATATTTTCTGTTTAACTTGGTTGGAAACATAAAATGAAATTAGATAATTATTTGGATTTAATGATCGATGAGGAAATTGATGGTAAAAATAATTGCCCTGTTTGCATAGATGGTATTTCAGAAATAATCACAAAGATATATTTAGAAGTTAAGGCCCAAAAGCCAGGCGAGCTAAGAAAAATTCTTAAACCAATTGTACATCATAGGACCTTCCACAGTTGGCGTACAGGGACTGATCCAGTGCCAATAGTGAAACTAAAAGAGCTCATTGCACTATGGAAATCAGTTTGTAACAAATCAATAAAAGAAAGTGAGGCTTTGTATGACCATGCTTTCTTAATAGCTAGGAACTTTAGAGCAAGAAAATCACCTCACAGAGTTAGAATAATAAGAGAAATTGATGAAAATTTAAGTTATTTGATTGGTGTAATTTATGCTGATGGTGCCCTAACAGACCCTTGGTTAGCACTAAGAAATAAAGGTAGGTTTGTGTACGAAATTTCAATTACTGAGCACTTGCAAAATAATCTAAAACCAGCTGTAAAACATTTTGAATCCATTTTTGGAGTAACTACTAATGTCAAGAGCGTTTATTCTGGTAGATGGTATAGAATTCTATTTAATAGTTTAATTATACATAGATTGTTACATCAATTATTTGAAATGCCTCTAGGCTATAAGAAAGGTAAGTTAATAATACCAACATTAATTAAAGATTCACCTTTTGATATTAAAAAACATTTCTTAGTTGGGTTTTTTGATGGAGACGGATGGTGTACAAAAACATTGAATGGAACTAACTTTACTCCATCAGTAGCAGCTAGTCAATCAAGTAGATTTATTTTAGAAGATTTACAAGATATACTATCTGAAGCTGGATTGAATTTTAATATTAATACCTCTACTAGGGATATTTACAAGTGGTATACTTTGGTAACAAAAGATAGAAAACAAATACAGAGATATAAAGATATTTTTGGCTTCAGGTATCAGAACAAGAAAGAAAGCTTGCAGAAACTTACACAAAGCTTCAAATTTAAGGAAGCCAGGTCTTTTGATTCTTCAATTTATCAGGCAAGTACTTATCTATGACATAGTTCAAGCCAAATTTAGCTAAACTTTGTTGTTCTGAACGATGCTTCATTTTGATCATTTGGTTCAGTGCTTTTTGCCATTCCTTATGATGTTTTACAAAAGGATCGTTCTTAAGGCCATCCTTAGCCCTTTTGATATCTACTTCTTTTAATGGATGGGTAGGTAATTTATAATCAATAATATCCTGCGGCGTAACTCCTAGGAACTTTGCTGTAGGCACACAAAAAAATTTATTTATGTGAGCAGCGTTTCCTGATCCAACTTTAAGCGTCCTGTAAATATTTAGGTATCCATAACAATCTCCATCCGCAAACACATATACTGGTAACTTTTGCTCATCAGCTAATTTCCGAATAAATCTTCTACAAGCACGAGTAGGTACCCCTCCCATAGAAATTAAGATACAATTAGCTTTTTTCCAATAATTATGTTTGTTCAACCTTTCAAACATACCTGAAGTTTCTATTGCCAAAACAAATTTTGCCTTTGTTTTAAAACTTAAATGTTCTACCGAAGAGGGAACGGAATAAGCACCAGAACCAAATCTAGTACAGTCAATCTCTAACTTTTTGCCATCATCGTCCTTATCCACAACAATTAATTCTCCTGCAACTGCGCCGCCTTTCTCTTCAGGGATAAAACCAATCTGTTCTCTGTTAACACGCATCATAGCTTCAATATCATCCATCACCGAATCTGATTCAGGTTGTTCACTGAATCTTGCATCTCCCCAATTTTTACTAACATAATATGCTTCTCTTTTAGTAGCAATGTCTTCTGTATTTACAAGTTCTTTGGATAAATTCATCATTCTTAATGTCTGAGCAAATGTTTTGATAGTAGAAGCGGTGAGCGTTCTGGTTTTTTCTTTACTAAGAATCTTGAAATATCCTTCTTTCTCATTATAAGCAACATTACTTAAGGAACGAATTGGCATAGTAAGTTCAGGACTCTTAATCTTCCTAATTTTGTTGTATACACCTTGGGCTACTTTTTTGATTTTCCCTATAACTTCATTTTCTTTCTTTGCCATTTTATCATGCTAACGTTGTTTGTTTTGCTTCATCTACAACTTTCTTTTCTTCCTTACCTATCTTAGCTAATTCAGGATCATAATCTGGATTATCAACTTTGATTTCTTCCAATTCTCCTCTAGTATGCTCTAGAATTTCACCTAAATTATCTTCAATCTGTTTTTTCTGAATTTCAGTTAAGTCAATTAAATCTTTCAAAGCATCTGCCACGTGTGGAATATATTTTTCAATAAAACTTCTTTTCTTAGCTTCGTCTTTAATCTTTTTCTTCTTATTTACAAAAGACGCTAACTTACGACCACATTCTTGCAGAGCTAATTTTATTTCTTTCATAATATCTTCATAATGTGCCAGAGCTTCTTTACTCTCTGATGTGAACGGTACCCAAGTTGAAGTCATATGCACAACGATAGTACATGGTCCAACAGGAATCGAACTTCTACTCTGCTGCAGCCCATACGATTTCCAAGAAGTTGCTTGAATCGCTTTAGTATTTGCACATGCACCTTGCTGATATAATAAAGGTACACGATTAGCGAATCGCATAATTCTAATAGTTTTGTCTGCCTCTTGTTCTCCTCCGTAGGCTAATGCACATTCAATAACAAAGGGATTCCCTCTATAAACTGCAGCAGGTCTGGTAATCGAACAATAATATTCCGCATTTATTTCCTTCCTTAAACCTTTTTCCAATAATTCTGAACCAATGGGAGAAATGCAATCGGTAGGGGGTGAGATAATCTTGGTTTTAGCAATTCCTCTGTATAGGTCTTCCGCCATTTCTCTGGTTATTTTTTTAGGCTTGGTTTTAGGTAGAAGGTGAGCATTTTCACAAATAGTTTTAGCTGTTCCCGCCCCTACCCTAGTAAATTCAGTTGTAAGAAATTGTTGCATAGTTTTTGCTGCAGTAGATTCTAACATTTTGATTAATCTTCCCAGTTCTACTCCGTATGGATGTGGTTTTATCTCCTTGGGCTCATCGGGCAATATTTCCGTAGCTCTAGGAAAAATAATCTGCTCAGCTTCAGGATTAGTATAAATTATCGTTACATGTGGATTAACAATAGCGGTTTCTTTAAGATATTCATCTACACTCTGTCTACCTTTGTTATAACTCCCATCCATATCAATCTCAATTTTTGTGCCGTGATCCTTTTCATCCCAGTTTACTTCATCATCTGAAATAACTTGTGGTTGGTTTGTGGTTGTATTTATTTTAAGTTTGATTCTATGTGCAGGTTTATTTTTACCCGTTTTTGAAACTATCGTTGCTGGTTTTCCTGTAGTAAGTTGACCATAAAGTACCGCAGCGGATATTCCAATACCTTGTTGACCTCTAGTAGCTGAAAGTTTATGAAATTTAGAACCGTATAATAATTTGGCAAAAATCTTTGGCAATTGTTGCTTAATTATTCCTGGGCCATTATCTTCTACAATCATTCTAAATCTGGTGTCGCTTAGTTGAATAATCTCAACATTTAATTCTGGAAGGATTCTAGCCTCCTCACAAGCATCTAATGCGTTATCAACAGCTTCCTTAACAGCCGTCATTAATGCTCTTCTTGGATTATCAAAACCAAGTAAATGTCGATTCTTCTCAAAGAATTCTGCAATAGAAATATCTCTGTGCTTAGTTGCCAATTCTTCTGCCGTCTTCTTTATCATATAGTTTAGAAAAAAGTATTTCTTTTATAAGGGTTATGTTTAGTATAATAAAATTCTTAATTCTTAACTTTCAAGAAAAAGGCCAAAATAAAAGTCCTTTTTACCCAAACATCATCTCTTTCTTTCTTTTCTCCAAAAATTGAAATACAGTTTTATGCATACTTCCTTGCAGTAACATAGCCACAGCTTGTCTAGCCGTAGAAACAGCTTCCACTTCACCAATTATACCAATAGTTTTACCATATACAGAAATATTGGTTTCAGTCAGTCTTTCTATCTCTTCTCTACTTTTCCCACCTTTTCCAATTACTCTACCCTTTAACCTCTGCAAGGTATTCTTACTCTTCCCAGCTATATCTTTCATATCAATTAATTCAAAGGCATAATCAGTCTTAAGCAAAGTCAAGGCAATTTTAGGATTAAAACCCCTAGCAATGGCCTTTACGATATCCTTAGTAGTATACAATAACAAACCATCTGTACCAGTTATAGTTACATCACCATCCTTAGTAATATCTAATTTACTTTTGGTAGCCTCTTCAATTTCTTTCTTGGCAACTCCATCTTTACCTATCAGTACGGCGACTCTCTCCTCAGGCACTTTAAGTTCATAACTGAATTCTTCCATTTTACTTTATTTTTTGGTAATTTTTAAAAGAGTTTCCTCTATATTTGCTTTAACTCCTAATTTCTTGAAAAACTTTACAATATTCTTTACATCTCTTTCTAACAATTCCTCTGAATTTGGTGTCTTAGTCAATGTTGCTTGTGAAAAATCAATAATTACTGGTTTTTCTTTGTGATTTAAAATATTGAAGGAACTTAAATCTCCATGAATAAGTCCTGCCAGGTACATTTTTCTCGTTTGTTTAACAATATCATCAAAAAACTTCTTTGGATTTTCTGGATACTGATCTTTCAAAGGGGGTGCAGGTTCTTGATCGCCAATAAACTCCTCTACAACAATATTATTTTTCCAACCAAGTGCTTCAGGCACTCTTGCACCACTTTTGTCTGCCTTAATCAAATTCTTAAACTCCCGTTGCACCCATGCCAAGATGATATCTCTCTTATGGTTCTTCATGAACAAATAACGTGTATCTTTCCTAATATAATCGTACATCTTATTGAAATTGCAATTTTGCATACGATAAATCTTAACTATAACCTTCTTATTGCCCTTAATAGCACTAAACACATTACTTTCCTTACCTACAAAAATAGGACTAACTAATTCATCAAAAACACCTTGTGACTGCAGCTTAAAGAGAGTTCTATTGGTAAAAGCATCAAATACTCCTTTGATTGTTCTAAATCTTTCTTGGTATGTAAGTGTTACCATAACTTAAGAAAACTCAATTACTTTAAATTACTTTACTATCTCTTACGTTTTCTAAGGATTTTATTATACTTCCTTACTTCGCCCATGTACTTTCTATCTAAATTCTTAAGAGGTATCCTATCTTTTTGCCTACCAAAACTATATTTTTCCAGCAAATTTCTTAAACAATCGTAGGAAGCATACTGGTCAATTGCAGGTTCACGAAATCCATCTAAATTTTGGTCTTCGTAGCAAGGCCCTATTTCTTTACCTTTAGTGTTCAGATATCTAATACTCAATATATCGCCAAGACCCATTATTTCATCAGGTCTAGATTGTTCTTTTGCATCTGACTTACTAGTATCTTCATATTTTAACTCAACTCTTTTATCCGCATCTACAGGTAGCCTCAACGTATATGAAGTAGAACCAATCGTTGGTTTCCTATCTTTGGGTGTGAGATTTTCATGGTCTAATACTTCACTTGCGTGATTCATAATATGGGCACAAAGTTCCTTTATAAAATCTTGATTAGTAGGCGTAGATTGCGCTGTGCCTAGTGTTGCTAGTAATCCTATCAGGTTTGAGTATGTCATAGAAATTAGAGGACTTTAATCATATTTAAATTTAAGTTATATAACTACCAAAAAGTAATAAAATAACCACAAAGTTTATATATAATCACTACAAACTAGTAGTAAACACCTCAAAACCACCTCTTTTTCCCCAAATGGGTTGCAGGCTGTTCGCAGCAAGCTGCTCACTTGGGGTTTGTTTTCAACTTCTAAATTAAGCTATATTCTAAATTAGAATAAAATACCAAAACGTTTATATAAGATGAACTAACCTAAAAATTAAGCCCGTCACGAGAGTACCTGTGGGAGTTTTTGCTGTAAAGCATTCAATGAACTCAGGGGTTAGTGATACGGGCTTCATAATCATACAAATATACGAAAGAGCGTATAATTACATTCATTACTCACAACATAGGCAAGTAACTAGATATATGTAAGTATACTCTTTCTCGGAGGAAATATAATGAAAATTAGTAATCTTCAGACATTTCCGGAGGAAATAAAATGGCAAAAATTAGCCCAATAGCGGCAAAATATATCATACAATCAACTATCAATATTAGCGGTATCGTAGACAGACCAGACGTAATTGGCGCAATTTTCGGCCAAACTGAGGGTTTGCTAGGATCAGATTTAGAATTAAGAGAGTTGCAAAGAAGTGGTAGAATAGGAAGAATTGAAGTAAATTTAAGTACAAGTTCCGGAAAGACGAAAGGGGAAATTATCATTCCAAGTTCTTTAGATAAAACGGAAACAGCTATCGTGGCAGCTGCAATGGAAATTATTCAAAGAATAGGTCCTTGCAATGCTAAAATTGTGGTTGCAAAAATTGAGGACGTAAGAACCTCCAAGAGACAATTCGTTGTAGAAAGAGCTAAAGAATTGCTTAAGCATTTAACAGATAACACCTTACCGGATTCACAAGAACTTTCAGATGAAGTAGCACAGTCAGTAAGAATGATGGAAGTTATTGAATATGGTAGAGAAAAATTAGCTGCAGGTCCAGCATTGGAAGAAAGTGATGATATTATCATTGTGGAAGGCCGAGCTGACGTTTTAGTTTTACTTAAACATGGTTTCAAAAATGCAATTGCTATGAATGGTACATCATGTCCACAAACCATTAAAGATTTGACCAGAAAGAAAACTACTACTGTTTTTGTTGATGGTGACAGAGGTGGAGATTTGATTATTCGTGAATTACTTAGTGTTGCAGACGTTGATTTTGTTTGTAAAGCACCTGATGGTAAAGAAGTAGAAGAACTTACCAAGAAAGAAATTCATAAATCACTTCGAGGTAAAATTACTGCAGAGCAGTCTAAATTAGATTTAGGTGTTGACTCGGATGGTGCACTTAAGGATGATGTCAAAGAAAAACCTAGATTCAATAAGAATCAAAGAAGACCACAAAGACAAAATTTCACTTCAAGACCTCAACAAGCTAGAAAGAAGGAACCTCTATCAAATGAGCAGAAAAAGGTTCTAAAGCAAACCATGGAAGACTTATTTGGTACACGTGGGGCTTGTATATTTGACGTAAAGATGAATATTCTCGGCAAGGTACCACTAAGTGAATTAGGTACCACCATAAAAAGTCTAAGAGGAGGAGTATACGCTCTTGCATTGGATGGTGTTGTCGACGCTGAATTATTACAAAATGCTGAAAAATTAAATATCAGTTTTGTAGTAGGAACATCCTCAAAAGTTAAAGAATCGGCTAGAGTAACAGTTTTGACTGAGGATAAGTTGTAGGATGGATTATAAGATAGTTGAGAAGGAAACTAAACATGGCACCGCTATTTATGGTGTAGTTAAGGGAGAAATAATTGCTCCATTTAATTGGGATAACAGTGGTTGGTCATTTGCACTATTTTCAGAGTCACCAGTAAAAAGATTACGTTTATCACAGGCATTGACCGGTACGGAAATAGGTGACAATGTACGTGCAATTATTCCTTTATTTTCTACCAGAAAGCCGCATCCTTATGATGTTCATTTTTTTAATGTTAGATCTGAATTTAGAGAACTTGAATTTCCAGAATTGGCAAGAATTCATAGAGGTGACAGACTATTAGGTACCTATACCAATTTGCAGGATACTGCCAAATTACAAAGTCTCTTATATGAAGGAAACCCAATGGTTACTAACGAGTACCTAGAAGAACTTCTTAATTCTATCTAAAACATAACATTTATTACTTTCCATTTATTTATTATCTTATGACCTTTGACGTAATCATCGGTAGATCTAAACAAGACGTGGAAAAGTATGGTAAAGATGGCACTGTATTGATAGGTAAGCAATATGTGAAGATGGGCCAAACTACCTCTTTATCCAATCCAGTTTATATGGATGTTGCTGGTGCACATGTAGTGTTTATCGTTGGCAAACGTGGATCAGGCAAATCCTACTCGATGGGCTCCATAGCCGAAGGTATTGCTGATTTACCTCCTCATATAAAACAAAATCTTTCTATTGTACTTTTAGATACTATGGGAATTTATTGGACCATGAAATATCCTAATATGCAAAATTCTGATCTGGTAGAGAAATGGGGTTTTTCACCCAGAGGCCTAGATGTTAAGATCTATACGCCAACTGGGTTTTTTTACAAATATAAGGATGAAGGTATTCCCACGGATTTTCCATTTTCCTTAAGACCTTTAGATGTTGATCCACTGGATTGGTGCCGTGCATTTAAATTAGATCCAAATACAGCGGAAGGAGTTCTAATTACACAAGTTATTCAAGAATTTAAAAAGAAAGGAGAGAGTTATTCCATGCAAGAACTCATCGAACATACTAAAAAAAATACTGAATCAGCGAAAGTAACTGTTAATATTGTAGTTAATGAATTCAAAAAAGCAGATGGTTGGTCAATTTTCTCCAAAGAAGGAACACCTTTGAAAGATATCGTTACAGGTGGCCAAGTTACAGTCCTGGATGTTTCTCCTTATGCTACTATGCCTTCAGGTTGGGAAATTAAGGCTTTGGTAGTTGGTTTAATCGCTCGCACTTTATTTAATCAAAGAATGCTAGCAAGAAAGACTGAAGAATTCAAATCAGTAGATGCAGCTATGCATTATTTTGCCAAAGATAAAGATGCAAAAATGCAAGATCCTCTGGTTTGGTTAGCCATCGATGAAGCCCATGAATTACTGCCTAAAGATGGGAAAACGGCAGCTTCTGATGCTTTAATAACCATACTTAGAGAAGGTAGACAACCAGGAATTAGTTTAATGCTAGTAACGCAACAGCCCGGAAAAATTCATACAGATGTAATGACACAAGCGGACACTGTGTTAGCGCATAGATTAACTGCTCGCTTGGATGTAGAAGCTCTACAACAATTAACACAAAGTTATATGAGTACTGGATTGGAGGAAGAAATAGATCATTTACCAAGAGTACATGGCGCAGCTGTTGTTTTTGATGATGCCAATGAAAGAATTTTCCCAGTGCAAATGCGACCTAGATTCACATGGCATGGAGGCGGATCTCCTATTGCGATTAAAGAGAAAAAAGATTATCTGAAGAAGATTAAGGATATCGAGATTTAAAACTACTTCTCAGTAAGAACATTTAAATAATAACTTATATTTGTAGCAGTAATGAACCAAAAAACATATTGGGTGGAAGCTTTTCCTGAAGATGAGGCGCCCATCCAGATAGCATTGGTACCAGGGGAAGAACCACTCTCTTTGGTAATTGAGCAAGAATTAGACCCGTATGAAAACGTTCTTGCTGTTGAAAAACCTCAACGTAGAAGTAGTTTTTTGACAAATTCAATTGCTCTTGGTGCTGCCATTTGGGGTTCAGCAACAGCGGCCTTAAATGTTCCAGATTTGTATGATTTTTTTGCATCACCCAGTGGAGCAACTCCTCATCCAGAAACAGTGGCCTATGCACTTGCCGGATCATTTGCGGCAATTACAGGTACCTTATCTGTGCTGAAAGCTGAAACCAAAGCTCTATTTACAAGATATTTAGTAACAGATAAAATGGTCATGGAAGAGAAGGGTATTCTTAGGAAAGAATTAACATGTGTCCCACACAGTAGAATCTTGGGAACACAAGTTTCTAGAGGCCTGAGTGACTTTGTTTTTGGTACTGGTTCAATTTATGTAAATGGCGCAGAAAGTAATTATCGGGCATTGTCTTTGGATAGTGTTAAGGATCCTAATTACTTGAATAATATCATTCTTCAACATGTATCTGAAACCAAGCAGAAATTAGAATGAACCCAACGGATAACGCTTCCAATCATGATCATCATGGAAGAAGTGCACGTCGGGTTTAAGTGTTAAAAATGAAGGTTTTTTATAAATTTAATCGTATAAATCGTCTTTTATGGCTTCTTCCTTTGTGAAACTTATTTTCTTAATTTCTTCATCAACTACTTTAAGTAAATTTTTATTGTGTTCTTTAATGAAATCTTTGACTTTTTCTTCTTCCCTACCAATTATTATTTTCTCACCATCAACTAATATTGGTCTTTGTAACAACTTAGGATTTCTTACAATGGCATTAACAATATTCTCTTTTGTCATTTCTATGGGGTTATCCAAATCCTTAACTCTTAGAATTTCTGAACCTAATGTATCATAGAATTTAGAAACTAGGTCCTCACTCAAACATGTTTTTAGATATTCTACAATTTCATATTCCACAAATTTTTCTTTTAATAGACCTAAAGCAGCCCTACATTTACTACATTTTGGATTGTAAAATATTTTCATTTTAAAAGTTCTTCATTGATCTAAGTCTTTTACAGCGAGCTGAGGTTGTAGGATGCGTTGAGAACATATTGAACATACTTCTTCCTCTAAAGGGGTTTTCTATGAAAAGATGGGCAGTTGCTTCTGTTGTGCCTTGTCTGCGCAATGGAGCATGTTTTACACCTTGCTCGATTTTTTCCAATGCTGAAGCCAATGAAAACGGATCTTTAATCAACTTTGCTCCTGTTTCATCAGCAAGAAATTCACGAGATCGAGAAATAGCGAACTGAATAATCATGGCCATAATCGGTGCAATAATTGCTAAGGCTATCAATTCAAGGATACCACCACCGCGATCATCACGTCCTCCCATTCCAAAAATTGCTGCCCACCTTGCCATCATAGCAATATAAGAAATAACTCCTGCGATTGTAGCAGCAATCGTGGAAATAAGTGTATCTCTATTTTTAATGTGCGATAACTCATGAGCTGCTACACCTTTTAATTCAGATTTATTCAACAAATTAAGTATTCCTTGAGTAAACGCAACTCCTGCTTTATTGGGAGATCGTCCAAAAGCAAATGCATTAGGATGGGGTCCAGGAACGATATACACCTTAGGCATTGGCAGTTTAGCAGCATGTCTAATCTCTTCAACCATAGAATATAACTCCTTATGCTGGTTTTTATCCGCTTCCACGGCCCGGTACATTTTGAGTACAATTTTGTCAGACCACCAATACGATACGAAATTAATCACTCCTGCAAAAATTAAACCGATAAGTAAACCTTGTCTTCCTCCTAAGAGGTTACCAATACCTAATAGAATACCTGTAAGTCCACCTAGTAATAAAACGGTTTTAATTTGATTTTTGACCATAACTATTCTCTGTAATAACTATTTAAAAAACTTGTGTTTCCAAAGTAAGCATTTGCTTGCAGACGTTGCGGGGCCTAGATCGCCTCTCAATCTAGTCACTACGTTCATGACTTGCCTATTGGCAAGCTTCGCTGCGCTCAGGTCGTATCGCATTTTAATTCATCACAATCGGCAATTACGCAATGTCTGCGCAGTAACCAATAGTAAAGTATATAAACAAAAAATATTTACTATTTGTAAAAGAATGGTGTTAGAACATATATTCCCAGAAGATTGGCTGGAAAGAAGAGGTATTTTTGCTTTCATCCTTGGGGCAGTTTATTCTATAATTGGTGTTTTACTAGCATTTGTTTTGTTTAAGTCAGATCCTGCATTACCTGCCGTAGCCTTTACTTCATTACTATTATTACCAGAGCTCTACAAGATTTTTTCTATTGAGGAAAGAAAAGAAAGCATGGAGCAACAAATTACTTTTGAGAAATTGTGGAAGGATGATGTTGACATAGCTAAAATTTACATGTGGTTATTTATTGGAATTCTCCTTGTTTATTCAATTGGATCAATTATGCTTCCTTCTTTTACAACTAACAAATTATTCCAGGACCAGTTGGCCTTTAGATTTAGTGAAAGTGATTTGGACAAATTACAATCAGGAGATATTGCTCAGCAGGTAGAGGAGCTTAGAAATAGGCCCAGGACACTTTTCAGTGGCGCGCAGTTTATGAATATGTTTAAGGGATTACTGTCTAATAATTTTCTAGTATTGATAGCCTGTTTCTTTTTAGCACTCTTAACTGGAGATGGGGCAATTTTCTTAATTACTTGGAACGCCTCAGTTTGGGGTACTATCTTTGGAATGACTGCAAAAACGGCAGCCCTTTATTCTGGTGGATTTCCTGTAGTACTATTTTTCGCTATAATGATCATAGTGTTCTGTCATATGATCATAGAAGGTATATCTTATTTCCTGGCCGCTATATCTGGCTCTGTCATTTCTAAAGATGTATTGCTAGAGCAATTCGCTTCAGATAGATTCTTTGAAGTATTTGGCTTTAATTTATATTTATTCTTAGGGGGGCTTTTCTTCTTGCTCTTGGGAGCTACCGTGGAGACTTTTGTATTGCTGATGGATATTCCTATTATGGCCTTTGCAGCTATCATTATTCCCACCTTGGCACTGTTTTTCATTTTGAAACATGCTTTATTTTCTGATGAGAAAAAGACACACCATTTCTTGAATCCATTATTCCTATACTTCTATGCATTCTTTGTAGGCTTAGCAGTGATGCTCTTCTTAGGACTGCCTGACTTTGGCTTTGACCCCTTAACTTACAAAGGAATTATCGAAATGAGTTCTTTGGCTTTTAGATAGGGCCATGCGGCAAACAAACATTATAGAAATCACACTGACCTGTTCTCCATTTACATAATCCTGTTACAGTTTGAGGATAATCTTCGATATCTTCACAAAGTGCAGTGTGGCCATGGACCAATTCCAGTTCTCTTCTGGCTAAGGTTAATAATTCAGGATCTACATTGATCATTTTTAACTTATGTCGTAAAAAGAAAATGCCAACTTTATTTGGCAACTTACCATGTAATTCTTCATAAAGTAGACAATATATAGCCAATTGTAATTTTATGCTGTCTTTGAATTCAAACCTGGCATTAGTTTTGTAATCAATGATATGGACTTCTTCTTCTACATGTTTAATCGCATCTATAAATCCTCTAACGCCATGCTGTTCTGACCTAAATTCTTGCTCTCTGATTGGGGTAAGTATTTGAAATGCTTCCTGTAAGGAAATATTTTTTTCATTCTTAACCTGCGTTAATTCTGCAATAAATTGCTTTGTCCAATTCATCAGCATCAACATAGTTTCCTCGAAGTAAAATGCTAGCTTGTCTTTAGTTAAATTCAATCCATTTAATTTTTCCTTATATTTATTCCACTGGTGTACGAATAGTTTCTGGGTAACCGCCTGAAACTTTAGTGGATAATTATCATCGTTAAAATCTGAGATATTTATATCAAAAAAATCTTCCAAGGTGGAATGAGCAATGTTTCCCCTAACTTGATGGATGTTGGGTAGAGATGGTAATTTTTCAATGTAATTGTAGTAATACTTTCTCTTACATTGCTTGAATGTATTCACTGAACTTGGACTTTGCACCCTTTTTGCCATCAAAGTTTTGTTTTGGAATCATTTATATGTCTTTTGGCGACTTGTCCTGTGACTTGTGCTAAGTTTTATAAAGAAACCAGCATCTTTTAGATATAAATGGCAAAACCACCTGAGCAACCACAAACGATTCGTGTACGTATTCCGCAAAAAGATGAAATTCTAGGAATCGTACAGCAAAGACTAGGTGGTAGTAGAATGCGTGTGCTATGTTTAGATGGTAAGGAACGAATATGTAGAATTCCTGGCAGGCTAAGACGAGCTTTATGGGTAAGAGAAAATAACGTTGTGATAGTACAACCATGGGAGTTAGGTGGCGATAAAAAAGGAGATATTATCTACAAGTATCGTGGTAAAGCAGAAGTTGAATTCTTACGTAAAAAAGGTTACTTGAAAAGCTTGGAAGAAGAATTCTAATAGTTATTTTGAAGTATCATCGATTGATAATAGAAATCCTTAATAAGGAATTACTCTAAAAAAAAGTATGGGGAAAAGTGGCGGTAAACTTTTAATTTATGGCGTTGTTCTATTCGCTTTGTTATATTCTCTAGTAAAAATATTAATAGTTGGCACACCTATATTTTTTAGATTAGAGTTGTTTGGGTTATTATTCTTAGTAGCTTGTATCTTTATCGGATTTTTGATGTATGATAAATGGGGAGAACATCTCTTTTTTTTCGTATTTGTCTTATATTTAGGTAACTTAGCAGTGATTTGGTTTTCAGGAAGATCTTTTCATTTATTATTGGCTCTAGTTACAGTTTTTGGGATTGTACTCAGCGTACCTCGTAAAGTTCATGTTAACGAAATGCCACTTGAACGGCCTAAAGTTGAAGTGGTGGACATTGACCCTAAAGTTTTGCACTCACCAGGTAAATTCGTGGCGAGCAAGCGCAGTAATATTTATCATACTCCAAAATGTGAATGGGCTAAGAAAATCAAGACAGAAAGAAGAATGTGGTTCAAATCTAAAGAGGATGCCTGGGAGAAAGGGTTGAAGAAGCATCAATGTGTGGAATGATTCTCATATAAGGATTCTAAATTTCTTTCGTATTCTGCAGGGTTTGTGTCAATTAATTTTATAGTATTTTCCAATCCCTGAAGTTCTAGAAGTTTTAATCCATGTCTAACTCTGGAATATGGGTTTTTGTTGCCTGTGCCCCTATTTGTTTCATAAGCTAATCTTATGAATTCATCTGGTGTATTAAGATTATGTTCAATGCCTAAACTATCAAGAGATTTAATAGATTTAAATAAGTAATAAACTGCTAGAGATTCAGTTGCAGCTTCATAAAATATTTTTGCTCTTTTCAAAAAACTTACTAAATCTTTCTCTCCATTGTACTTAATCTTGAGATAATTTTGCCAGGCATTTGGAATCAAATTACTTGTTAGCTCTGAGTACGGAACAATCAGTCTTTTCACTTTTTCTCCCTGCGTTGTTAATCTAATTGTTTGATTATGTACTTTATTCATTATTACACCATTATTAATGGAAATTGTTGCTTCACCTCCAGAAGCACCATGAGTGGAAATTCTCTGTGTCCAATTAAACGACTTCCGTTCACCATTTATGTCACAAAAGAATTCCACTTGATACTCATTCAATTGAATTCTAGTCAGGTAAATTGCCTTGCTGTTTTCAGGGACTCTTTTTCCTGGCTCCACAACAATATATTTATTTAAATCAGTACCTGCAAATTCCCTCTGCTCTTGTAAAAAATCAAGCACGAAGTCTACATATCTTTTATATTCATCAAAGCAATTATCTTTAAATCCCTTTCTAACGTATTTTACGGTTGTATTTATTTTTAATTCTTGATCACATCCCCCATATTTATTTTTAATTCTTGATTTAATATTTTGCGCTCCTTGCGGCAACATTTTTTTCAATTCTTGCACACTGTAGATACTGACATTTTTTGCTTCCCCAATGGGTTTAAATCTTTCTGGATTCCTCCTAAAGATGCCTTCTAAATCATAATCATTTAGACCATCCGAACAATTGACAAAATCGTTGCTTTGAGAAATTACTGGCTTATCTTCTTTCTTAGAACAACCAAGAGATATAAGTGATAATCCTACTAATGTTAATAAACATTTTTTCATTATATTATAATTATGGACCTTTTTTAAAAATATTCTGATATAATAATCCAACCACAGCTACACTAATAGCAGAATCGGCAATATTAAATGCAGGCCACCAACCTAAATCTATGAAATCTATCACAAATCCTCTGAAAAATCTATCCAGGCCGTTACCTATAACTCCACCTAGAAATAAAGCATACATAGCTTGAGCAAAACGATCCTTAGGTAGTTCTTTGTAATAATATATTATTCCAACTGCCACCGCTAATGATATTATTCCTAGAATTAAAGTTTGACCTTTTAAAATACCGAAACCTGCACCTGTATTTGTAACGTAATTGATGGTAAGAATATCTAGATTTATTGTTGGTTGTTTTATGTAAATGATATATTTACTAATTTGGTCTAAAAAAATTGTAATAAGTGTAATCAGAATAAATGCTTTCTTTACCATAACTTCTGCTTCTCTTGTTGATTACCTCTTTCTAAATTGGCTAATCTTTGGTCCATAGATGTTAATAACGCTTTGATAGTATCTAATTTACTATTAACTAAATCAATATCTTTTAATGGTTGAGACGGAAATTGTTCATGCGCAGGTTCTAAAGGTGGGGTTAAAGGAGCAGCAGGTTGTAGTTCAGGGGTATCAAAAGGTGACTTTTCTTCCAAACCCGTAGGTGGATTTAATCCTAAATTATCTGTTGGAGTTTCGTGTTTATCAACTAATTTATCAAAATCAAACTCATCTTTCTTTTTCCAGAATTTTAACTTGGTGAAAAATCCCATGTTGATGGTAAGTTTGGATTGGTTTTAAACTTTTTCATACTTCCACCAAAGATTTATAAATAAATTTGATATTTCTTGATTTATGGCAAAAAATGTTGATGCGGAAAAAGTTGGATTTCATAAAGGTTCTTTGGCTACGCTTACCAAAGAACGAGAAGAAATGCTGAGAATTCTACAAATAGTTGAACAGTTAATGCAAATGCACGTAAAAGAATTGAAAGATCTTGGCGTGGACCTAGTTTCACAAGCCAAAAAAGAGGCCAAGAAATTAAAAGGTAAAAAAGATATTGCCGACGTTCTTTAAGCAACTAATAGAGCAATTAGGAAAATTATAACAGCTAGAAGTATAATGATTCCTCCGATAGTCCAAGCGTAAAATGTAATATTGTCCCAATCGGTTTGCACAACTGGAGTAACTGTGTTCTGAACAGGTAAATTTAGTGGAGCTAAATCAAAAGCTTGCTGCTGCGGAACGAAAGTTGATGTACCAAAAGTTGAAGTAGATACAACGTTAGACTGCCCAAAACCGGAAAATGATACACCATTTAGTGTTCTATCGATGTCATCTCTTAATTCATTGATATCGTCTTCTAAATTTTCAGCATCGTCTTCCACAGTTGAATCTTCAACTGTATCCAGAAAATCCTCTACATCATCCAATAATTCACCCAGTTTATTATCTAATTTTTCTAGTTTATTTTCATATTTGTCTTCGTCCTTTTTATCATTGTCAGCTTTAGCATCATCATATTTTTCTTCATAATCATCATAATCGTCATCATATTCGTTATATTTTTCCTGTAATTCTTTAAGATCGGCCTCTTCAGCCGTTAATGGCTCATTACTAACAAAGATACCATCACATGCGTCTCCAATACCATCTCCATCTGTATCTGCTTGATTTGCATTTGCTATATATTTACAGTTATCTGCTGAATTTAGAATACCATCGGCATCCACATCATCGCTAGGATCTGCAGGTTCAACACAGTTGTCATTGGCTACTATGCTTAAATCTCCACCTTGGCCAAATACGTTATAATTTCCAACATCAACATCAATTTTGAACTTGTGATTGCCCGCAGTTGCACATACTTCTGTAATTACGGGAAATTGTGGGGTTTTTACTGTTTCACCTGGTTTTATAGAATCAAGAATAATTTCAGCAGTAGAGGATAATCCTGTAAAGCTAGCTGTTATTTTAACATTATTGACTTCCACATTACCTAAATTTTTTATATCTGCCTGTGCTAAAACACTACCACCAGCGGTAACACTCTCTGGATTTATAACTAAATCTGTTACTTCTAATGATACAACTTCTTCAGGTAATTCAACATTTGCATCGCAGATATCTCCAATACCATCTCCATCAAGATCTTCTTGATTGGCATTTGGTGAATCTGGACAATTATCAACACTATCTAATACACCGTCTTGGTCCTTATCAGAAAGAGGACCGTCACTATTATTGCCATCACAAGCGTCACCCATACCATCTCCATCTACGTCAGTTTGGCTTGGATTCTTATGGAATGGACAATTATCGATGTTGTCTCCTACTCCGTCGAAATCAATATCTGGTACTATTGGTTCTTCTAGTAAATTTATTTCATCATTGACTTTAGCTAATAATGCGCTGTATCTTTGTCCTGTTTTGAATAGCCAGGACTTTTCCGGTTCAGACGCTTTTTCATGTACTTCTTTGAGTTTTTGATAACTTGGACCGATTTTACTTTGTAGGCTCTTCAATCCTTCTAAGTCAGATTTACCTTTTATATCATTATATTCATTATTATATTGATTGAAATTATCAATTAGAATTGCTGTTATTTTGCTATAATTCCCACTAAGTTCAAGTAATTTATCTTTAAGATCCAGTAAATCAGATAATAATTCAGAATATTGTAGATCTAATTTATTGTATTGTAAAACTAAGGCAGGATTACCAGTAGCTGCTAACTTTTCATCCTGTAACTGAGACAAAAGATTTTGAACCTGCTCAATTAAACTTTCTGTATGGCTTAATAATTCAACTGCCTTATTTTGATTTGCTTCCTCTGAAGCACTCGATAAATACAAATAGGCATCTTTGGATTTATCAAAACTATCTGTTAAAGATTCAATATCAGCACTTGCAGTACCTATCAAGAATAAACTCATCAAAAGTACCATCAATATTTTTTTTGTATTTATCATCTCAAAATATGGATTCTTTACTCAAAAATAGCAACAACTATATAAATATTTCTTTTATTTTTACTATTAAGTAATTAATAACTTTTTCTGTGCGCAAGATTTAAATATACGTTATATGTTCTATATGTTTATGGTAAATACAGATTACATTAACAGCTTATTGGGTAACACCCTTGGAACTGGTTCAGATTATAGAACTATTATGGACCGTGACGTCACCATTAAAAATGATGATGATGAAATAAATGCTAGATTGTTAATTTCTATCGATAAGGATGCTAGATTATATTTTGGTTTAGATAGAGCATCACACCGAATGGGCGCTAGTTTAGCTGATTTAGAAGAAAGTGACATTGATGAAATGTTTGTAAGAATAATTGATTATAAGACTAATAATTTGGCGAAGCCAAGTCAAGTGCATTCCCAAAATGCGTCTCAGTGTCATAACCTTTATACTGGAATAAAGAGATATCAAAATATTGTAGGATTACTATTCAAACGATAACGGTTCCTCTATGAATTTTTGCCAGGAAGTTTAATATTGTTTTTTCTTTATATGAGGCACATCCGATTATATTGCCTTGATACTCCAAGATAACTAGTTTACTATCTTCTCCTAGGTCTTTTTTTATATCATCTCCTTTGAAATACTCTTGTATCTCAACATTACTTAATGTGATTACATTATTTACTTTTTTACTTTCCTTAACTAATAGCGCAGCACCTTCCTTACTCAATCTGAACTGATTTGGCTTAATTTCACCAAAGTATAAACCAATTCGATCTATACGCAGTCCTCTAAGATCAATTTTAGCCAAATCCTTGTTAACAATGAAGACCCGATTTTTTTGATTTCTAAGATAGGCATAATCTTCTTTTAGAAAAGAACCAAAGTTTTGCTCCAGTAACTGTCTGATTTTCTTTACTTCTCTCGTATTTAGGATTGTTAGTTTCATTTTATTGTGATTATTTAGCCCTATATTAGTCTTCTTAATAGAAAAGTATATAAAACATATGCTTTTCCTTTGTTCAATGGTGTTTGACAACAAATTATACAACGGACAAAGAGAAGAAATTTATCATGCACTTTCAGGTGATGATTACACAATCAGAGATTTTAACAGTGCTAATTTAAGTATTTACGATTCGGTAGATCAATTAGCGAACTTGGAAGGCAGGCTAGATTTCGATTATCAGAATATAACTAGGGACTTTAGAGAAGTCACAAATACTGATTCTTCTCTTGGTTGGATTAGTAAGAAATAATAATCTATACTGAACTTTGTTTTCTTTCAGTTTCCTAAATAAGGCGACCTAACCAACTCCCCAAACAGGGTTATTTTTTCTTTTTATTTCCGCAATTTCTTTGAGAACATTCCTTTCTACTAAGGATAAGTGTTTTTTCATTTCTTTCAACTTTCTAAAGTCTTCTTCTGGGATATCTGCATAAAGAAAATCACCTTCATTGACCTGCCTACCAATTGTAACTCCATCCATGGCCATGGCCAATTGTTTACCTTGCTCAGCTAGAGTAATATTTTCTTTGCCTTCTTTTAAACTTTTAACTGAACTAATACGATCACCACTATTATTCATGATGGGATCTCCTGTTTTGATCTTACCAATTTCAATTTCTACTCCAACTATGGCAGGATTACTTTGTCTAAATGTATAACCTTTCAAAACTGCAAACTTGCAAGGTCTTACTAAAGACGATAACTCTTGAATTTCTATTTGCTTCTTTAAGTTTGCCACATATTCTTGATAATCATCAATTGTTTGATAAATTACTGGGTGAGCGATCAATTTCAAATTTTTTGTTTTGATGTTTTCTTCTAAGTCAACCGGAATTATTACATTGAAGCCCAATAGGACTCCATAAAATTTATCCTTTTCCTTAATTGATTCTAATCTAGAAAGATCTTTTTTAGTAACATCACCTAGTGAGGCAGAACTGATGGGAATTTCCTTTGCGTTTAGTAAATTCCTCAAAGCTTCTAACCCACCAATAGTATCGGCCTTAATTATGACCCCAATTTTATCACTATCTTCAGTAACTACTTCGCCAACCTCTTTTTGAACTTCTTCTTTAGTTGCTTCCAACTCCTTTGCAGAACAACTGCGAATAGGCATACCTGCAACCGCAGAATCTAAACCTGGAGCGGAGATTTTAACACCAGTTGCAGCAGTGACTTCCTTAACATTCTTAAATTTACTTTTCTTCTCCCTCATCTCAGCTAATTCATCAGGTTCCAGTAATGCTCTTACTTTTACAACAATTGGTCTATCAATCCCGCCTATTACTAAGGTATCGTTTACTCTCAAGGTTCCGTTGTAAATAATGGCATTAAGAGTAGTGCCTAAACCTTTTTCCTCTTTTACTTCAATAATTGTTCCCTTAGCATTGCTATCTTCATCAATTTGTAAACCACTTTCCAGATACTTTTGAGCTAAACCAGTAAGTACCATTAATAACTCAGGAATACCTTGACCTGTGTGTGCTGAAACTGGAACAATTGCTATCTGTTTGGTATAATCTTGCACTCTATCAAATCTTTCTGCTTGAATATCCAGCTCACCAAACTGCCCAACTAATTCGTATAATTTTTTTTCAAATTCACCTTGAATTTTGAAATCCATGGCATTAATATTATCCATCAAGAATTTATTTTGATCATACTGCCAATTGTGAAGGAGATCTATTTTATTTGCTGCAACAATGAAGGGCACTTTATTGGCTTTAAGAATTTCAATGGATTCAATTGTTTGCGGTTTGAAACCTTCATTGATATCTACAACTAGTATGGCAATGTCTGCTAAAGATCCTCCTCTTTTTCTTAGAGAAGTGAAAGCTGCGTGGCCTGGCGAATCTATGAAGAGTAAGCCAGGAAGAGTCAAACCAGATTTAATGGTGTTTAATAAGTTACCACATATTTTCTTAATAGTATCTAATGGTACAATGCTACAACCAATTGCTTGTGTGATACCTCCAGCTTCTCTTGAGACAACGGAGGTACCTCTAATCTGATCTAAAATACTTGATTTGCCATGATCTACATGGCCTAAGAGTACACAGATTGGCTGTCTAATGGTCATAAGTGCTCAAAATTTGCCTTATTTATAAAATGTATCCTTACCACAACCCACTGGACAAGTCTGGATAGAGTTTATATACTAATATTTACATTTCTAACAATACTTTGACTAAGTAGTAACTTCCATAAAACATATAAGCAAAGTGATTTCTTTTAAAATTATGAAAATAGGAAATTTAGATGATCAACTTGGAAGTTATTTAATCGCTGCAAAAACGGATGATAGTTATGTACCAATAAAAACACAGTATGTGAAATCATATTATGACAAAGACCGTACAAATTGTAACGGGGTTGGAGTATCCATGCAAGGAATAGTTGATCAATTAGAACGGCATGGCGATATAAGTATTTGTCATGATTTGGATCCCAGAGGATCATACGACATTCTAAAAAAGGATGAGATCGTAGAATTATTCTCCTATAATCCAAAAGAAGGTGGACCTATAGTACCACCTAAATCTGGCTGGAGACAAGCTCTTTGGAGATTAAGTATGCTTTGAGTTATTCAAATCTCTTGTTATGTAATTCAGTAACTAAATAAACTAAATTTTTTTCTCCCACTGTAAAAGAAACAAATGGTATTGTTGTACCACTGAGTCCGTCTACAGTATTAGTCAAAACTTCAACAGATCTAGAGTAATCATTTAATTTTTCTACGTAAGTATTAATTAGACTTAAGAAGTCTTGATCTCTATAGGTTTCGTATGCACCAAACCTCATAAAATAGTGCTGTCCGTTCTTTTTTTTGTAAAACTTTACATTTGTCATTTTCATTTTTTAAATATTTTAATATATTAACTTTATGCAAAATGAGCACAAATTACCTCTTTTCTAATTTATTTATCCCAAAACTCGTAACAAAATATTTACATTATCTCTTCTTCTAGTTTTTTATGAAAGCAGCAAAATACCTACTACCTTTAACTTTATTCAGTTGCGTTGAAGTTGCTGAACATCCTATGCCATTACCTGGTAAATATGTTAATGATGTTAACAGTAATTCCGAAATAATTGGTGGCCAATCTACTTTTGAAGATGAAACAATTCCATTCTATCATATTGATGAAATTCAAAGAGTTATTCTGCCTGACGAAGTTAAAAGTCAAGAAGCACAATGTACAAGTGGCATGACTCAAGAGAAAGAATGTGAAACTAATAATCCTTGCAAAGGCTATCAAATCCGTGAATGTATTGATGAACAATGGGGCAAGTGGAGTGAGTGTATGCCATGGAAACAATTAACAAAATATGGCAGTTATCGAGATCCTAAAGTTGCTAATGGAAAAATTACGTACTTAGGCATTAATGGAAAATTTAACAAAGATATCTACGTAGATGATTTACAAACTGGGGAATCTGAACAATTAATACAACAGGCAGCTATCGTAAATATCCATGATAAATATCTCAGCCTAGTTCATGCAGGCCAACCAGATGATTGTTCAATTGTTGACTTACTTTCCAAGGAGACCATCTATGGAGGCTTGTGTGCTTCCGATATTCAAGGATCAACTTTAGTAGTTTCTGAAAATAAGAATGATATCATAGCTTTTAATTTTCTTACAAGTGAAACTTCTGAAGTTGCCGTTAATGCTTGTCATTACCATCCAAAAATATCTGGCAGGAATGTAGTATTTTATTCCAAAAGTGAAAATTGTAATGGTAATGGTAGGGCACATATTTGGAATTTAGACAGCTTTGATGATCAAGCTCTGGAATTTGATGGCCAAGGTAGTGATAAACATGTAATGATTGAAGGCAACTCTGTAATCTGGTCTAATTATGAAGGTGATAAAGTAAGGTTATTGCAATACGATATTAAGAATGATAAAGTTAGCCATATTTTTTCCAAAGAATCTAAATCCAATGCTTGCGAGGAATTTACAAATTATTTTGGTTTTATGAATCAAGCTGGATTCAATGGTAAATCTCTTGTGTATAAAACTTATAGCTTATTTGATTGTAATGAAATGGACAACGGTTGCAAATGCTCTCATAAATGGGATTTACGTCTATACGATCTGGAAAATAATATAGAGCATCTGATAACTGAAGATGTGATAACTGGATTCAAGCACAAACCGTTAAGCAGGCCATCTTTAGATGGGAAAGACCTTATCTTTGGAAAAAATGAGCAAATTTTTCATTGTGAGTTGAAGCATGATTATCTAAAACTTCCTGACTTGAAAATAGGTGAACTAGAGGCTCTACCAAATGTTTTTGAGAAAGATAAGGAAGTTTATATTCAATTTCAAATCGTGAACGTCAGTGACGTAATTGTGGATGAACCTTTTGCAGTATCCATTCAGGCATGTACTCCCGATGCCATCACCTGCGGCCAAGCGACATCTATTGAGCTACCTGGAATTGGTTTGGAAACTATAATCGCTGGCGTTCACATTCTACCTGATAAATATGTAGAAGATGAAACTTATGTTAAAATAATTGTAGATTATGAGAATGTTGTTAAAGAAAAAGACGAAAATAATAATGAACATGGTTGTGAATTCTACTTTCAAGATTATTATTGAATGTATATATTAGAAAAATTTAAATATATGATAAAGCCTTGGATACATTATTGGTTCTTAGATGTTTGGAAATAATAAGGTTAAAAAGGTGCTCAAATGAATAATAAAATTTTAGGATTAACTACATTACTATTAGGTGCCTGTGGTACAAATCCCATTCATATTGATACTAAAGATACTAGTTCTTATGTCGATACTTATTCCGTAGACACCAAAGATGATTCAGAGGACACTAACGATCACTCAGATATTCTTGATTCTTACACATTAGATATTAAAGATTCATTCGAAGCATGCACTAAAAAAACATGGTATCAAGACTTGGATGGTGATGGTTTTGGAGGTATCATAATTAAAGAGGCCTGTGAGAAGCCTGTCGGTTATGTTTCAAAATCAGGAGATTGTAAGGATAATAATGCGGCTATAAATCCAGCTGTGGAAGAAATTTGTAATGAAGATGTTGATGATGATTGTGATCCTGAAACTAAAGAAGAGTGCCCTGTTGAACCGCAATGTACTGTACTAGAAGATTTTCTTGAAGATGCTAAGGGCTGCACTGATTTAGCAGATTATCATCAATGCTATGTAAAAAATAGTAAGTTAAATGCAAAGATAGTTGTTGGTAAGGACTCTCAAGCTTCCGAACTCCTGGCTGCAATTGACGTAGCTACTTCTCTTACATCTAAGGGCATTGCAGTTCCTGGAGCGGTATTGGATTCAGAAGTATCGGACATTTGTGCATCAAATTTAATCTCGTTTGGTAATGCTTGCGTAAATTCGGTGACAGCTCAATTGCAAGGTAACCCTGAAGACTGCTTAAACGGACTTGAACCAGGAAAGGCGCTTATCAAATTATATCAAACATCTGAGGGATATACTTCCATGATAATCGCTGGTTTTTCTGGAGATGAAACTAGAGCTGCAGGCAAAATTATTGCTAATGGTGGAAACATATTTGGTACGACTATGGAGGTTAATACTACATCACTAGGTACCTCTCTCTGTCAAAGTATCAATCAAAATCAGGTACAAAGCTCGATGTTTAAAGATAATAATTATGAAGTGTTTTTGCAATACGTTGATGCAGAGAGTGCTAAATTATTCATTAACGGTGAGGCAACTCCCAGAATGAAAATTAATGATTATTTTAAGCTAAACAATGGTGTTTCAATTGAATTAAATGAAGTTATTCATCAGGCATTTGCGGATGGAGTGCATATAGCAACCTTCTGTTTAACAGATAAGCCCGATGGCAATGAAATCTTTAATATTCCTTGTTGGGGGAATATTGATGACTTGTTATACAAAGGAGAACAGAAATCTTATCCTTGGTTTGAAGGTGGTTATGACGTAGGGATCGTTGAAATCAATCAGGCTAATGGAAGTGTCAAATTCAAAGTCAATGGCGAGATACTGCCCTATGTTGGTAAAGATGCTCTAAAATTTAATGCTGGCAAGAAAATCGCATTAACAGGATTGGGAGTAGAAAATGCCGAAGGATTAATTGTTGGTTCTGGTTTTTGTATCTTTGAAGAATATTTGTGTGGCCTTGAAGACAATCTCAAACCTGAGGAAGATCAAAGTTATTATATAGGTTCAAAAATAGTTGATGTTAAATTACTCTCTATACAGAATGGTAAGGCAAATTTTGAAATAAATGATTATGTCACTGGGCCCGTAAGCAAAAATAATTCATTTGGTACTTTTGGTACTTACCATGGAATAATTAAAGAAGTATATGATCAAGGTGATTATACTGGCGCATTAAAGAGTGTAACATTTTGTTTATCTGAGGACAAATAGAAAGTTTTATTATAACTTTTTTTCTATAGTAGCATATGAAAGTATTTGAAGAACATTCCGCTAAGATTAAAGCATCCCTTCCTGTTAAGGATGTCAATAAAAAAATGTCTGTGTTTTTTAATCCAATAATGGTTTCAAATCGTAATACATCTATATCGCTGTTAAATTCGGTTGAGAATACTGGAATGAATATAGCTCTGCCTTTATCTGGATCAGGCATTCGCGGCTTGAGATTTTTGCAAGAATTAAATAAAGGTAAAATAACCAATTTATTTGTAAATGATAACAAAGAAGGTTTTGTGGATGTGTTTAAGGACAACCTAAAGTTAAACAAAATTAAACAAAAAGTACAAGTTCATAATCAGGATGCAAATTTATTCTTGCTTAATCAAACTGAAAACAAAAAGAAACCAGCAAACTTTTGCGGCTACTTTGACTATATTGATATTGATCCATTTGGAACACCAAATCCCTTTCTTTCAGCTGCGATTAGCAGAATATGTCGCAATGGCATCTTAGCCGTAACTGCCACGGATACTTCGGCATTATCTGGAACTTATGAAAAAGTGACCAGAAGAAAATACTGGGCCACCCCTCTGCGCAATTACATGATGCACGAAGTAGGCTTGAGAATATTAATTCGAAAAGTACAATTGTTGGCGGTGCAATTTGATAAAGCCTTAACTCCTGTATTGGCTTATCATAAAGATCATTATTTTCGCATTTATTTTAGATCTGCAACGGGAAAAACTAAAAGCGACAAAATATTAGATCAGCATAAATACTTATTATTTGATCATAAAAAGCTAGACTTTAGGAGTTCTAAATATGATATTGGTGTTGGTCCACTATGGACTGGGAAATTGTTTGATCGTAAATTGCTAAGTAAAATGTTGAAAGAAAATCAGTTCCCCGAAGAGGAGAAATTCTTAAAAGGATTGTACAATGAGAGTAAGATTGATATGCTTGGTTTCTACGACTTACACGCTTTAGCCAAGAAGTACAAGAAAGAACCACCTCGCATGGAAATTGCTTTAAAGAAACTTGAAGGTGTAAAGACTCACTTTTCAAAGCAAGGGATTAAGACTAAGAAAAATATAAAAGAAATCATAACTTTAATTAAAAAATGAGAAAGAAAAATTGATTAGATTAAAAACACATTTTTCTAAGGATGAAATAAAGATTAAATTATATTTTTAAAAAATATTGTAAACTCTAAATAAATAATAATATTGGATGAAGCTGATAGAATGGAAACTTTTAAATAAACAATTAATTAGATCTGTTTGTATGGCCGATTCGTTTCAAAGGATTATCAAGAATGATTTAAAAAGGGCCCGTAAGCTAGCATTTGCAGAATTTCTCTTAGAAAGAGGCAAAGTTAATTACAGCTTGAGTGAAAGTGAAATGAAATCTTGCTTGGCAATGTTTGAAAAGAAGATTTGGAAAGGAATTGTAGCCAATTCCAATATCTTTTCTAGAATGTTCGCTTTAATTGATTTGAGATGTAAGACTAAAAGGTGGCCTAATCCTGCCAGGGATCGTGGCACTGTAGCTATAATCATTACTAAAATTAAGAATAGGATTAACGATCGTTTTTGGCAAATGCTATTTTCTGTTAAAGCCTTGATCAAAAAAGAAAATATAAATCTAAAGACAGTTAAAGGACAGGCTCAAGCTGAAGCTTGGATAAAATATTATGAAGAAGAGGTCGCTCAACAAATAGATGATGGCCTTCAGGTTTTATTGGCGTGGAAAAATGTGGATTATATTGATGACTTGGCTGAAAGACGGTATTGGCGTAGATTGTGAATTGCACTATTTTTGTAAAAGATGATTAACTGGAAGAAAAAACTAACCAAAGAACAATATCATATTCTGGTTGAGAAGGGAACTGAAATTCCTGGTACTGGTAAGCTATTGCACAATAAAGAAACCGGGGTGTATACCTGCGCCGGTTGCAGGGAAGAATTGTTTTCTTCTGATGCAAAATTTGATTCTGGCTCTGGATGGCCTAGTTTTGATAAAGCTAGGAATATTGAATTGGTTGACGATACCTCATTAGGTATGAAACGAGTGGAGATTATTTGTAAAAAGTGCGGTGGTCATTTAGGTCATTTATTTGAGGACGGGCCCACAGATACTGGGAAAAGATATTGTGTTAATTCTGCTGCTTTAGATTTTGCAAAGAAATAGGGTTTTAGTTAACTACTAATTAGTTGGAACATAGAGAAAAATTTATATATGGCTTAGAGTTTTTTGTATTTATGAGTTACGAATTGTTAAAAGTAGGAATGGTTAGTCTATTTATGAGTTGTTCCACTAATCCAATTCCTGGAGTCACAATTGATGTATCTAGAGGTAGTTATGAAGAATCTGCTGATGATACTTTGCAAAAGGAAACTAATTTGCCTACGCAAGACCTAGCACAACCAGAGGCGGATACTGCCGAAAATTTCTACTGTTCTGAGGCAATAGATTTCTTACAATTTACCACACCAATGGGATTGAGTAAGTTGGATTCTATTAGTTGTGAGTATGGTTTGCATGAAGGTAAACTAGATAGTTGTACAGTTAGATATGTAGGTGCTACTGAAAAAGTTGAAGTTACCGCGAGTAAAGTTATGAGCCATTCTGGTTATTTTACATTGACTGCTCTTGCCATACTAAATTCAGACGAAGATAAGGACTTAGAAGCTAAATATCTTCTGAGACATTCAGACATCCATGTTGCTGTGCGTCAGACTGGCTTATTGAATAAAGATTATGTTACAGAAATAGAACAAAAAATCGTGGAATTGTGTGGCGAGTTTACTGCAGTGAGTGAAAAAAAATGTAACTTCAGTGATTTTTACAAAGATGCTGATGGTGACGGTTATGGCAATCTTGACGATGTAGTTCAAGGTTGTGGTCAGGTAACAGGTTATGTTAACAATTCAAAAGATTGTGATGACAAAAAGCCTAAAACCAATCCAGAAGCTAAAGAGATTAAAGACAAACAAGATAACAATTGCGATGGTCAAATTGATGAAGGATATATAACTCAAGAAACTTTGGATAATTTAAAGGATGATGATTTTCTCTTAGGAAATAAAGATGCACCAGTTTCCATTGTCTTCTTTGTTGATTTACTAGAACCATTTACTAAACAATTATACAAGGAGATATTTCCTGTAATAAACGAGTTATACGTAAAAGAAGGATTAGCCCACATTGTTTTTAGAGATTTCCCACTGAAAGAGATTCATCCAGATGCCCAAAAAGCAGCTGAGGCCGGAGAATGCGCTAGAAAACAAGGGGAATATCTAGGCATGGTGGATAAAATAATCTTACAAGAATTGGGAAACGAAGCCTTAAATGATCTTGTAACTTATGGTAAACAACTAAAACTGGACATGGATTTATACACTAAATGTTTACTAACTGGTGAAATGGCAGCTGAAGTACAACATGACTTAGTAGAGGGGAAAAAATTTGGTGTTACAGGAATTCCTACAACTTTCATCAACGGTAAAAAAATAGAAGGAGCCCAGCCTTTTAGTGTGTTTGAAGAAACTATATTAAATGAATTAATTGAATAACTTTAACTTCTATCGTATTTACCCATCAAGGCTGTTTGTTCTAATATATGCCCTTGCATTGCTTCTTCAACTTGTTTTTTAGTTGCTCCTTCAGGTAAATCTAGCATTATATCTAAAGCATATAATTTGAAAAAATAACGATGTGTAGTTGGCGAATACTGCGGAGGGGGACAGGGACCACCATAATTTAGATGTGGGTAACTACCTTTACCTTTTACTCCAGGATTAGAATTTTCTGTAATCTCAACAGTATCTCCTGGAATATTAAATACAATCCAATGGTCCCATAATTGTTCAGGACGAACCTCCGCAGGAACATCTGGATCATCCATGATAATGGCAAAACTTTTTGTTCCATCCGGAGTACCTTCAATTAAAAAAGGAGGATTGATATTTTCTCCTTCACATGTGTACTTATCCGGAATAAATTCCTCGTGTGTAAATGCAGAACTTGTTAATTTCATTGTATTCACATAATTTATCCTAAGGCAAGATCCATCTTGGCAACTTCGGCACTTTGTACATGTTCTAATTCTGCCATTTTGCCAGCCGTTCCATCAAAATCTCCTCCTTCTACTTCATACATAGCTAATACTAACACTGCCTTTAATCCAAAAGCAATTGGATCTTCTTTAACTTGCATTTCTCCGATTGCACCGGCATCTCTGGCAATTTTTTCAGCTGCTTCTTTAATTGGTCCTAAGTCAACATCAACAGACTCAGGCATTATCTTAAAAGTAATTATTGCTTTTCCCATTCTTCACCTACTAATTTGGTCCTGTAAATTCGCAGCTGGCACAATGATATTTTACTGCATTGCTTCTACAATTAGTGCATCTAACTAATTCCATATCTGCACATTTTGGACACTTAAAAACAACAGCGCCAGGATCATTAACTATTTTCTTTTTACACGAACTACAAATTTTTCCTTCCATTAATTAACCAGAAATAAGGTCATTTATAAATATTTCCGTGTTTTCTATTTCACATAATTACTAGAAACATTTTTAATGTACATAATATATAATCGCCTTATGAGAATAGCTGTAACATCTAAGAATGAGTTAAAGATTAACGCCGTTAGTAATGCTTATCACGCTATTGGGTTGAATCCAGAGATAATTGGTTATTCTGCCGACTCTAAGGTCGGAGAACAACCTGTAAACGAAGAGACTCTGCAAGGAGCTAAAAACAGAATATCTTATGTACTATCCAGAGTTAAAGATTTAGACAGAATTATTTCAATCGAAAATGGTATTTTTTATGAGCATAATAAATGGTTAGACAAGGCAGTTGTCGTCATTTATGATGTAAAATTGAATAAGGAAAGCCATGCCTTTTCCGATGCCGTGGAATTTCCAGCAAAATATGTAGATCTAGCCAGAGAAATAGGCTTTGACAAAATTACTGTAGGAAAAGTCATGGCAGATGCAGGTTATGTGAAAAATCCTAAAAATCCACACTTATCAATTTCTGGAACATCCAGACAAGTTTATTTGGAAAAAACTGTTAAAGAACTTGTGCAAAAAACAGAAAAAAATTAACTACTTTCTTTAGGTTTCAAAGCCAAGGCAATACCTACCAACAACGGAATTATAACCGATGCCCAACCTATCTTTAATGCCCAAATAGGATATTGTCCATATGGCACCAGCTCATCAATTCCGGCTAGGCTGTTCAAGAAATTAACCGTTCCAGAAGATAAATTTGCGGCAAATGCATATCCGAAGTCTATCCATACTTGCACGGCAAGCAAGAAAACGAGCACACCTGGAATAAACCATTTAATAGCATGATTCCACCAAACTCCTAACTTAAATCTACTTACACTATTAATGTATTTTCTGAGCCTATCGGCTCCATAAACCCAACCTATGGCCAGACATTCAAACACTCCTACTAAGACCAACCCAAAACTAGTTATGAAGTGATCAATTATGTCCAGGAAATACAACCCAGCCTTAGTTACAAATAGAATTCCCAAAACAAAACATACTGAACAAACAATGCCAGCAATTTTCTTCAATTTTTTGGTACCTGCTCTATCAGCAAAAACTGTGTTAACTGCTTCAACCAATGAAAAAGCACTATCGATCCCTAGTGTTAATAATGTTAAGAAAAACAATGCTGCGAAGAACCAAGCAAAAGGCATTAATGATAATGCTTCAGGGAATACTACAAAAGCTAGACCTGGACCAGACTTTACTACTTTATCAATACCAATACTATTGGCAACAGACATAAATCCTAGTACTGCAAACACTACAAATCCTGCAAAAATACTAATTAAGGAATTGGCAATTGAAGTAATGTAAGCGTCACCAGTCACGTCCTGAGTTTCTTTATTGTAACTAGCGTAGGCAATCATAATTCCAAAACCAAGACTAAGTGTAAAAAAAATCTGGGAAGCAGCTGCCAACCATATTTCAGTACTAAGCAAGGCCGAAAAATCAGGTGTAAGATAGGTCATAATACCAATTCCAGCTCCCTCCAAGCTAATTGCTCTGAAAAAGAGTACAACCAATAATATTATAGGGAGTGGCATTGTCCATGTAACAATTTTCCCTACACTCTTTACTCCTTTTCTAACTGACAAATAAATAGCTATCCAAACAATTGCTAAAGCTACCAACAAGTATAAATTAATTCCTCCAATTTCCCCCACACCACTAGATAGCTGCAATACTGATTCATAAAAAAATCCACTGGCATTCTCTGACCAAGGTAATTTAGCTCTAAAAGAATTTACAAAATAGGCTAAACTCCAAGCCATCACAGCCGCATAATATATTACCACAACGAAGCCAGAGAATATCGCACCAATTCCTATACCTCTTAATTTATGATTGATTGTTTTGAAAGCATCAACCGCCCCTTTTTGCAATTTTTGACCAATAGCAAATTCTAAAATTAATAATGGAATACCTAAGACTAATAATGAAATCAAATATGGTATCAGAAAAGCACCTCCACCAAATTTATAAGTTAAATAAGGAAAACGCCACACATTACCTAAGCCTACAGCAGATCCTATAGCCGCAAAAAGAAAAATAGTTCTTGAACTCCATCTTGCCCTAGTCATAATAAAACCCCCCAGTTCTAATGGAATCTAAATAGTTTGATAATTTAAATAGTTATCTAAGATAAAGACGTTACTTCGGATTAGAAATTGCTGTATATAGAATTTAAGTGCAGAAAATTCAGTTTTCCAGATATAGTAAAATCATATTTACCAAAACCTTTTTATGCCCATAACCTTTTCTATGTCTAGATAGATGGTAAGACATAATGTATTAATGGTAGTGTTTGTGATTATACTTCTTACAGTTGGCTGTAGTTCTCCAGATCCTGCTTTGCAAACCGATTTTACAAAGTTACAAGAGGAAAAAGCCAAATTACTACAGGAAAAGCAAGATTTGGAACAACAATTAATAGAATTACGTAAAGCTTCTACCAACACTGGTAGCAATGAGAAAGAAATTGCTGATTTGAGAAATAAATTAAAATCTGCTGAAGCTGAGAAGCCAATCTTAGAAGTTGAAAAAGATTCTCCTTTTGACCACGTTAAAGATAGTGAAATAAGAGTCATGAAACAAAAAATAGAAATAAATGTTGCAGATGTCTTTTGGTGGACTATTGAGGATACTAATTCCATGGATCCCTTAATTGATACTGGTTCTACGGCATTAAGTGTCAAACCTAAGGATGAAAAAGGTGTTCGAAATGGTGATGTTGCGTTCTATACATCCCTGTTAGTCGACTCTGTAATTGTCCACAGGGTTATCGAAACCAACAGCGATGGTAAAGGTTGGTACTCAAGATTTAAAGGAGATAACCTCTATGAACCAGATCCAGAATTAGTAAGATTTCCACAAATAGAAGGTGTACTTATAGGTGTTATATATTAAATGGTAATTATTAGATTAGGAATTAAAATGGTGCTAGTTCAGTATTCTAACCGAAGGCAGAAAGCTGAACTCAGCCCAATGGGGTGATAAGATGTTAGAAAAATTATTTCCAGATAACTGGACTGAAAAAAGAATGAGGTATGCCTTACTTATTGGTTTTGTTTATTCATCTCTTTCAATTATAATTTCATTTATGCTATTCGGAGGCAAGTCTGGACTAATATCTGTAGTCTTAACTTCACTGCTTATCCTACCGATGCTAGAAAAGCTGATGATGAAAGAAGAAAGAAAGGAAGAAAAAGAAAAGAAATTTAGCTTTAAGAGATTATTCCTTGACAATAAGAAAGTTGCTACAACTTACTTGTTACTATTTTTGTCAATATTCTTTACCTACGCCTTAGCTGTATTTGTCTTTAACATTTTCAACGCTAGTATTGTGCAGACCTTTCATGGTCAATTACTCTTAGACTTTGCCAAAGGTGGCGCCACCTTCATGTTTAAGGATTTCTGGACAATCTTGATTAATAATTGGTGGGTTCTTCTGACTATTTTTGTTGTATCATTGTTCTTTAAGGATGGTGGGATTTTCTTTATTACTTGGAACGCATCTTCGTGGGGAGTGATCTTGAGCTATAGAGCGATTACCTCAGCAAATTTCGTTGGTGGAAATTCTGTTAAATTATTTTTGATAGTACTCGCGCTCAGCGCACCATTCTTATTAATTGAGGCCTTGGCATACATACTAGCGGCAATATCAGGTAATATTATTTCTAAAGATGTCGTAAAGAAGTCTAAGTATGTCAAACATTTTACTTTGTATTCTGTAGTGGGCTTGGTTATTTACTTCGCTTTGTTTAAGTTGCTAAATTTATTAAATTTGACAATATCAGTAAATATTGTATTGCAACTCATCGTCGTCTTGGGAATCTTACGTTTGCTTTCACATACCTTCAAGGAAAGAAAGTACAAAGAAGTATTCGTATTCAACTATTACTTATTTATTGTTGCAGTAGTTTTTTTCGTGGTAGGTGCCTTAATTGAACTTGCAATTACTCAAAACGTGCCCATACTTACTAAGATATACGCCACTAGTTTGTTGATGGGGTAAGATTTTTATTTCCTTTGCTTTTTTTCTTGTTATGGATTCGGTTTATGTTGCTAATGAAGATGAGTTTAGTAGGAAGTTAGAAGCCTTGATTAAAGACGGTGTCGATTGTCTGCATATTGTTTCTGATTTTGATAGAACTTTGACAAAAGGTTTTTTTGATGGTACGAAAGTTAATTCCACTTATCAGTTGATAAGAAATAGTGGCCTATTAGATGCAGAGTATTCTAAGAAAGGAAATGATTTATTTGCTGTGTATCATCCTTTTGAGATTGATGCAAGTTTAGACTCGGAAATTAGGAAAGCTAAAATGCAACTATGGTGGGAAGAACATTATTCTTTGATGCAGGATTATGGTATTAACAAGAATGTGATAGAGAGTATTGCTTGCAACAAAGAAATATCTTTGAGGTTAGGTGTAGGTGAGTTCTTTGAGAAGTTGCAGAAAAGCAAGATTCCTTTGTTAATTTTCTCTGCTGGCATGGGCAATGTGATCGAATATTTCCTTAGTAACAAAAATTATTTAACAGATAATGTACATATAATTTCTAACTATTTCTTATTTGACGCAGATGGTGAAGTTAAAGGTGTTAAGAAGCCATTTATTCACGCTTTTAACAAGAACGAGGTTGAGATTCAGGGAACAGCGTATTATCGAGAAGTTCTGGATAGAAAGAATGTGGTTCTTTTAGGAGACAGTTTAGGCGATTTAGGAATGACAAAAGGAATTGAGCATGATGTTATTTTACGTATTGGTTTTCTGAATTATAAGAAGGCAGAGTTGCTGGATATCTTCATGCAGAAATTTGATGTGGTGATTACTGGAGATGGCTCGTTTGATTATGTCAATAGGTTGCTTGATAGAATAATTAAATCTTCTCTGCAGTGATTCTATTATGGTCTACTTTAAACCCAACTTCTAGAAATTTTTCTACAATATATATATTAGTTTTTGTATGGTCTGTAATTAAATTAGTCTCAATCACAGATCCAGGAAGTAAAGCCATAAACTGGATTAGTTGATCTGCTAACCATTTATCTACCGCGGCACCCGAAACTATTGCCTCTTTCAATTCTGCTGCAGCCTCAACTCCAATTTCTTCACTTCGCTTTCCCTTTTCTAAAAGTGCATCTCCAGATAATAATGTTGGATTTGTAAAATCGACCTTTCCATCCTTACTAAAAACAGTCCACAATAAAATCTCTCCACCTAAACTCTCACTAGAAGTATAATCTAATCTAATATTGAATGGTTGCAAGTATTTATTCAAATGGACTCTAGCTGCTCTCTTAATTCTTTCCCCCACATTTTTATCCTCTAATTCCGAGGACATATTAATTATACCTTTAATTTGTTCCAATTCTCCTTGGTCGAATAAATTGATTTTAGGCACTTTCATTGACAATTCCTCTAACATGGCTGAGCAGGAATCAAATTTATTCAAACTAAATTTTGGCGAAATTTGCAATTCAATCAATCCACCACCTTTAGGATGATATCCTCTCTTTAATACTTTCATCTCTATCTTATCTACAAACTTTTTCAAATGAGGTAGCAGGATATTTTGCAAATAATCTACACCTGCTTGCCATTTACCGCAGGTTCCACCTCTTACTTTGAGAGTAACTTTACTAGGAGCAAACATACATGGTAAAATTATAGCTTGCAGCAACAATGTAATGCTACCAGCAGTACCAATATCAATATTATATTTACCGCCTATAATTTGATTTGGAATATACCTCAGTTTTGAAGACCCTAATTCCACATCATTTGTTTTAGCATTACAAATCTCCTTTAATGCCTTAATTGCTGCTAAATGTTGTGCTTTAAGTCCTGGTTTCTTTCTACCTGCTCGGATATTTGTCACTTCGAAAGAAATTCCTGTAAGTGTTGAGAGAGCTAATGCCGTTCTAATTAAGGCTCCCCCACCTTCTCCATATGAACCATCTAAATTTATCATATTTTAAGTAGAAATGGCTCAGGTTAAAAAGTTTACCAAATTCCTAAAAAGCTACCTATAATAATGAAGAGAATAGATAAAATTATCACCAATAAAATATTGTTATTTAGAAATTTCATGTAAAACCTCCCTGGGCCAATTTTGCAAATAACATTAAAATGATAACTATTATACAAAAATATGCTATCCTTTTAAAATTAATCGTGTCTTCCATCTTTAATCTCTCTTTTAACAGCAAAGCTGAATAAAAAATAAAATATGATTAGGCTTAATACAAGTAACCAAATGTTATTCTTAATTATTTCGGTATAAACAAATGCATTAGTTATAATTAAAATTGTAGTTATTAAGCTAGCACCTACAAAATACAAAAAAGTGCTCTTTTTAAGTATGTTTAGGAAATGATTCATTTATTTGGTTATTCTTGATAATATAAATACTTTGTTTCCTAAAATGGGATAACTGGGACAATAACATTAATAAAACAGCTTCAATTTCCTTCATTTGTGGGGATATAGTATAAAGGAGAAATCCGTACAACCTGGTTAGTATAGGAGCCTCCAGCAATGGAAGGATGAGCTTCGGCGATGAAAAAACCTTCTCCTGTAGTCAGCTTTAGATCTGGGTTCGAATCCCAGTGTCCCCACATTTTACAAAAACTGCATATAAAAATCTCTCATCTCATTACATTTATTGTCAACTTCAGATAACTCCTTAGAAAGTAATAAATATGCTCTTTTGTTTTTTTCTTGAATATAGTTGGTAAAATCTTCCTTTAAATTTACAATATCTTCTAGTACTTTTAATGCTGACGGTGCACCTGCCTGAAAAGATTTTATGCTTCGATGCTTTTCATAGGAAATTTGATCTCTTACGTACACACCTCTGAGCCTTCCCAGGCGGTACATTAATTTCCCATAATCTTCCAAGGTTTTATTTTCATGCATTATTTTCTAGGAACTAGGTTTTCTTTTAACCTTTATGCAAAAGATTATAAATAAAAAAATAATAGTTGGGATATGAAAAGAGGTTTCTTCAATAAGCATATTACTTTGGTTGCTGCTACTACATTAATTGGCACTATTGTTGGGGCAGGAATATTAGGCATACCTTATGTTCTAGCCAAGGCAGGTTTTCTTTATGGTTTACTATTAATTGTGGCTATGGGAATTGCTTTCATGTTTCTCAATTTGTTTACAGGCGAAGTAGTTCTGAGAACTAAAAAACAACATCAATTAACAGGATATGCAGAAAAATATCTTGGCAAATGGGGTAAAGGATTTATGGGTTTAGCGATGTTCGTTGCCACTTATGGTGCTTTAACCGCCTATCTGATTGGTGAAGGTGCCACTCTGTATTCAATCTTTAAATGGGGTAGTCCTTTATTATATACTTTGATCTTCTTTGCAATTACTTTTGTCATAATTTACAAAGGTGTCAAGGCCACAGGAAAAACTGAATTCATTTTAATTTCTCTATTGATATTAATTGTTGTCTTGATTGGCGTGCTGTCCCCACAGAAAAATTTTCTAAATAATTTTTCTATATTCAATCCTGCATTTTTCTTTCTGCCTTATGGCGTAATCTTATTCGCTTTTATGGGATCACCAGCAGTTCCTGAACTCCAAGAAGTCTTGGGCAAAAATAAAAAGTTAATGAAGAGGGCTATTATAATTGGATCAATTACTCCAATTATTTTATATGTGGTTTTTTCATTAATAATAGGTAGTATTATCGGGGTAGAGCAATTTGATGCCTTGGCTCCGAACGATAGGATTGCTACCATAGCATTGCAAATATATTCTCAACCGATTCTTGGAATTTTTGCCAATTTATTAGCCGTTTTGGCCATGTTCACATCTTTTTTAACATTAGGTATTGCTCTCATAGAGGTATATCACTACGACTATAAATTAAATTATTACTTATCTTTGTTTCTAACATTTTCTTTACCATTAGTAATTGTATTATTAGATCTAACAAATTTTTTGGCAGTTTTGGGTGTTTCTGGTGCTTTCGCTGGTGGCTTAGAAGGCATACTAATTATTCTCATGTACTGGAAGGCAAAAATCAAAGGTGATAGAAAACCAGAATACAAATTGGGTAAGAATTTTTTACTTGGAACAATTCTAATTGTTATGTTTGCTCTCGGTATTATCTATCAATTGTGGCAAAACTTTTTTCTTAATTGATATGTTTCAAAAAATATTCTGGACTAATTTGAACATGGTTACTACTGGGCGTTAGCAATATTGCAAAACATTTATATATCAGTGCCTACTTTGGAGTAGTATTATGGATTTAAGGTGTTATGTTCATACTGAACAAAAGGAAAATAATACAAGAAATATTGAATATTCTGACAAGCTAGATAATATATTGCATTCGATAAAAAATATAATGAATTCTGAAAAAATAAATAATTTCAGAATAGGAGACTACTAAAATGGAAGCTAAAGATACATCTACTACTGGTCGTAAATTAAGACCTTCAACTATGGTTATTGGACTTGGGCTAGCTGGAATATTAGCTTTCCAAGGTTACCGTTATTTAGCAAATCAGGGCGAGGAAAAAACTCCTCTTGAACCAATTGACTCTATTGGAACATTGAATACTGGTGTTGAAGATAGCCTGACAGCACAACAACGCTTAGACTACTTGGAGCAGCAAAATAGTGATTTGAAAGAAAAACTTGCGCAATATCAAAATGCTCCTCAGACAAAATCAGGATTGCTATCTGAAATGAAGGCTGAGTTAGGAGACAAGGATGCAGTCTTATATCGTGTTGCTACCTTCATTCAAGACAGTAAAGCAATGCGAGTTAGTGGTAAATCTTGCACTTCAAAGGTTAATGGTATGTACAATATGGTATACCGAGGCCATTTTCCCAAGGAATTTACGGCAAAGGAAGAAAGAAAAATTAAGACATACTTGCGAACGTTTTGTCCTGAATTAAAAAATTATCGTGCTGGTTGTGTAAAAATTACGGAGGATAAAAAATGAATTTGCGAAGATATGCTATTAACATAGGATTAGGATTATTATTATCAACAGGTGTGGCTTATGCGAGCCCACCTGGACAATCTCAACAAGATACTACTAAACCACGCCCTAGATTGAAGGATTCAGTTGAAGGTACCAAGAACCAAGGTAGAGGTAATGGTAAAAGTAGACTTGCGACACTAGAAACTAATTATGAGAAATTGAAAGATCTACCTTCAAAATTAGAAAATTTATCAAAGCAATATGATGTACTAAATAAAGAAACTTTGGGCAAGTTTTATGATAATAAAGCAGAGGAATTAGCCAGAGATCATGCAGAATTACCTCAATACGTGTCAAATATGGATTTAGCTTGTGCTGAAAAAACAGCTTTTCATGATCGATTTGGAGAAAAAGGGGAAATTTACACAGATGAAACGAGCAATATCATGGTGGATCCAGATTTAAAGCCAGAAGAGCGAACTGTAGCAATTGAGTTACTGGACAATGAATATAACCGCTTAGAAACTGCTATGAATGAAAATAAAGAAAATTGTGACGTTGCCACTACTGAATTGGAAACTAAGGTAAAGGAGTTTAGAGCTCAAATAAGAGAGCAGGTAAAGGCACTTGCAGAGACAAACATGTCAAGAACTGAGCAACAACTTCGTGAAATCGTTAGAGACGAATACAATGAACAGGGTGAGCTACCAAATTCTTACACTCTTCCTGAACCTCCAAAAGTAGAAAGAAAATTTAAGATTGGGCCAACCATTGGGTATGAATGGCATGGTGCTTCTGTCCTTTCTCTTGGTGGTGAGGCTCGCTACGAGTTTGATAATCAAGTGCTATTAACTATTAATATGAAAGCATATGTAGGTGGTTCTGCTAGGTCAAATGATACTACGACACCTAAAGATCTAGTAGAAACAGAACGCCCAAATGGCAACATTAATGAATCGCGAACAACTATTAGAGAATTTACCGATTCAAAGTATGATGTAGGTATTGGTGTGGGAGCCGGTTATAATTTTAAGCCAGACACCAACTGGAATATCCCCTTAACTCTAGGCCTTGATCTAAATTTGGGTACAGCAACAGACACAAAGGTATCATCCACAACAAATCAACTATTTGATGCAAGTGGTAATCCGATCCGGGATGCCAAAACTGTAACTGGAACTGAAGAAGAAGAAAGAGCTTACAACGGAGTTGCAATAAAATTAAGATCTGGTGTTTGCTATAAGAGTGCATGCTTAAATCTGGAATTAGGACTGGATACTAATAAGATGAGTGACAATCCATTAATGCCAGGATTCGGTTTTACTTACCTTTTTTAATTTATTACTTTGGCGATAGATGTTTAAGAATAAGGAGAAAATCGCTAAAATGAAACTTAACAAATTGCTGGGAATTTTGCTAATTATTACTTTCACTTTATCTGTTGTAGCTCCATTTGCTTTGGCTGACGAATTAATTTATATGGATAGTCTGTGGATGGATAATAGTGAAAGTCTAACTGTTAATGAAGGAGATGTTGCTGAACTATTCACTCAAGTAACTAGTGTTTATAACTTCCAATTATCCATTGCTTTGGTTCAAGGTGTCGAAGTCACAGAACTAGTTGATTTATCCTTACCTAAGGCTCCTGAGGACCCTTATTATGATCAGCATATAATTGACACAACTGGTTTGAGTGGAACCTATGATGTTGTGATTGAAGCTATCAATAAAGAACAAGCTGTTGAAGCAAGTCTTACTTTAACTGTACTTGCTAAAGAAAACAATGCACCTGGTTTTAGTTTCGACCCTGAATGGGATTATACTGAGGGTAATGATTGGTTCCAATCCTTAATTTGGGAAAGAGAAGTTGGCAATTTCTTTAATGTTAACATCCTAGGTACCGATGCTGATAATGATGATCTCACCATCACATTACAAGAAAACCCTGCTATAACATTACCTCCTGGAGTAAATTTTGTTGATAATGGAGATAACACCGCATCTGTTAGTGGAACACCTACAGCAACTGGAGATTATGGCCTGTTATTTACTGTTTCCGATGGTGATAAGTCTGTTCAATACGCCATGAAGTTCAGGTTTGTTGAACCTACTCCATTAACTTTACAAGAATTACCTAATCAAGAAGTTTTTGAAGAAGATAGTTTAACATTTACTATAGATGCTGAAGGAGGCAAGGAACAAATAGTATACGAAGTTAAGAAAACATCTGGATGTTCCAGTTCTAATCCATTTTGTGAACTTCTTGAATTTTTTGCAGAATTACAAAATCCAACTCCTGGTAATGCTAATTTCGATGAAACAACAGGAGTTTATACAATATCTCCAGATTATGATTTTGTACAACATCCAGATCTTACAGATTTAACCAAATTAAAATTTAGAGCCCATAGTGGAGAAGAAACCACTCCTTGGGAAAGAGTAGATTTAACGGTTAAAGATCTTAATAGAAAACCAGAAATCACAAGTGAAAGTGTTCCAGCTAGTCTAGATGTAAATGAAGTAAAAGATTTCTTGGCTCATGCAGTCGATGCTGACGGTGACACCTTAGAATATTCTTGGAATTTCGGAGATGGAACTGGTTTACAATTAGGTTCATTACTTCCTCATTCATTTCAAACTGCTGGCACATATACTGTAACTGTAAATGTAAAAGATAATTTTGGCGGATTCGTTTCTAAGAATTTTACTGTTACAGTTAGCGATATTGAACCTGTTTTAGGATGTACAGATCCAATCGCTGAGAATTTTAATCCTGATGCAACTGAAGATGATGGTTCCTGTGAATACATTTTGGGTTGTACTGATCCAGAAGCTGAAAATTATAATGAAAATGCAACCAAAGACGATGGAAGCTGTCAATGTAAGGATGAAAATGCCAATGGTATTTGCGACAACAGTGAAGTCTTAGGTTGTACAGATCCTATTGCTGAGAACTTTAATCCAGATGCTAATGTAGACGATGGAAGTTGTGATTACATCTATGGATGTACCGACAAGAATGCAGTGAACTACAACCCAAATGCTACCAAAGATGATAATAGTTGTGTAGCTGAAGTATTGGGCTGTACTGAACCAGCAGCTAATAATTACAATCCTCTAGCAAACGTCGACGATGGAAGTTGTAAATTTGGAATTATCTCAACCCCTAAGAACTTTGCAGATGTTGGTGTAGAGTATGAATACCAAGTATTGGTCCTGGCTCCTCAGCCAGAAGATCGACAATACTTGCTTGGTAACGTACAATACGAGCTATTGCAAGGACCTGCGGGGATGACTATTAGTGACACAGGATTAGTTGAATTCCTACCTACTCAGAAAGGTGTCTTTACGGTAACAATTAAGGCATTCAGAGGACAACTAGAAGCGCTGCAAACTTACACCTTATACGTGTTAGATAATGCCAAAGAAAGCATAAGAATTTCTTCAGTATTTGTAAATCCAGAAGATGTATATGCTGGTGAGCAGGTAGCAATCCATGTCTCCTTGGAAAATAATGGTGGGAAGGATCTTGAGGATCTAAGAGTCAAAGGAACGATCTATGATTTAGGATGGCAAGTTGAGAGTGGCAAATTTGATCTTGACCGAGGAGAACAGGAAGGTGTAGTTCTCTACACATATGTGCCTTACGACACATATCCTGGCGAGTACCTCGTCACAGTAAGTGTTGGAAACAACGATTTAACTAAAGAATCATACTGGTTCTTTAACGTAAAATAGAGCTAAAATAGAACTAAACTTTAAAGTAGTTAATGAGTGTACCTACTCACTAATGCTCACTGTTACGAAACATTTAAATAACATGGTGGTTTTGATGCTTAAACAGGGACGTTTATCGTCCTGAATTGGAGGAAGAAAAAAATGAGAAAGTTATTGAGTGTAATGGCTGTATTCGTTATTGCTTTGTTATCTTTAACCTTAGTTAGCGCTTTAGATGGCGATCTTGAAGAAACAAGTTTACGAATTAATGGCGATTATTATGAAGATGCAAAAGGCACTCTATCAGTAGAAGAGGGCCAAAAAATTAAGATTAGATTGGGATTATATTCCTTGTCCGGAGTCAACGACGTTGAAGTTGATGCAAAAATTTCTGGTTACGAGTATTCAGATTTCGAACCATTATCAGACGCAACTGAACTATTTAACATTCAACCGGATAGTACAGTTCACAAAAATTTAGAAATTACATTACCAACCAAATTAGATAGAGACACTTATACATTATACATAAGAGCTTTGTCCAAGTCTGGTGCAGTAGTAACATTTAACTATGATCTTTTAGTTGAACCTAAAAGACATGCAATGGATATTGCTGATGTAGCATTGTATCCTGGTAACACTGTAAAAGCAGGAAGAACTTTAGCAGCTAAGGTTCTAGTTGTGAACTACGGTGAGAAGGATGAAGACGATGTGAGAATAAGCATGGAAATTCCAGCTTTAGGCGCATCTGCAACACCACAGTATGTTGAAGTTGAAACTGAGAAAAAACAAATTACTGAGAATGGAGTAGAAAAATTGGTAACTAATCTTGACTATCAAGATGCCGATACAATGTTTTTGCAGATTCCTGCAAGTGCAGCTGAAGGCGATTATCAAGTATTAGTAACAGTTGAGTATGATGACTTCAGAGATACTGTAACCAAAACATTTACAATTCATGTTACTGGAAACCCTATGTTTCAAAACACTGACAGTGGTAAATTAGTACTAGCTGTTGGTCCTGAAACTCAGAGCGTAGCTGCTGGTCAAACAGCTAGATATGGTGTGGCATTAACCAATGCTGGTGTAACCTCTAAAGCATTCGTTTTAGAAACGTTAACCGGTGACTGGGCTACATCAAGTCTAAGTGACAACTTAATTGTATTAGAACCAGGTAAAAACCAAGTAGTTTACGTTGACGTAACTGCAGCAAAGAACGCTGTTGCTGGACCTCATTCCGCTTCCGTAATGGTTAAGTCAGGAAATGAAGTATTGCAAACAGTTACCTTGAATGCAAACGTTGCAACTGCTCAAACTGATGCAGGAAGTAACTTGGGTCTAAGAAATGGATTAGAAATTGCATTGATTATCTTAGTAGTATTACTAGTAATCATTGGATTAATAATTGGTTTTAGTAGATTAAGAAAGGACGACGACGAAGAGCAAACGTACTATTAAGTACATTCTTCCTCCTCTTCTTATTTTTTTCTTTTTTCTTTTTTTGAGTAAGATTTATTGTTAGTTTTTATAAAATGAAAAGCTTAATTTTAAAATTAGTACTATTAGCTGTAATTATGGTGATTATATTGGGAATATTCAACTTTTTTGGAAAATCAAAGGAATCTACACAAATTTTTTTATCTGAGGGTCAATACAAGGAGAGTATTGCCAAGCAATCTACAACTACTCTAAAACTGATTGATTCCTTAAGAGAATACGGTGTTAAGGAAGATGCAAGTTTAAAATTAGAATACTTCTTTTATACAAACTCTATAGAAAAAGCAGTCAACTTAGCTAAGGAGTTAGAGGCAATGAAATATGATGTGCAGTATGGTGAACTTGAAGATGAACTTGGTGTTTTCCTTGTGACTGGCTGGTCGGAAAGAGTTTTGATGGAGAAAGATAGTATTCTTAATTGGGACAGAGAAATGTTTAAATTAGGCTACAAGCATGATGCTCGATTTGATGGGTGGGGCACTAACGTTGAGTAGAGTATGATATTTAACAACATTTTTATAACTTTAAATCTATATTTTTAGAATGCAAATAACTATTATAGGCGCAGGACCTATCGGTTGTTACGTAGGATATTTACTTGCTTCCAAAGGTCATTCTGTTAACATCTATGAAAATCACCCTTATGTTGGGAGCCCCATACAATGTACTGGCTTGTTAACTGCAGACTTTGATCAATTTGGCTTTAATATGGATAGTTTTTTAGTAAATACATTTGTAAATATTGAAGTTTACTCTCCTAAAAATAAGCTTATAGTAGCACAGAAGGAATATTTGGTATGTCGTAAGAAATTTGATAACTTCTTCGCTCAAATGGCATTAAATGCTGGTGTAAAGATACATGTGAGTCATACATTTATAAGGAAAGAAGGAGATGTGGTGGTGATAAAAGATGCAGTCAAAGCAATTGAAAAAAAAGTTTTATCAGATATAATAATCGCTGCTGACGGCCCCCTATCCCCTACAGCTAAAGCCTATGGATTTTATCATCCTAAACGTGAAAACTACTTTGGTGTGCAGGCAACAGTTGAGGGTAAATTTGATGTTACATCATTCAAAACATACTTTGGAGATGTATGTCCTGAACTCTTCGCCTGGGTAGTTCCAGAATCAAAAAAACTGGCCAGAGTTGGTCTAGGCATGCGTAAGAATTCAAGGCAATACTTTGAGAAATTCATGTCCGCACATGGTTATACTGTCAAAGAAATGCAAGCTGGAACTATTCCTGTATATCATCCTAAACAGAAACTTGTAAAGGAAAACTGTTATTTGCTAGGGGATGCTGCAGGATATGTTAAAGCTACTACTTTAGGCGGATTAGTTCCAGGATTAAAGCAGGCAGAAATATTGGCAGATTGTTTAGAAAATGGTAAGGATTATGAGATGGAAGTAAAGCCCTTGGCTAAGAAACTAAAACTACATCTAATGATCAGGAAGATATTTGATAAATTTAGTAATAAAGACTGGGACAAATTGGTGGGATATGTTGCCAAACCATCTGTGCAAAAAGTCTTTGAGAAATATACTCGTGATAACCCTATTCCTTTGGTTACGATGGCTTTATTGAAAGAGCCTAGGTTTTTACTATTTGGAAAGTATTTGTTTAAGTGAAAGGTTTGATGATTTTATTATATTCTTCATTTAATCCACCCAACCTAAAAATAACCACTTCCTCTACCTTGTTATCTTTTGCTACAAATAAATCTTCTTTAAGTTGTTCTGGTGCCAGTATTTTTTCCGTTCCCAAGATACCAGTAGCTATCGTGCCGAAGCCTAGGACTTTATTCTTTTTGCAATAATTCTCCATGAACTCTTGAGAAAAATCGTGCATGCTGTGATAAAGCATTTTGATAACTTTGGTATTCTTAAAATGTAAACCAAACAAAGAAAACCACTTAGGTCTATTAGGGAAATATTCAGAAGCATAAACTCTTCCTTGATAATTTTCTATAAACTCTCTGATAATTCTTTTATTTCCAAAGAAATTATATTTTTGTGTTAGGTACAACCAGATATTATGTGAAGTTGGTAGTTCTAAATCTAACATTACTGCTATTTTACTATTTTTTAGTTCCCCTAGGACTCTCCTAAGCCCTGATCTATTAGAATATGCAGAAAACCAATAACCTTCTTTTTTAGCTAGTACAGGCCAGTAGGTAATTTCCTTAACATGTTTATTTTTGATACTTCTTTTTATACTTTTGAACTCAGCCAGACTCTTGGCAGCTAAGTATAATTTAACTTGGAAATCAATAAACTTTAATTTTTCTAAATTTTCCTTAGTAGGAAACTCTTCAAAGAAACTGATTTGCATCTTCACAATAAGTTGGTTAATTTAATATAACTTTCTAATTTACTTATTACATGTATCCACAAACGCATTTCTTATTTGTGTTACTGTTAGGTTTGACTTTCACTAAATATGGTTATCTAAACTGGAAATTGTCCCTACTAGCGGCTTTTCTAAGTTCTGTAATTGACATAGATCATTACATTGAACATATTATCCATAACAAAAAAGATAGATTTTCTTTGAAGAAAACGTGGAACGATGCCATCCACTACAACAAATTCTATGAATGGAGTTTCATTCATCGTTGGCAGGGGATGTTGTTAGTAACATTAATTGTTGTTATATTATTTATCTTCAATTGGACTTGGGCTCTAGTCATTGCCTTGGCTTATTACAGCCACATGATTCTCGATTACATCAATATTAATTACAAAGCCAAACATATGGTACACATTAAAGAATGGAAAATATTTATTGATATTCCTTGGTATGAAATTGTTTTTGATTTATTGTTAATACTAGGAATAATATTTCTCCTATAGTGTTTACTCCATAATACCATACCATTTATACAGTAACCTGTCAATGGCATGTACTAAATCTATATCCTTACCTGTTATTTTGATACATACACCTTCTGCCTTAATGCTAGTTTCTTCACCAATAGCAAGTTCAACAACGGGCCTGCCATCAGAATTTTCGCAATTAACTACAGGCCTATCAGAACAATCAAAACTTTCTTCCGTACATGCTCCAATTGGATTTCTATTCACACCCTTAGCCATATTCATGCTAAACTCCGCCACGGCAAGCGCATAATATTTGTTTTGAACTTTAGGATCAATGGCAATGTACAAGTCATTAAATTTATCAAAATCAGCAGAAGTTCTACCTTCCACCGTTATATATTCTAAATCTTTAGGAGCAAAATGTAAGGGAATTTTGACTAACGTATCAAATCTTTGAACTTCAGTCCACCATAATCCATCAACTTTAACGAAACTATAACCATTGTAAACGTAACCTTCATCCTCATCCAGATTATTCTCAAGATTTTCTTTATGTAAATCATCAACATTAATTACCGTAGCACCAGTAAGACCTGTATATAATTTGGCTCCTACGAAGAAAAGAGCAAAAACACTGACTAATACTCCTATAATAATAAGGAGGTTCTTACCGTCATCTTTAGGAGCAAAAGTAACTTCTGGTTCCGGACTAGATTCAATCGGAGCTCCAGTAACGTCAGTATTTTGAGTAGTTTCTACAGGTTCTATAATAATCTCTTCCTCTTTATCCATTTCTGTGATTTGATGAAAATCGTTTTTAAAGGTTATGTAACAAAACTTATCCAAGATAAAGGCGCAATACATGATTTTAAGAATAAGAGCCCCCGGTGGGAGTTGAACCCACGACCTGCTGCTGTCTTTACAGAATGTATACGAGGCAGCCGCTATAGCCACTAAGCCACGGAGGCACTAATTTCTTGGGACTAAGCAAGCTCAGCTTGCGCATGTCGCATCGCCTTTCAAATGGCGCGACATTTGCGCGAAGAGCCACTAAGCCACGGAGGCATCTACTTAATCTTCTCCAACAACTCTTCCTTAGTCTGAAACTTCTTCTGACATTCAAAACATACTGGATACTGTTTCTTTTTACCAGGTTTCTTAACTATTGTACCTTTAAGTTTCTCCAAAAATAACTCAGCTATTTTGTTGTTACAAATTGTGCATTTGGCCATATTTGGTTCAAGAACGGACTTCTTTTTAAATAATTTGGTTATGATTCACCATATAGAATTTCATCAACTTTTGTACAATCAGTGTCATCTATAAACTCAGCTGGTTCTGATTTCAAAAAACTAATTCTTTTTTTCTGCATAATTTAATTGGTGTTAAAAATCTATATAAATTTATTCCTGTTTTGTACTGGTTAAGGGAAAAAAGAAAAATGTCACTTTACAAGTTCCATTAATTTTACAATATTCAAAGGATGATCTTGAAAAGTATTTTTGGAGAGGATTGTTTGATACCGATGGGTCCATAATTCATAGGCTTAGTTTTTGCAGCTCAGACGATTATCTAAGAAGTCAATGTGCTATTTACTTGAAAAAAAGAAGTTTAAAGGTTAGACATTCTGGAAAAAGTATAAATATTAAAAAAGAAGATATGTACAAATTCACCATTATTGGATTCGCTCATCCTAGGAAGCAACTCGAATTTTTGTCTCATTTGTATCAAGGGCACAAGTTCACTTCTGTAAAAAAGAGGTCAAATAAACCTGTGTATACTGAGCTACTGAGCCTGTCCAAAGTATTACGTACTGATCCAGAAGGATATAGAATTAGAATAAATACCAATGAATTAAGACATCAAAATATTAACTTAGACCAGGTTCAAGAACTTTTTTCAGATTTATTCGAGCATAAATTTAGAAGAGCTGCAAACGGAATGTATTATTTTAAATCTAAAAGAGTTTATGACTATTTACGAAGCGTTTTTATATACGAACCTGCTTGGAAGCCAATAACTGAAAGTGAAGAAGATGATTTACTTATCAGTTGGAATGATGTGTGGAGAAAATGAGAAAAAGAATAGCAATAATTGACCGGGAAAAGTGTCATCCTCAAGAATGTGGAAACTACTTGTGCGCCAAACTATGTCCTGTTAATAGGGCTGGTGCCGATTGTATCTATCCAGGAGAAGATGATGGTAAGGCCCGTATAGATGAACTACTCTGCAGTGGTTGCCAAATATGTCCTGGCAGATGCCCGTTCAATGCTATAACAATTATTAACTTACCAACGAAGCTCAACAAAGATCCTGTCCACCGTTACGGAGAAAACATGTTCGAACTTTATTCCTTACCGTCTCCTATTTTTGGTAAAGTCACTGGGATACTTGGTAAAAATGGTATTGGAAAATCAACCGCTATGAAAATAATGGCCAATATGTTGAAACCTAATCTAGGAAAATGGGATCGTCCCGCCGATTTTAAAGATGTAATCAATTATTTTAAGGGAACTGAATTACAAAAATTCTTAACACATTTACAAAATGATCAAGTTAAACTTTCTTATAAACCTCAACAAGTTGACTTAATTCCTAAGCAATTTAAAGGTAGTGCAAAGGAATTATTAACGAGAATAAATCCTGAAATTAATAAAGTGGTGAAAGAATTAAACATTACTAACTTTTTGGAAACAGACATTACTAAAATATCAGGAGGAGAGTTACAAAAAGTTGCCATTGCTGCTGCTGTTCTGAAGGATGCTAACCTCTTTCTCTTCGATGAACCTTCATCTTATTTAGATATCAAACAAAGAATTAACATGTCACAATTCGTAAGATCTTTATCTGGAGAAGACACTGCTAACATTGTCATTGAGCATGATTTGATTATACTAGATTATATGACAGATCTACTTAACATCATGTATGGAACAGAAGGTGTATTTGGTGTAGTTTCTGGCGTCAAATCTTCTAGGGAAGGAATCAACGCATTTCTTGACGGATTTCTAAAAGAAGAAAATGTTAGGTTTAGAGATAAAGCGATTAAATTTGAATCAGTGCAAGACACAAGTACAGCAATTCCAGTACCTTTGATTACTTGGGACAATGTACAAACTAAGTTGGATAATTTTTGCTTAAAAGCAAATAGAGGAACTATTAACAAAGGAGAGATCATCGGAATTCTTGGTGAAAATGGAATTGGCAAGACTTCATTTATTAAAATATTGGCCGGAATTATCAAACCAGATCAAGGAGAATTAAGTAGCGAAGTTAAAGTATCCTACAAACCACAATATTTAGATACTGATTCTGAACTGACAGTAATTGAATTTCTGACGGAAGCCATAGCTCATTATGATAACCAATTGATTAAGCCATTGAATTTAGCTGCACTTTACAACCAGAAACTGTCTGAACTTTCTGGTGGACAATTGCAAAGAGTGGTAATTGCCAAATGCTTATCACAAGATGCTGAATTGTTTTTGTTGGACGAACCATCCGCATATTTAGATGTTGAACAACGGCTATTGATCTCAAAAATAATTAAGAATATTGCCACGGAACGCGAAATAGCTATCTTAGTGGTAGATCACGATTTAATGTTTATGGATTATTTATCGGATAAAATTATTGTTTTTACTGGAATTCCAGCTCGAGAAGGAATTCTTGAGGGGCCTTTCGAATTGAAAGAAGGTATGAATAAATTTATGAAAAGTCTTGATGTAACTTTAAGAAGGGATGTCTCTTCACATAGGCCAAGAATCAATAAACCTGGTTCCGTTAAAGACAGAGAACAAAGAAGTGTTAATCAGTTTTATGGGAATTGATTTTTGAAAAATCGACCATATTCATCATTTTATTTGAAATAGAGCAAGTCATACTAGTAATTTTTCCTAATGCATCTCCAGCTATTTCACCTTCTGTTCCTTCCCTTTCACCAATATATTCCATTTTTATTTCTTCTGCTAAAAAGTAATTAATGGAACTATTATGTAGATTTCCTGTCCAGATCTTGTATGTGTTCCATGGAAGCAGTAGATGGCCACCGGTTTTTCTTGGTGGTCCTGAGATTATTGTAAGCTGCATTAAGTTTTTTTCTTCCGCTAAATTAGCGTACGGAAATGCCTTGAATCCAAAACCAAGGTAGGGTAATGTGCCTACTCCAGCAACATTAATGGGTGTGTCAGAAACGAAATCTTGACCTGGTGTGATATTTGCTACTTCGGCGATTCCCTGTTCATTTACTTTGTATACGTTTTCAGTTGTAGGAAATACTTGAATTTCTGTTTTGTGGCCAAAAAGAACACTGAAAAAGGAGGGAATAGATGCTAACGTGTAAGCAATAGCTCCAGGTATTTTACCACCTGTTTTTTTCTTTAGAGAATTAAATTTATTAAGTATTAATGCATCCCAACCAACTCCCATAAAGGAGAAATAACTTTTCTTTGCTTCTCTATCTCTTTTATTTACGCTGGCTTGAATAAGAGGGATTTGTTTAATGGGAACTTCTTCTAAATTTAGCAGCGATTCAAGCTGACTTGGATCTTTATTGGCACCTGTTTGTCTAGCTATAGCATTGCCAGTACCATGTTGTTTTGCTGCGTATAATGGATGCTGCTCGTTATCACCTCTAACTTCAATGTAATCGTTAATAAAATTCCACATTTTATATAAAGTGCCATCGCCTCCTCCACTAATTAGCAATTTATATTTTTCTTCTACTAATTGTTGTGATACTTCACGAGCTTCAACTAGGTCTTTAGGCGTAAAGATTGATATTTGATTACTGTATAAATCCAAATATTTATCAAACACTTTACTCTTTACACTTTTAGCATGGCCATTGAGGACTAACGCTTTTTTCCCTTCTAGGTTTTTATTAACCACTGTAGAATAGTTTTTCCTGACTGCTTTTATAAAATTAACCTAAAATTTTCTTCCAATCTTCCCTGTAGTACTTGTAGAAAAAATAACCAGCAACTATCACCATAACTAAGCTAAACCATTGACCTAATGTAAATCCGTTGATGATAGGATCTTCTCTAAAGTAATCTACTAAAATTCTACCTAATCCTTCCCAGAATACGAAATTCCAGAAAATGAATCCATTTTTGAATTGCTTCCAGAAAGAAAGTTTCAAAAGCCAAGCAAATACTGCAAATCTCTTTATGGCAGCATAAATTGTACTTGGATGACGGCAAACATCACCAAAATCTGGGAAGACCACACACCACTTACCATTCCAAACTCTACCTACCAATTCACCGTTGATAAAATTGGCAATTCTGCCTAAGGCTAAACCTAGCATCGTGGGTACTGATAAGATATCAGCCATTTTGGCAAAGTGAAGGTTTTTCTTCTTACAATAAAAGTAACCTGCCGTAACAATCCCTACAAATCCACCATGGAAACTCATTCCTCCTTGCCATATCTTAAACAAATTAAGCGGATCTTTAAGATACACAGCCGGATTCCAGAAAATCATAAATAATCTCGCCCCTATCAACATACCAAGGATCAAGTAAAATAAGAAATCCCAGATTTCATCCTTCTCTAGATTTAATCTACCTTGTTTAGCGAGATATTGCATCCACCACGCTGACAAAAAAAACCCTAAAACGTACACTATCCCGTACCATCTAATTTCTAGAGGTCCAAGAGAAAGCAATGTTGGGTTAAGGTTATGAATCCACATAATGCTGTGACTTAATTACTATTTATATTAATTATGCTATTCTTTTTAATTCTTTGGTCTACATATTGGTATTTTTAGTCTACATTTAAGTTTATTTGGTCTACAAATAGGTAAGTTTTATATACGTTTATAGCTGTTCTTAAGCGTTGGTCAGTAAAACATCTAGAATATTAGGTGAACTTAAGCAGTTAGTAAGTCAGCTTTCTGCGCAAGAAAAAGAGCTTTTAATAGTTGCCCTTACAGAAAAAGATTCTATTCCTGTATCTATCTTTTCTACTAAACTATCTGGATTAGAAGCAATTTCTTTATATCTTAACACTGAAGAAAAGAAATCTGTTAAGCAGATTGCTACAGTTCTTAATCGGAATAAGAATACAATTTATACTTCTCTTAACGCTGCCCAACGCAAAAAAGTAAAATTTCCCACAAAAAGTAAGACCAACATTCCTCTTTCTATCTTTGCCAACAGGAAATTTTCCATTTTAGAGTCACTTGTAGTGTACCTTAAAGAAACTAAAGGGATGACTCTCAAAGCTATTTCTGAAATGACCAACAAACACTACAGTACCATCAAAACAACGCATTGGAGATACCAAAAGAAATGTTAGATAAAATAAAACCACGGAAATTGTACGGTTTTTCTACTGAGAAGTATCTGGCAATCTTTTTGGTATTAATCAGTTTGCTACTTGTATATGGACTGGCTCAAGGCATTACTGGAGCGGCTGTGGGAGGTGGTACTATTGGTGGATTTGTGGAAGCTAACGGTTCACAATGTGGAACGGTTAATGGAGACATTACCATGACCAATAATGTGACTACTACAACCACTTGTTTTGATGTCAATGCCAGCAATATTATCATTGATTGTGCTGGCTTTGAGTTACAAGGAGATGATGGAGCAGGTGATTATGGTATTGATACTAATGAGTTTGACAACGTTACAATAACAAAATGTCATATAGAAGATTTCGATTATGGTGCGCGTTTATTTGGTGATTCTAATGATGTTACAATTTTACATAGTAATTTTAGTTCCAATGATCAAGGAATCTATGTTGATGGTAATGGTGCTTCAGACGCTAATGATTTCAATATCACCAATAACACATTTGCTTTAAATGTCGTAGAAGGTATCTTGGTTGAAGCTACTAACGATCCAACAGGAACAATTTACGGAAATACTTTCTACGATACTGGTTTAGATGATGATGAAGGTGTCACTCTTTGTTTAGACTATGGTAATTTCTATGATACTAGTATAGGGTACAGTGGTGTTAATGAAATTGATCCTGATGACTGTGGTCCTACTCCTAACGGTCAAGTTTTAGTTAATGGTAGTTTAAGCAGTAGTAGTTTTACTTTTGGTGGATCTGCAAATTATACAACATTGCAGGAAGCCATCTTTAATACTAATAGTGGTCGTAATATTACTGTAACTCCTGGTAGTGGTCCTTACAGTCAAGGCGAAGTAAATGCTACTCGTAGTGGTATTGTTTTGTTTTGTAACGGTGAGCGTTTTAATAGTACAGTTAGGCAAGGTTTGCGCACAACAGGATTAAACACC
>CEPX01051021.1_pt1 | contig 121234 bp, 136 predicted proteins | sample 361361 | NCBI WGS metagenome assembly CEPX01 (sample SAMEA2619974, study PRJEB7988) | marine metagenome | biome: marine biome (ENVO:00000447); feature: mesopelagic zone (ENVO:00000213) & marine oxygen minimum zone (ENVO:01000065); material: "saline water (ENVO:00002010), including plankton...
GCATCTAAGCACGAAGCATACCTTGAAAAGAGACTCCTTAGAACACCGCAACAACAGCGGTTTGATAGAAGCGATGTGTAAGTTCGAAGGCAACGACGAATTCAGCATGCGCTTACTAACGTTCATCTCTTGTGTTAACTTAAATATGGTTTTCATTAACCTTTTGGTGAAGATGTTCACCATTTTTTATTTTAATGAACGTTAGCTTTAGCTGTGTCAAACAAACTATTAGAACATTGCTTACGATTATAGATCCGGAATGAGTTTATCCCAAAGTGATATTATTTATCCCATTTTTGGCAACAAAATATTTACATTAGTAGAGTTTCAAGAAATTCATGGCAAGAGATTTTAGAAAATTGGACATATATCACATTTCGTATGCCTTCGTATTGGATATTTACAAAGTTACAACTACTTTTCCAGATGATGAGGAAAAAAATATAGTCTCCCAAATTAGAAGGGCAAGTGTATCTATTCCATTAAATATTGCCGAAGGTAGTGCTAAATCCAGTCCAAAAGAATTTGTTTACTTTCTTAATGTTGCCTATGCTTCAGGCAAAGAGGTTCAAGTTCTATTGGATTTATCTAGAGATCTTGGTTTATTAGGAGATGATGGATACACCTTTCTTTCTGGAAGAGTTGATGAAATTAATGCCAAACTCTTTCTATTCTTGAGAAATGCTGAGCAGAGAATTCCTCACAAAAGGCATCATTTCTTCAAGAAGTTTGAAGACAAAAAAGATAACATTTAGGCGTAGATTTGCGAAATATATAAAAAGGCCTTAAACTTCATTTGTATCATTAAATGGAGGTTTAAAACATGAAATTAGCAGATTATGAAGGATGGCTATTTTTATTAGTAGCTTTAATGTGGCTATTACCAATGGTAGGAGTGGGAACCGGAGCTTGGGGCGGTTGGGTAGCAACAGTAGCTTTGGCACTTGTTGGTGTTGGTAAGTTGCAAAAGTAAATTTTTTATTTTCTTTTTTTATTTAATTTTTTAAAGTAAGTCCTTTTTTTGTAAGTTATGGATAAAGAATTAAGTTTCTGGAAAGACAATGGAAGGTTGATCAATTTTCAAGTAGATGGAAATGATAAGTTGAAAAGGTTTTTTGAATGCGGCTTTGCCAAAAGAGACGAGAAGTATGGTAGTCCAAATTATAGACATTCCAAAGAAGGAATTATTACAACATCAAAGTGGGAGTTGGCAGAGGCCTTTTTTTCACATTTTAGTTCTGGACAGTTTGCTGAATTGATGTTGAAATATGCTTCCAGTGCTGATGGTGATATGGAATTGAGAGTAGCTAAAGAAGTAGCTGTCTTGGATGATTATTTACATTACGGATACGCTTTTAACATTCAGAGAAATAGAAGGTACAATTTTTGGAGACTTTTTGTACCAGGTTATAGTTGTGAAGAGTTGAAAAAGATTATTCCCAACAAATTTCAAAGTAGAACTAAAGTACAGGGATTTGGCAAATTACCTGGAGTGTCTCCCATCTTAGTTGGTACCAGGAAAAGAGAAGTTGTAGGTAAATTGAGAGATTATAGTTCTGGTCATCTTGCTTCAGAAGACGAAATTGCTTTGCTTATGATGGGGCGTAGTTCTAATTTAACAAAAAGAGACATTTTACAAGCTAAATTGTATAGAAGATGGAACCATCCTGTTTTACTTTTAGACAATACAAGAGAAGGGGCTTGGTTACCTACACAGACTAATTCAGATTATGTTCTTGAGGCTCTAAGTACAGATTATCCAAAGTTAAACAATTCTTTTTGTGATAGCCGTGGTTATAGGAAAGATTTCACCGCTGAATATTTGTATTTTTGTTAAGTGCCATTATTTTGTATGTAAATTTCGCCACAGAGTATTTGTTTCTAAGGAATGCTAATCTAAGATAAGAAGCATCATTTTTTTAAGAAATTTTAAGAAAAAAATGTGTGAATTATTCCATTATAGCTTGTGCTACCGAGTCTTCAAGAACTGAGGTTGTTTCAATAATTGGTATGTCTATTTCTGATCCGGAGATTATTGTTCTCAAATCTGTGCAAGCTAACATTATACTGTCTGCGCCTCTGTTCTTTGCATCCTTCATTATTGAGATCAATTCCGTTTTATCTTTATGAGTCACTCTATTTGTAACTATGCTTACTATTATCTCACTTAATTTTTTTTGCTGTTTGTCGTTTGGAACAATGAAATTAATCTTTCTTTTTAGCAATTCATTTGCGTGTAATTTCTCTTTAATTGATGTTGTAGAAGCTAATACAAATACTCTTTTTGAGCCAATTCTCTGACACTCTTTAGCGGATTCCTCAATTATACTTATTATTGGTATTTTAGATATTGATCTAAGTTGATCAATAAAAACATGAACTGTGTTACACGGTATGGCTATTATGTCTGAACCTATAATATTCAACCTTGTTATCGATTTACTAAGCAAGGCTAGAACTTCCATAGGTTTTTCCCCTTTTGCAAGTCTATGCAGAACAGTCTCAGGAATTGGCACATTTTCCATAACTATGTTTGGTTGAATGCGTGTTTTCGCTATTACTTTATTGTTTATTGTCAAACAAAACGTGCATCCTGTTTCTGGTCCTAGTCCTCCAATTACTCCTAATTGTTTCATGGATTTATAAAGTGCCTTTCCTTAATATATTTTACCGTAGAAGATACGATAAATAAAGGATAATTTTATAAATACTCGAACATTCTACGAAATAATGAAAGAAATTAGAAACAAACTGATAAGTCTGTTTGAAAAAGGTTACTGCACACCGCAAATTGCTAGGCTTGCCAAGAAGTTGAAAACACCATCCACAACATTACATTATAATATTAAGAAATTAGAAAAAGATGGGATAATAAAGACGTACAAAGCAGTTCTTGATTACAAAAAAATTAATCGAAGTTTCTCTGCCTTTGTTCTGATTAGTATCTCACCAGATGAATACAACGACCCTGCAAAATTTGCCATAGAATATGCTAAGCATGACGAAGTTGAAAGTGTAGATGTTTGCACTGGTGATTGGGAAGTTATTTTGAAAGTTCATGTTAAAGATCAAGATGAATATTATGAATTTATGAAAAATGTTGTGACTAAAAAAGGTGTTGGCAAGATAATTACCTTAACATCACTAAAGCAGCTTAAGAGAGAGTTTGTTTCCCTTTAAGTTCAAGCGCCATTATTTTATAAGCAAGTTTTGCTAATGTGTATGCTTCTGAATTGTAGTGGTGGTTTGGTGAGAATTCTACTATGTCTGCTCCTATGACTTGTTTGTTTTGGAAGATTAATGTTAATGAGTTTATTATTTGATTCCAAGTTAATCCTCCTGGTTCTGGTGTTCCTGTGTTTCTGATTATTGAAGGGTCGAATACGTCTACGTCTATAGTTATGTAGACTTTGTCTTTGAGTTTTGGTAAGATTTGCTTTATTTTTTCTAGGTTGAAGTTGTGTGCTTGGATTATGTGTACGTTTTGATTTTCCTCAATTAATCTTTTTTCATCAATATCCATAGACCTCACGCCAATGCTGAGAAGTTCGTGGTTTTTACTTATTTGTCTGGATACGCAGGCATGGTTTAATGGAGAGTTGTTCCATGAGTCTCTGAAGTCTGCATGGGCGTCAAATTGGATTATGGAGAATTCATTTGTTTGTTCTAGTCTTTTCACTATGCCTATAGTTACTGCATGATCTCCTCCTAGTGAGATGATGAATTTGTCTTTTTGCTCTTTTATTTTTTCTGATATTATTTTAACCATTTCTTCAGGAGTTTTTTCATTAAATGTTAATTCAGGTAATGTTAGAATTCCTTTTTCAAATGGTTCACTATTGAATTGATCATCGTAATATTCTAAATGTTTTGATGCTTCGATTATTGCTTGTGCTCCTTTAGATGCACCTTCTCCGTAAGTTAGATCCTTTTCGTATGATATTGGAAGTATTCCGAATTTGCTGTTATTTGTCCGGTATTCTTGTGGGAGGTTCATGAAGTTCATTCCACTATCTCCGTTTCTATTTTGTCTAAGTTGCAGAAATCTGTTGTGAAGTTGTAGGCTCCTGCGTTTAGGAATACTAAAGAGTTTCCTACTTGTGGGTTATCCAAGTATACTCTATATCTGAATAAGTCTAAGGAACATGGTGTGATTCCTTTGATTACGTAAGGTGTTGCTGTGTCTTTTGCTAGTTCTCCCTTTACTAATAGTTTTACAGGTACGATTAATGCGTCCATGTCTGAGTTGTATACAGATGCGTTTACAATTATGTTGTTTTCATAAATTGCTGTGATTGTTGTGTGTAGTTTACCTGCTGGTGCGGCTATATAACGTCCTGGTTCTAGCATGAGTCTGATGTCGTATTGGCTTAGATAGTTTTTGAATTCTTTTATTTTGTTTTTTATTGAGTTTATTACATTTACATTTGTGTTGGCATAGTTGCTTGGTAGGCCCCCACCCATGTTTATTATGTTGATGTATGTTAGGATATCTTTTGGTATAAGGTTAGATATTTCATATTGATAATTCCATTCGGCCATATTTTGTGTTTTTCTGTGGAAGTGGATTCCTAAGTTTTCTAGTTTTTCGTAGTAGATAGGTGATGATGCTATTTCTCTTATTTTTGTAATTAAGGTGTTGGCTTTCATTCCGAATACGAAGAATTTTTCTGTTCTTAAGGTGTTTTCTCTTAGTTTTAGTCTGAGTAATAGGCTTATTTTATTGGGCAGTGTATTATTTTCCAAATATTCTATTATTGTATTAAGATCAAATTCATTGTCTACTGCAAACCAGGTAATACCTTGATTAATTAAAGAGTTTATTGTTTCATTGTTCCAAGCTTGTGCTAGAAAGAGTACTCTTGATTTGTCCTTGATGTTTATTAATTCGTTGATGAGGTGGATACTGAAGAGAGATTTTGTGTTTGCTTCTAGTATATTTGAGACTAATGGATTTGTTTTAGATGAGTAAGAGATGTAGTCTGCTAGTGGTTGGAGTTCTTTGTATTTGTTTAGTACTATGCTTTTTGATAGTGTGAATTTAGGTTTCATAGTTCGAAATTAAAACGTTTGTCTTGCAAAGTATACAGTAAATGATTTACAGTTACATGCTCATTACCTTTTCTTGACTCAAAAACAATCATTTTATTAGAGGATTCATTTACACCAAAATTTGTATCTTCTTCAATTGTTATTTTATAATTTCCTGTTCTTTCAGTTTCATTTAATTTATCATACAATACTTCTGATTGGATCATTTTTAGTGTGCAGTGTGATGAAAAATCTACTCCTTTTATTTGATCAATTTCCTGTATTACTTGAGATCCCAACTTTAATTGATGTCTAGTAACATCGGTTGGAATTAATGTGTAAGGTGTTTCAAATAAATGTAATGCGCCTTCAGGAACTTCCTCAAAATCTTCTGCTTCTACAGATACTAAATGAGCTCTTACATAATTTTCAAATCCTGCTATATAGCCATTAGTAGTGGGGATTACTTCACTAAAGACAAAGGCATGATTACTTTCAGTTTTTTTTATTTGAAATAGAGTTATTTCTGGGCAATAACTGGGACGTTGTTCCAGATTGGTTATCTGCCCTTCATCTACCTTAGATAAATTAATGCTTCTCATGGAGTACTTTCCAGGTAAAGCGTCGAATATCTCTCTTGCTTTTGAAGACCTTGCTTCTTTGTATTGTGTTAATTTATATTTTTCAGTCATTTTCAATTCCTCCTATATTCAGCAATCCCTCTTCTCTCAATTGTTCTAATGCTTTGATCATTGCCAGTGGGAACATGATGGTTACGTCTCCGATGACTGTGGCCACGTCTGACTCGTCTTTGACTTTTCCCCAAGATTTTGCTTCTTCCGTTGTTGCTCCACTCATTGATCCTGATGTTTTTTGCGCTGTGGTCATGTATACTGCGTATGATGCTCCTCCGTTTAGTAAGGTGCAAAGGATGGCATGGTGTTTGGAGATTGATCCACCTAAGGCAATTACTGCTTTCTTTTCATCGTAACTGCTGGAGTAGAGAATATTTCCAAAGTCTTTTACTATGTCTACTATGAAATCTGGATGTTTTTGTTGGTAGAGGAAGAGGTGGAAGCCAAAGGCTCCGTCTGTGATTGCTGGACAGAAGATTGGTATGTTGTTTTTGTGTGCTTGGTAAAGGATTGAGTTTTCGTCATTTAGTGTTTTTCCTAGTTCATCGAGAAGTTCTGATACTGACCAGTGTTTCTTTTGTTGGTAGAGCTTGTCTAAGATAGGATTGATCCAGTCTTCAAAGTTCATGTAGGATTCGTTGTTTATGAGAAGATTACCTACTCTGTTGATGCCTTGTTCATGTAGTTCTACGTCGTCTGAAGTAAATTTTCCTATTTTGAAAGTTTCACCAGTTGCTTTCATGATGTCTTCTTCGATTCCTCCGACTGTGGTTACTATTACGTCTGCTATTTTGAGTTTGATTAGTTGTGCGAAGAATCCTCTGAGTCCACTGGTAACCATGTTGGATGTAAAGGTGAGATAAGTTTTAGCGTTGTTCTTTTTTATCTTAACGATTACGTCTGCTGCTTTAGCTAATTCTATTGATTGGAAGCCTACTTGTGAGTATTGTTGTACTAGGTTTTGTACTGTTTGTCCTGGTATCCATTGAAAGTCTTTTACTTGCATTTTGAAATAGTATGAACTAGAATTAATTTAACTGCCTGATTTACGCACTGAACTCATAAGATAGATTTAGCTTGGTTTTATATATATGTTTTGGCTAATTTACGGTAGAACACACTTGACCTTCGACTGTTCCTGTTATTTCTTTTATTTTTTTGCAAATGATGTGTTCGTTTAGATAACCAAAGTTTCTGTTGAATTCTTCTTTCATTATAGATGATTCGTGGAATCTGTAAGTGTTTTCAGTTACACATCCTTTGTAAGTTTTTAAATTGGGAAAAATGTTTCCCCACCATTGTTGGGCAGTTTCCTCGTCAGGTGCACAGTTAGGATAGAAATCAAAGTCCCCTTCTCCTGAAATGTATTCGTCATATAATCCAGCGAAGCTATGTCCAAATTCATGTGCTAAGATTCCGGAGTAGGTGTAGTACATGGCATTGATTGAGTCTGATTTTACTTTTCCCTTCCATTGCATGGGCTTGCCGAGGTGAAGGTAATGATCATTTATTCCAGCAATAGGACTACAGTGTTGATTGCATAAAGATATGAATTCCATGTTTTTCATGCCACATTGTTGCAATTGTTTTCTTACTTCAACATCTAGGCAAAAACAAGAGTTGATATGTATGTTGGTGTCATGTTGTATTTTAGGAACGTACCAATAATTAAATTGATTGTGGTTTTCCTTTAATGGAGAGATATCCATTAGAGATTCTTTGGGGATTAGTAAGTTACCATCTCTGTCTTCGTCTATGAATATTTTGTTGACTAGTTGTTTTAGAAGTTGGCTATGATTGAAGTTATCTCCCGTGAATACTATATTTATTTTATTAGGGTTAGTTTTTTCGTTATGTTTGGGAGTTAAAGGATAGAATGTACATAAAGGATAATCGGGTTCAGGTTGTAACTCAAATGGTGCTGGTTCTTCGGTTTCAGGTTTAGGGATTATTGGATCAGGTGTTTCTTCAGGTTTAGGAATTGGTGGTTTTTCAATTTGTGGTTTTGGAGTTGGTATATCTGGAGTAGTCCTTTCCGTTGTTGGTCTTTCTTCTATTACTTTTGGTGGTTCTGGCCTAGGTGTTTCATCTGGTAAATCTATGTAGATGTAGCTTAGAATTAAAGTTGTTAATACAAGGATAATTGCAGTGATTGCTTTTTTCACAGATGTGGCTTATTTTGATTACATTTAAGTTTTTTCATTTGAATAGACTCCTTCCAGTTCCATTTCTATGCTGATTTCTGTTAGGTCATATCTAATATCTGGTTCGTTCCATCCAATTATTTTTCCTAAAAGTGATAGTTGCACTGCTGGCTCGAAGATATTACTTCCAGGTCTACCAAGATACCCGTATTGGTTAGTTATTTCCTGCCGAGTTCTTTTGGTTGGATGTGCGTTAATGATAGTCTTGTTTAGATTACCTTTGATCCAGGATATTGGACCTCTTTTTCTATCCTTAATTTTAGGCCTATGCACATCTGTTATATTTGTTGGAATTAGCACATATGGTTGATAGTTGTTTTCAATAATGTGGTTTAAGGTTTCTTCTGAATCTACTTGATGAATGTATTTAACATATGTGGACAAGCCTCTTTGGAAAATGGCGTTGTCCTCGTAGAAAGTTATTGAGTTTGTTTTCCTAGTTCTGTTGATATCAGATATAATCTCGTGTAAACCTAAGCCAGCAACTCCTGCTCCAAGGATAGTTGCCATGGTGCTTAAAAAAAACACATCGGTTGCTTCAGGTTCCACAAAAAATCCTACGGCTGCGCCAAATTCTATAGTGGCGGCTGCCGCCAGTTTAACAAGTGCATTGTTATACTTTGCGGCTTGAGGATTATAGGGAAATTGTTCTGCTAGTTGTTGTAAGTTCATTTAGCTCAACTTTTGATTATTATATTTAAAGTTAATTAAACATTTTCAAAGTATTTATGTATGTTGGGATAGAATTGAAGATTGCTTGCTTTGTCCAAATCTGCTTGTGCCATGGTATTAATCTCCAACCCAGGCATGGCCAAGAGAGCATCTCTTAATACGACTAGGCTAGCTTGAAAATTCTGATGATCAAATACTAAACTTGGTGATTTGTCATCGTAACCTGACCAATAAGTTAGGCGGCAGATAGAAGGAAGATCATCTCTTTCATATTTGTAACCAAATAGTTCTCGTTGACTTCCTATTTTACCTATTTCTGTTCTTTCCGGCCCATATCCCTCTTGTATAACATAATTAGAAATGTAACCATCCAAGGTAAAAAAAGCGTCTTTAGCTTTGTTTCTGAGATCTTGACAATTGCCTAATTCATAATCGAAGGTAAACAAATATTTGAATGAGTTAAATTGTCTTTCTTCTACGTCAAAATTAAATTTAAATTCTTCTAGTTTCATGGTTCTTTTGTAAAGAGTTATGTTATAAATTTTATGCATAAGTTTTTAATTGGAGGGATTTTTGTTTAGGGTATGAACCTAGTAGATGTACATTGTCATATTAATCATGAATTGTTTAAGGGTAATTGTTCCCACAACCCACTGGACAAGTGTGGACAAAGTATATAAACTATTTCTTCTCCGAATAATATAGAATCTGAAATTAGATTGAAATTATATTACAAGGAGCTTAGCAAAGGGAAAAGTTTATATCAAATTGCTAAAGATAATAATATTAGTTGTAGTCATCTTAGTAAATGTATGATTTCACACTTTGGTGAAGAAAGAATAAGGAGTTTTCAAAATGAATCTAGTTGATGTTCACTGTCATCTTACCCATAAGTTATTTAAGGGAAAAGTCGAAGAAATAATCAGGAGAGCCGAGGCTGTGGGATTAAAAGCAATTGTTGTTTCTGGTGTAAATCCTCCAACAAATAGAGAAGTTCTAGCATTATCTAAAAAGTACCCTGTGATAAAAGCTTCCATTGGAATTTATCCTATCGATGCACTTGGTATTCAACCAGAAGGAATAGGTTTATCCCATCATAAAGGAAAAATAAATCTTGAAAGTGAATTCAAATTTATAGAAGAAAATTTGGATGCGATCTCTTGTATCGGTGAAGTAGGTGCTGATTTCTATTGGGCTACCAAGGAAGAAACTTTTGACGAGCAGGCTGCTATTTTTAGAAAGGTGATACAATTTGCAATTAAGGTAGGGAAGCCTATTGTGATTCATTCCAGAAAGGCTGAAGAGGAGTGTTTAGATATTTTGGAGGAGGAGATTAAGCATAAGGAAATTCCTGTTGTTCAGCATTGTTTTTCAGGACGTAAGAGTTTGATGACTAGAGCAATTGATTTGGGACATTATTTTAGTATTCCTCCGAACATACTTGTGGCATCTAATTTTCAGACATTGGTGAAGAAGGCTCCATTGATGCAGTTGCTGACGGAAACTGATGCTCCTTGGTTGAGTCCAGAAAAAGGTGTTCCCAATGAACCAAAGAATGTATTATTGACTGTGAAGAAAATTGCAGAAGTTAAAGGTGTTTCTGTTGAGGAAGTTGCAGATCAGATTTGGGATAATTATAAACGTGTTTTTGTAAATGTTTAACGTGTTGTAGTCCTAAATTTCTTTCAAATTCTTCACGCTCTTGATTTCTTTTTTCTAGGGACCAGGCTTGATTCCAACACGATTTCTTATGAAAGTCTTTGTATCCCCATAGATTATTTGGTCTAGCTTTAGGATTTTCCCCAAGAGTCCTAGTATCTACATGAGTAAAACTAGTTATGTTACGACCCATACCTATTCCATCATAAGTCCTTTGCAACCAGGTAGAATATTGGCAGAAATCTACATCTATATCCACTCCATCACCACTCAAGTGTCTGCTTAGTGATTTGCCCCCAACTTTTGGATTGTAGTCATTATTTCTGTATCCAGACATAATTTTGACTTCGGAGTCTATTCTTTCTCTAAAGTTATCAAGATGCTGTAAAAGATTCTTACTTAATCGTATATGGGTAAAGTACCAATTACCGTCTTTAGCTTGAAATTTATGTTCAGAGATTTTCTGAGGGCTGGGAATCCTGGCAAATTCTTTTAGTTTGAAGTAATTTGATACATTTGAATTTAGTGTGTCTTCAGTTACCTTTACCAATGGAGTACCTGATTTATTTGGATCGTAAAATGGTTTTCCTTTACCTATTAATTCTGGATCATTGATTATCTTCAATTGTAATTGATTAGCGTATTCAACACATTCACCTGGTGAACATGGTGTATAAGGTTTGGTTTCTGATTGGTTAATTATGTACACAGCGCCAGCTGTAGCAATACCTGCAGTAATTATTCCCAATAGTGATTTAATTGTGTTATTCATTTTAATAGCATGGTTATTTTGAATTCAGTTTCGTTGCCGTTGAATAAATTTATATCAACATGGCCATTTTTATCACCAACACCTCTAACACGACCTCTTCTATTGTGTTGCCATAATGTGTAATTATCCCATGGATGATAATCTGGTTTACCATTGGCATCAGCTAACCATAGTGGAAATTCCTTGTGAATTGCAGAGTTGGCTTTTGCTGCCTTCATTACATATGCATAACCGTAAAGTAGAGGATTAACGTCCAATTCTTTGTTGATTGTATGCCCATATTGCAGTACCCAATCCGCAAGTTGGTTACCAGATAGTTTTCTGATTCTATGGGAACCATCGTCTTCCAAGTCCAAAGCGGGCATGCAGTTACCTGGATTAGTTGACATTTCCGCTCTTTTCAAATAATCTAGAGCTTCCAGCTTAGCATCTGCCCTAATATTGTAAAATTTATTATTATAATCCCAATTACCAACGGTTGCAAAATGATAAGATCCAAAGTACAATCCGGCCTCCTTAGCTTGGCTACAGTTTTTGATGAATCTTGGATCAGGAGATCCTTCACCTGTTGTTGCCTTAATATAGGCAAATGTAAATCCTTGTTCCGCCACTTTTTTCCAATTAATCTCGTTTTGGTGATGTGACACATCGATGCCTTTGAGAAAAGAGAAATAGTTAATTGCATTAGCTCTCGATGCAAGTAAAGAAAATGCAGATCCTACAAAAAATTGCCTTCTGTCCATTTTACTACTCCACGGAGAAGATTATTTATAAACCTATGTATAAGATCCATACAATATAAAGTGATACTTCATAAAATTTATAAACTAATTTAGTTGCTACTCTACAATGGAATCAAAGAATTATAATAACAAATTTGCAAATTTATTGAAAGCAACATTATATGTTTCAGCAATTGCCAGTTGTGGTGCAACAGCTACTAGCATAGTTGGTCAAAATCCTGAGATTTATGAGGCAAAACAAACTTTATTGAAGGAATTTGGTTATGATTATGAAGGACCGCAACCAAATGGAAAAATTGTTAGATGTGCAGAAATAAAAAGCCATTATGAACGCAAAGATTTAGAGGATGCCATCAAATTAGAGTTTTTTAAAGGTGATTTTTCTAAAATGGATGAAGTAGTTTTCTTCCGTGATAGGCAGGATATTCCCAAAAGAGTAACTTGTTTAGCAGGACCTTATGAAATTGCTGAATATAATGCTATTTATGGTGGAGAGATTGTTTCTAAGGAGCAGGCAAAACGAATTACATGTAAGCAACAATATCAAGATTATTTACTAAAGTGCGATAGACAAGTTGCAGGAGTGGAGATTCACAAATGTGTGCTAACTGCTAAGGTGGAAAAGGCTGATCAATATAGAATTACACAGGAGGAGATTAAGGAAGATTGTACCCCAAATAAAGATATGTCTAGAGCCGATTTGGAAAAATGTGCGCATGAGAAAAAAGCTGAGTATTACATCAAGGTAAATGAAGTTGATAAGGAGCAATTGGAATGTGAAGAACCCCATGTTGCAAAAAATGATCAATGTAAGACAAATGCCATTGAGGAGCATGAAGGCTGTATGAATCCTGGTCAAACAATAGAGTCAGATAATATTACTAAATAATATCAATAATCATTAAACAAATCTGAATATTCAAATCCTTCAAGTATGTATTCTGGCCAATAGAGTAAATAAGCTATGGTTTCTTTTAATGCATAGGCGTCTTTGTAGTCTATTATTGCTTGGATCTGTTCGTTAGAATAATTGAAGTCAACAAAGAACTTTTTGCAATAATTTCGCTCACTCACTTTAATGTGGTCGTATTTGCTCCAATTGTGCACAAGTCTAAAATCATATTTGCGAATGATTCCACCATATAATCGTATGGGATGCCATTCGTTTATGTCCAGGCTGGTAACACTTTTTGCTCCTGATCTTTCTAAGGCGAATTTCTTGAATGCTAGTTGGAGTAACGATTTTACATCCCCTATTCCTCTTTGGTGAGTTAAGTGACATATTGTCAAAAAAGCCTCATATGTTGCCTTGCAACACCTCTTAAACAACAGACCTAAGGCTGAAGATGGATATTTAGAAATCAAACCTGTCCCATAGTTTTCTAGAATATATTTCTTGGTACTGTTTAGAATGAATAAGTTTTTGAAACATTGGTACAATCGTCTTTCCTCCGAGAAGCATTCGATGCATAGAATGTTATGCATTCTGTCTGCAAGTTTTACAGTAATTGCTCTATCCATAGTTTTTTTGTCCTCAAACTCAAAGATATTACAGATACTACGGTAGTAGAAATCTCTTTTATGTCTCGTGAGTAGCTTTATTACAGACATAATTTCATTTACAATATCTGTTTTGAGGTTGTTTTTTTGGCAAACTTCCTTAAGTTCTTGCTCAACTTTAGGATAAATAGTTTCCTCGTATTGATCTAAATCTACTATGCCTTGGGCATCTTCTGCAATTTTGTTGTCGTCGCGGTGCAAATCTACTCTCTCTTCTATGATGTCATGAACCAATCCAGCTAGCAAGACAACTTCATCGGTAACGTTGGATTCCTTTAAGGCTAGCATGACATTAAGTGGATGCAGAAATGAATCCTCACCGTTCTTACGTGGAGGCAATCTAGAGTATAGATCCATGGTACGATTGTACATATGGAGAAACAAAGGATAATACACACTTGATTTATCAAACAATACTTCAGGCTCTACTTTCTTAGATGCTGGCTTCCATTGTTGTATCACCTTAAAGGCTTTATACGCTCTATTTTGCTGCATTTAGAATCAATTAAGGGCAAATAATTTAAATATTTCTGAATAATCTTTACAACTCTATAATCTTACCTGTTTTACCAACATTTATGACTTTAGTTTTACCTATTTTTTCTTCAATGCCATGAGTTTCATGAATATGGCCACAAATATGTAAGTCTGGTTGAAATTCTTTTACTGCCTTCATTACGCCGGAACTTCCCCAATGTTCAACACCAAGACTCAAGATGCTGCCTTTAGGTTGTACGTGAGTTACCATTAATTTAGTCTTACAGTCCTTAACTTGTTCGTGAGTTTGCTGCAATGTCTTGAAGAAATCTGCTTCTGTTAACTGATGAATTCCAATATCTGCATAGCCACAGCCAAAAATTCCTACATCTCCTTTTTTTATTACATATCCATGTAGGTTTTTCGCTCCATATCTGTCTACAAGAAAGCCTATTTCAGCCATACCTTCATGATTTCCGGGCAGTACAGCTACATCTAATCCTTTTTCCTTGAATGGGCCAACCAGTCCTTCAATACTGCCCTCATGATCTACCAAGTCTCCAGCAAGTATAACTAGATCTACCTTTTCTTTTTCTCCTTTTTCTGCCATCTCTTTACAGAATGTTTTGTCTCCGTGTATGTCTGATAAGGCTAAGATTTTCATATGTTTATGATGGTTTTTGTAGTTTATAAGCTTTTTGGTTTTATTACTATTTAGTGGTGTTTTTGGAAAGATTTAAATAAGAATAGAGCTAATAAATAGTAAAATGACATTTAATACTTATTTGAATTACGATGTTAAACCCTTTAGCTGGAGAAGTAAGGCTGTTCGGCTAGATGAAGGAACCACTTTGAGAGATCTAAATAGATTGCTTGGAGTTACCACTATTTGCGAATATAATCCCTTAACTGATAGAGCGAGAGGTTGGAATAGAAATCCTAGATTTATGTTGAGATCAGGATTTTGGTATCATGTAGATTTAGAAGATTCAAGTAAATTGGCTGATTTAGAACCTGGAATATATTTGAAGTAATTGCATAAAATTTTTATTTTAGGGTCCATTTTCTTTAGTATGGCAAGACCGACTACCATTTATATTTTTGATAAAGGTGACCAAAGCCAGTATGCTGCTTTGCAAGTTATGAGACATACTACACATTCCAGAAGTATTTATTGTGCCGATACTAAGCAAGGCTTAGAAGATTTATTTGTAAGAGCAAAACCAGATTTTCTTTTTGTGGATCTTTTTAATGAGGGTAAGTATGAACCAGAGGCAACTAGTGCTTACAATTGGGCTAGAGAACAAATTAAGCAGCCATCAGATCGATTCGAGGCATGGCACATTGGAAAGCAGGGAACTCAAATTGGCTCATTACCAAGAGGATTATACTTGGAACGTGATGCTAAGATAATTTCCAAGATGGAAGAATTAATCTGCAGATGGGAAGATAATCCGCAGTTAAGATAATTATCTCTTTTTTAGTTTCAAATCTAGTACTAAATCTTCTAATTTCCTCAAATCGTATTTGATCCCATCCACTTTTTTCCTAATTTCGTTGTTTCTGAAGTCAAATTTTAACATTTCACCATAGATGTTGTCTACTGCGTCCTTAATCTTGATTACTTTTTTAGTTTCTCCCTTTCCTGCTAAGAAGACCGCTTTTCTTACTAATTCTCCTGGGAGATCAGCTAGACCTAGTATGAAGTGTTCTGGTAAGACATTTAAAGAGGTAAGTTTTCCTGTTTTGATAAAGTTGTAGTATAGTATAGCCTCTACATATTCCTGAATGGCAACTTTATAACTCCCTTCGAATTGTAGTTTACTGTTCTTTTTGGCTATTTGGTTTAGTTTTGAGCGCTCTGTTTCAATTTGCTTAATTAATTTGGCTGCATTAGAGATTTCATCTCTATGCACGGCGTAGATGATTAATTTGCTTAACTTTAGAACATCTCTACTCTTTTTGATTAGTAGTTCTCTTTGTTTATCATAATCTTGAATTTGTTTTTGTAGTTTTGTGAAGTTCATTTTTTATATATCGTAGTTATCTTTTTTAAGTTTATCTGACAAATCATGTGTTCCAATATGGTATTTTGATATGAATTTTGATTTTGGGCCAGTGTGTTTTTTTATATCAAATGAGATTTCTTTACGTGTGTATAGACCTAATTTGATTCTTTCGTATTTTTCTATCTGCCGTACTTTTTCGTTTAGTTCATTTGCAGGAAATTTACTCGCTTTGTTTACCATTTCTTCAATATCTTCATCCACATCATAATTTTCTTGTAGAAAATTGAGAGCTACTTCACGATCATGTGCAGACATAGGGAACGAACGCCTTCCCCCATATTCTAGTTTAAGATAGTTATCATTATCAGTTCCGAATAGATAACGCGTCCCACCAATGCTTACTGCAAAATATCCCTCTCCAGAATCCAAATCTTTTTCAGCATATGGATTAAAGAATTCGGGAATTTCTATTACAGGTAAATTATTTCTGTAAGACATGGTTCGAAGTTCATAGCTTAACTGTTGGTCCAGTGGCCCATCAGGGAGGGTTTTTACGAATAAGCCTATAGGTTGAACTTTATGCCCAGATTTGGATGTACCTGTTAAGACAACTTCATTATGAGAATAGGGATTTGATCTTGTCAACACATGCTCTGGATCTCCAATACCTTCTGTATCTCTTAAATTGTTTAATTCTTCTAAGGCATCTTTGCCAGGAAAGTTTGTACCAATATCCTCATAAGCAGTTCTTAAGACGTTATCTTCATGTACACTTAAGATAAGTCCTGCATCCTTAAATGTTGCACTTTTATTGTGATCAATTAATGAGGTTGAGATTATGGGTTTTTTTGAGATATCAAAGGGCTTGCCAAGCAAGTCGATATTTACAAGTTTTCCTTCTCCAGATATACATTGTTCAAGTGCGAAGATACGTAAAATCAAATCACCACTATTATTTGGCAGGGATAAAGCATGAACTAAATACCTAAAATTTTGTGAGTTATGGTTTAGAGGATTAGTCATGGAGGTTTCCCAAAGTGTTGGATCCGTCCCATGGGATAAAACAGGCGTTCTTTCAAAAGTAGTGAAGCCTATAGAATTCTCCTTCAGCCTTTCCATATGATTCATAAATGCTTCTAGATCTATTGTATCTAAGTTAATATTTGGATTATCACTATCTTTTGTCATTGTATTTGTTGTTTATAGGCAATATGCTACAACTGTTTATAAACTTTTCGTTACTGTGGAGTGAACAATATTTGGCATAATTGCCATAACTATAACTTCAGTCGAAGCAAAACATTTATAAAACACTTACTATCCTGAAGTTTATCAAGTATAAGAGGGAATTATTATGGAACAATCAAGACCATTAGATACATTAAACCAAGCACGTAACAAGACCGTTATGGTAGATCTGAAGAATGGATTAAGATTTATTGGAAAATTACATGCATTTGACATTCATATTAACGTAGTATTATATGAAGCGGAAGAACATAAGGATGGTGCTATGAGAAGAAAGATGGGCACCGTATTTCTGAGAGGAGATACGATAATTTCAATTAGTCCTGCGTAGGTAAGTAATATGGGTAAGGGAACAGCTAGTATGGGCCGCAAGAGCGGGAAGAAAACGCACATTATTTGTAGAAGATGTGGCGGCCATAGTTATCATACCCAAAAGAAAAAGTGTGCTTCATGTGGCTACGGAGCAACTGCCAAATTAAGAAGTTATAGTTGGCAAAAAAAATAGTTATTCTGAGAAATGTTCATAACATAGATCTTTTACTGCCTTTATCGTAATATTTTCACAAAGTTGCTTATCTTCAGAGATTTTTGCAATTTTCAACCTGCAGGCATTTCTGCCCAAAGTGGTAGTTACATGATCACAAATACCAATATCCTTCTCATTTTGGGCTATTTTGTAAATACACTTATTCATTTCTTTTGGTTCAAGGAATTCACATAGTAAAGGATTGCTAACCGATATGGCCACAGTTTTGAAGCATTTTGACTTCTGTTCCAAATTGTTAATTAATGAGCAGTATACTTCCTTATCATTTTTGGTTGCAATGGAATAATAACAGTTATTTACCCAATATCTTTCTTCTATTATTTTGCAAATTTCTTTATCATTTGTTTCTGTCGCTATTTGATACTGGCAGAAACTTTTTGTTTGTAAGTCAGTGATTAAATTACAAACGGCGATATCTTTCTTTGCATTAGCTAAATCGGCCACACATGCATTTCTTACCTTTTTATTTTCTACCTTGCTGCATTGTAATTTTTCTACATAACAATTATCTTTTGCAAAGGCTTCAAATTCGGAGCAGGCGTCTTCGGCTACTGTTCCACCAGTGATAGCACATGATGTTACGAATAGAATTGATATTATTAAGATGATAGGTAAATATTTCATAGTCTGTGGTGACAAAATTTGGTATTTAAGTTTTATGGAAGTGTAGGAGGTATTGTAGAAAGATATATTAATTTAAGAAAATTGCTGTATGCATGGCTTTGGCTGTTACTCATGTTATTGGCACTATTTTCATTTTAGACTTATTTAGACATTATGTTTTTGGAAAGGAGAAGTTTCCTAGATATTTATTGTTGATAGGTGGTATTGCCGGACTTGCACCAGATTTAGATATTCCATTGAGTTGGTTTTTGAGTTTAGTTTCTGGAGGAGAAGTTGCTTTACACGGTGTTTTTACCCATAGTTTGTTGTTCGTGGTGTTATTTAGTCTATTGGGTTTATTTTTTCATGTAAGAAATATTGAAAAGTGGAGAAATATTCTATTCGTAATTGCTGCCGGTTGGTTTATGCATATTGTGCTTGATTGCCTATTTAATCCTTATTCTTCTTTTTTATGGCCATTTGGAATTGATACTATAATATTTTGTCCAGAATGGGTTGGTGGGATGTATAGATCTTCAATTGATGCAATTATATTAGTGACCTGGTTAGTCCATGAAGAGCTACACAATCGGATTAAAGATTATCTTTGAGTCCTAACATTCTCTGGATCCTGGGAAAAACCATAGTTTTTGTAAAGCTCCACTTACTAATGTATGGACCTTTCAGAGCTTCAAAGTTGCCAAATTTAATGGCATCCTGAATCCCTTTTATACCTTCATTCTCGATTACATCCTTGTCTATGTAAATGCCACAGATTTTGGCCTGCTCAATATCATCATGGCAGTCAGATGCAGAAACACCTTTGTGTCCTGTGCCTTGGATTAACTCTTCAGCTAACTGGTTTGCCTGTTTCATGAAGAAGATGTAGTAATTAATATTAAAGGCATTATGCACTTCAACTTCGTTGACTAGTGGCACTAATGACTTAACGCGCTCTTCTTCCTTTCCTTTGGCAATATGAAAAGTTGATCCTCCAGGGATAGAGTAAGGATGATTTAATATGGAAATTCCGCTCCTAGTGTGTATTTCAGCTATAGCTTCCTTTGGGTTAGGATAATCAGGGATATAATCTCCATGAAAACCGATTGCTAGTATATGATGTATGTCCGCTTCAACCTCTTGCGTTCTTGCAAAGTAACCATCTTGGAATTTTGCAAGATGTCCAGGAGTTATTTCTTTGTAATCATTGTATCTTTGTAATCTCTCTTTGGCAATTTCGTAAGTGAGGATATGAGGACTTGTATATCTTTGCGTAAGTCCGACCAATCCCGGAGATCCTAGAAAGTCAGCTGTTTCATCTGTAGTTAAGTATTTATTTGGATGACAATGTAAGTCGCATAGTACTTTTCCTTCGATTTCTGCTCCTGGTTTCATTTCTTCGTCTTGAATCGTTTCGCTCAGATAGAAGCAGTTGGCGGTTAATGCGGATGCTGCAGTTAACCCTGCTATTTTTAAGAGCTTTCTTCGTTTCATTTTTAGATTTTAAGTCAGTTTTTTATAATATTTATGCTCTAAATGGGAAGTTTTTTAAAGAATATGTAGATTGAAATTAGCAAGTGGACGTGCGAGCAATAAAAAATCTATTTTATTGCTGCACAGAAATACAAGCGTAAGATTGTATTTCTTGTGCTGGTATTGAAAATCAAAGATTTTCGGAACCGTCAGTCAACTTTTCAAGTGGACGTGCCGGAGTGGTCAAACGGGCTGGGCTTAGGACCCAGTAGCTTAGTGCTTACGCAGGTTCGAGTCCTGCCGTCCACATGTTTTAATTAACAGTTGGGGGTTGATAAGGGCAGACTGCCCTTATGTGAGAGTCCTGCCGTCCACATGTTTAATACTCAAAAGTAAATTCTCTTTTGGCTTCTTTTGATGCTACTTTGACTTTTACTTTGTCTTCTAATACTTCGAATTCTTCTATTTTTTTATACCATCTGCTCCAGTTGTCTCTTCGTCCGTCATACATGTCCCTGAAGACTATGGTTGGCGAGCTTTGTACTTTACCTTCCTTAAATACACCTATTTTAACAGCATATTCAATACCACCAGTATAATCTTTATTCCAACGATGTTGTTCTAAGATGTAGGCAGCAGCTTGTTGTTCAGGTTCAACTTTTACGTCTAAGATTTGCATTGATCCTAAAGTATTATAACTGTCATCATATTTATTCACCGTATCTAAATGTTCTTTTAATCCTGTTACCTTCTCCACTAATGTTTGATCTATTTTCATTTTTAATTCCTCCTGAATGGTTGAAAATTAGCGGCACATAAATCTGTGTGGAGGAAGAGTAGTCATCTAATTAATAATCAAACCAAGTATAACGATAAGATATATTGCTACCCATAAACTATACATAATTGTTAATTTTTTGTCCTTATTTTTTATTACATGAAGAAGTAATGGTATGGTTACTGCAAGAAATCCTATCCACATTAATATGGAAACTCCTGTAACTTCTTTCTTGATGTAAATGTTGTATAATTGTGGTATTGCTGTGAGTGGATAGATGAAAATAATTAAGGATACAATTCTTTCTAGGGTAAATGTACTTCTTGCTCTCTGAATGAATTTCATCCGCTCGGTGCATTTACATCCATTTATAAATGTAACGGATTTATACCGAATTAAACAATTTTGCTACTTTTTGTTTACCAATTTCCAGAATAAATGATGCTAATCTAGGTCCTTTGTCTTTGTTGATTAAGACTCTGTAGCAGAGTTTGAAGAAGTCTTTGATTGGATATTCGTTATTTGTACAGAGTATGTATAATTCTTCATGGAGTTGCTTGTCTGTTAGCTTTTGTTTAGAGATTATTTCTGCTACCTGTTTTAAAATTTCTTTCTCTTTTTTCACTAGTTTGACCTGACATTTGTCTTGTACTTTGAATCTGAAGTCTTCTGGTGCGTATTTTTTGACCCAATTAGCTGCACATTGTGCTCTGGTTTTTAGTCGCTCTGTGTCATGTTTATTTTTTAGTTGCTTGCCGAAGTAATCGATCACTTTATTTTCGTCGAAGTTATATATTTGCATTAAGGTGGTTAAGTGTCTAAAGCTGGGTTGATAAGGGATTGTTTTACTGGCTTTATTGATTAAACTTAGTTCATAGGCCACCTTAAGTTGCTCTTTTTTCTTTTCGTTGGCTTGCTCCAAACCGTAGTAGGTTCTCTCTACCTTGTCATATTCTTCATATAATGCTAGTACGTCTGTATCAAAGGAGATGGAAAATTCCCTGTTTGGTCTGGTTCCTGCAAATAAGTAGCGAATTATTTCTGGTTCGTATACTTCTAACATTTCTGTGATTGTCAATACGTTACCTGAAGATGATGCAAATTGTCCTCTGCCTTTAATCCCAATCCATTCATAGAAATCATTGGTAGTGATACCAACAGGTGGTCCCGAAGAAAATATTTCCTTCTGTATTGTAATTCCTGTTGTTACACTACCTCCAGATGCGAAGTGATCTTTACCGGCAGTTTCAAAGTCTACTTTGTTGTGATGCCAACGCATTGGCCAGTCCACTCTCCAGCGAAGTGTTACTAATCCTTTTTTTCTAAAGTCAATAGTTTCCAACTTCCCACATTCACAGACATAGGATAATCCATATCCTTTTTCCCAAGTTATTTTTGTAGTGTCCTTGTTACATTTTTCACAAAAAACAAATATGGGCAACCAATTCTTAGCCAATGGTTCTCTGCGGTATTTGTTGAGAATTCCTTTAATTTTTTCTGTTTGCTCCAATGCAGTTTTAATTTCCTTGAAATATTCGCATTTTAAGTAATGCTGATGGCTGTAAATGAAGGTTGCCTCAATACCTACTAATGTTGACTCCTTTTCAAATACTTTTTCAAAGTGCTCGGCATATGATTTATGACAATCGAAAGGATCAGGAACTTTAAATACTGGTCTTCTTAGATTTTCCTTAATCATATCCTGCTTTGGTAAATTTACAGGCACTTTTCTTAGAACATCAAAGTCATCCCATACATAGAGAAATTCCACACTTTTCTTTCTTTTTAATAGTGCTCTTCTGATTAGATCAGCTGTGATTACTTCTCTGAAATTCCCAGCATGAATCATTCCACTGGGTGTGATCCCTGATTCAATAACATATTTTGATTTGTTTCCTTTGATGCGGATTATTTTATCGGCAATTACATCTGTCCAATGATAGAATTGCTTTGATTTGTTTCCCATGCTTATAAGGGTGTTATAAGGTTTATTTAAATATTTCCTGTACTGTTTTCAGAATCAAAATACTTGTATATAGGCTGCTGCTCTTTTACATCTAGTTCATTGTTGGCGTCCCTAGCCATGATAAATAAAAAGTCACTAAGCCTGTTGACATACCGAAGCAGTGTTGAATTTATTTGGATTATTTTTGAAGCAGTAACAAGAGATCTTTCTGCTCGTCGTGTTGTTGCTCGGCAAAGATGTATGAAGCTGCTTGCAATAGTTCCACCAGGTAGAATGAATTTGTTGGGTATTCCCAATTTTTCTTGTAGACCGTCAATGGCAGTTTCCAATTCCAAGATATGGCTTTCTTGAATTCTGGGTAAACTGGTTTGATCCAATTTGCTGCCGACTAAATCAGAGCCAACTTGAAATAAATCGTTTTGAGTTTTGATGAGCAACTTTCTAATTCCTTGGTCCTCTACGAAGCAAAGTGTGATTCCGATTACCGAGTTTAATTCATCAAGGGCCCCGAGAGCTTCAATTCTGGGATCATCTTTTGGCACCAAGCCATAGCCGAAGAATTGCGTAGTACCATTATCACCAGTTTTTGTGTAAATCTTCATTAGTTTTCACCAATATTAATGACTTGTTCTTCATAACTTCCATCCCTGTAGATGGTGATTCCCTTACATTTTGCTTTCCAGGCTAGGAGATAAGCATTTTCTACGTCTTTGATAGCGGCAGTGTTCGGGAAGTTAATGGTTTTAGAGATAGAATTATCTACATTTTTTTGTAAAGTGGCTTGCATACGAACGTGCCATTCCGGACTTATATCTTGAGCCGTTACATAAATGTCACGCACCCATTTAGGAATCTCTTTAAGTCCCTGAATACTACCGGTGCGAGTAATTTTACGAATTAATTCAGGATTATAGAAGCCTCGGTCCTTTGCTAGTTTTTCAAAATGAGAGTTTAAATATATTAATTCGCTATCTCCTAATAATGTCCTATTATAAGCTAAGGCAAAAAGAGGTTCGCAACCACTCGATGCTCCTGCCAAGATACTGATAGTACCTGTTGGTGAGATAGAATGACAGCTTATATTGCGCATTTTTCTTCCAGCTTTTTGATGTTCTGAACCTTCCCAACCTGGACAAACATCTTTCCATTCTGCAAGTTTTGTGGATTGTTCATATGCAGTTTGTTTTATGAATGACATGATTTTTTCTGCCATTTCTAAAGCTCCGTCTGAATCATATTTCAAATGTAATCTTGTTAACAAATCGGCGAAGCCCATTATACCAAGACCAAATTTTCTTGTTTTCATGGTTTGTTCTTTGATTTTAGCATTGGGATAACTGTTCATGTCGATTACGTTATCCATGAATTGCACAGCCAGTTTTATTGTTTCTTCTAATTTATCCCAAAGTACGATGCGATGCTCAGGATCTATAAATTTATTTAAGTTTAGTGAGCCTAAGGCTATTCCTTCATAGGGTAGAAGTGGAGCTTCTCCACATTGATTGGTTGTTTCAATTTCCCCTAAATGTTTGGCAGGGTGTTTTCGGTTGATTTCGTCTATGAAAATTAATCCAGGGTCTCCTGTTTTCCAAGCATTTTGCGTAATCATAGCAAATACATCTCTAGCACGTAGTTTACCAACATATTTCTTTTTATGTGGACTGGTGATGTAGTACTCTCTGTCAGCCTCTACTGCACGCATAAAGTTATCTGTGACAGCTACAGAAATGTTGAAGTTCTTTAAAGCCCTAGTACTGCGTTTTGCTTCGATGAATCTGATGATGTCTGGGTGGTCTACTCTCAGAACAGCCATGTTAGCACCAGGCCGTACGCCTCCTTGCTTTATGGCCTCGAGAGCCTTGTCAAATACTTTCATAAAGGTCACTGGACCAGCTGCCACTCCTACATTTTTCCCAACGGGAGCCCCCTTCTTTCTGAGACGAGAGAAGGAGAAGCCAGTTCCCGATCCACGTTGATGAATAAGTGCTGAGTCTTTCAAGGTAGAAAAAATTCCTAACATAGTATCATCCAATGGTAGGACAAAACAAGAACTTAATTGCTGAGTTTTGGTTCCAGCATTCATTAAAGTCGGTGAATTTGGTAAGAAACGTAATTCAGCCATCATTCGAAAGAATTTTTCCTCGGTTTCCTTAATTTGTTCAGAAGTGTATTCGTATTTTTCATCTGCAGATGCTATATTTTTTGCTACTCTACGCAGCATCATTTTTGGCGTTTCAATTGTAACTCCGTTCTCGTCCTTGAGAAGATATCTCCTTTCTAATATTTTTAATGCTTCATTAGAAAATAGAAGATTATCATCATGATCTTTACCGCCCATAATTAAGGCACGTTTTTGCCTGCGCTCATTCTTTTGATGCCTATAGAGAATGAAAGCCTTTGCAGTTTTGGCATGTCCTTCTTCAATCAGTACTTTCTCCACCATGTCCTGTACATTATCTACTGTGGGAGTATCCTTGCCATAACTGATTAGAAGTCGTACTACTTTTAGGGCAAGTTCATGTGATAATTTGTGATCAGAACCACCTACGGACTCAGCTGCCTTGAAAATTGCAGAAGTGATTTTAGTTATGTCAAAATCTACTTCTTCCCCATTACGTTTAATTACATGCTTAATGTGATTTAGCGCTTGACTTTGTTCCACGTCTTGCTGAGGGTTTTTGGATTATTTATGTGTTTTGGTGTTTCAACTACATCCTGTAGTATCTCCACAAACTTCACATAACATGCAAGTTCCATTTTGACGCATGCGTGAAGCTCCACAACTTGCACATTTTTCTACTTCTGTATTTTCTACAATCGTAGATGGATGAGTTAAGTTGCTACTTTGGGCCTGCAAGCTGCCAGCTGTATGCTGCCCAAAGTCCTCTTCACATTCCTCTAAAAAGCCTGCCAATTCTCTTAGTAATGGATGACCTTCTACTTGCAGACTTTGTTGAGCCATTTGTAATGGAGATATACCATTCTTGATTCCTAAGTTTACCATGTTCAATAATGCTTCCATCATTGTTTGTTGTACAGGTGTTAATGCCGCGTAATCTAAAGTTATCTTTCCAATATTGCCGCTTTCTATATGTACTGAGAGAGTAAGCTTTTTAGGGCCTATCTTAACTTTCTTACGTACTATTTCTTTGGCTGCTGTTGGCTCTGATGTACTTGCTAAAGTTTCTTTCAGAATTGGTGAATCTTCCAATGTACTGTTTAATGGTTGAGACAGTTTGCAACCATCTCTATAAAGAGCTACAGCTTTACACATCATTTTCCAGGCGTCGTGATAAGCATCTTTGATTTGCTGTACTGTCCAGTCTTGTGGCATGTTGACTGTTTTTGATATAGCTCCGGAAATAAATGATTGCACTGCAGCTAACATTTTAAGATGGCCGTAAGGGTGAATGTATCTCTCACCTTTAGCGCCACATTTATTAGCACAATCAAAGATGGCATAATGTTCCTGTTTTAGATGCGGAGCACCTTCTAAAGTCATGGTACCACAAATGTATTCATTGGCTTCTAATATTTGCTCATTGCTGTATCCTATGGCTTCAAGAATGTTAGAGTGATTTCCAATATTATTCTTGTGGAATTCTTCGCCTACCGTCCATTGGTTGAATTGGTGTCTAATATCCATGGAATTCTTTAGTTGTGATTCTATAGAGTTTAGATTTTCTTCAGACAGACCTTTTTGCTTTAGAAATTCGCGATTGACGTGTGGGCTGCTAGTTAGATTACCATGACCTAGACAGTATGTTACAATCTCTTTTATTTGTTCTTCGGTGTAACCTAATTTCTTAAGAGCTCCTGGAACAGAGTTGTTGACAATTTTGAAGAATCCACCACCTGCTAGTTTTTTGAATTTTACTAAAGCGTAGTCTGGTTCTACTCCTGTTGTGTCACAGTCCATGACTAGTCCAATTGTTCCTGTTGGGGCTAGAACCGAGACTTGTGCGTTTCTGTAACCATTTTCTTCTCCCAGTTGTAAAGTTTTGTCCCAAGAGTCATGAGCCGCTTCCAATAATGATGATGGGCAAACTTGTTGATCAATGGCATTAGGTGTGACGGTTAAACCTTCATAATTTTGTTCATTATAGGCTGCTCTTCGATGGTTGCGGATTACTTTTAACATATGCTCTTTGTTTTTAGCATAATGTTTGAATGGTCCAAGAATACCTGCTAATTCAGCAGATGTAGCGTAAGAATCTCCAGTCATTATCGCAGCCATAGCTCCGGAGATAGCTCGTGCTTCGTCGCTGTCGTAAGGGATGCCTTGTAGCATTAGTAAACTGCCAATGTTAGCAAAACCTAAACCAAGAGTTCTGTATTCATAACTTTTTTGAGCTATTTGGTCTGAAGGAAAATGAGCCATTAAAACTGAAATTTCTAAAGCAATTGTCCACAAACGTATTGCATGCCGATAACCTTTGATATCAAATATGCCATGAGATTCATCATAGTATTTAGCTAAGTTTATGGAGGCTAAATTACATGCAGTGTCATCTAAGAATAGGTACTCACTACATGGATTACTTGCATTGATTCTTCCTCCTTCTGGACATGTGTGCCATTCATTCATAGTAGTGTCATATTGAACTCCCGGATCCGCTGATGCCCAGGCGCAGTAACCAATATCATCCCATAATTTTGTGGCTGACAATGTTTTTACTGTTTGACCATCTATTCTCCCTTTTAGATGCCACTCGCCGTCCTTTTCTAACGCCTCGAAAAAGGAGTTGGGAATACGTATGGAGTTATTGCTGTTTTGACCAGACACAGTTAGATATGCTTCTGATTCATAATGTGTATCAAATTCTTGCAATGGTAGTTCATAGCCTTGTTTGGCTAGGTCCAAAGCACGTACTAAATAATTGACAGGTATTTGTCCTTGTGCTGCTTCTCTTACTGCTTGCTGCACTTGTGGATCATGCAAAGGATTTTCTTTATTCTTTGCTAGTTCTATTAGTTTAGTTAATTTGTTTTTTAGAATTTTAGAACCAGCTACCAGTCCTGCTACTTTTTCTTCTTCTCTTACTTTCCACCAGACGAAATCCTCTATCTCTGGGTGGTCCATGTTGAGGCAAACCATTTTAGCAGCTCTTCTAGTTGTGCCTCCTGATTTTATGGAACCAGCCGCAACATCAAAGATTTTTAGGAAACTCATTAATCCAGAACTACTACCTCCACCAGACAATACTTCTCCCTTTCCTCTGATGTTGGAAAAGTTACTACCAGTGCCCGACCCATACTTGAAGATCCTTGCTTCTCTTGTTAATAAACTAAAGATACCGCCATCTCTAACCAAATCATCAGTTACGTGTTGAATGAAACAGCCGTGTGGTTGAGATCTAGTGTAAGCGTCTTTAGAATATTCCAATTTTTCTGTCACTGGATCAACATAACTATGGCCTTGTGCAGGACCGGTTAATCCATAGGCCCAATTTAGTCCCGTAGTGAACCATTGTGGTGAATTTGGTGCTGCATATTGATTGATAATCATAAAGACCATTTCCTCATAGAAGTTGATAGCATCCTCTTTAGTTAGGAAATAACCATTTGTTTCTCCCCAATGTCGCCAGCAGCCAGCAATTCTATGTGCCACTTGTTTGATGGATGTCTCAGAACCAGTTATTACTTTACCATTCTCGTCCAAAAGTAAGTCGTTGTTTTCATTTCTTAATGGGACACCAGCTTTTCTAAAATATTTTTGTGCCAGAATGTCTGTTGCAACTTGCGTCCAGTTTTTGGGAACCTCGACATCGTTCATTTCAAATACTAATGAACCGTCTGGATTTCGTATTATTGATGAGCGTAATTCATATTCGCACATTTCAAATGGGCTTTTGCCATTTTCGGTAAAGTATCTTTCTACCGTTAGACCTTTGCGTAGATTTTGTTGTTTTTCAATATTTTCAATTATACTATCACTATCCATCTTTTACCACCTCAAGTTAATCACATTTATGTGATCAATTGTAATTCTTTTTCGAACGTCTTAGGATCATTCATCTCCTTATGTACGGAGACGTATCGTAAGTAGGCAATTTTATTATATTTCTTTAGTTCTTGCAATATTACTTTTCCAATATAGGATGTTTTGATTGGACTTGATTTCTTTTTGATTATCTTTTGTTGAACTTTCCTTGTGAGGTCTGCTATATGTTCATCATTAGGTTTGCCGCAAGCTAGTGTAAGACTCATGGATATTTTATTTAAGTCAAAAGGTTGGACAGAGTTGTCCTTCTTTTCTACTTGTAAGTTGAAGGTTGCTCGTTCGTACGTTGTGAATCTATTTTCACATTTTAGACATGATCTTCTTCGACGCATGGAATCATCTATGACCCTAGATTCTAGAACCTTTGTATCTTCATTAAAACAAAAAGGACAATACATCCTACACCCCCTTTTCACACTATATCTGTTGTTACCGTTGCATGAAACAACACATCTAGTGTTTAAGTTGGTTTTGAATAATTGATGATTTAAATAGTTTTTATGTTTGTAATGTGTATGTTAGAGTTGGCATTTAGAGACGATTAGAAATTTTTGGATTTGGTTAAATTTAAATACAATAGTAAATTCATGTTTAATATGGTTTGGTTGATTATCAAAGCTTTGTATTTCTTTTTACCAGCTTATATTGCCAATATGGCACCAGTGTTGTTTAGGAAGTTGCCTTTTCTAGATATCCCCATTTGGAAGAATAAGTTAGGAGATCACAAAACATGGCGTGGTGTGGTTGTAGCTACTTTGATGGGTGTGATTGTGTTTGCCTTTCAGAAATTATTGTACAATAGTGGATTGCAATCTTGGGCTTTGATTGATTATAATGATTTTTCAATTTTATTGGGAGGGGCTTTAGGTTTAGGAGCTATTATTGGTGATGCCGTTAAGAGTTTTTATAAGAGGAAAGCAGGTATCAAACCAGGTAAACCTTGGTGGGGTTTTGACCAGTTGGATTTTGTTGTTGGCGGTATCCTTAGTGGTTTCTTCTTTTATGTACCAGATGTAGCCGTGGTCACGATATTAATCGTGGTTAGTCCTATATTGCATGTATCTGCGAATAGAATTGGCTATTGGTTGAAGATTAGAAAGGTTAAGAGTTGACTAAATTTAGCAACCATTCCTCAATTTTGAATAGAAAGTTCTGAATCCCTGTATTTGTAAAGTATTGATTAAATGTAAACAGAGTTCCAGAATAAATCAAGTATCCAAGGATTATAAATAATAATGCAGAGAACAGTGTGGTGCTGTTTATTGAATAGGAGAATATGTTGATTTGTTTACCTTTTAGTAGATAGTAAAACTTTGCATTTTTGCTTAGGTACTTGGATAAGAATAACAGAGGTAGAGCCAATCCAATACTATATGCGAATAGTAATATACCTCCGACGTTCGTAGTTGATGCTAAGAGCAATATTGATATTAGGATAGGACCAACGCAAGGCGTCCAAGAAATACCCATGGTGGCACCGAAAAAGAAGGCTGCCAAATATGAGTTAGGTTTTCTTTGTCTCTTTGTTAAACCAGAGAATCCCTTCCCAGATAGAATATAGAATCCAAACACTATAATGATTACTCCTGCAATTTGAGAGAATAATGCAAGATTTTGTTTTAGCAGTGACCCAAGATATGTGGCAGTCATACCTAGGACTGTAAAGGTACTGCTTAGTCCGATAAAGAAAGGAATTGCTAAGTTCTTAGTTGGCGATTTAATTGTGTAGGCAATATAGGCAGGTAATATTGGTAAAGTACAAGGAGATGCAAACGAAAGTAGTCCTGCCAATAATGAAATAATAAACAACAGTATTACTGATCCTTGCATTGTTTCAATTCCTTTGTCTGACACCTTAAATATTTGGCCAACATCAGAAGCTATTATTTTGTTTAGCCAGAATTCCTTTGGCGGATTAATGGTAAGAGGAGTTGCCAACCAATTGTTTTCCAGGATCAGTTGTGCTGATTTAATGAAATAATATCCTCTATCTAAGCCAGGTATTTGGTCAATAAAGTAACCAAATGAATTTAGGGCTGCGTAAAGGTACTTTTGATCTTGGGTTTGTTGATATAGTTTTAGAAGGGCATAGATGATAATTCCATTTTCTTCAGTTGGCTTTGTAAGGACAATATTCTCACCAGGTGCATACAAATCCTGATCTATACTATTTCTTTCAAAGAACCCACCACTTTTCCAATCGTATAGATTATTTATAGAATAATCCGCCAGTTGTTTCGCTTTGGTTAAATATGCTGAAACATTCAATAATTCATGGCCAAGAGTAAAAGCAAGCAATGCATTGGAATTATCTAACAAATTTCCTTGCACTTGGTTATCATAATGATGGGCTCCATTGTCATTAATCGTTGTTGCTAAGTAGTCCAATGATTTTTTTGCCATCATTGGATTTATTTCAAGATAGGTAATGATAGCTTCACTGTTCCAATCAGTGTATTTTGTTTTTTCAACCCTAGGTTTGTCTGATGGCCTAGGATTCAAAGCATAATAATGATGTTCGCCATGCACGTCTGTATTCCCATAGAATCCACCAGCTGGATCATACCAATTGTTAGTTATATATAGATCTGTTTTTTTGACAACTTCTTGCACTAGAGGCGTAGATTTTATTTTATTTAGATGTGTATATGCTTTAAGTAAGCGGGCGTTGTCATATAACATCTTTTCATAATGTGGAGGCGTCCAATCTGGTTTAGTTCCATAACGATGAAAACCACCCTCCACTGGATCAAATAGATTGTAATTAGTTTCTAGTTCGTTTATGTTTGTATATTGATTTTGTAATGTCGTTTCAACTATGGTTAGAAATTGTTGATTTTCCGTTGCCTCATACATGTCCAAGGAAAAGTCAAGAGATCTGCCCCGAGGAAATTTTTGACCACCTCCAAATCCACCGTTTATGGGATCATAAGATCTTAATAAATTTGCCGCATAAGAGTTTATCACATTTTGTAGGTTTGAGCTGTCCGGTAATATTAAGGGGGATTCCACATACTGATGCTGCACAGAATTTGAACCGGCATAATTTTTTACATAATTGACCGACACTCTAAGGTTTTCTAGCATATTTTGCACAGGGCGTGGCCCGGAGTACCCATAAATTCTCTTTCTATCTGGAGTAAGTACTGTGGTAGATGGCCAACCACCCTCTAAATATTGTCTAGTTAGATCTTGTCGCTGATCAGCATCTACATAAATTGGTATGAAATTTGAATTTATGATGCTGATTACATTGGGATGAAATAAATATTCTTCAGACTCATAAACCTGACACCAATAACACCAAGAGGGAGCAGTTAATAATAGGAAAATAGGTTTATTTTGCTCAATGGCCTCCTCAAAGGCCTCCGGGGCGTAGTCGTTCCAGTTAATTAGAGGTTTTAGTGATTCTGCATGTTCAAAAGAGTAGTGTGATGTTGCAAATGTCAGTGGAAGTGTTAGAATTAGAATGAGAAATAATTTTCGAAGCATGCTTTAAGCAAAAGGCGTACAATATATAATTATTTCTTTTGTTCGAAATACCAGTAAATTTGTTTTATGAATATGTAAATTGATATCAAGGCTACTATGTAGTATCCAATAATTAATACGTTTTCTAAATAAGGAAACAAGGGGTGCGATGCCAGCATGATGCCAAATAGTATACCTGTTCTAATGAAGATTACTGGAGCTTGCAGTTTTGATATCAAATGGATTATTATGGTTATGGTAAACATTACTGCAATTAGAAATATTAAAGGTGTTTTAAGAAATATTCCTGTTTTGATTAATATTAGCAAGGCGATTGTATTATCAATGCCTAAGTCAAAATATTTTCCTTTCGTGGTTGGTTTTGTGGCCCTGGCCAGTACGCCATCAATGCTGTCTAAGAATAAATGTAGCAATCCAAAGATTACAAAGTACCAGTATTGATTGTATAAAAAGTAGATTGAAGTGACCCCGGCAATTAATGACAGGAATGTGACTTGATTTGCAGTTATACCTAATTTTGCCACCTTTTTAGCGATGTTTGCTAATTTTTTAGTTCGAAAGATTCTAGTCCAGGCAATTACCTTATCATGAAATGTTTGCATTGTTATAGTAAAGTATATAAAGAATGATTATAAAAATGTTACTAAGAGTTGGTTTCTTAATATGGTATTATACAAAACTGAGTTAAATAAGGCGCTGGACAGGATACGTTCGAGTGGTGCCAAGAAAGTTTGCATCCAGCTACCTGATGGTATGAAGCCTTACGCTCAAGATATTTGTCATGAGTTGGAGAAGGAAGGTTGTCAAGTTTTGATTTGGTTGGGGAGTAATTTCGGTGCTTGCGATATTCCCCTTGGTTTGAATCAGATGGGTATCAATTTGTTGTTGAGTTGGGGACATAATAAGTTTAGGAAGGAGAAAGGTTGGTAAGATGAATGTTATGTTTTTAGATGCCCCTTATAATGGGAAAGTAGAGTTGTGTGAAGAGACTTTGCTGTATTTGTCTAAGTTTAAGAAGGTTGCTTTGTATGCTTCCGTACAGTTTGTTAGTTTGTTGGATAGGGTTAAAGAACAGTTGGAGGAGATCAATGTTGAGTGGGTTATTTCTAAAGCATCTAGGACATCAATCGAAGGTCAGTTGCTGGGTTGTAATAATTATGGTTTGAATTTAGATAAGGAGGTTGATTGTTTTCTGTATGTTGGTGATGGAAAGTTTCATCCATTGGCTTTGGTTTATGGTCAGAAAGATATTGTTGAGAGGAAAGAGGTTGTCGTTAATGATCCTTTGCAGAAGAAAATGTTTTTGCTTAGTGTTGATGATGTTTCTGGTATATTACAGAAGTATCGTGCTAGTTTGATTAAGTTTATGTCTTCAGATACTGTTGGTGTGATTCATACAATAAAACCGGGACAGGAGCAGTTTAAGGCATCTATACCATTAGAGAACAAGTTTCCAAATAAGAAGTTCTATCATTTTATTGACAATAATATTAATTTTAATCATTTAGAGGATTTTCCATTTATTCAAGTTTGGGTAAATACTGCATGTCCACGGGTGGGTTTGGATGATCAGGAGAAGTTTCGCTCTGGTGTGGTTAACCTGAATGATGCCTATTTGGCTGAGAAGATTTTGAGTGCTTCTCCGTCGATAAAGAGAAAGGTTTAAATACTTAATTTATTTGATTTCTCTCAGAAAAACAAAGTTTTTCAGGATTAAACAAAAGAGGTGTGGTAAATTATGGCAAGTGTTGTTGCAAAAAGTGGGATTAAGAAAGAACCTGGTTACCTCTATTTCGTCGATAAAAATGGAAATGTAGCTAGGGCTAAGATGAGCAGAGCAGGACGGAAGAAGGGAAGAACCAAAAAAGAAGTTGTTGCTAAGACTAAAGTTAAGAAGGAATCTGGTTACTTATACTTTATCGACAAGAAAGGTAATGTAGCTAGAGCTAAGATGGCTCGTGGTAGGAAGAAGGGTAAGCGGAAAGCTACCAAAAAGAAAAAAACTACCAAGAGAAAAGCTAAGAAGTCACCTGCAAGGAAAGGTGCAGCTACCAAGAAGAGAAAAACTGCAGTTCGCAAGAAAGCTGGTAAGAAGGCAGCAGCGACTAAGAAGAGAAAAGCAGCAGTTCGTAGTAAGGCAGCTAAGAAAGGAGCAGCGACTAAGAAGAGGAAGAAGACTGTTCGTAGAAAAGCTGGAAAGAAGGCTGCGGCAACTCGGAAGCGTAAGAAAAGATAAAATTTATTTTTTTTATTAACTTTTATATATAATTCTGATTATTGTTGATATATGCAATTACCAAAGTTTAAATCTAAGGCTTTTTTAGCTCCTATGGCTGGAGTTAGTGATCCTGCCTTAAGACTAGTTTGTAGAGAGTTAGGTGCAGGATTGGTTGTTACAGAGTTTGTTAATATTCATGCCATTGTAGCTAAGTCTGATGATATTACTAAGTTTATTGAGTTTTCTGAGAAGGAGCGTCCTTTAAGTGTGCAGTTGTTTGGTTCTGATTTAGAAAAGTTGAAGATGGCGATTAAGATTGTTGAACCACATTTTGATGTAATTGATTATAATATGGGTTGTCCTGCTCCGCATATTACTTCACAGATGGCTTGTTCTGCTTTATTGCGTGAGCCTGAATTGGTTCGGAAGATATTTAGGACGATGGTTAAGGTTAGTTCGAAGCCGATTACTGTTAAGATTCGTACTGGTGTTACTAGGCCGGATCGGTGGAGAGAAATAGCTAAGATTGCTGAGGAGGAGGGATTGAGTATGATTACGATGCATGCTAGAACGGTGAAGCAAGGATATTCTGGGAAGGCGGATTTGAAATTGATTAAGGAGTTGAAGGAATTGGTTAGCATTCCTGTTTGTGGTAATGGTGATATTGAGAGTCCAGAAGATGCTAAGAGAATGTTGGATGAGACCGGATGTGATTATGTGATGATTGGTAGAGGTGCTGCTAAGAATCCATTTCTGTTTACGCAGATTAATGACTATTTGAAGACAGGTAAGTATAAGAAAGTTAATGCTAAGAAGAAGTTAAAGTATTTTTTTAGATATTTGAAGTATGCTTCCCGGTATGATACAATAAAGGTGGCTAATATTAGAATGCAGGCGATGAATTTTACTAAAGGGATTAAGGGTTCGAAGTCATTGCGTGGAAAGTTGTTGGGTGTTAAGACTTTGTCTGGGATTGAGGATGTGTTGTTTGAGTTTGCTGAGAAATTAGAGTGAGTATTTTGACGGCTTCTTCATTGTTAGAAGAAATTGTTTGTTCATATATAAATTGGTTTAGTGTGTTTTGATAGAGAGGATCGTAGTATTTTTCTAGAAGGATTTTAGCCGCCGCCTGGTATTGTTGTTGGTCTATGTGTTGTATTACTTTGTTTTGATTTTCTTTGCTAATAACTTTGAATAGTTGTGTGGTTACTTTGCGAATCTGTTGGATTTTGGCTTCTGTGTTGAAGTATTCTTGTACACATGCTTGTGCTCTTTTTTCAAGACTTCTGGTAATTAATATTTTCTTAGAGTTACACATTTTTTTCCATAGTTTTTCTGGAATAATAACATCTCCTATTCTTCTGGATTCTCCTTCGATAAATAGTATAGGATATTTATTGCTTTGTAGTTTTTTTAATAATAGTGATTCGAATCTTTTTTGAGAGTTTGGTATTAAGCCAATATCTCCGTACATGCTGGATCTATGTTGAGCGAGTCCCTCTAGGTCTACAGAGTTTGGTAATAGTTTTAAAATGTCGGTCTTACCTGTGCAGGTTAGTCCACAGAGAACGATGAGTTCTGGAATTTCTATTTGATTTAGTTGTTGTCTTACGTATTTTCTGTAAGCTTTGTAACCACCTTGTAATTGCAGGATGTTGAAGTCTGAGAATGTTGCTACTATTGCTTTTGAGCGCATGCCACCGCGCCAACAGTTGACGATGATGGTTTTGTCTTGATGTTTAGCTAGTTCTTTTTGGAAGTGAGGTAATTTTTTGGAGAATATTTCCTTGCCTTGGTTGATTGCTTGTTGTTTAGATACTTGTTTGTAAATTGTGCCTACTAAGTGTCTTTCATCATTGTCTAGAATTGGTAAGTTGATAGAGTTTGGAATGTGATCTTCTTGGAATTCTTTTGGTGATCTAGTGTCTATGAAGATTGCGTCAGTTTGTAGTGCTTGTTGTATCGTTATTGTTTTTACCACTTTGATTGATTTAATTGGTTGTTTTATAAGAATTATGTTAGAAAAGATAAATGGTTATAAAACATTATTTTCAAAAAATGTTATGCAAGTGAATAAAGCAGATTATAATGTTGAAATTAAGGCTTTAAGAAATGAAGGATATTTTGGCATGTTTAGATTTGAGAGTAAGAAGAAAGGACATCGTTTTGCTGGGATTTGTGGTTTTTTTGAGTTTGATTCAGATTATGTGAAAGTTTATGATAGTTTGTTTTTTAATGGTAGTTATAAGGATTTAGTTAAGTGTATGAGAACAGTTCCACAAAGTTTGCAGGATTTGTATACAGGTAATCATAACTTAGGAGAGAGTTTAGGTTTTAGGAGAGGTAGGGAAGGAATTCCTGCTTTGGTTTATCATTGCTTGCCTTTAACGGAGTTTAATTATAGACCGTGGGAAGAGAGAACTAAGTTTCTTGGTGCAGTGTTTGACAGAGTTAAGAAAGAGTTACCAAAAAATATTACTAGGATGATAGAGACCTCATATGTTTCTTCTGAAATTAGATTAAATAAAAATTATAATGTGGCTTTAAAGACTTTACCTCATGAATTTAGGAATGAGGCAGAAATACAAGGAGCTTATTGTCAATTGAATAGATTGAGGAGTGAGGAGCCTGTTGGTTTTAGTAAGCCTACTTTAGTGGAAAGAGACTTGGGTTATTTGCCTGATTGGGCTTTAGAGATGGTTGAAGAGTATAAGAAATAAGTAGTAGGTTTTTTAACTTAGATTGCTTTTTCTGAATAATATGGATAGAGTACAAAAGTTACTGAGCAATTATGGATATTGTTCTAGACGGAAGGCTGAAGAGTTGATTGATGCTGGTAAGGTTAAGGTTAATGGTGAAGTAATTAGTTTAGGTGATAAGGCTAGCTTGGATGATGAGATTTCTGTTAATGGTAAGGTTGTTAAGGGAGATAGAAAGGTGTATTTGATTTTTAATAAACCTCCTGGTTGCGTGACAGCTGTGAAGGATGAACATGATAAGACTATTATGGATTATATTCGAGTTAAAGAACGAGTTTTTCCTGTTGGAAGATTAGATAAGAATTCTACTGGAATATTACTGTTGACTAATGATGGGGAGTTTGCTAATAAGATTATGCATCCCAGATATGAGGTTACGAAAACGTATCAAGCTAAGATAGATAGACCTTTTAATGAAAGAGATCGTAGGGCGTTGGAGAGAGGAGTGTTGTTGGAAGATGGTAAAACGGCCCCGGCTAAGGTAAAGGTGTTAGCTCCAGATATGGTTAGTATCAAAATTCATGAGGGTAAGAATAGAATTATTAGAAGAATGTTGAAGAAGTTAGGCTACAAGACATTCTTTTTGCATCGAGAGAAGATAGGAAAATTGGGTTTGGGTAATTTACGTCCGGGAAAGTTTCGTAAAATGACTCCTAGAGAGAAAGAGATGGTTTTTGTGAAATGATTTTTAGATGCTCTTCTTGTGGGAAGTGGAAGTTTTTTGAAAAGAAAGTTGAAGGTATATGTTCTGGTTGTTTAGATTTGAAAAAAGATAGTGAGTATTACTTTGTTATGGAGGAAAGAATAAGTCAGAAAGCAATTAGGAAGATTGATAGGGACAGAGAATTAAATGAGAGTTTAAAGAAGGAGTTGAGTGAAGTTAAAGTAATTAAGAAAAAGGTTAAGAAAGTTAAAGAAGTTAATGTTGTAGTTAAGGAGAAAAAGAGGAAACTGATTTCTAAGGAAAATGAGGCAGAGAAGATGAGCTCAAGTTTTGATTCCGTTTTATACGTGTATGGAGATGTTAAAAGAGTTAGGGTTGTGGAGTGGAAGAAAGGTAAAAAGAGAATTGCTTTGAATAAGTCACGTGAGATTCGCCATACTCATAAAGGCGGATTTAGCCAGGAGAAGTTTCAGAAGTTCGTTGATACTAAGAAGAGGAATTGGTTAGAATGGATCGAGGATAATTTACGTCGTGATGGTGTTCTAAGGGGACCATATGACAAAATTGTTGTAGAAGGTATTAGTAAGGAGTTTGTTAGGTCGTTTCTATAAGATTATGCAAGGCTTGATCATATAATTCTCTAAATTTAAGACGGAAGGATTTATTGTGCCTGTTTTTGCCAACTCTAAAATAATTTGTATGATATAATCCCTGGAAGTTTACGAATTCGTCATCAGAAATGCCAATGTATTCCGACATTTGTTTTGTAGAGTAATTAGTAGATTGGCTGGCTTCAGATAAAAATATACATAATGCATCTTTTATGCTAATATTTGACCATCCGGTTTCAATGTCCTTTACTAAGGGATGTAACCTCTTAGGATTTTTCCATTGTTGAATCGATGAACCAGGGTACTCTAAAATTTCTGAAGCAAGTCTACTGGAGATGGTAGTGTGTATTGAATATTGAAAATCAGGGGAAAATTTCACCATTTCTGATTTTGGGTTATAGTATTGCAGTATTTTGTTTTCAAGACATTTTACTAAATAGGGTTCTGGATTTTTTAAGTTAAATGTTAATTCATTGCCTTTGTAAGTATCTTGGCAGATGATATCAATCACACTAAAGAGAAGTTCCTTTTGTTGTAGTCGATAATAATTGCCACTCTTTACTGCCTGCTGTTCTCTTATAATACCTGTGTTAAGAATTTGTAGCATTATTTTTTCCTCAACATTATATAATTTGCTTAGTTCAGGTATTTCCCATTTTTTGAAGAGAGGGCATGTTTGAGTTAGGTAGATTTTCAAGGCAGATATTGCATTGATTCCTTTTTCACCTGTTAAATTGTTATTTATGGCGTATTTGCATAAAGAGCTAGGTGATTTCTTTCTAGGTAGCGCTTGTGCTAATTTAGTGTACGTTACCGACATTTCTGGCTTATAATAGGTGTCCAAAATTCTTATTGAAGAATCTTTTAAGATACCCTCAGAAATTAGTCTTTCTTCTAACGATTTAGCAAGAAATTGTTTAGGATTAGATTTATATGATTCATCACTTGGATATAATTCTTCTGGAATCTTTGTTGGCGGTTGTTGCTCAATAATTTCAACCAATTGTATGCTGGCTCCTCTCTGTTGATACACCAATGTGAAGTCACTTTGGGGTTCTTCAGAGATTATACCAAATGGAAGATTGTTTTGGTATACTTGCAATTTCTGATTGAGTACTATTCCCGTCAATGTTACGTTCTTTGGCTGCATTTGTGGATCAAGTAAGGTCGTTTTACCTGTGTATATATCCTCTTCTTTTGTCATCTTGACTCCGATCAGTTGGTTCTCTAACTGAGACATTATTTCATCTATAGTTTTGTAAGAATTTTGTGGAAGTTCAGCATTTTTGCCATTTTTGGAAATAAATCTACTTGATTCTACTAATTCAGTTAAATTACGTTGAGCACGTTGTTCCCACTTATTGTTGTTAAAAAATTTGCCAGCATCAGATGCAATCTTGCCTGCCCTAAGAAGTGACTTTTTTAATTCCTTTTCTTGGACACTGTGTTGTAATGCCTTGCTTGCAGCTTGATAAGCATTTTCAGCGTCAGTTTCGTTTTGAGTTTCAATGAAGATATCCCAAGCTATGTCTCTGGCGTATGCGTAGGCCTTTTGTGCCTTTTTGACATTAACTTTTTCTAGAGATTCAGCATTTCTTATAGCGGTAGTGTAAAGATGTTGTGGACCTTGTGTCATTTAGGAGTAGTTAGAGAGATGTTTTATTAATGTTATGTATAATAAGTTATAATCCCAGAGGTATTTTATAATCCCTGACATCTTCAACTTGATAATCAAGATTATATTTTCCTCTAAGCAAGTCAATGCTAGCTCCTATTAAAGACAGTGGCTGTATCAAACTTGCTACCATAATGCCAAGCGCGTAACTAGTGTCCTTTTTAGCTTCTCTGGTTGCCTTATCCCAAATATAGATTGCGAGTAGACCTTCACCAAGGCCTTTACCAAAGCCTTGTTTTACCTTATTTTCTAACATTTTACTATTCATAAGTGTCAAACATATATAAATTCTTTCCTTAAGAAGTTATAAATCTAGTCCTTTGAGAAGTCTGTCTAGTTTTTTGTTAATATCTTTTAGTTCAGATTCGATGTTTGATGTTCTTCCACCTGAACTTCCTTCTTTACGAAAACAATTGCTACAATATACTGGTTTGTTTTCGGTAGGTAAGAATGGAACATCGCACATTTTTTTACATTTATCACATTTAACTCTGTGCATTGGTGAGTTTGTTTTACCTCTGAATCGGTCTGAACTTCTAGGTCTATCTCTATTTGATCTTTCCTTTTTGAATTTAGATCTCTTAGAACTTCCCTTTTTTCTAGGTTTTTCTTTTTTGAATTTAGGTGCACTCGGTTCTGATCTAAATGTTTCTCGCTTGAATTTGGCCATTGGTTGTTGTTTTATTGATTTGTTTTTAAAGTTATGGTGTAGAATGTAGTTTATTAGGTTCAGAGGTGCCCTAAAAATATAGAAAAAAATGGTGCCCCCGCCGGGAGATTCCCGCAGTCCCGAAAGATCCGCGTTTTGAACCCGAGTCGCTGCCTATCTCCAAACCTTTCAGACCATTAATGATCGTGGGGTCGAGCAGAGTGAGACTCCACTTGACAGCACTTGATCAAACTTCGTCTGAAGTTTGCGAAAGGGCAGAATGATAGTCCGGATTGTGTGACCAAAACTTTCTGCTTTAAGTCTCTACACCACAGGGGCATATTCAGCTTGATTCAGATCTGATTTTTAAATGTTTCTAGTTTACATACGAAAATATTTATATACCTCCCTATTAAATGATTTATATGGGTGAGAGGCATATTTTAGGTTTGACAGAAGATATTATTGTTATTGGCTCAGAAGAGAAGATGCTCAGAGCTAGAATTGATTCTGGTGCCACTTCTTCTTCCATAGATAAACAATTAGTCGAATCACTGAATTTAGGTCCGGTAATTAGAATGAAGTTAGTGAAGTCAGCTTCTGGTGTGGGAGAACGTCCTATTATTGAAGCTGAGGTTAAAATTAATGGTTCTATTATTAAAGATGAATTCACAATCGCAGATAGAAGCCATATGACTTATCAAATTTTGATAGGACAAAATACTTTAAAGAAAGGTCAATTTTTAATTGATCCATTGAAAGAATGAAAGCAGCAATTATCAGTTTAGGTAGTAAGAGTTCAATTATGACCGCTGAGGCTATGAAGAAATATTTTAATCAAGTTGATATGATTCAGTTGAGAGATATTGAGGTTAGTTTGGGTAAGGAGGCACAAATATTGTATGCAGGAGAACCTTTGCAAGAGTACGATTGTGTTTATGTTAAGGGTTCTTTTAGGTATGCTAATTTGTTATGTTCAATAGCTTCCATGTTAGAGAAGAAGGTGCCATATATGCCCTTCCCTGCTAGCGCTTTTACCGTTGTGCATAATAAGTTGTTAACTCATTTGATTTTAGAGCAAGAAAATATTCCCATGCCTAAGACATATATTTCTTCCACTGTAGATACGGCTAAGGAGTTGTTGAAAAAAGTAAATTTTCCGATTGTGATGAAGTTTCCTGAGGGTACGCAAGGGAAAGGTGTGATGTTCGCTGATTCCATTAGTTCTGGAAGTTCGTTGCTGGATGCATTGAGTGCTTTGAATCAGCCGTTTATTATCCAAGAGTATGTAGAGACAGGTGGGACGGATATTCGTGCTTTAGTTGTTGGAGATAAAGTTGTTGCTTCTATGAGGCGTAGAGCTCAGACTGAAGAGAAGAGAGCCAATATTCATGCAGGAGGTATTGGCGAACCGGTGTTGTTAAGTCCACAAGCAGCGAAGTTAGCTGTGAATACTGCTAAGACATTGGGTGCAGACATTTGCGGTGTTGATATTCTAGAAGGGCCTTTGGGTCCAGTAGTTATTGAGGCTAATATTAGCCCGGGTTTACAAGGTTTGTCTGCAGTTTCTACGATTGATATTGCTGATGAGATTGCTAGGCATTTGTTTCATAAGACTGAAGAGATTGTTAAAGGTATTAATAAAAAGGCGCATGTTGAAGTGATGAAGCAAATAGAACAACCAAGTATCAGTCAGGAAGTTATCAGTTCTCTTACTTTTCGAGGCCAGAGAATTTTGTTACCGGAGTTTGCCGCTCGGATGGCTGGTTTTTCTGATGAGAAGGAGTATACGATTAAGGCTAGGAAAGGTAAGTTGGAGATTGAAGAGTTTAATTTATGATGTTATTTGAAGATTTTTTGGCAGAGAAGAATTATTCTTTGGTTAAGGAAGTTAGTGGAGTTCAGATTTTATGGCATTCTAGTTATTATGATGGATATAAGAGTGGAATGTGCTTGTTTGAAAATAATAAGAGATGGGTGGAGATGATTGAGGAGAAACAACCGTATGATTGTTCTCCAGAAGTTGCTGCTCTTACAAAGAATTTCTTATGTTCGCTACAGGATAATAAAGCTCTCACAATCAAACCAGTTATCCAGGCCACTGAAGAAGGCGATGTTGAAATATATTTTTTTGGTGATTTTGGCACGATTAATGTTAATATTTTTGTGGATGAAGGATTGTTTTACATGGCTAAGATTGATGAAGAAAAGATAGAAAAACTTCTGCCAAATTATAATCTAGAGGAAAATGATTGGTTAGTAAATGAATTAAAAAAATATGCAGATGATCAAGTTGATATGCAACCGATCTTACATTCCCTTGATGACATATCCAGTTCAGAAAAAAATTGGCACAGAAGATTTGCGATTATTGAGCTCACACATAATCAGATAAAGGAAGAAGAGTATTGGCACCAGTTATTTAGTGAGTATGTAGGTACGCATTGTGACTATACAAATGGCAAAAGGAATCATGAAGGAGTTAAGCCAAGGGAAACACATCACTTGTATTATGATAAAGCAAAAAAGAGGAAAAAAGTAGATCTTTCCCAGAATACTATTTTAGCATGGTATGAGACTTAAGATAATTATCATAAAAACAGATTAATAAGAATGAGTGCAAAGGTTGACAATATTGAAAAGCATATAGATCTTCTTAAACAAAAATTATAAGAAAACATATATAAACTAAAATATACTTCTACTATCGATGGGTGTTAGTCAGTTTTGGAGTTGGATGAAGAGAGATCCAAATAAAGACAAGACAAAGCGTAAGTTAGGTTATTTTGTAATTTTGTTTATTATTATTAACTCTATTCTTGGTAGTTCTTTGTTTTATTTGCCCAATTTGGGAGTTATTAGTTCAGGCCCTGCTTCTATTATCGCCTGGGTTTTGATTTTTTTAATTGCTATTTTTATTATGATGTATGTTGCTGAGCTTACTGTTTTACATCCTACTTCTGGAGGAACCTATGCATTTTGTAAGAGGACCTATGGTAGATTTGGTTCATTTATGGCTGGCTGGTTGATTTGGATTGCAGGTAATTTTGGTATGGCCTTGAATTTAGTGGCAGCTGCTCAGTATTTTATTCCTGCAGGTTCTGGAAGTACGTTTATATTGCAATTGATTTTTGCAGGAGTTTGGATTATTGTTTTAAATTATATGGCTTACCGCAGTATTGATGCTGGTGCTATTATGTTGTTTGTATTTGGATTAATTGCTATTTTCGTTGTCACTCTAATGACACTACCTTCTTTTATTGACTTTTCTGGTTTATTTTCTGGATCCTTTTCGATGCCATTCGATGTAAATAATTTCCATCCATTTTTTAGACATTCTGATTTAGCTTTGATAAGTTTTCTGGGACTAACTCTATTTTTGATTACAGAAGCTTTTTTTGGATTTGAAGTTATTACTTATATGTCAGATGAGGTTGAAGACGTTAGCAAGATTCCTAAGGCATTAAAGACGGCAACTATAATTAGTGGAATCATAATGTTCTTTTACGTTCTTGGTTCAATTGGCACGGTTAGTTATACAGATTATGTACAGAATTTGACGCCATTTGCTGTTCAGGCAGCCAATACTATGGGTCAGTTTGGTCAACAAGTAGTTGTTTTTGGCATGTATTTGGTTATTATTGGGGCAGCAGCGGCCTGGCCTATTACAGGAGGTAGATTGATTAGAGCAATGTCCGAAGATAAATTGTTTATTAAGCATCTTTCTGCTTTACATCCTAAGTATAAATCACCATACAAAGCAGTGATCTTTCAGACTTTTGTTGTTGGACTTTTTTCTTGGTTGATTTTTAGAGGAGAGATTGTGGGTTGGCAAGATTCTTATCGGTCTATCTATTTGATTTATGTACTTATTAGTTTAGTTGTAATTTCTATGATTTTATTAGCGGTACCTATACTTAGAAGGAAAGAGCCAGATGTTAAGAGGATCTACAAGGCTCCTTTTGGGAGGATTGGACCTTTCGTTTTAGTGTTCGGTTTTATTTTGTTGATTATCAATTGGATACTACTTGAGAAGGGAGTTGCTTTTACTTTAATGAAGTTAGCAGGATCTTTTATCATTGTTGGTTTACCATTTTACTTTTTGGTGGAGATGTTTTATGATCCTAAAGCAATCCTTAGAGCCAATGAGAGTTTGGCATATGTTGCATTGATTACTGAGAAAATATTTTTCCCTTTTAGTATTAGAAAAAAAATCCTAAAAAACATGGTTGATGTTAAAGCCAAGAAGATATTAGAATATGGTTGTAATGTTGGAGCATTAACTAAGAGATTGGCTCCCGTTGTAGGAGCTAAGGGTAGAATCTATGCAACAGATATTTCTCTAAAGAAAGTAAAGATGGTTTCTAAGAGAGTAAGGAAATTTCCACATGTTTCCGTGCATCACCATCCACATTTGGACGATTTTAAATTAAGTTTACATGAAAAGGTCGATGGAGTTATTTCTGTAGGAACTTTAAGTTATATGCAAAAGCCAGAACAGTTACTGACAAGTCTAGGTAAACATGTTAAGAAGGGAGGAGAGATTATTTTTGTAGATTTTGATAAGTTTTTCTATTTGATCCCTAATGTAAAATGGGTTGAGAATGACAAGAAATTGATAGATCTTTTTAGTAGGGCTGGCTTTTCAGTAAAGGTGACTAAGAAACGAGGTTTGCTATGGCAGTATATTATTGTTACTGGTGTTAAGAATTGAGTCCAAAGATTTAAATAAATAAATCAATTTTTATGAATATGTCTGGATATCCCAATCCTGTTCTCGGTTTCAGTATTGAGAAGACGCGTAGATATAAGAAGGATTGTATTAAATATAAAAATATTCTTAATAGAATATTAAATACTGAGTTAAAGATTATAAATTACCCAAATAGGAGTCGTGTTTTACATGGACCATTGGGAAATAATTGCAAAGGTTTTTTGCATGCCTATATTGATGAAAATTCACGAATTCTATACAAACCATATTATAAAAAAAAGATTGTCTTCTTAAAGTTTATTTTGACACACAGAGAAATGGAAAAGAAGTGTGATTAAAAATTATTGATATGAGATGTAATTAATTCTTTAGCATCTGAAAAATCATCTAATTGTAAATTATATACTTGTCGATCAACATTAGCTTTTGGTTTAATCATTTTCTTAAGAATTTTCATGGACAGAGGAATTTGTAGAGACTCTAGAAATTTTTTTTGACAAGCGAAATGTGGCTCATTTACAGAATAACCTAAAGATTTCTCACCATTGGCATCATATAAATCAATAGCTGTAACCTTATCAGTATATAGTAATCTGGTTACTTCAGCTGTTTCAAAATGTAAATTGTAAACATTACCTTGAGCTTCTTGGGCATTCCCCAACTTATTCAAGGAAAGATCATATTCAGTATGAATTTGAGCAAATATTTTTTCTAAAGGACTAGTATTCCCCACCATTTACACTTATAGTGGAGACTCATATATAAAATTTATTCTTTTTGTTACTCTAAAGGGGGACTGTGAAGAAAATACCTTTCCAGTCAAAATTAAGTCCATCATTTCTTTTTCTTCTTAGCAGGTTTCTTCCTTTTTGCCTTTTTCTTGACTAAACTCTTACCACTTTTCATTACCTTGCTTAATTTTTCCAGATCGTCAAGTATGTCCGATGCAATAAAAGAATAACCTTTCCTTTTTTTCAATAATAAGTCGCCAAGATATCCGTTGATGAAAGATGCTGCTACCGCAGATTTGAATAAGTCACCAGATTTGGCAAGAAAGCCTGCAGCAAGTCCAGAAAGTACATCCCCGGTTCCTGCCTTTGTCATACCTTGATTTCCAGTTCTGTTAAAAGCAATTTTATTTCGTGAGATGATGATATCAGTTGGACCCTTAAGGAGTAAGACATTGTTGTTGTGCAAAAAATATCTTAAATTACCTTGTAGTATTTCTGCTTTCTCTTTAGCATTAGAGTTACGTAATTTTGGCAGTAAAAAATGTTTATGACTATTCGTAAGCATAATTTCCAACTCAGTGTAATGTGGAGTTACAATACAGTTTTGAAAGTCCTTAAAAGACATACCTTTTAGTGCGTCGGCATCTATTACTTTTAGTTTAGGTGATTTTCTGACAAAAAATTGACAGAATCTTTCAGCCTTTTTCCCAATTCCATTTCCCAAAAGCAATGTATCAAACTTATCTACGTATTTTACGAGCTCTTTTGCATTTCTTACCGTGTAAGAATTATTCTTAAGTTTTTCAGTAATTAAATCTGGAGAGTAACTGTTAATAGCCCAAGCAACTTTTTCGGGAGCAATCACAGTGACAATATCACATCCGGCTCTTAGAGCGGCTAAACTAGCTAAAGTAACTGCCCCAACATATTGCTCTGATCCACCGATTACAAGAACGTGACCATTTTCTCCTTTCCTGGAGTTCTTTTTACGGTCCATTAATTTTTTGATGTGATTAAGGTTCATTTTCTTGTCTACTTTATAAATAAGCTTTACTTTTTTGATATATATAACTTTATTGTAATTTCGGAGTAGATAATTAGTTTAAGTGTATTTAGTTTGTGGTTGGCCAGCGCCAATTTGTGAACGTAGCATCTTTTTTGAATGTAGATATTGGACAGGGGGATGTCCAATGAAGTTTACGACATTGAAGAGTGAGCCGGCCCTGGCCAAGGAGAGCAAACTAAAGACGTGTAGTTTAAGAAAATCTTTTAAAGGAGATGTGTTAGTTAGCTAAGATGGCCCCGTAGCTCAGCTTGGTTAGAGCGCTAGTCTTATACGACCACTAATGTTTCAATAGTTCAATAACATTAGATGCTAAGAGAGCTAGAGGTCTCGAGAAGTCATGAAATGACTCGAGAATTCAAATCTCGATGGGGCCATCTTTTACATAAATAATAAATATAACTACTTGTTTGAAATTTTATGCATACGTACAAACATCAAGATTTAGAAGTGGTTGGTTTTATTTGTTCTAACCTAGAAGAATTAGATGTACCAAGGTTGTTTACTGCGGTTGTTAAATCAAAGTCTGCAGAAAGAATAATCTCTGATTACGAAACTAGACCAGGATGTATTATTGCTAAACAGTATGAACTGGATGAATCCGACTTAGTTAAAGTGGTTAGTGGACCAATGCAAAATAGGCATGCATTCTATGTTCCTGAAAATAGTGTCCAGGCTGAATATATAACTCATGCAAAGATGGCTACTAAATTTGCAGCTTTTGCGGAAAAAGAGAGACTACGAGGAGATATTTATTTTAGACAAGGAAATAAATCTCTAGCTTCTGAGCATTATGAAAGAGCAGCCATTGCCTCAGAGGAAGCAGAGGATTACGCTAGATTGATTTTATGTGATGTGGATAAGACTTACAAAGATCTTTTAATCAAGGATGTTAGAGATTCTGGCAAGGATGATGCTTACATTGAGTTGGTTAGGAGAGAAGTCTTAGAAGTTTCTTAGGCTTGTTTGTATAGACCATATCTACTTTATCTTGAAATCTATGGTAAATTCTCTTTAGATTTATAGTAAAGATATTCACTTTAATTTTCTTATTATGAAATTTATGGATAAGTTTGTTAGTGGTTAGATACCATGGTATGTTTACAGAATGCAAAGGTAGTTTGGGAAGACGCCTTATTTTGGGTCGGTAACTGTAAGAGAGTTTTATTTTTGGATTTAGCTTGTGTATTTTGTAAAGGATTTTCTTGTTCCAAGAAACGATGATAAAGTTATATGGTTTTAACATTTCTAGAAGTTTTTTTTCTAAACCGTAATCCTTAACGTCTACCATGATAGGTTTATTTTTGCAGTGTTTTAATACTTCCTTTAGGTAAACTTTTTTCTTAGTAGAATATTTATTGTGCAGTAGGATGTATTCCTCTTTGTAAATTCTTAAATCAAATTCTACATAATCTACTTTTGATTTACAAGCGGCTTTGATTGCTTCCAAAGTGTTTTCTGGATGTTCAAAACCTAGACCTCTATGTGAAATGATTTTTACCATTGATTTGGTAATTAAGAAGAGTTTATAATTGTTATTTTAGTATGCCGTAACCGCAGGCTTTGCTGAGGATTTGGGATTTTACTTTAAAATCCCATAACCTATAAGTCTAAATCGATCACCTACTCTTCTAGAAATTGTGATTCGATCTCCTGCATTGGCGCAGATAGGTTTTTTTAGAATACAAGTAGTCTTCTTTTTGGAAGGATCTAGCACTACACCAACTGTGGCTGCAGAGTTGACGTTTAACATCAAAATTTCTTTTTTAGCCAACGGTTTTACTTCAGTTTCGTCTTTGGTTCCTAGGACTCTTTTTAGTAAGTGTGTTTCTAGGGAAATTTGTGAATGTAGTGGAGGTAGTTTTCCTGAGATGCCAACTAGTGATCCGGTTAAGGTGTCAGATTTTACTATGGTAGGATCCAGAGTAGTGGAGATAGCCATGCTTCCTCCTGGTTGGATTTCCGGTAAGGAATCTCCACCTGAGAAAATTTCAATTATTTTTGTCTTCAAGGGTTTCCAAACTTTTTGGTTCCGTTCCTCAACCATGTAGCCAGGACATATTTCAATTTCATCCCCTACTTTGAATTTTCCTTGCTTCACAGTTCCACCAAGGACTCCACCTTTCAGGTTTTTTGGTTTAATTCCTGGCTTGTTGATGTCGAACGATCTGGCCACTAGCATTAGTGGATCTTTTTTTACGTCTCGTTTGGGAGTTGGTATAAATTCTTGGATGGCTCCGATTAAAACGTCGATATTTACATTTGCTCTTGCCGATATTGGAATGATGGGAACATCTTTAAATTCAGTTGTTGCTAGAAATTCTTTGATTTGATTATAATTCTTTAGTGCTTCTTCTTTACTCACTAAGTCAATTTTATTTTGTACTATGACAATATTGTTGATACCTGATATTTGCAAGGCCATTAAGTGTTCTTTGGTTTGCGGTTGAGGGCATTTTTCATTTGCAGCTACCATTAAGATTGCCCCATCTACGATAGCAGCTCCTGATAACATTGTGGCCATTAGAGATTCGTGTCCTGGTGCATCTACTAAAGATATTCTTCTTTGTAGTGTCGTTTTGCCATTACATTTTAGACATTTCTCTTTGGTAGTAAAATAGTCACATTTAGCACATTTACTGATGCTTACATCAGCGTAACCGAGCCTGATGGTTATTCCCTTTTTTAGTTCTTCAGAATGTGTATCTGTCCATTTTCCGGATAGACGTTCGGTTAGAGTGGTTTTCCCATGATCAACATGTCCAACTAGTGCTAGGTTGAGTTCTGGTTGGGAGGTCTTTTTGGCCATAACTGTTTAGAAAAGTGGCTTATTTATAAAGTTATTTCATTCAGAAGAGTAAAATTATATTTCTTTCTTCTTAAGTCTGGTCATGTAGCCAGCAATAATGTTTCTCAATTTCTTGCTGTGTAGTTTAGTATGTTCGCCAGTTGCTTTTTTATTACCTGTAAAATCTGTCGTAAACTTATCGCCGTACTTTTTATGTAATTCCTTTGTTTTTCTCTTAACAAATGTAGTCTTAATTCTTCCCATTCTATTTTATTATAGTGATTTTTTTATAAATATATCGTTATTTGTTAGCATTGTAAAAGTTTAGTATATTTTGATATGTTTTTCTAGTTAAATCTGGTCCTGCAAATGGTTTTCTGTCTAGATATTGTTTAACTTCATCTAAACGTATCATTCCATGTCCACCCTCCCAAGCCGTAAAATAATAGAGCATTTCACCGCCTTCAAACATAAGGTATTGATGGCCATCACTTTCAATTTTACCTAGTAATTTCTTTCCAACAATTTTGTCGAGATCAATATTTACATCAAGATTAGTAGGTTCTAAATCAATTTGAGGCATAAGATAATAATTCAAAGATTGTTTAAAACAATTATGTAAATCCAGTATACAATAAAGTAACATTTATATATTAATTTACTTTTCTTTTATAAATGGTTTTACTCTTCGATCAGTTTAATTTACCTTCTGATATTTACAAGATTATTTTTGCTACCGAGCAACAAGAAGTTGTGGGTAAGATGTTAATTAAATACATGTGGGAGAATGGCGGTGAGATTGGTAAAACTGAAATGAGTTTGTTTGCCACCGCTTTACATGAAGGTAAAGCAGTGATTAAGGAGAAGGGTAAGTCACCTTTGGATGAGGAACAGAGAATTTCTTATAATAAAAGGCAGTTTTATGATAGAATTTTGACGCCCATGCGTGGTATGGGTTTGATTGATTATGATTTGTATAAGAAGATGTATCGTGTGTCTGATCGCTTTAATAAAATGATGATTAAGATTGGTTTAATGTGGTTAAGAGAGTTGGAAAAGAAAGGCAAATGACCTGAATGTTGAATTCAGCATGCAGCTCAAGGGTAAGATTTATATACTCAAATATTTTTATTGGAACATAGAGGTGATAGTTGGATGGCAAAAAAGAGGAGAAAGAAGGTATCTGGCAGTAAGGAGATTCATCAGATTGCACATTTTACATTTTTCGTTGGTTTAGTACTAGCGGTTTTATCAGGATTATTTATGAACATTTTTGATACCACAGAAGTGTTTAAGGTTAGTGTGTTTGTAACTTTAGTCATCTTAGGAACTATCGTGGGTCTGTTTAATTTAACAGTTCAAGAAGAAATACCATTCTTAGTGGCAACTATTGGTTTGTTGTTAGCTGGTATTGTAAATTTAGCGATCATTCCTAGAATCGGAGTTATTTTGCAAGGTATGTTAACCAATATCGTGATCTTTGTGGTGGCGCCTACGATTATTGTAGCTTTGAAAGCTGTGTGGAAGTTAGCTCAAGATTAAGTTTAAATTTGTGAGGGGTTTAAATGAAAATCGATTGTAAAAATTGTAAGTATAAGTTTAAGGCATTAAAGATTGAATGTGTAACTATGTACTGTCCTTATTGTAGTAGTAAGGTATAAATTTAAATATAATTCTTTTATTTTTCTTTTATGAAGCAGTCTTTAGGATTCTATTTGAGAGGTTTACTGATGGGAATTGCAGATGTGATCCCCGGGGTAAGTGGAGGAACTATTGCCTTTGTTACAGGTATTTATCAGAGATTGATTCATGCTTTGAGTTCAGTTGATTTTACTTTTTTGTATTATTTTTTTACATTGGAGTTTTCCAAGTCATGGAAGATCTTTAAGAGAATAGATTTTAGGTTGTTGATTCCTTTAGGATTGGGTATAATTAGTGCCGTTTTGTTGTTTTCAGGCGTAATGGTGTTTTTGCTAGAGAGTTATACCGCGTCAACTTTTGCCTTGTTTTTTGGTTTGATTTTGGCGACTTCGGTCTATTTTTTACGTAAGAGTAAAATGAGTTTTGAAAGTTCGGTGTTTTTAGTTATTGGTTTTTTACTTGCTTACGTTTTAGCTGGGGCTTCTACTAGGGTTGCTTCTGGTGGATTGGTGAGTGTGTTTTTTGCTGGTTTCTTTGCCATTTGTGCTATGTTGTTGCCAGGTATTTCTGGTGCCTTTATTTTGTTGTTGTTAGGTCAGTACGAAAGAATTATAGGTGCTTTGCATGGTTTGGATTTTGCCCTGATAGGGGTATTTGGTTTAGGGGCAGTGTTGGGTTTAGTATTGTTTTCGAAGTTGATTGATTATATGTTTAAGCATGTTAAAAGAATGTTACTTGGCTTTCTTATTGGTTTAATGATAGGTAGTTTACGTGTTCCTCTGATTAGAATTTCAGAAGTTGGTTTTGATGGTTTTGCTGGACTTTTTGGTGTTTTGGGTTTTGTGCTGTTTTATTTAGTTGAGGGAATGAGTAAGAAATAGTTATTTATTTAGTAGTGTAGCAAGATATTCATAATTTTGCACTATTGGTGGCATTTGATGTGGAGTTGTTAGGTTAGTGTATTGTTTAGCAATATCACCACTCCATGTTACCAATGTTGCAGGAGGTATGGGTGGAGTGAAGGAAGCACCGATTTCTCTCCAGTTGGGTTTTTGTTTATTGGCGTAGATATTGGAGACTAATTCTCTTGCTTTGTAGTAATTGTTGATAGTATCTGGAGGTTCATTTGGTTGTAGGATAAATTTTCTAAATATTTTGTTGTTGTGAGGATTAGCAAATAGAGCATTGTCGAACATTCCCTTGAGATTGTGATAACCAAATACTTCAATACGCTCCCCAGAGGGTTGAAAGTATGGATAAATCCCTAAATCAAAAAAACATGAGAGTGCTGTTTCAAGAGGTAGGGAGTATGAAGAGGAGATGACATAACCCCAGCGATGATTGTTTTGTTTTACATTTACTCTGGAAGGTGAGACAAATCCTTTGAGAAATTCCCTCTTTTGATGTTTTGTTTTTACATATTCATCGAATACGTTGTGGAGAACATGGTTGAAAGTATTTGCTAAAAGTTCATTGGTATGTCTTACCTTATTAGTTTTCGTAGTGATTTGTTTTCCAGTTAAATTGCTAAGTGATTCCGCAAATTTATTTCTTCTTAATGAGAAGTGGATGGTACGTTCTATGGTTCTTGGAACGTGGGAAGAGGTTAAGCTTCTGGCAAAGACTCCAGTTGAGAAGATTAAGGAGTTGAGATTTTCTTTAGACAGGTAAGATGTTCTATATTCGCGGAGGTCATTGGGAATATCGTTAGCATGTTTCCATTTAATTATTGTTTGATACGGTAGTTGAAATTTTTGTGCTACTTTTTTGGGAGACACTCCATTTTTTAAATGGTTGTAGGCGAAGAAGGTTGTTGTGACATTTTCTTTGATTTCGTCGATGATTTTTTCTCCTCTTTGAATTGCTCTTCTCTTGGCCACGTCGTTGATGTGCCCTATTGGATGTAATCTCCATTCGTTGTTGTCGTAGACGTTTTGGATAATTTGATCCAAGTCTAGTTCTAAGTCTGTTTTAAGTGGAGCGGCTAGAAGTAACATTTGTTGTTAAGATATGTTGATTTATTTAATTTTTTTGGTTGAAAATTATTAATTCATCAAATTCTTAACATTATAAATAATTCCAGAATCGGTTGTTTTGACCATGATTGTATCTTGGTGGTGGTTATCGTAGAGTGCTTTTGTGGCTATAGGGGTATAGCCTGCCGTTAAGAACATGGTGATGATGTCCGTTTGAGAAGTTCTTGCGTCTACTATTATTGCGTCGTAGTTTTGAGGGGTGTCCAGTTCCATTTGTTTTAGCATGAATTGCGCGAAGTGTCTTCTACGTACTTGAGGATGAATTCTTAAGTTTTTGATTTCTCTGACTCTGGGTAGTTCCTTATGTGGCTGGTAGATTAAGTTGCCTGCGATGTTTCCGTTGGAGTAGGCTACTATCGGTGTTTTATTGCCTAGATCTAGTTGATGTTCTGTTCTTTGCACCCAGTCTTCATAGTTTGGATAACCTAAGTTTTGTTTTATTAGAAAGTTTGTTAAGTTGCTGAGGTCTTTTCTGTCTGCTAGTGATCTGAATTGGAAGTTGAAGGGCATGGACGTAAAGATTGGTTAAAGTTTAAATAGTTTATAGAAAATAAATCTTAAGGGAATATTTTATAAAAAAATAAGCAAAATATTACAGTATGTCATTAAATAATATTATCGAAGGCTACAAGTTACGTAAGGATCAAGTTTTAAAGACTACGAAGTTTTACAATGAATGGTTTGAATTAGTAGATGTTCCTAATGAACAATTCTCTGAAAAGGATTTTAAATTTACGTATGAAGTAGAAAATTTACCTGAAATTCCTACTGACAGAATTACACAGATGGGAGTTAAACTGTATGATGCCACTCACAAAGATGAAGTTGAATGGCTATACAAATGTGAAGAAACTTCAAGAGTTAACGGTAAATATGGATATAATTATAAACCAGAAAATGCTGTGATTTCAGGGATAGCTGTGTTCTGGACTAAGGAATCATCCTAAGCTTTCGTCTATATCTTTTGCCACCAGAGTTAGCTTTGAGAACATGTTGTCCATGATTACTGTGATAAGAATTTATTTTCCAATTGGTTTGTATGTTACAGTTCTGGTTTCAAGATTGACATTTTCAATTAGATCAGTGAATCGTGAATGAAAAAAAGCATTTGCGGTTTCGTAGGCCATTTCACTAATTCTCAATTTACCTAATTGATTGGCTACTTTGCTTTTACCTAGATCAAAAAATTCCTCTGATCTAGGACAATTAAATCTGCTAAAAATTCTTTCTTTATAGAGGGCTGCTGCTGATTTTACTTCGTCACAAAAAGGTTCCAGTAATTGTGCACTTTCTACATCGATAATACCTAAGCCGTTACGGCTTGAAGCCGCTGTGACTTTACCATCACGATTGTAATCACGCACTAATCCATCCTTAGGTAAAAGAAAGAAATGTCTTAAGTTGGGATCGCCATGAATGAAGCCTTCTCTTTGAAATATTTCATCAATCAATCCAGAGAGATACATGATTCTTTCTTCAACTCTAACATCCTCTTCAGCAACTTGGAAATTTCTTTCTTTGCTGTTAGTTATTTGGTTTAATCCCCTGCCGGGACAGAAAAATTGATAGATTGCAGAATACCTTGATTTAATTTTAGAGTCCCCATATTCCATACGCACAGTTTTGGGAGAGTACAAAGTGAAATCTGCAGATTTTAGTATATCGTTGTATTGCTTTAGCATTTCAGAAGTAAAGATTGATACAAATGTTTCAAATACTGTTTTATCTAGTAGTCTTTCCTTTTCCTTGCGAATATAACCTGCCTCCGGGATTACATGTATCAAAGAACTTTTAGCCGCCTCTACATTCCACTCATCACGCAACATAGTATCTATATTGGTCATTCCAAATTCATATAGAGGTTTTGCCATTTTAAATCTTTCCTTTTTTTCTTATTGTTAAGTAATAATTGTCATTATAAAGTAGTGTTTTTAAATCTTACTATTATATTTATTAGAACCAATATTTATTGAAAATGATTGCAACAACAGTTAACCCAATCTTTCATCTATATCTTTTGCTACCAGCTTTAATTCCGAGAACATATTATCCATATCAGTTTGGATGTCTTTGATTACTCTGGCTAGGTCCACTTCTCTGAGTAAATATCCTTTACTTTCTCTGACAACTATACCAGTATTCATGAGTTTAGTTAGGTGATGTACGACTGTTCCTCTTGTGAGATGTAGTCTTTCTGCTATTTGGTCAGAAGTAAGAGGTTGGTTTTGTTTAGCTTTTTTTACCAGCGTTATGAAGACTCGGAAGCAGGAACTGTCTTTATCTCGTATGTTGAATAATCCTAAGGAATTGCCCAACCATTGGAGTTGATGGTTAACATCTGGATGGGTTTCTCTGCGAACTTTGATGATTGTGATTTTCTTGCTCATGGTGGTGTTAAGCGGCCGTTATTTTTAAACTTTTTCCAAAACATTTATATATTAGTTGCGTTTTAAGGCTACTGTGTTGACTTAAAGTTGACAAAATAAATATGGCAAATAAAGAATGTAAATCAGGAAAGAAAGTATGCAAGAAGACTTTGCAATTGGCGGAAATGAAAGAATTATTACAGAGAACACAAGCTAGCTTTGAGAATTATAGAAAGCAATCTGAGAAGAGAATGCAAGAAATGCAAGAAATGGCAGCCAAAGATGTTATTTTGGAAGTGTTGCCTGTTGTTGATAATTTTGAGTTGGCTTTAAAGAATAAAGATGGCGATGGATTTGTGAAGGGAATTGAGTTGATTTATGCTCAGTTGAATAAAGTGTTGGAAGATAATTCCGTTAAGGCAATAAGTGCAGTCGGTAAGAAGTTTGATCCTACCTTGCATGAGGCCCTTATGAAAGTTGAATCTTCTCAACCAGAGAATATAGTTGTGGAAGAGTTTCAGAAAGGCTTTATTTTGGGTGAGCAAGTGATTAGATGTGCTAAGGTTAAGGTTAGCGCTGGGCAGTGTGCAGGATCTGATTCTGAATGCAGCAAGCAGCCCAGCAAGGAGGATAAATTAAAATGACAAAAGATAATAAAATTACAGGAGCAACTATTGGTATCGATTTAGGTACTACTTTTTCAGCGATGGCTGTTTTAGAAGGTGGTAAGCCAACTATTATTGCTAACGCAGAAGGTACTAGAACCACACCATCAGTTGTACATATTAAAGATAAAGAAGTTATTGTAGGACAAGTAGCTAGAAATCAGGCGATCGTCGATCCATCCCATACTATCAGGAGTATTAAGAGAAAAATGGGAAGTAATGAGAAAGTTGAAATTGATGGTAAGGAGTATACCCCTGAACAGATTTCGGCAATGGTTCTACAGAAGTTGAAGAGAGATGCTGAAGCTTATTTAGGACAACCAGTTCAGAATGCTGTGGTAACAGTTCCTGCATATTTTAACGACGCGCAGAGACAGGCTACCAAGGCAGCTGGAGAAATTGCAGGTTTGAATGTTTTAAGAATTATTAATGAACCTACAGCTGCAGCATTAGCTTATGGTTTAGATAAAAAAGAGACAGAACATAAAATACTAGTTTTTGATTTTGGTGGTGGAACTTTCGACGTTTCAGTTTTGGAATTAGGAGACGGTATTTTTGAAGTAAAGTCCACTAACGGAGACAATATGCTGGGTGGAGACGATGTTGATCAAGTGATTATAGATTATCTGGTTGATAATTTTAAGAAATCAACAGGAATCGATTTGAATCAAGATGCTACAGCTGTTCAGAGATTGAAAGAAGCTGCTGAGAAGGCAAAGATCGAGTTAAGTACTAAGATGAAAGTGGAAGTTTCAATTCCTTTTGTTACGGCTGATCAGAATGGTCCAAAACATATTAAGGAAGAGTTGACTAGAGCAAAGTTTGAAGAATTGATTGCAGATATTTTGAAGAGATTGGAAGGACCTGTGAAGAATGCTTTGAAGGATGCAGATTTGGAAACCAAAGGTATCGATAAGGTAATTTTAGTGGGAGGTTCTACTAGAATTCCTTCAGTTCAGGAATTACTGAAGAAGCTTGTTGGCAAGGATGGAGATAAATCAGTTAATCCGGATGAGGCAGTTGCTGTAGGAGCATCGATTCAAGCAGGAGTGATGGCAGGCGATATTAAGGATGTATTATTGCTTGATGTGACACCCTTGAGTTTGGGTATTGAAACTTTGGGCGGAGTTTTCACTCAGTTAATTGAGAGAAATACCACTATTCCGACTAAGAAGTCTCAAGTTTTTAGTACTGCAGCAGATAATCAAACAGCAGTTACGATTAGAGTTGGACAGGGAGAGAGAAGTATGTTTAACGATAATAAGCAGTTAGGTCAATTCGATTTAGTTGGTATCCCACCAGCACCTAGAGGCATTCCTCAAGTTGAAGTTACTTTTGACATTGATGCTAATGGTATTGTAAATGTTTCAGCTAAAGATCTTGGAACTAGTAAAGAGCAGGCAATTAAGATTACTGGCTCTACGACTTTGAATAAGGACGAGATTGAAAAGATGAAGGCAGAAGCTAAGGAACATGAAGCAGAAGATGCTAAGAAGAAGGCTAAGATTGAAGCTGAGAACAATGCAGAGGCAGTGATTTTCCAGTCCAAAAAAGTTCTTGATGAATTTAAAGATAAAGTTGATAAAGATACTAAGAAGAAGATTGAAGATGGAATCAAGGCTGTTGAAGAAGCCAAGTCTAAAGGAGAACCTGAGGAAATTAATGCTAAGATTGAAGAATTAAATAAATTAGTTCAGGAGATTGGCACTAAGATGTATCAGGAAGCTGCTGCAGAACAGGCCAAAAAGGCTGCTGAGGAAAAGCCTGAAACTCCAAAGGAAGGCGACGAGAAAGTTGTTGATGCAGAGTTCAAAGAGAAGAAAGGAGAAAAAGGTAAGGCCGCCTAATTTATTTTTTTATGATTTTACCAACTGAAGAACAGTGTTTGCAGTACTTTGATGAGTATAAAGTACCTAATAATATCAAGAGACATTGTTTATGTGTAACTGAAGTTGCAGTTTTCCTGGCGGAAGAGCTAAAGAAAAAAGGTGTTGTTGTTAATGTTGATTTAGTTAAGTGTGCTGCTTTGATGCACGATTTGTTTAAAGTTGTTGTTTTGGAAAAATTAGAGCAAACGGAACAGTATCATCCTGAACCTTTTTCAGAAGAAGAGATTTCTATGTGGAAAATGTTGCGTGAGAAGTATCCTAATATGTGGGAGTCTCAAGTTGCTTATGAAATTTTTAAAGATCAGTTTCCAGAGTTGGCTTTGGTTGTGAAGAATTCGAGCGATCCGCACATTAAGGATAAGACCTGGGAAGAGTTAATTGTACATTACGCTGATTTTAGAACGATGCAAGAGGCAACTGTGTTACTTCTAGAAAGGTTGGCATATTTAGAAAAAAGATATCCGAGAAAGGATGATTCGTGGATAAGATATAAAGAAGTAATGTTGCAGAATGAAAGTAAGATTTTTAATGAATTACATTTTCAAGCACATGAATTGAAGGAGAAAGTAAATGAGCGATAACAAAGATTATTATTCTGTACTAGGAGTTAGTAAGGATGCTTCTAAAGCTGAGATTAAGAAGGCATTTAAGAAATTGGCTTTAAAGTATCACCCAGATCGGGCTCCGGAAGATAAGAAGAAAGAGTATGAGGAGAAGTTTAAAGAGATTAATGAAGCTGTTTCAATTTTAGGTGATGATAAGAAGAGGCAACAGTATGATCAGTTTGGATCTGCTGCTTTTTCTGGCGGCCATGGTGGAGCACATGCAGGTTTTGATTTTTCTGATATTATGAATCAGTTCAGACGTGGTGGAGCTGGAGGTTTTGATAGTATTTTTGATCATATTTTTGGTGGCGGTGGAGGTAGAGGGAGTAGAGCTAGAAGAGGTGCTGATCTATTGTATGAGATGGATATTTCGTTGGAAGAAGCACATGCCGGTTTGGAGAAGAACATTCCTTTGAATAAGTTAGAGAGATGTGATACTTGTAATGGGAAAGGCGCTTCCAAGTTTGCCAATTGTAAACATTGTAATGGTGAAGGTTATGTTAAGAAAACTCAAAGAACTCCTTTTGGTTTGTTTCAACAGACAGGTGCCTGCCCATATTGTCATGGTAAAGGAGAGCTGCCACAAGATTCTTGTTCTGATTGTTCTGGAGAAGGTGTTATTAGGAAACAGAAAGAAATTGAAGTTTCAATTCCGGGCGGCGTTGATGACGGGATGAGATTACGTGTTGGTGGAGAAGGCCAGATTGGTGAAAATAACGGGCCGTCTGGAGATTTATATGTAGAAGTTTCAGTCAGACCACATAAATATTTCAAGAGACGTGATGATGATTTACACTTGACTGTTCCGATTAGCTTTTCTCAAGCAGCTTTGGGTGATGATATTGAAGTGCCAACTATTGATGGAAAGGCTAAATTGAAGATTCCATCTGGGACTCAGACTGAGACTATTTTACGAATGAGAGATAAAGGCATGCCCAATGTTCGTGGCGGATATGTAGGCGATCAAATGGTTAAAGTGCATATTGAAGTTCCTAAGAAATTAACTAAGAAACAGAAAGAGTTAATTGGGAAATTGGAAGAGGAGAAACCTTCGAAGAGTTTTTTAGAGAAAATATTTGGTTAGAAATAAATCTAAATTATCCTGGTAAGTTTAACTTCTAATTCTCCTGCATATGCCACAGTTGCATGATTATTATAGTTAGCTGGGAATTGCAAAACAGCCGATTTTTCATCAAGATCAAAATCAACTCTTCTTGTTCCACCATCTCTCAAAACAAGGTTATTTCTTACATGTGCTTCCTCCATTTTTCTTCTAGATCCAACATACAAGCGAGTAAGTGCTCCAACAGAACCTAGTGCATATAGAGTGTTGCTCTCTGTGTCACTTACGAGGTGATCTAGATGATAATCGTTTGGCATTCCTTCAACTAATGGTCCATTTAATTTTGTATTTATTTTAACCGTCATTTTGTTTCTCCCATCAGAATCACCTTCAAGAGTAAATTATCGTGGGTTTTATTTAAATGTTTTAGTTTAATCTTTCAATAAGTTATTTAATATAATTGAGCCTAGTAAGATGAAGACAGTGATAAAAGAGGTGGCGATGTCTGTTGATAAGAGTTCCAAATTAATAAAGATGGTGATTAGTATTGTGATGGATTGTATATGTGTTGGAATCATGTTGTTGGGAATAAAGTAGCAATTTCATAATTCTTATATATTTAGATATATTGAAGTAGAATATGAAAATTACAAGAGAATATTTGAAACATTTACCTGATGTAGAGGAAATGGAGAATAAACCTAAAGTAAGTGAGATAGCAGAATTGGTGATTAATACAGGCACAGTTGCCCCATTTATTGAAGGTTATGAAGGTCAGAGAGATCTACATAGAATGATTATTTATGCAATAGGAGTGGCAGTTGAGCGTGATGGAGTAGCATATGAACCAAATGAATTTAAGTTACTTTATGACCATGCAGTTGATCAGAATGGGTACCATGTTGTTGCAAAGGCGATTCGTTTGAATTGTTTAACAGAGTATAATGTTTTGAAGAAGTTATAGATTTATTGCATAATTCTTTTATAGTTGGCTTTTGTTGAACTTTTCATGGTTGTAAACAAAGACACTTTCAAACATTTACCTGAAATCGAAGAGATTCTAGGCGTTAAGTTGAAATCAGTTGAAATAGCAGAGATTGTTTTTAACGAAGAAGGCAATAGTAAGTTTGGAGAAAGACATAATAGAAAGGATGTGAGTAGAGTAACTGCCTATGTAGCTGGAGTTTATGGGGAGAATATCGCTTGCGATTATTGTGTAGATTCTAATGATTTTTTAGTCTGCGATAAGTTTGTTCCATTTAATTCTTTGAAGAGTTATGAAGTTGTTAAGACATACAAATTAGTTACATAATTCTTTTATATCATTGTTAAAGACAAACGATTATGGTTATTAATAGAAAAACTGTTTCGCATTTACCTGATGTGGATAATTCGGAAAATGTTAAAGGACTGGAGTTAGCTGAGTTGTTAGTTATGGAGGATACTGGTTTGGAAGGGTATGAAGATTGGAAAGATATTCGATCTTTAACTGCTTACGTTGCTGGAATTGATGGTTTTAATTTAGTTTATGATCATGCTTTAAATGACGAAGGAGAATTGATTGATTATAAAAAGATTGGTTTGAATCGTTTAGCGGCATATTCTCAAATTAAGGATATTGACTAAAGATTTATTAATGAAACGTTTATTTCTCACCCATGGCTAAACCTAGATACAAACAAAGATGTGCTATCTGTAAGGATAAGATGGTTACAATTTATTCCTATAAGCAGTTTCCAAAGTGTATGGATTGTGAGATGAAGGAGATTGATAAACCAATTACAGATCCTAAGATGAAGAAGCTGTTTGATATTCCCAGAGAGTTGTATGAAGAAAATTATTTTTTAAGGAATATTAAGAATAGCTTTATTCGTTTTGGTAATCTTAGTGAGAAGCAGATTGAAGCATTTAAGAAGAGTGTTAAGGAAATGAAGTCAAAGCAGAAGGAGAGTGAAGAATAATGTATGAAGTATTAACAGCATTTGGAGTTTATTCAGTGTATGAAGCAGTGGATAAGATGAGATTACAACAAGCACAAGATATTAAGTTACCTGGAACTGAATACCAGATTAATCCGCTTAAGGACCAGTTTATTCCGAGAACAGATTATACTTCTAGGATGAATATTGGAAAAAATTATAGAAAGAGAGGAAGCAAGGTTAGATAATTATCACCAAAAACCTTATAAATAACTCACTTTCTTTACGATTATACCGATAATACCACGGCATGCTGAACTCCGCATGCAGCACAGTGGGAGGAAAGAATGAATAAAGAAGATATTGTTAAACAAATCCAAGAACTTAAGTCACAACCGAAGAGAAAGTTTACTCAAAGTTATGATTTGATTATTAATTTAAAGAATTTGGTTACTAAGTCTGATCCTGTTGATTTCTTCGTTACATTACCGCATGCTAGTGGAAAGAAAGTTAAAATTGCCTGTTTTTGTAATAATCAGTTGTTAGATTCAGCTAATAAAAATTGTGATAAGGTTATTGAAGAAGGAGATTTTGCTAAATTTAAGGATAAAAAAGAAGGTAAAAAGTTAGCTAATGGTTTTAGTTATTTTGTTGCACAGGCAACCCTGATGCCTAAGGTGGCTGCTTCTTTCGGTAAAGCATTGGGAATTAGAGGTAAGATGCCCAACCCTAAGCTGGGCTGTGTTGTTCCTCCGAATGCCAATTTGGAACCATTAGTTAAAAAGTTAAGAACAACCGTTAGATTACAGTCCGGAAAAGCTACTAATTTACAATGTTTAGTTGGCAAGGAAGATCAACCAGATGAAGAAATTGCTGCGAATATCATTGCTGTATATAAGGCTGCTTTGAAGAGTCTTCCTAATGAGACTCAGAATATTAAGAATTTACAATTAAAGTTAACAATGGGGAAGCCGGTGAAGTTGTAGAATGGTAAGTGAAAATAAGAAGAAGCTGGTACAAGACTTAATTGCTTTAATGAAGGCTAATCCCATTATTGGCGTAGTTAATTTAGAAAATTTGCCTGCTCAGCAATTGCAGAATATGAGAGCGATGTTGAGAAGTAAAGATGTGATCCTTACGATGGCTAGGAAGAAATTATTAAATCTTGCTCTTAAGGAATCGGGTCTAAAGAATATTGAAAAGTTACAAGAGAAGGTCAGAGGTATGCCTGCGTTGTTGTTTACCAAAAATAATCCTTTTGCTTTAGCATCATTAATCCAAAAAAATAAGTCAGAGGCGCCGGCTAAGGCAGGCCAGGTTGCTCCTGATGATATTAACGTTAGCGCTGGTATGACTAATTTTATCCCAGGACCAATTATTTCAGAATTAGCCGCTGTTGGCATTAAAACAAAGGTAACTGAAGGTAAATTAGAAATTATTGCTGATACTACTATTGCTAAGGAAGGAGATGAAATCACTCCGAAGTTAGCAGAAACATTGAAAAGATTAGATATTAAACCAATGGAGGTTGGTCTAGATTTAGTTGCAGTTTACGAAGATGGTTTGGTCTTCGGTTCAAAGCAATTAATAGTAGATGAAGAAGAATACGCTCAGAACATCACCCAAGCTGCTCAGTGGGCTATGAATTTAGCGATTGAAGCAGCATATCCGTGTGCTGAGACTGCGGAGAGTTTATTGCAGAAAGCATTTAGAGAAGCAAAGGCAGTTGCTGTTGAAGGAGCTGTCTTGAATGATGAAACACGGGATGAGTTGCTTGCAAAGTCAGAAGCGCAAGCAAGTTCCGTCAAAGCAGAGGCAAAATTATAGATAATCATGGAGGACTAAAAATGGAATATATTTACAGTGCAATGTTGCTTCACAAAGCAGGAAAGAAAGTTACCGAGGATGCGGTGAAGGCAGTTTTAACGGCTGCAGGTGTGACCGTGGATGAAGCTCGTGTTAAAGCATTAGTTGCAGCACTTCAAGGCGTAAACATTGATGAAGCAGTGCAAAAAGCTGCTGTTGCTGCACCCGTAGCTGCTGCCGCGACTCCTGCAGGTGAAGCGAAAGCTGAAGAAAAGAAAGAAGAGAAACCAAAGGAAGACGATAAGAAAGCTGAAGAAGCAGCTGCAGCCGGTTTAGGCGCTTTATTTGGTTAAATTTTTTTAAATTTTTACTCTTCTCTTTTCTATTAGGTATGATAATGGTAGACGAGAAGCAAGAACTACAACTGAAGAGAAAAGAGTTGACTAGTTTGCATTCTAAACTTACTGAGATTAATAAAGAAAAGGAAGCAACGTACCAAGAGTTGCAAAAAAATCGCAGAGAAGTAAAGGTTAAAACTGACTTAGTTAGAGATTTAAAGAAACAGCGTGATGATTTGACTAAAGAGGTTAAGAAATTAAAAGAAAAAAGAGATAGTATGAATAAAGCAGTTAAGGAAAAAGCTGGTTTACGTAAGGAAGTAGATATTAAGAGAAGGGAATTAATGAAGGGTAAGGATCCAAAAGAGAGCCCAGGAAAATTAAAGTCTATGATTGCCGGTATGGAGCAGAAGTTAGAAACCGAAGTTATGGCTTTCAACAAGGAAGAACAAATGCGAAAGTCGTTGAAGGAGTTGAAATCAAAGTTGGCAAAAATGTCTAAGGTTAGCGAAAAGATGAAGGAAATAGAGATGGTTTCTGCTGATTATACAGATAATAGAAGACTTGCACAGGAGTCACATGAAGAAGTTCAAAATAAGGCTGAGGAATCACAAAAGATCCATATGAGAATCAATGAATTATTTAAGGAAATTAAAGAGATGCGTAAATCTGAGAAAGCTGTTGCCAAGAAGTACTTGGATTTTAAGGTTAAATATCAAAATGTAAAGATCGATATGGATGCTCTTCAGAAGGAAGTACGTAGTATTTCAAATGAGTTAGAAGAAGTAAGCAAAAAGAATTTTAAGAGTAAAGTTAAAGAGAAAACTGATGAAGTTAAAGAGAAGATGAAGAAGGGTAAGAAGTTAAGTACCGAAGATATTTTAGCTTTTCAGGCTGGTGATTAGGTTCTAATATCCATAAATTAGTTTCTATATCTTTATATAGCAGATTTTGTCATTAATCGTAGAAATTGATAAGGTGATATAATATGACAAATTATTTTTTTACTAGTGAAAGTGTTACAGAGGCACATCCAGATAAAGCGGCTGACCAAATTAGTGACGCTATTCTTGACGCAATGCTTGCCAAAGATCCCAATTCAAGGGTAGCAGTAGAATGTCTCTTAAAGACAGGATTTGTTGTTGTAGCTGGTGAAGTGCGCACAAAAGCTTATGTAGATATTCAAAAAATTGCTAGAGATACTATTTTAGAGATTGGTTACAATAAACCTGAGTTTGGTTTTGAGGGTTCTACTTGCGGTGTTTTGGTTGCTATATCAGAACAGTCTGCAGATATTGCTCAAGGGGTTGATGAAGGTAGTGGATTACATCAGGAGCAAGGTGCTGGTGATCAGGGTTTAATGTTTGGTTATGCCACCAATGAAACTCCTGAATTAATGCCTTTGCCAATTATTTTGGCACATAAGTTGACTAAGCGTTTAGCTTCGGCTAGAAAGAGAGGAGAAGTTTGGTATTTGCGTCCTGATGGCAAGTCACAAGTAACTGTAGAGTATGAAAATGGCAAACCAAAGAGAGTGGATACTGTTGTTGTAAGTACTCAGCACCATCCTGATGTTGATTTAGAAACGATTCGCAAAGATATGATTGAGAAAGTTATTAAGCCAATCTGTGGTGCTTGGATTGATGATAAAACCAAGTACTTCGTTAATCCTACAGGTAAATTTGTTGTGGGTGGTCCTGTTGGTGATGCTGGTTTAACCGGTAGAAAGATTATAGTGGATACCTATGGAGGACATGGTTCTCACGGCGGTGGCTGTTTTTCAGGCAAGGATCCTTCTAAAGTTGATAGAAGTGCTTCTTATTATGCAAGATATGTTGCTAAGAACGTAGTGGCTGCTGGTTTGGCGGATAAGTGTGAGGTACAAGTGGCTTATGCCATTGGAGTGGCACAGCCTGTAAGTGTTCTGGTAAATACGTTCGGTACTGGTAAGATTAGTGAAGAGAAAATTTCTCAAGTAGTTAGAGATAATTTTGATTTTAGACCTAAGTCAATTATTGATCAATTGAATTTAAGAAGACCTATTTATAAGAAAACTGCAGCTTATGGACATTTTGGTAGGAGTGATCCTGATTTTACTTGGGAGAAGACTGATAAGGTAGAGGAGTTGAAGCAGGCTTTGACACAGTTACCGCCTCCTTCCTTCGGTGCTCCTAGAGATGTTCCCCCTACATTACATTCTGTTGAGGAAAGGACTTTTTAGTATTTTTTTTAATTCTCTTTTCAGTTGATTTGGACTTTTGAAGTGTATAGTTTGTATTCCAAGTTCTTTGGCCGTTTCGATGTTGTTTTTAGAATTATCAACAAATAGCAGTTCGTTAGGCTTTATTCTTAATTGTTTTAAACAGTGTTGATAATAGTTTTTGTATGGTTTCATTTTTTTTATATCACAAGAAGATAAGATTATATGAGAGTATTGCCTTAATTTGAATTTACGTATTCTATACTCATTCCATTCCTTCCCTTCATTGTTCATTAGAGCTATTTGGTATGTTGATCGCAGTTTTGGCAATAGTTGCATTACTTCCGGAAATTGTAAGTAGTTTTGTTGTCTTAAATGTGATTTTACTTTGCTTATGTTGTAGTTGTTTTCTGTTATCATGTTACTAAAAAATTGCTCTTCTGTTATTTTTCCTACAGTTAAGAGATCTAATAATTTGAAATAATGGCGTCCCATTTTCTCTTTGTCTATAGTTACGTTAAATTGAATACAAATTGATTCTCTTGCTTTATTACTCCAGCAGTTGTTAAGAATTACTCCTCCAATATCAAAACCAATTACTTTGATCATGAAAATGGTAAAAATAAGAAGTATTTATTACTTTGGTAAATGATCCATTATTGTGTATGGCCCTACATGCTTTAACCAAGTTTCATCTCCGTCACTTTTTATAAGTTCAATCCCAGGCAAAACCTTAGTTCCTTGCTCTGAATTACAAATGTAGTTAAGTAGCGTGTTACTTAGAGAGTCGCGCATTTCTACATTTGGACAATCGCCACCTGATCTTGAACCAGCTGCTATCTGTAAATTTTGATAAAAATCCTCAGAAAGAATTTTAGCACATGCAGAAGTTGAATCATTGTGCGCTGAGGCAATGTACTTATCCTTAGTTTTTGATATTAAAATATAAGGAGAAGTGAATTTTAATTCTCCCAGGCTCATGCATGCTTCAGCAATTGTAGATTTTACACAGCTAGATAATGGTTCAAGATCATATTCCTGCAAAAGTTGTGGTGCTGAGTTGTACCATTTATGTAAAACATTCTGTATTCTTTTCTTTGAAGTGTATTCAATTTCGTGTGTAGCTCTTAAAAAATCTATTTCTTCTTGATTCATTTATGTTTATTATAGAACTTTATTTAAAAATATTATGCAAGATTTTATAACAAATGTGCGTTTTCGTAGGTTATGATTAAAGTTGAGAAATGTAAGACTAAGGCGGCGTATTCTGCTAAGGTTAAAGTGGATTTGAATAAAGTTAAAAAAAACTTTGAAGTGATTCTAGAGACACCTATTTTAGTAGTAATTAAAGTTGATGGTGTAGAAGTGGTTGTGCATTCATATGGTGAGTTGTTGTTTAAGAAGTGTGATGATATTGAGTTGATGCAGAGGATTGCTGAGAAGATTTCTGGTAGCAAGTAAGTAATGCCGCTGATAGAAGATCTGCTATATATTGTGGTTCGGTTCTAAGTTTCTCACCAATTTCAATTTGTATAGCTTGGTGCGGTGAATTGGCAAAGTATTGGTTTGCTGTATATTGGTTCCAAGCGGCATATCTTGCACCAATTTTTGCTTTTCCTTTATTTTCCTCTTGCAGTTGTTTGTGAAGATATTTTCTTAAGTTGATGGCAGCTCTGATATTTGCCGTTGGAACTCCTTTGTTGCCCAAGTTTCTTGGATGCTGAGCTGCTGAGGTATAAGCCTTTACTTCTTTGTTCCACCTTACGCCTAATCCTAAGTCTATAACAATATCCTTGCGGTCACACATGCCATGAATATAGAGAATCAGGGAATTTTCTTTTGGTAGTAATGAGTCCAAATCTGAATAGAATTGTTGCTTTAATGAGTTGTTGGTGAGATCAGCAATGTTGTTGAAGTTACATTGATCCCTATGGATGTTAGTGTTTAGAATTGCAGAACAGTTGAGATTATCTGACATTAAGTCAGAGATTTCTATTGTGTTAAATTCAGAGACACCATGAGGTGCTAAGATGATGTATTTACTGTTGGCTTTTTTTATATAACCATATGGAGTTTGCATGTAGGTTTTGCAGGAGTGGAGATTATAAAGATTATGAAATGGCGCCCCGGGCCACAACCCACAGGACAAGTGCTAGTAGGGTTTATTAATGAGGAAATTATTGATACTGTTATGCAAAAACTAGATTTATCTCTTGTAGAATATAGTAATAATGATAGGATACTTGGGATTAAATTACCTAAATATCTAACTGAGGAACTCGCCTATTTCTTGGGCTTTCATACAGGAGATGGATATATGAAGGTAACACGTAGAAAAACCGCAGTTGATTATAGACTACAATATGAAGGCCATGGAATAAATGAGCTTAAGTTTTATATTGATTATCTGCAACCATTAATTAAAATACTTTTTAGTAAAGATTCAAAAGTTAGGAAGACTAAGGCAGGTGGAGTTTTCATCGGTTTTAGGTCGAAAGCTATATTGACTTTTTTGAATACGTGTTGTGGGATTTGTCAAAGTCCTAAAAAAGAAATCAAGGTGCCAAATATAATTAAATTTTCAAATCTACATATCAAAGCTTGTTTCATAAGAGGGTTAGCTGACACTGATTTCAGTTTGTCGTTTAAGAAAAATGGAAAATATCCAGTTATCAATCATGGAACATATAGTGAAACACTCCATAAATCGGTAAGAAATTTACTTGACGATTTAGGTATTGGATATTTTGCAGCAACGTACCAAAGAGAGCTAAAAGGTACACAATTGACTACGCATCATATTGATATAAATGGAAAGAAGAGGTTGAGACAATGGATGGATCAAATTGGTTTTTCTAGCTATAACTCAATTACTAGATATTTAGTTTGGAGACATACAGGAAGCCTTGCTCCAAAAACAAATATTAATGATAGAATACTAATATTAGAAAAAGTGGGGATGAAAAACATCCCCGGAGCGCCCTCGACCAGATTTGAATCCACCAATAACATAGGTAACCATATTATTTCTGGTGACCTGATGGTATCTTCCCGAAAAGGATAACAGCCATCCGCTCTAACCACTAAGCCACGAGGGCATAATCAAATTTAGAAGTATTTTATTTATAAAGTTATCCCAGATTCATCAACAACATTTATATATTTTCTAATATCTATTGAAATGATGATATTCATGTTGTTCTTCTGGATCAGTATTTTAGTTTGCTTTATTTTATATAAATTAGGAAAAAATAATGAAAAGTTAAAGGACCTTTCATTTTTGTTCAATATATTTGCTTTTGAGTTCCTTTTGGTGGCTATGGCAACAGGAGATAGTTTATTTTTTGGATCCTAAATTTTAAATAAAAACGCGCTAATTCTTGTATATGCAAATTCATCCTGGCATTTCTGTCATAGACACAGCTCTTTGGTTAGAGAATGAAGAGATTTTGATAATCAATGATTTACATATTGGTTATGAACAGGCGTTGCACTTTAAGGGTATTTTAGTTCCAAGGTTTCAGCTAGAAGAGATTTGTGATAAGTTGAATTTAATTTTTGAAAAAGTTAAGCCTAAGAAAGTTGTTATTAACGGAGATTTGAAGCATGTGTTTGGTAAGGTGCTGCAAAGAGAGTGGAAGGAGGTTTTGCAGTTTTTAGATTTTCTGTTAGTTCATGTTTCTGAGGTTGTTATAATTCAAGGGAATCATGATCCAATGGTTAAGTTTATTGCTGAGAAGAGAGATGTGTCTGTTGTTAAGGAAATTAAGTTTGGAGAAATTCATATTGTACATGGTGATGAACTTGTTGAAACAGATGCAGAGGTGATTATTATTGGGCATGAGCATCCAGCTGTTAAGATTCATGAAGGAGCGAAGTGGGAGAAGTATAAGTGTTTTCTCAAGGGGAAGTGGCAGAGGAAGGTGCTGATAGCAGTGCCAAGTTTTAATCCTCTGTTAGAAGGCACTAATATTTTGGAAGGAAAAATGTTGAGTCCGTTTCTGAAAAAGATTGATGATTTTGAGGTTTTTGTTGTTGGTAAGGGAGAAGTATTTTCCTTTGGTATGGTTAAGAGTTTGAGATGAATATTCAAATGTTCCGTCGTCTTCCATTTATACGTACCGGTTCTTCCTTCTATATTTCTTATTATATTGCAATGATTTCATGTGATGATAGTTACAGTAAGCCCCTTTGATTGCTTTTTCTTTACATCTTACGCAGATGCCTTGCTGTTTTTTATCCGAATATGATTTTTTTCTTTCAGTGGACAGGCGTTCTTTATTTTTGTGATAGAATTTTAGAAAGCGATTCATTTTTGACATTGAGGACAATAAGTTGTGCCTCTTCCTCCTATTTTTATTTTTTTTAAAGAGTGTTTTTTTGGACATGCTTCTTGTTTGTATACAGCTAGAAAGTTTTGAAAGTTGCCCTTGCCATCCAAATTAGAATAATTGTCTACTGTGCTACCGTTGTGTTTGATAGCTAGTTTAAGTACACGCTGAATTTCAGCATGTAATTTAGTAAGTTGAAGCTCGCTTATTTGATTTATTTTTTTATTGGGATTGATTCCAGCATAGTACATGGCTTCTTGTGCATAGATGTTGCCAATGCCAAGAATTACATTTTGATCCATTATTTTGTTTTTAATATTTGATTTTGGATAGCGTTGCATTAATTGTATAAATTCATCACCATTACATTTCAATGGTTCCAGTCCCAGTTTGGCATATTTCTGTTTTATCTGAGTTTTATTTAGTAGTTTGATAGAGCCAAATCTTCTGATTGTATTGTATGTAAAATAGTTCTTGCCATATTCAAATAGACCAGATGTATATCGATCTTTTTTGTTGATATTGAAATAACCTGTCATACGTAGATGAGTGAATAAATATTTACCGTTGTTGAGGTTAAAGGTAATATATTTTCCATTTCTTGAGATATTGTTAATTTTAAAAGGTAGATGTTGCTTTATTTGAGGATCGATTACTTTTTCATCATATATAGTTAATTTTTTTATTTCCCTGCCAGTTAAATGCTCTTTAAGTTGGCGCACTACTGTTTCTACTTCAGGTAATTCGGGCATATGAGAAGGATACGCATAAAATATATAAAGATTTAGTGATTTGTTTAGATATGCCAAATGTCAGTGAAGATACTGCTTTGATGAATTTACGTAGTAGTAGATTGGGTTTTTTAGTAGAATATGGTTGTGCAGCTTTTGTATTTTTAGGTTTAGGTATGTTAGCTGTGCAAGGTAAGACTCCTGTTATGCCAATTAAAGTTCTTGGATTTGGTGTAGGTATTTTGGCTATTGCTTCAGCAGAAATTACGAGGGCATTAACTAGGTATAAAATTAGCGAAGCTAAACTTACTATTGTTAAGGGAGTTTTGAAGCAAACCAGGAAGCATGTTTATTTTCACCCATTAGGATTCGTACCTGACTTGAATGTTAAGCAGGGCAGAATTAGTAGATTGTTAGGTATTGGTACAGTGTATTTAAAAGCTGGTGGAAATGAGAATACTTTTGAAATTAAAGATGTAAACAAACCACATAAAGTTCTAAAGGTTATTGAAGAGTTGATTGATGCCAATAAAAGTAATCCTACTAAGAGTATTCAAAAGCATAATTGAATTATTCTCCGCTGGAGGCAAGTATATGGCTAACGTATTCAAGTTTGGCTAAATCACATAGGACGTCTTTTTCTGTGTGAAGTTCAAGCAGTACCAAGACTTCGGTTTCAGGATCACAATCTATCTGCCCTGTTGCCTCTTCAATAATTTCTGCATCTGAAGCTATTGATAATATATTGGATATTTTATCTAAGGGAATACAGAATTCTAATGATTCGTGTTCGGAATTAATTTCAGGCAGTTTTTCTTCATTGCAACTACTGCAGCCAATAATTAGAGGCAGTATGATTATCACTATAATTAATTTGGTTTGCATTTTGATTACTTATTTTATTAATATATAAATTTATGTGACGGAATTCATGTCAACTTTAATGGTAGATTCCCCGGGCTGTGCGTTAACATTTATTTCCTTAGTTTTTCCTTTATATTCTATAGTAATGGTTTTTGCACCAGGAGTAAGGTATACAATCTCACGAATACCATGGGTTGTATCAGAGTGGAATGCTTCGTTTTCAAAGTATTTAATATCGTTTGCCATAATTTTAGCTTTTACAGGTTTACCATTAAATTGAACCTGTACTCTTACTTTTGGCTTGGAATTATATTCATCAAGTAATGCCCAGAAACCAGGCATCAATCCCTTGGAGAGACTTCTTCTTTGAGCAACACTTGTGGTTTTAGGTGTTTCAATTAATAAAGCAATTGATCCAATTTCATGATGGAACCAGTCCTGATCAGCTCCGTATACAGGATAAACCCATCGTGCCGATTTGTAAAGATTCCCATCCGGTTTCTTAGATTTCTTAGACATAATTTTAGCAAAATGCTTATTAATATGTGGTTGTGGATTCTTTGTATTTCCTGTAGTATAACCATGATATATTCTTCCTTTAGTACAACAGTGAACCGAAACAGTTATGGCAAAATTTTCTTTCTTAGATAGAGACATAATGCCCTGCACTTCTGATTCAGAAGCAGGTGATGGACCATGGTAGTATATGCTGCTTGGATTCTTGGAAGTTCTTCCCTTGGTAATATTCCATTTATATGGATAATTCCGATTTAAATCAACACCATTGCTATTTTTTCGATGAATTCTATCTACATTCACGTAAGGTACAACCCAAAAATTAAATTTATTGAGGTATTGATCGCCTCCAGGACTAAGTAAATCATTAATGAACCGAAAACAAATTTCAGGAGTTTTTCTTTCCACCGAATGATGCGCACAATTAACAAATACTGAAGGCTTGTAACCACTCCCTTTAGAGAGTTTTAATCCATAGATGTTTTTGCCAGTACTAGATAAACCAATAGATGATAGTTGTGTTTTTCCAGGATATGCTGAATTAATTTGTTGTAAGAATTGATGAGTTGTTTGTGCTGTTTTAAGTTTAGCGAATAAGTCTGGTACTATAGAATCTGTTGAAGATTGGGAAGCTGATGTTGGACCTGTGCTAGTATGAGATGGTGGAGCAGCAGTAACCGGGACAGTTAATTGCTGCGAGGAAGCAGCCAATTCTTCTTTTAACAAAGCAGCATAGATGTTAAGTGTATCTTTGAATCTCTTTGAATTCAGTCCATGGCATCCCTGACTTCCATAACAACCGTAAGGAAGTGAGGACCAGGTGGCACCCATTCCTTTGCCTCCAGGTATTCCTGTAAAACCTCCATCCAATTTTGCCATTCTACCTCGCCTGTCTAAGCCATCTTTACCCGTAATTATTTGTCCATTAGTGAATGTCCTCTTATTACTTCCTTTACCTTTAGTGCACTGTGTTTTTTTACATTTAGTATGGCTGGGTAATTGTGCAGGAGCCATTACTTGTCGCCAATATGCAACAAATGCAGCATTAGTCATTGATGGGTTTGTTCCTGCGTTTTGTAATACCTTATGAACCCCTCTTCTTTTCAAGTAATTATACGCTGTAATGTCTTGATTAACTGGGCCAAAATCAGTTGGACCTCCAGGAGATTTTTTGGCCCATCCTCTATTTTTATTTGAATTAAACCAGGTACGAGATAAGTATTGATATCTACCTGCCGCAGTAGACAGTGATGTTAGAATTTGTGGATGTCCATCATAGCCTTTAAAATAATGACCTGCACAATTTTTTTTCTTGGCAACGTATCTATTTAGTGGATCTTCTCTTATTTGCCCACCAACAACAGTATTATATGGAGAAACCCCATCGCAAGTTTTTGAAGTTGCCTCTTTCCAAGTAATCATTCTCATAAAGGCACGCAAATAAGGATCACCTCCTGTCATGGCTAATGTCTCAATTCCTTTATGACCTGCCTTCAGGGGTTGAGGTGCTGCTGGGTAGACTGGTTCCTTAAATGATCCCACTGGTGGTACAGGCTGAGGTGAGACTGGAGGAGCCGGTTGTGGTGCCACTGTTCCAGTACAGAATGGCAATTGAGGTAAGTGATCTTTGATGGATTGTACTACTTTAGGTTGATTTAAATTTCCCTGGTCCAAAACAGACCAATAAGGAGAATTTGGAGTAAATAATGTTTTATCCCGGATTAGCTGATTTTTCATTATTACCACTCCGCATTCCAAGTTTATTTTTGGATCAAGTATGTTCTTGGATGAAGGAGAAATTGGACAACCACTATGTCTAGTCTCATCTCCGTAACTTAGTTGCAGTAATCCTTCGCTCCATATATTAAAACTTTCAAAAAATCTTTTATTTGGATTAAATCCACTTTCGTACCTAGCTATGGAAGACATGACTACTACCCAGAAATTTTTCTTTTGTTCCAGAGAACCACTTTTGTAATTTGGACATAAGGTGAGCGCATCAGCAGGCATATTTGCATTCTCCAATAATTCGGGAGCTAAGTTGTCGATACCTTGTTTGATGAAGTTAGTCCAATCGTCGAACCAAGGTTGAAGATTGTGGATTTTAATGGACAATGGGCCGTCCGGTGAACTAGGTCCTGGTTGTGGAGCACTTGGAGCTTGGGGGGCTGGAGCATATAAAGTACCATAAGAGGTCCATCCTTGAGAAGGAACATATACTTCTTGTCTTACTTTTAAGAATGGCCTGAATCTAAGCCATACATCATCAATTTTTTTACATTGATCTTGGCTGTTACATTGTTGATTGATTGCTCCAGCAGGAGATGTGGATGGTGTTGTTGGAGCTGCAGGGGGCGGTGTTGGAGGTAAGGGATCTGGGATTCCTGGTGGAGCTGGTTGTGGAATACCTGGTCTTACTGGTCCGGGCTGTCCAAATAGATCGCTTACTATCTTTGCAGCTACCAATTTTTGACCCTCAGGATTCCAATGGTGTTGTTGACCAGATTTACATAAGTCACAACGCCCATCATTATTTGGATCTAACTCGGAATTTGTATTTATGGCAATAACGTTAAATCCGTCACTCTGCAATTCAGGAATTACATTAACAAGAGCCTCGTTTACTGCCTTCACACAAGATTGATCCTTGTTTTCTCTAGGACTTATAAGCAGCACTCCTATTTTAGGAATAGCCTTAGCTTTTTCTAGCATCTTGCGGAGAGTTGCAACTGTATTTCTACCTGTTTTTTCATCAGAATTTCCGCTTTTTGAACATGTATTTCCTGATGGTGAAAATAGAAGTACATCTGGAAGTGGATTTAAGGCAGAGTTTAACTGTTGATTTAGTTGATCTTTCAAACTTTTTCCATTCTTAGCTTGATTGTTGTAATTAGTATCGGGACAATGTGTTTTCATGTTTTTTAAGAATACAGGGCTAACTAGATTTGATGCACCTGTAATAGCCATTTGGTTTGGACATACTCCTTTTGGTTTAGCTGGAGGCTTAAGGTGACTTGAACATGTAATACCAAACCGACTTATGGCTCCTCCTCCCTTAAAACCAGAGACTAATTTCCCGGCTGGACATGCTACTGAATCATATTTTGTTTTAAGAGCAATAACTGTAGAACTTTCTTTAGTATGGACCCCATCCAAGTTTCTACAGGAAAACTGTAAGGCAGTTACTTTATCTTTTGTATCAGAATCTATACCAACTCTTACTTTGTATATGTAGGAACCTGTAGGACATTCAAAACGCTTGCCAGAGATAGGGGGATCTGGTGAACCTAATTTCTTTAAAGGTGTAGGTGCACTGTTAGCTATATCACTGCAGAATCCTTGTACCGCGTTCATGCCGTATATATCTACGGCTACAACATATTTTCCAGTCGTACAAGAATCTGCAAAATCCTGGCCTGAAGAACCACCAATAATTCCTTTGCTTTTTTGAGCTGCAAGTTTTTGTTTCTCTTGATATGTCTTTAATAATAAAGCATATTCACTTCTATGAATGCCTTTACCTGCTTCACCGTCATCACTTGGGTCATGAGTATTGTCGAACTTGGGTCCAAATGGGACTGGTTTATTGTTGATATACTTTGCATTTTTCCATTGGGCACCCCATAGTTCATTTCCATCTACATAGTACAATCTGTGATCGTCAGCCCAGCAGTATTCACCTGCTTTTGGATACTTAGCAATAATATTTCCCACTGAGCATGGTTGATGTGTAACTTGTTCAAAGTCTGCCATGGCTAACGGAATGATAAGAATTACAATTAAGATAGTTAGTAGTTTTTTCATCCTTCTTCCTCATCATAAATATATATTTCTTCCGTAAGTGTAAATTTCTTTTCCAATTTTATTTCTTTATTTAGTAATATATTTGTTAACAATATTTCTAAGGTATACTCACCAGCTGGACCATAATCAATGGCTAAATAGTCAGTGAAGGGGAAGGATGCAACTTTCTGGTTACTGGGATATTCAAAAGTATAATCTCCTCTTTCCTCAGCACTAAATATAATCTGGCCATTTGGATCAATAACATTATAATTTTCAGTAATAATAACATTATTATCTATCACTGATGAATCTATAGTCATTAGAAAATTAATATCATCACCAAAAACAAATTCATCAGCTGGTTCACAAATGAAATTTTCTACGTAATAACAAAATTCAAAATCTGAGACACTAAAGCTGGACGCATGATGTAGAGGAATGTAATCTGTATTTAGAAAGTTAATTTCTTCTCCTTGCTTGACCTTGATTACGCCAGAGTTGACGAGCGCTAGAATCAAAGCAGTTGTGAAAACTACAACTATGAGAATAATTAATATTTCCATCGCTATTTTTGCTTGCTTCATTCTGTTCAAATACAAATTTGAGGTTCTAATGAACATAGACCCAAATATAATATTGGTATTCTATTGTGACCGTCTGTTTCAAAGTTCAATTCAACATTTGTCTTACTAGCTAGGACTGATGTAAGTTGAGCTTTATTTTGTCCATTAGAAGGATAACCGTTTTCATTTTGATGAATTACCATTTGGATTCCCGTGGTTGCTATTTGAGTGCACCAATTAAAAGAACAGGCATCTAATAGTAATGCATGTGTTGGTTTAGGGACAGGTGACTGTGTCATTACATTCTTAATAGCAGCTCCACCCATACTGTGACCAATAAGTTTAACTGAAGCTATGTTAGTTATTCCTGTTTGTTGTTTAATTTCATTAATTAACTGTATATATCCTGTTTTGAACCAATTGTTTTGATTACTTGAAGCTATTTGAGGCACGACGATGATTGAATTTGAGCCTCTCGTTAAACTCTCAAAATTAGTTTTTTGACTACCATGGATCCCACCTATAGAACTGCCTAGACCTCCAAAATATATATACACCTTAGTGGATACAGCGGCATTAAATGTGTCAGGAGTTAGAAGTCCAACTTGACGATTACCATTGGCAGCACTTTGATATTTTTTTAACGTCAATGTAACTTGTGTCCCCGGAGTTGAGGGATTGCTACTTTGGTCACAAAAGTTTCCTGTTATCGAGTCAATAAAAGGTCTGCCATCAATTATCTTTGCATCTTTGGTGCTGAGGTAATTATCAACGCAGTAATTTTTCCCAGAACCAACTGTTTTTCCTGCAGGTGGTTTCCATCTGATATTAGATGACTGATCTCCTGTATAAAGTTCAAAATGAAGCATACCACAGTAGCTTGCGATACCCAATTCTTGACCTTTAGTAATGGAGTCGCCTTTCTTTACTTTGACTTTATCTGTGTCTATTTCTCCATAATTTATTGTTTTACCTAAGGATGGATGATAAATCAATAATGCAGAACTTTTACCTGCACCTCCCCATGATGGACCAATTCCACTACAGTCTAAAAATCCATATATATTCCTCACCACGCCGTCAGCTACGGCAACAATTTTCCCTGGAGTTTTTGTAAATAGATCAACACCAGCGTGACAACGGCTGCCGCTGGCTCTTCCTTGACCGAAGTTTTGTCTGTTTTCTTTGAAGCTGTCTGAGGTTACAGGAAAGCATAAGTCATGAGATACAACAGGAGGAGTCGGAGCAGGAACTGGTGCAGTAGGTACAGGAGCTGTCGGCACGGGACCAGTGGGTACAGGAGAAGTGGGAGCAGGAACTGGTGCAGTAGGTGCTGGAGCAAGGATATTTACTGTATTGGGGATTATATCTTTACACTTGCTTTGATAGGTACCACCAGTCACCTTATCAACTTCGCATAAATAAGCTTTAATCTTATTGAATTCGCCTGAATTTTGGATAAGACTATAATCAGTACTAAAAAATAAATCTAATTTATTGTTAATTTGAATTAGGAATTTGTCCTTACCTTGGCCTTCCATAACGTAAGATGCGACGTCATAATATATTGCCAGTGCATTGAATAAGTCAGTATTTTGCTGTTGCAAGATGAAATTGACAGCTAGGTGTACAGAACTATATTTTCCAGCCATAAATTTAGCATGAATTCCTGTAATCGTGTCAAATGATGGATCTTTCTTTTGTAATTTGATAGTAACTGTGTGGCTTCTTTTCTTAGAGTTCACTGGGATACTGGCTTGAAAACAGGTTCCCGCTTCGTCCCGTTGTAATAATTCATATGTTACTGTAATATCACGAGATGTTTGAGGAGTTGCTATAGATTTTATTTGCTCAAAGGCACATTCACCATTTACAGTAACTTTTGCATGCTCTTGAAATATTTTACTTACTTTGAATCCATCCAGATCAAAAACCATCTCATTAATTTCATCCTTACTAAATGATTTGGCCTTGTTGCTTATCCTGAATACTTCTCGAGAGAGGGCATCTACATCATATTTACTCCCATCAACAATTCCTCTAGTTAGTACTAGTTTGATAGAACCATCGGTTTGAGGTGAAAATTTGAAGCGATATTCCTGATTAACATTTTGTGCACTACTTGGTTTAAGTATTGAAGGGGCGGCGCATAAAGCGCTTGTGGAAGGTAGAGATATTAAATCATGTGAACCAGATCCGCCCAACATGCTCTCAGATACCACACCTAAGAAATCAGGCCTGACAATTGGACCAGCTGGACCTTTTGGAATTGTCAAAACTTCTATTTTGCTTATACCTACCACATTTTGACGCAAAGTACGTTTTAGACATTGACCTTTGCCGTCAGAAAACAGATGGATTTGAGTTTTCAATTCGTCATTTACCGTGAATAAATTAGGTTGCTTGCAGTTCGGAGTATATTGTCCGGTTTGCTTGTTGTAGCAGCTAATGAAAGGAGATTCCATGTAAGCACCTCCTAAATCAAAGAAATCAATCAACTCCGGACAGAAATATCTACCAGTGTTAACATCTGCCTTACAAAGAAAGCCGCCTGATGGACTAACATCAGTTATAGGATAGTAGTAGGTTGCCTTATTGCCATCTCTAAATTCATCATCAAAACATTTGTCTTCATTTCCTTTTTCGGATGGATCTAATATTAGTTCTAGCATCACGTGATCATAGCGATAATGACCATCAACTTTAATTGGAGATTCTAATGGAATATCGAACATACGACCATTGGCCAAATTGTTGCCTGATTTGAGAACCTTAGTTCTTGCGGATGCATCAGGTATACTATTGGCATTGAGACAGTCACAGGTCTTACCATTACAAGTAGAATCAACTCCAGATCTTGCTTGGTCCTCGGGTCCAATACATTTTAATGATAATTTCCAATTCCTTATTTTACATCCAGGGAATATGGCCCCACCAACTTCATAGTTGTAGACGGCAGTTTTAGTGTTAGGATTATATGTGCTTAATTCTCGAATGGCTGGTGCAACTACAGCTGAGGTTTCCATGGGGAAGGAATGGGCAGCATCAAGAAGGAATTCTCGACTGAAAATTGGCACGTCGTAGCCAAAGGCTGCCAGACACATCGATTGGGCTAGTCCTTCAGTACCAGTTTTAAAATATTGATTTAGAGCGGCATTGCCATATTCTTCTTTGGCATCCTTAATAGAAGAACTTAGTGCTTCACCAATTCCATCGCTTACGGCCTTGGTAACTACTCTACTATCATCAAAGAATTCATTTTTTCCTGCATCATCAAAATTATTAGGGGAACAACTACTGGTAGCGGCAGCTATAGATTTGTAGATCAATCCACAAACGTGTTGTGTTAATAATGTTTTACACATTCCTGCATCGTGGAAACCTGTATACTTAGCCTCTTGAATACATTTAGAGAATCCTTGTAAGATACTTTCAAACATGGTGATTTCTTTGATGATACCTGCTAGACATACCGATTGTAAAGATTGTACAAATCCAGTATGAGGATCAATTTTTGCATCTTTGTTTTTAGGACTCAAGTAATCAGAGATAGTATTTTGTCCGAAGGCGCCGCTGAAATCTCTTCCAGTATAATATCTTTCTTTAGGATAATATCTGCCCGCAGTATGCGCCGATTCTGAGAATACTGTGGCCATGCGGTAGGACCATTCTTCTTTTTCGTTGCCGATTTTCCTTACAGCAGTAAGTTTTTCGTATGGTCCAGTGTCTTCAGGTTTGGTGCCTTTACAAACACATTGACTAAATTGTGCACTACCATCAGGTTTTTCTGTGACAAAACATCCTTGTCCGAATCCTGCTTGATATTCTCCTTTTTCCAGTTGTATTTGAGATGTACCACTGGTAGAAACTTCTTCTCTACATTCCACACTGGTATATCCTGGTTTAGAGTTACATATTTGCGTGCAAGTTTTATCTCTAGCGACCATGTATCCTTCTGATCCTTTAGGTCTGTAAACGAGCAATGGTTCACTTGATGGCACTACATCTTCAAATTGACTACCTACTGGTACCAGCCTATAAACTTCCTTTTGAACTTCTCTGTCCTTGAGATCTCTTACGTATAAGGTACCATCTTGCGTCATCCAACAATGGTTTGTATGTTTTTTCAAATAAGCTGGACGATGTGCATATTGCGCAGGTTCCAAGAGTTCGTTACAGTCTTCTCTCTTTACTAAAGGAACTCCTCTTCCAGTAAGTGCACATTGAGTTTGCTCTAAGATTACTTTGTTGATGGTTTCACGAGTTTCAGTATCGGTCCAACCAGCCGGAACGGCTCTGCAAAAAGCACGATCCCATGTCCACTTCATAGCTTGATCAAGATAAGATTCAGATTTCCATAAAGCTGAAGTGGTTGGACAGCGCTTGTCCATGGAAATACTGTCTTTAGATTTTGTGTTATCATATAACCATGCAGTTACTTCAGTTGGTAAGCGTAAATCTTTACGAGGTCGAGTTTTTGCAAGTTCCTGCCAATTTTCTAGAGTTGAATCTAGATAGAGATGATGTTGTTCCAAAACCGTGGGGCAAGCTTTATCCTCTTCAAATCCACTTTCATCTTGCTTTTTTGCAAAGGTAAAATAATATTCCAAATTGGAAGAAGTGATTCTAGCTGCTCTTGTAAAGAATTTAAGTACAAATGAAGCCATGGCAGTAATTCCCGTCCAAAAATAAATTTCTTCCATTACTGGTTTGATTTCGGCTATTACATTGAGAGTTTCATTAACAGCATATAATGTATCCTCAGCCAACCAGTCAGGTATGTATTCCTTTGATTCTACAGGAATATCTACAAAGTAACCTAAATCATAGCAAAGCGTTTGAAACTTGGGACCAACATAATTCCCATCATTTTGTCTTTCCGAATATTGTACACGAATTTTTATTGGAAAGACTAATTGCCTTTTGGAGAAATCATCCCAAAAGTTATCCTCTTTTTTAGAAAAATCTCCAGCTCTATTTAATTTCCAACTTACGTAGTGTTTAGATCCATCAGCGCTAGGTAAAGCCCTCCCCTTTGGCTTATTTATTAATTTACAACCTAGCTCGGTGGATTCACCTTTGAGCATTTCTGGAGTGCAAGCCCGATCAATATCGAAGGATTGGATTCTGTAAGCTGGATCAATGATGTTGTCATTTAGAGTGCTGGCAATTCCAGAACCGAGGTACTGCAAATCGAAAACAGCCTGAATTTCTTGTCTACCTTCATCCAACATTTGCGGATTGAGTCTTAATGGACCCTGAAATTCTGGCATGGAACTTACACTAAAATCTAATTCTCCTGAGAAGCATGTATGTACCTGAATATTTTTTTGTTTGAAGGCAGTTCTACCTGCTGAATCCTCAGCAATTAAATATATATGGTAAGTAAATTGCTGCTGATTAATTAAATCCTTAATTGGAAAAATAGATAGTTGCTCGAGTTGGCTTGGTACTTGTTTAGGAGATAATTGTTTTAGCTGATCATAAAAAGTTGAGGCAAATTTTACATCCTTAAAAGTGAATTTTCCTTCAGCATCAGCCGTAACTTTGGCCCTAGCTCTGGTAAAGTCTGGTTTAAATTCATAACCGCGCGGCTTGTAGACATAGAGATAAACTGTAGCACCTGGTTTAGTTTCCCCATTAATGGATGATTCTTCACGACCTTCATAGTACTGTTCACCTTTTTCTATTTTGAAATTTAAGGACAGAGGTTTGGAGTCGGAATTGATGGTAGTTTCCTCTGTTGATGTCCAACCAGCTGCGTCTGTAGCTGTAATTGTAATTTCGTTGAGGCCTTGTTGTAAGCCAATATTAGTATTTATTACTGCACCCTCACCACTTTGAGCTGCTTTATTGTTTACTTCAATTTCGTATTTACTATTTTCTGAGATTGTAGCTTTTAATGTAATGGACTTAGTTTGCACCAATGCGGGTAATTCATCTAGAATTATTTTAGGCTTACTTGTATCTGAAAAGACCGTTCCTTCCTTGGTTGCGGTGTTGTCAGCTTTATCTGTCGCGATCAAATTTATTTTGTTTTCCTTATTCTCAGACAGTGGAATATTTGTGAAGCTAAACTGTCCTTTGTCTGAATCTTCAGTTGAGGTTGCAGTAGTTGTGCCCTTAGTTTCTCCATTTACTTGAATTTTTACTTGTGCATGTAGTTCAGTTAATCCAGATATGTCCAGGGAACTTCCTTGTACTGCAGTTGGGAATTCAACTTCAATTGTAGGTGCTGTAGTATCTGGAGGTAGTGTTTGAAATGAGTAGCCATTGCCATTATTATCAGCAGTTTTTCCACCACTTTCAACTGCATAAAAATATTTAGTATCAGGATCCAAATTTGACATGAGTATGGAATGATCAGTTACCAAATCAGCGTCTCCCTTTTTGATTAATTGTTCAACATTCTTACCAGAGCTTATGAAACTGTCAGCTGGCTCATCAGTTTCCCAGGTTATTAATGCAGAATTTTGAGTTATTTCGGTGGCTTGCACTCCTGAAATTTCCAATGCCAATGCCACAGGTAGGTTTATGAATATGAAGATTGTGAAGAGTACAAAGATGTTTACGATTTTCTTATTCATTTTATTTCTGGCTGTGGTATTAGCTTTGTTTTTTCAGGTAAGGAGAGGATAAAATCAAGTTGATCTGTACCTGTTTTTCCACTGTCTAAGAGATGAAATGTTACTTCTTGATTATCTTTCAATTTTTGCCAATCAGCCGTCCAATTTCCAAAGTAACCACCAATTATTTTTTCTCCTTGTATTAGTTTGATATCCAAATTATACTCGAAATCGGCTTTAGCAAGAAATTCTAAGCTTTGTTTTCCATTCAATTCTGAATCTGGATCAAATACGACACGAGATAAATGGAAGGGTTGGCCAGGTAGAGTTTGCTCTTTGTTTGGTTTATCGTAAGTCAAGGTTAACAGGACTGTGGAATCAGTGATACTCTGGGCGGGGCCGATTTCAGTATCAGAGATGTATCGATGTTTAACAAATGAGATCTGTGATGAAGGTAAATTATATACAGGGATTAAGTCAAGTCCTATTTCTTTGTTGGCGCTAGTAACAACCCGCTGCCAACCATCCTTATAACCAGTTTTCTTACCGCGCATAATAGCACCTGCGCAATATGGAAACAATGTTCTTTGCGCCGCTATATCTCCCATGCCTGCGAAGTCGTATTCTGTTTTTCCGGAGGGGCATGAGTATTTCAAACAATTAAAAGTAAGTTCTACATCATCCAAAGGGTCTTTAAAATGCACACCTGACTTGGGATCATCAATTAATTCAAAGGTGTAAACAGTCATGGTCACTTTTCTTGTTTTACAGAATTGATCATCTGCAATTGTATGTATTTGAGTAGATGTTGGCGGACTGTTTAATCCAGATCTGTCAGGGATATTGCCTTTGAGATGAACAGTAACAGCAGTTTTGAAACTAAATCCAGTTGCCTCATCCCGTACGTCAATGACGACAGGATAAGTTACATCATAGACAAATTTCCAATTCTGCATGCAGAAAAATGATAGGAGATCTCCTACTTCAACAGAAGTACTTTGTAATTTGTTACCGTTGCGAGGATGGACATCTATAGATGTGGGAAAATTATCCTGATACGAAAAGGCAACAGATATATCTGGATTTGGTTCAACTCCAATATCCCAAACATAATGACTGCTGTAATAAGGTAATTCATCAGGATATGTTAAGAATTGATTTCCTTCAATTTGTAATTGCGCGATATTTATCCTTAACAAATTCTTAAGAGCGACTTGCAGTTCTTCAAAATCCCAGCTCTGTTGTGAACAAGTAAGTTCATACCCTGCCACAGGAACTTTGTCATGTTCCAGAGCAATTAAGTCTTGAGTGATATCCTCTAATTTCAAATCAATCATTTCCTGATTGACTATTGTAGAAGCTAATTCGTAGGTCTGCTTTAACTTTATGGGAGATTCACCTACATGATTAATAACTTCTTCTACAGTTTCACCAGTTTTTGTTTTGATGGCAAGATTCCACCGCACATTGAATAAAGTTTTAGCCTTCACTATTTCAGTATCAGAAATTATTTGGCTTAATTCGGTGAGATCAAAAGATTCCTGAAATGGTTCCAGATTTAAAACACAAGAACGAAGATTCGCTTCTATATATTGATCTATTTGCTTTTTTATTGCTGATAACGGTACGATATTTAGAGTTTCACCATGAGCCCAATAAGGAATAGCATTTGAAGGTGAGAGTCTAATACTGCGATCGATCAATAAATCCTGAGGAACTTGAAGGTAGCCAGATTGTAAGCCAATGCGATAAATTGCATCTTCACCAAGATCATTAATGCAGGAAGTAATCAAGCGTTCAAATTTTCCTTTACCTATAAAAGATACTTCTTCTTTAGGAAATGTTACAATCTCACTCTGAACGGCAATAATAATGGCAACCCCTAGAATCAGTAGTAAGCCCATGATGATGTACATGGTTATTTGCCCTTTTCGACCCGCAAAATAATTATAATTAGCTCTAGCTACACCTACTCCATTCCTCTTTTTTTGCATTGCTTTAAGTATAGTCTTGCCGTTTATAAAGCTTATGCTCAGTTATCGACTATAAAATAGTTATTTTGCTCACTTTGTTTTTTTACTTAATTTAAAGAATAGCATTTAACAATTCATGGCAAATGTTTGATACAGTTGTAAGTTAGCATTTCTAATTTACCATTTTTAGTTGAAAATTCTGTAATACTAGTATTCTTAAGTCTAGGAAGTTCATAATTCTTTGTTAGATTTTGAACAAAGGCTTCCCCAAAACCACCATGTGTTACTAACAGTATGGATTGATCTGAATGTTCCGATTTTAGAAATTCAGAAAATCGATATGCCCGTAAATTTAAATCGTTCCATGATTCACCATCAAGAATCGGATAAGAGCTTCTCGGCAGGGTCGGATCTAGACCTACCTGGGAACGGGTCTTTCCTTGAAATTCTCCTAAATTTCTTTCTCTTATTTTTTCTGTAAAGACTAGCTGAGTATTTGGATGATATTCTTTAATTGCCATGGCAGTATCAGCAGCCCTGGGCAAATCACTAGAATAGATAAGATCAAATTTTTCGTTTTGCAATCTTTTTGCTAGATTAATTGCTTGCAATTTGCCCAATTCAGAAAGATGTCCAGGTAGATGTCCCTGCATTATTCCTAATCTATTTTCCTCAGTTTCTCCGTGTCTAGTTAAAGTTAATTTCATAATCTTTTTTTAGAATTCTGTTTTATAAATTTTGTGCTTAAGAATTCTTAGCGAACGATAATTTATTGTATAACCATGAAAACCATTTAGTTTTTTTGCTAAATTTTTTTTCTTCATTATCATATTCGCATAGAGTGAGAATACCTTTAAGATCGTTAACTAAAGTGAGTTTGCCAGCATCCTCAGCTATTGATAGTCTACCAGCATACATTTCTTTGATGGCATTAGAATCATTTTGGTCACAGACTGCTAAAACCTTAGCTTCTTTCCCAATGAAATCATACATACAATTAAGTTTTCCTTGTAAGTTAATAAAACAAGAAGAAGATTGGTCGTAAACATCAATCCTATCTCCTTTAAATGGAGACAGTTCTCCTTTAATTACCTTGTATAAATTATTCTCTATTTTAAAGATAGAATTGTAAGGCAACCATGTTACTTTATTAGACTCAGGATTGCCAAATACAGTGACAAGATCACATTCACCAAAAGGATTTGCTGGAATATTTGCAGTACCAATATTTAGGACTTGCCCTTCTATAGCTTCCTCTAGACAGTCTCCTTTTTCATATTGTCTCATATATAATTACTGGTAAAATTGGCTTAAATATTTTATGAATAAAACATCTGAAAAAATTAACCTATATAACTCACTTCTTTGCTTTTAAGTTTGGCTCCCGCTTCCAGACTACTCATTTCAGAGGCCCATTCCTTAGTTTTGGTCATTAATTCTTTTTCTATGGCTATAATTTCCTTACTTAATTTTTTTATGTTCAATTTGTATCCATGTTTGTTGTCAATGACCCGCAATAATTCCTTAGCTCCTTTGATGCCCAAATACATGGGGTGACCAAATGTTTCCGCCAGTAGTGCCACTCCTTTTAGTTGTCTACGCTGGGCTAGTCCAAGAAGAACACCGGAAACTCCAATTATTGGACCTACAATTCCAAAAATATCTTTTTGCACTTGTAATGACTTTTTGGTATATTGCGTAAGTAATTTGGCACTATTAGAGGTGCAATATACTTTTGGTTTTTCTGGTATGGCTTGTAGCCCTATTCCTCCCAATGTTACTATTTCTTTGCACTTAAATTGTTTAATTATTTTTAATAATTCGTCACAGAAAGTATAACAACTTTCCTCATCAATGGGTTGAATATCTCCAACCAGGATTAGTAAGTCACGTTTTTTACTTTTTCCGTTATATCTCTTGTAATATATTTCCAATTTTGGTAATTCCACTAGGTTCTCGTGGTTTACGAAAACGCTATGTGGAAATTTGTGAGAGAAAAAAGAGTATAGTTTCTTGGCTCCCAATTCATCCACGAGAAAATCCACGGCAATTTTGCCTACATTTCCAATACCAGGTAGTCCTTCTAAGAAAATTGGTTTGTTGAGTTTTGGTAATGCTGTTTCTAGAGTGATCTCCCAGGATTTCATCCTATTAGTAAGAAGTTATTGTTTATATATGTTTGGATGGAAACATTTTTATTAACTTTTGTTATCATTTTGTTATGTTTGAGTTTATTAAGAAGTTTTTCTCTGGATTTAAAGGCAGTTTTGAAGATAGATTAAAAGCCATAGATACAAAAGTGTACAAATTGAATGAGGAACGCCGATCATTAAGATTTGAGATGAAAGAAGCCAGTTACAGAGAAAGAAAGAATCTCAAAATTAGGATTGCAAGTCTATCCAATAAAATTAGTGATTTAGAATTAGATAGGCAAATTGTTATGGAAGAATACCGGGATGCAGCTTGATTATTTTTTACCGTTGTTATAATTGTGTATTTCTTTTTCTATATTAGATGTGCTTTGATATTCTCGCAACCTTTTGTTGATTGCCCCCATCAATCTTCTCTTCCCAATTTGAATTCTTCTATTGGTTTCACCGTCGATAATTGCAGATTCTAAAACATGCATTCCTGGAGGATGATAGTTTATTTCATACGATTTTATTTCATAAGTTTCTTCTGGTGAACTGGTTGTGTCACCATCTTTTTCATATACCATGTGGTTAGAATTATTTCAGATTATTTAAATTACCACGTTTTCAGAATTACTTATCTCAGTAAAGAAAGTATAGTGGGATCTTTGATAATTTTTACATATTCGATAGGGGCTTGTTTAAGCCCATCTATGATCACAGTGTAATTTTTTTGTAGGACTTTGGCGGCAGTTATGTTTGGCGTGGTATGTTGAGCTCCATAAACTACAAGAATCGGTTCATCCGTAGGAAGATTGTTTATCCAATATTTACTTCTTTTCTGCACTACTTCTTCATTCATAAATTGACCTAAGTGAGTATATTTACTAACTAAATTTCGACCTTGTTGCATTTTAGGTATAGCTTGCTTAATGAGAAATGTATAACATTGAGAGATTGGTTTAAGATCTTTCATAACGGCTGGATTGGTCAAAGCTTTAGGCATTATAGGTTGTAAATATACATCAACCTTTTTCAATTCGGCTACTATTAATGACCCAGTAAATATACGGGTAACTTGGTTAGCATGGGCCAAATTCTCTATACCATACACTTGTAGTCCGGCTTTTTGTGCTTCTTCAATTTTAGGCAATTGTATTGCAGCGTCAATCATGTACAAACTTTGTAGCATTTCAGTTACACCTGCTGAACCCAGAAATGCTTCATATACCGCTGAAAATTGGCTGTCGGAAAGGATATTTTTTTCCTTCAATTCCATCAGTGGAAATACTAATTTGTCATTTCCACAATGTAAAGATATTTTGTTATTTAGATTTAATAATTGTTGTTCCAAAGTAGATGAATTTACTTGGTATTTTTCAACCATTTCTTTTGTAATAGGTCCAGCAGGTAGACCTTCAAAGGCTATTCTTTTAATTCCATGTTTGCTTGCATAATCTATAGCAGGTTGCAGTGGTGTTCGATGATGAACCTCAGGATAAAAGTAAAAATCTATGGAAGTTTTTTCTTGAGCTAGTAGTTTTTTTATAATTTTTGGTGGTTTAGTTTCCTCATGACACCTAATTAAAGTTCCAGATGCAATGACTGCTAGAGCTCCTCCGAGAAACTTCCTCCTATCAATTTTTCCCATATGGTAAAATTATGACTCTTTTTTTAAAAGGATTATGCTTAAGAATTTAATATATTTCACATTATGCCAATTAGCCTACCGATTAAATATCCAATTAATGCAGCCCCAAGACCGACTAAGACTACTTCCATGCCAGCTTTAAATTTACTTCTTTTTGTATAATAAGTTTTAGTCAAACCAACTGCAAACAACATCACGATAGTTAAAGATGTAGCCAAAATAGCGGCATTCGATCCATCCAAAAATATAAATGGGGCCACTGGAAAGATGGAACCACCTATGAAGGAAAAAAACATAGTTATAGAATTTTTTAGTGGATGCTCTAATTTCCCCTCAGTTATTCCAACTTTTTTTTGAATATAGTTTGTTACGAAAGTACTGTGATTATGATGTTCAAAGTGATGCAATAGTGCTTTTATTTCATCTTCATCAAAGCCTTCTTTTTTTAACAGTATGCTCATCTCTTTGAGATATTTTTGAGGGTTTTCTTTAAGAGATTTTTCAGCCTCCTGTATCTCACATTCATATATTTCTCGTTGTGACTTAGCTGAGAGGTAGGATCCAGCTGACATGGAGAAAGCACCAGCAAACATGCTTGCTAGTCCTGCTAAAACTACTGCTGATCCTGCGCCACCTGCATAAACACCTAATACCAATCCCAAGTTTGAGACCAATCCATCTTCCATACCAAAGACAAAGTCACGAATTTGTTCTTTCACTGCAATACCACCTGACATTCATTTTGTATACATTTAATTGATCCTTGTGCACAGTCGATGGTATTGGGTTTACATTCTTGACTGCAAAGAATACCTGTGCAAGACGGTGCATATTCTTTGTTTACCGCATCACTGGCATGACAGCAGGAAGCTGGTTTACAGTCTGAATCTTGAGTACATTGTTTTTCTGTAGTTGTGACGCAAGAAGTTATGAATAGTGTTAATAATAATATTGAGATAAATTTTTTCATTTTCCTTTACCTTCACAACTGTTTATATGATTATTTATTCTTAAAAAAACCTTTAAATTAAAAATAATATTTAATAAAGTTAAACATATAATAATTAAATTACTGGTTTTTACCATTCTACGAATTTCTCATCAAAGTGAATTTGTTCGTTGATTTCTCCTCGCAAGTTATTTTGCATTAATTCCTTAGCTTTTTTTGGATAGTTGGCTAGTAGCCAAGATAATTTTACCAAGGCAGTATTGGCTAGCATGTCTTGTCCGGAAATTACACCTAGATGTTGTAAATCTCTTCCTTTATCATAGACATTCATGTTTACCCCACCATAAATACATTGAGTTGTCATTACTACAATGCAACCAGACTTAACCAATTTTTCAATTTCAGGGTAGATCTTTTTATGAATTTCAGCTGCCGGATTGGGAACCTGACCTGGAGTGTGGCCTAGGCCCGTACCTTCTATGATTAAGCCTTTATAACCTTTGTAAAAGGAAAATTGTTCTGGAAACATGTTGACATGAATTTTAAGTAAGCCTACTTTCTCTTCTAGTTTTGGTTTTATGATTAACTTGTTTCCAGATTTAGCATAGTTTTTGTGTAAATATTCAATTTTGAATGATTTATAGTTTATAGTCGCGATGGCTTGAGTATTTATAACTTTGAATGCGTCCCGTCTAGATGAATGTAATTTATAAGTTTTGGTTGCTGGAAGAATAATGCAGCGCTCGTCTTGTGATGTTTCATGCATACAAATTCCCACTCCTGTGAAATCAGTTTTGGCAATAAATTCTGCGGCGCAGATTAGGTTAATTCCAGCATCTGAGGAGCCCCTATCTGAGGATCTTTGTGCTCCAACCAATATTATTGGTATTGGAGTTTCTTCAATGATGAAGGATAATGCTGCCGCGGCTACTGCTAAATTGTCTGTGCCGACACCGATGATTATACCTTTCACATTTTTTTGTTGTTTGATTTTGCTAGCAATTATCGAAAAGTGCTTGAATCTTAGGTCATCGGACCACATTTGAGAAATTAACTCTGATTTGATGTTGGCTATTTTCTTTAGTTCAGGAAATAAGGCCAACAATTGCTTAGGTGTGAATTCTGAGGTTACTCCTCCTGTTCTATAGTCAACTTTGCTGGCAATTGTTCCACCTGTGTGTAAAATAGAGATTGTTGGCAGAGATTTGTTAGATTTCACTTTTTTAGAGGTAGTTGTGAGTGCTTTTGATTTTTCTAGGATGGATATTTTAGTAATTTCATTGGTGTAGAATCCCATGTTGTACCCAGTATCTAATTTTATCAATGTAGTTTTTTTGTCTGGACTGGGGATTAGTATTCCTTGTTCCTTGTGCTTTTTAGTTACAATTAATACTTTATCACCTTCTGAAGGAAGATCCAATAATTTATTATTCGTACCTGGTTTGGGCATGGTTATTGGAAATGGTTGATGTTTATATATATTTTGATGAGAGTCTAGGATTCCTTAAAATTTATAAATAAGTTGGGATGCGGAAAAGGAAAAGGAGGCGTTTAATATGGAAAACAACATTTATGAAGATAATTTATGGCAAACTAGTGAGGGAGTATCTAGTCCTAGTGAAACGGTATTGGAGAATCCGAAGGTGGAAAGTTCGGAGCCTGTTATTGATAGAGTAGATGATGATATTGTTGAGAATATTTCAAAACCAGTGGCTGAAAATACTTTACCGAAAGAGGTGCAAGGAGATTACAAAGTTAAAGATATTTCCTTAGCAGAGTGGGGTAGAAAAGAGATTCTTATTGCTGAAAAGGAAATGCCTGGTTTAATAGCTTTAAGAAAAAAATATAGAGAGTCCAAACCTTTGTCTGGTTCTAGAATTATGGGATCATTACATATGACTATTCAAACTGCCGTTCTTATTGAGACTCTGGTAATTTTGGGTGCGCAAGTGAGATGGGCTAGTTGCAATATTTTTTCTACACAGGATCATGCTGCAGCTGCTATTGCCAAGTCAGGAATTCCTGTATTTGCCTGGAAAGGAGAAACTTTGGAAGAATATTGGTGGTGCACTAATAAAGCCTTAACTTTTCCTGATGGTAGAGGACCAAGTTTGATTGTTGATGATGGAGGAGATGCCACTTTATTGATTCACAAAGGAAAAGAGCTTGAACAAGATCCTAGTTTATTGCAAAGAGATTATAGTAATGAAAGTGAAGAATTTAGAGTAATTATGCAGACCTTGAAGAACGTTTATCAGCAGAATCCAAGTAAATGGACCAAGTTTGCTGCAGAAGTTAAAGGGGTTTCTGAGGAGACTACTACGGGGGTCCATAGATTGTATCAAATGTTGGAACAAGGTAAGTTATTGTTCCCGGCAATTAATGTAAATGATTCAGTTACTAAGTCTAAATTTGATAATTTATATGGATGCAGAGAGAGTTTGGTCGATGGTATTAAACGAGCTACAGATGTGATGTTAGCTGGTAAAGTTGCAGTGGTAGCAGGTTATGGAGACGTTGGTAAGGGTTGTGCACAGAGTTTGAAGGGTTATGGTTGTAGAGTAATTGTTACTGAGATCGATCCGATTAATGCTTTGCAGGCAGCTATGGAAGGGTTTGAAGTTAAGAAAATGGACGATGCAGTTAAACACGGTGATATTTTTGTTACAACTACAGGAAATACAGATATTATTGTCGATAGGCATTTCCTAGGAATGAAGGACCAAGCTATTATCAGCAACATCGGACATTTTGACAATGAGATAGATATGACCTGGTTAGATGAACACTCTGGAGCGGCCAAGGATGAAATCAAACCACAGTATGACAAGTATACTTTTAACGACGGCAAGGAGATTTATGTTTTGGCGCAAGGAAGGTTAGTAAACTTGGGATGTGCCACCGGCCATCCAAGTTTTGTGATGAGTAATTCATTTACCAACCAGGTTTTGGCACAGATAGATTTATGGACTAAAGAGTATCAGATTGGAGTTTATATGTTGCCTAAGAAATTAGATGAAGAAGTTGCTAGATTACATTTAGCTAAGATTGGAGTTGAAATTGATGAATTGACTGAAAAGCAGGCTAAGTATTTAGGATTGGCAAAAGAAGGACCGTATAAGCCAGAACATTATCGGTATTAAAATGAAAACTAATGATGTTATTGGTTTGGGCAATGCCTTGATGGATTTTTTAGTTGAAGTTGACGAAGAGAAGTTAGCAGAGTTTGGTTTACAGAAAGGAGAGATGCATTTGGTTGAAGAGGCTAAAGCACGAGAGGTTCTTGCTAAGGTTGAGAGTTTTCATTTTGAAACTACTCCTGGTGGCTCATCGGCGAATACACTGAAAGGCGTAGCTGTCCTTGGTGGTAAGGCAATTCTTTGTGGAAAAGTAGGTATGGATAAACACGGAGAGAGTTATGTGAGAGATTTGAATGAACTTGGTGTTAGTACCAGAATTAACAAACACGATAAAACTACAGGACATTGTGTTTCCTTCGTAACTCCAGATGCTGAGAGGACAATGTCTACTCATTTAGGAGCGGCGTTGGAGTTGTATGCTGAAGATATTGTTGAAGAAGATATTGCACAGAGTAAAGTGTTGCACTTGGAAGGTTATCAAATTGAGGGGCAGACTAAAGGAACCGTATTGCACGCTATTGAGTTAGCTAAGAGGCATGGAACTTTAGTTTCTATCGATCTTGCGGACCCTGGTGTTATAAGGCGGAACAAGGAGTTTTTACAGAGTTTTGTGCCTAGTCACACTGATATTGTTTTTGTTAATGAAAATGAGGCGTTTGAATTTACAGGCATGCAAAATGAAGAAGCAGTTAGAGAGCTAGGCAAACATTGTAAAGTAGCTATTGTGAAGATTGGTAAGGAAGGTTCCTATGTTTACAACGATAATGTAATGTCTAAAATAAGTGGTTATCCTGCCAATGCCATCGACACTACCGGTGCAGGTGATAGTTATGCTGCCGGTTTTTTGTATGCTTATTGCAATGACTGGCCTGTTGATGATGCAGGCAGATTGGGTTCTCTATTTGCTTCTAAAGTAGTGGAACAGAAAGGTGTTGGGATGAATGATATTAATGGCGAGGAATTAAAGAGATTTGTACGAAGTAATGCAGGAGAGAATAATACTAAGGGACAAGATTCTTCGCAAGAGGTCAATTATACTTCTGAAATTACTGCTGAAAGTAGTGCTAATAAGAATATTAAAATAGGAATTATTGGTGGTTCAGGTTTAGATGACCCAAATATTTTACAAGATGCAGAAGATAAAATTGCGGAGACAGAATTTGGCAGTCCTTCATCACCATTGAAGCGTGGAAAGATAGGAGGGGTTGACGTAGTTTTGCTTGCCCGGCATGGTAGAAAACATACTATTCCACCGACTCAGGTTAATAATAGAGCTAATATTCAAGCGCTCAAGGATGCTGGATGTACACATATTATCGCAACTACTGCGGTTGGAAGTCTACAGTTAGAGATTTGTAGGGGTGATTTTGTGATTCTGGATCAATTTATTGATTTCACTCGACGTAGAGATGTTAGTTTTTATACTGAGTTTGAGGATGGAAATCCTATGCATTGTCCTATGGCAGATCCTTTCGATGCTAAATTAAGGGAATATTTTATTGATATTTGTGCTAAATTAGGATTGAAGCATCATGTTACTGGTACTGTAGTTACAATTGAAGGGCCGAGGTTTTCTACCAAAGCAGAAAGTAAGATGTTTAGAAGCTGGGGAGCTGACGTTATTAATATGTCCATTGCACCTGAGGTTATTTTAGCAAATGAAGCAGGTATCCCTTATGCTGCTGTTGCCATGAGTACCGATTATGATTGCTGGAAAAAAGATGAGGTTGCCGTTACATGGGAAGAGGTGTTGAAAGTGTTTAAACAAAATGTTGAAAAAGTTACTAGTCTATTGGTAGAGGTTGTGAATAAGATTAGTAGTGGAGGTTATGATGAATCTTAAATCAGTTATTAGGACTGTACCTAATTGGCCTAAGCCAGGTATAATGTTTAGAGATATAACATCTCTCATTGAGAATCCTGATGCTTTTGATTTTTGTATTAATAAGTTTGTTGAAGAGTATAAGAATAAAGGGATTGATAAAATTGCCGGGATAGAATCAAGAGGGTTCATATTTGGAGCTGCTCTGGCGAAGGAGTTACATTTACCATTTGTGTTGATTAGGAAGAAAGGTAAATTGCCTGGAGAAACTATAGGCCAGGAGTATCAATTAGAATATGGTACAGATGTGATTGAAGTGCATACCAATTCAATAAATGAAGGAGATCAGGTATTAGTTATTGACGATTTGTTGGCTACTGGCGGTACGATGTTGGCAGCATGTAAATTGATGGAAAGATTAGGAGGAAATGTTATGGGTGTGGCTTTTGTAATTGATTTACCAGATTTGAAAGGTAGTGAGAAGTTAAGTAGTTACGAATTATTTAAATTGGTAGATTTTGAAGGAGAGTAGTTATCTATGCAGACTTTCGATAGCTTTTTGTATTTCATCTAACGCAGAATTAGGTTCTATATTATTTACTGATTCGCTTTTACCAAAAGATAATTTTTTTGGTTCAGGCAGTACCACTTTTTCAACCATCTTTTCCTCTTTTGGAGGTTGAATTTTCCAAGCCTGATCCTTTATTTTGGCAAAGATGGTGTCAATATCATATTCAGGTTGCTGTGGTTGCCAATGCATACTAGCTAATTCATCTCCTTGAGTCCGGGGAAGGACGTGCACGCATAAGTTGCCTTCTGGATTGTCATCTGAGACGCCGGATTTTAATATTATATTGGTTCCATGTGCCCCCAATCCTTCAAATAACGCTGTAGCTGCAAATGATGCCGTGAAGAATAGATGAGCAGAATCTTCATGGGAAAGTTTTTTTATTTCAGATTTTTCAAGTTTAGAATAGATTTCCATATGTCCTGAGACCACTCCTTTCTCTGGGACTATGCAAAGAACTTTTTCGTCTTCATAGATCACAGAATTGTTTTCATAAATTTCTGTTAAATATGCAGGTATGTCACCTTTGCCTACATGCCACTGGTTAGGATTTCTTTTGAAATGGTTAGACATCATGATCGGTAAGTTGTTGGCTAGCATTTTGACTTTGTCCTCAGCTAGAGCAGTATTGGTTTTCCATAAGAAGTTGTTAAATTTGTCGCCTTCATCTCTTGGGAAGAAGTGTGCAAGAACGTGCGGAAAGGATTGTCCTGCTGCACCACCATTGGCCAGGAAGATGTTTACACCAAGTGCAACCATGCCATCTTGAATTGCTTGGCAGACTTTTGGTATAAGTCCGAAATAATGTATGAATTCATTGGGAGGAATATAAGGCATGATGGGATAATGTTCTTTGAAGATGAAGACTGAGTGACCTTTTTTAGCAGGGTAGATATCGATGATAAGTTGTGTGACATCGTCTTGATAGATCGTTTTTCCAGGAATTTCTCCTTTGACAATTTTACAATAAACACATTGTTTTTTTTGCTCATCAATTTGAGCTTGCATTTCAGGGGAGATTTCCATTTTATTGGTTAGGGATAACTTTTTTATAAGATTTTAGTTTTTTGTTTAGATATGGGTAAATATGTGATGGATGAGAGAGATATTAGGTATATTGAAGGTTTTGAGAATAAATTAGTTTATCATGAAAATGCTGGTATTGGTGCTGAGGGATTTGATGCAGCATATCATAGTTTTCATGCTCAATGTGCTAGGAAGAATATTATTAAAATTAAAGCAGGTAAATTAGAGGAATTGTTGAATGCGTAATTGGATAATATTATTTTGTCTTTTACTGGTAGCTTGTACTGTAGAAGAACCTGTAGAGAAGGTAAATATTGATGACGCAGTTGCTACTTTTGCAGGTGGCTGTTTTTGGTGTGTAGAAGCAGCCTTTGAGGCATTGCCAGGAGTGAGTGAAGTTATTTCTGGTTATGCTGGTGGTGAAGAAGAAAATCCTACATATCAGGAGGTAGCTTCTGGAAAAACTAGCCATAGGGAAGCTATTCAAATTTATTACGATCCGTATGTTATTAGTTACAAAGAATTGGTGGATTATTTTTTTGCACAGATTGATCCCACAGACGATACAGGACAGTTTGTAGATAAAGGATTTCAATACTCTACTGGTATTTTTTATGTTAGTGATGAGGAGAAGAAGATTGCTATAGAGAGTAAGAAAAAATTGGAGGATTCTGGAAGATTTGATAAACCAATAGTGACGGAGATTTTACCGTTTAAGAATTTTTTTAAGGCGGAAGAGTATCACCAAGATTATTATAAGAAGAGAACCATGCAATATAAATTGTATGAGAGAGGTAGTGGTAGGAAAGAGTTTAGGGAGGAGATGTGGGGCAATTGAGCCGAGTGCAGAGTCCTGCATGCTGCTCAATCATTTTTTCTTACTTTTTTCAACTTGTTTAGTAAGTTTTAGTTTCTTAATTAATTCTTTGTATCTATTTCTAATAGTTACTTCAGTTACTCCTGCTACGTCGGCCACTTCACGTTGTGTTCTTTTTTCCCCATGAATAAGTGAAGCAACATATAGGGCTGCTGCTGCGATTCCAGTTGGTCCTCGACCGGAGGTTAGTTCGATTTCTCGAGCCATTTCTAGAATTTCTACTGATTTTGATTGCGTTTCTGGACTTAAATTCAATGCAGATGCAAATCTTGGAATATAATCAGCTGGGTTACTTGGTTTGATGTTGATCCCTAGCTCTCTGGTGACAAATCTATATGTTCTACCTATTTCTTTTTTCTCTATCCCTGATGCTTCACCCATTTCATCCAAAGTTCTAGGAATTTCATGTCTTCTACAGGCTGCATATAGTGCTCCTGCGATTACGGATTCCATGGATCTTCCTCTTACTAGACCTTTCTGGACTGCTTGCCTGTATATTGTAGCAGCTTCCTCTTCTACAGATCTTGGTAATCTTAAGAATGAACTTACTCTTTTTAGTTCCGCCAATGCTACTTTTAGATTTCTTTCAATTGCAGTACTGATTCTGATATTCCATTTTCTTAGTCTAAAGAATCTGTCCCTTTCTCTGTCTGAGCTTAGTTTGTAAAAGTCGGATGTGGTTCCTACTTCAGTTCCCATACCCATATCAAAGGATGTTTGAGAACTTGGAGCCCCAGTTCTTCGTCTTTGTCCAGAAGAACCATCGTCTTGAAATTCCCTCCATTCTTGTGAGAAATCAACCATGCGGTCTTCAATTACTAGTCCACAGTCTCGGCATACAGTTTCACCTTTTTCTACGTTTCTAAAGATGTTACGGCTTGCACATTCAGTACATTCCTTAATTGTTTTTCTTATCATAGTAATAGTTAAACTTAAATACTATTTTTGTTCATCATTTATAAAGTTTTCTGTAAATGAAGGTGAATAGAAAGATTTATATATCATAATAAAATGATTGCAGTATGGATAAAAGAGGCCAATTAGGGTGGATAGAGATCAAGTTTTGGTTGTTTGGGTTGATAGTGGGATTAATAGTTAGCTTGGTTCTGGTATACTTAGGTAGTTCAGGAGTATTGCCTTTTGAGATTCCACTTGTATGTGTTGAAGCCCCGGCTAAGTAATTCTTATTATATGCAGTAGAATAGAAATCAATATAATAGAGGAATTTTTCTTTCAGTATTAAAGGTGATTTTTGATGGATGTTGAAAGAATTCAAAAGATTAATAATTTGGCATTAGATTTAATGAAACAAGGATTGGCAGAAGATAGGGACGATGCAATCGCACAGGCCGAAAAAATATTTAGTGGTAAAGATTCTGAAGTTTATTCTGAAATGAGGGAGACTCTGGAAGAGATTAAGCAAGATGTTACCCTAGTAAAAGAGGTTGCTCCTGAGCAAACTGCAGCATTGTCTGAGGATGCGATTAAGAATATTTTACAGCAGAACACTGATTTTCTAGTTAAAACTATTAAGGAATTTCAGGCTAAGATGGAATCAATGCAAAAGGAGATGTCTGCTCTAAGAACTAAGATGAATTATAAGGAATTGCCTACAGTTAAAGATATTGTTAAAGAGCCTATTAAGGAAATTAATTTAGATGAAGAGAGTAAACCTGAGGATTCAGCTGAGGAGGAAGCAATCATTGAAAATGTTGCACCAGAGCCCGCAAAGAAAGAAAACCATCCTAGAGTTGGGTCATTTGTAGATACCGATGTTTCCATTGAGAAGTTTTTTTATATGGGTAATAAGTGAAGGGCTTCTTGGTAAGTTATTGGTTTTACTTTTTTGTTTAGATTTTCTATAATTTTTTCAGGATAATGTATTTTATTTTCTGTCAGTAGCTCCTTTGGGAAGGGTACGCATAGTTCTGGAACGTAGAATAATTCTTGTCCATTGGTTCTGTAATGATCATGAAAGTAAATTGCTGCATTAACTACGCATGCTTCTGTCATACCTCCTATGAAGACGAAAGAACTTGACGCAGTTGTTTTGCTTTTCAAATCAGAATGATTAATACAATATTTGGCCAAATAGTCCCATAGATCTTGTGAGATCTCACTTGGTTTTTCCTTGGGTAAAGGCTTACCATTAGATCTGGTATAAATTTCCTCGATTCTGTCATCTTCCATTATTTTGAATATAGGATCCATGCTAATAATGGAAGCCCGCATAATACTTTCTAAAAAACTTCCAGTAAATTCAGAGTGGAGCAGTACTGCGACGTTGGTATCTAGTGCTTTTGTCACATAATCGGCTACTTTTTGGTCTCTTACCTCGTTTTCTGGACAGCCCCCTATTATAAGGGAATCTCCTCTACCTTTGTAAGTATGAGGATGAATGATGTTTATTAGCATAATTATCCTGTTTAATGTGTGCATAAAAAGTTAATGCAATATCTTTCTACCGCAAAATATATAAAGAAGTAACTACTTCGCAATAGAAACGTATGACAAATACTAAATTATGGGTGGTGATGTTAGTATTAGTTGCCGTGTTAGGTAGTTCTGTTCTAGCAGTTGATGTTTCTAATGCAGAGTTTAATGTAAATTATGATCAGTTAAAGAAGAATGATGATAAATTAGCAATTAGCCATACAGTTACACTTACAAATTCTGGTACAGCCAGTGAATCTTTGGTTTACAGTCTTAGTAATAATTATGGATTAGTTCTTGATAAAAGTACGGCTACTGTGGAAGCTGGAGCTACTGCTGAGGTGACAATTTCAGGAGATTTACCGGTAGATTTGGATGGCGGTTTTAATGATGTTGCTACTTTAAAGATTACAGATTCCTCTGGAGAAAAGTCCACTGTTATTAAGGCCAATGTGAGGAATATGATTGAATTGGACCGTATTAGAGTTTTAGTCAATGATAATGAAGAGAAAATTGCCAATGAAGATGCTGAAGAAGTTAAAGATATCAATCCTGGCGATCAAATTGCGTTACATTTCAGACTTGAAAATTTATTTGATGAAGATTACAGAGAGGGAGATATTGAGGGTGAAATTAAGATATTAATGGAAGATGATGATTTTGGAGATGATATTGACCAAGAAGAAAGTTATTCCTTAGATTCTGGAGACAAAATTAGTAATAATGATGATGAAATTGTCTTTTCTTTTGATGTTCCTTTAGATGTCAAAGAAGGTACTTATACCATGGAGATTACCCTTGATGGTAGCGATGAAAATAATGCTGATTATGAAGAAAAGTGGGATTTAGATTTTAAGGTAGAAAGAGACAGAGACGATTTAAGAGTTGAAGCTTCTGGTTTCACTCCTCAAACAGTTAGTTGTGTAAGAAATGCAGTATTAAATGTAGATATTATTAATTTTGGTAGAGATAGACAAAAGAATGCTGTATTGGCAGTGGAGCAGACTGATTTGGGAGTTAATTTACAAAGTAATTTTGATATTGCCAAAGGCGCTTCTTCTGATAATGTAGAAAAATTTAGTTTTCCCATTACTGTTGATGCAAATAAGGCAAGTAAGGAGTATGATTTTACACTAAGTGTTTTTTATGATTTAGACAAATTAACAGATAAGAAGTTTACGAAGCTGAAGGTAAGTGACTGTGCTGCAACTGCGCCAGTAACTGAACCTAAAGTGAAAACTGTAGATTTACCTGTGCAGAATAAAATTGAAGAAACAGTTGAGCCTGTTGTTACTGAAGAAAAAGCGGTTGCAAGTGGAACTGTCGTAAAAACTGTTGAGGAAACACCATATTCTTCAGCAGATATCATGGTTGGAGCGATTGTTATCGCCATGGTGTTGATGTTAGCAGTAATTATGTTATTGGTTATTGTGCTGTTAAGAAGATAATACTCTATGAGGTAATAAAATGAATATAAATAAAAGATTAGCAATGATTTTTTTGGTAGTGTTTAGTTTGCTACTTACTGTGAATGTAGCTTTGGCTGATTCTCCAGTTAGTACAAATCCAAGTGTAAGCGCAATTGAAGACGTGCAATATACTTTCGATTTTGATGATTTTAATTATAGTGATGCAGATGGTGATGATTTAGTAAAGGTTAGAATCGCCCAAATTAATGGCAAAGGTGAGCTACTTAGGAATGCTGGCGATGATGGTAGTGGCGATGTTGTACAACCTGGTGACGATATTACGAAAATAGAATTGGAAAATGGTAGGTTTAGATATACAGCAGACTTTAATGAAAACGGTGCTAATTACGATTCATTTAGTTTCCTGATGTTTGATGAAGCAGATGAAGTTTCAGCGGTTACGGTTATGAATATTGATGTAGTAGCTGTTAATGATGGTGCTCCTACCTCAGCAGATAATACTGTTGGTGGTTTTGAAGATCAAGAAGTAGTATTTGATATTAATGATTTTACTTTTAATGATGTAGATCCTGAAGATACGTTGAAATTTGTACATATTACAAATTCTGTTGATTCAGGAACTTTAAAATTGAAATTAGGTGGAGATACCGAACAAATAATCACAGGTGCAATTAATATTGGTGCTCAACTCATTGCGGATGGAAAATTAGTTTTTATTAATGATAATCCTTTATTGGACGAAAATGGAGCACCTTTTACTTCGTTTACGTTCAGAGTAAATGATGGTACCATTGATTCTACTGAAGAATATACTATGAATATTGATTTAGCTAATGTTAATGATAGGCCTGTTGTTTCTGCTATTGCTGAGCAGGAAGCTTTAGAAAACGTTGAGTTTACTTTAACAGTAGCTGGTACAGATGTTGATAGTGATGATGCTAATTTAATTGGTGCCAGTACCGATTCTACCTGGTTAAAGTTTGAAGTTGATAGTTTAGTTTTGAAAGGTACTCCTGGTAAAGATGATTTAGGAGTACAAACCGTTAATGTTGCTATTAAGGATGAACAAGGTGCGATTTCAGAGCAGTTACCTTTTTCGATTACAGTTAACCAAGGTTTTGAAATTGTTGATGATGCAACTTTCAAGGTTACTGTAGGTTCAACCGTTACCAATGCTACAGAAACAGCTAAGGTTGCTCCTGGCGACAATGTTACCGTTGAGTTTACATATAAGAATCATTTAGATAAATCTGGTCTAGAAGATATCTTTAATTTAATTTTTGGTAATATTAAAATTAATGCTAATGTCTTAAATCCTCTGGATGGAGATAATTTTGTGGCTCATTCGGTTAATAAGGATCAGTTAAAAAGTGGAGCTTCTGCAACGGAATCTTTTTCATTTACAGTTCCAGAAGGTAATCTTGGAGATTTTGATGTAAAGATTGATTTAATTGGTGAACCCATTTTCGATGCAGTTTATACAGATAGTGTTACACTATCATTTGAAGTAGAGCAGAAGAATAAAGCTGCTGTTATGAGTAATGCTGTTTTAGTTGATGATAGCCTGACTTGTAGTAGAGTTGCTACAGTTAAGGTTGATGTTACCAATATTGGTATTTTGAATGTTAAACCTGAATTTTGGGTATTTGATAAAACAGCTACTATTAATCCAGATACTGGTGTAGTTAGTGCTACTGATGCCAAGGTTAATACTAATTTCAAGAGTGATGTAGAAATCTCTCCTGGAGCTACAACTTCTGTGGAGGTCCCAGTGGATGTCAGTGGTTTAAGCTCCAGTTCAGAATTGTTTGTTTTCCTATCTGGAGATTTCTCTTTTGATGCAGATAATAAGTATGTTATTGATGATGAAGAAAAAGTTGAATTAAGCTCAGTGGAAGATTGTTTCAACGATGAACTGAAGAATAATTTTCAAGTTCCAAAGAATTTCGGAGATATTGGCTTTGATTTGAGAGACAAGAACGAAGTTGGAGAATATTTCTTCCTAAATGCAGATAAGGACTCTGCTGATCAGTTGAAGTTTGAAGTAACAGCACAGTCTAATGAAGAATTAGTGAGTTGTGAAGTTAAAGCAGATGGACATACATTGTTCTGTGCTGCTCCTAAGGCAGATACTTTGGGTAGTACAGAATTAACCTTTGCTTTAACGAGCGGAGTTGCAACCTTTGAAGAGAAGGTTACATTAAATGTAAATCCAGATGTTGGTTTTTCATTCATTAGTATTAATGGCGTAAGTGAATCCACTATTAGAACTGAAGGATTGAAGGTTAAACCTAACGAAGAGTTAGATATTAAGTTCAAGTTGAAAAATTTTGAGTCTAATAAAGCTGAGAAGCTGAGTGTTAGTTTAGAGGATGCAGATGGAGAAGATGCTTTCTTCTTTACTTTTGATGAAAAGTTTACACTTGCATCATTAAATGCAAATACTGAAACTAGTTTAGAACAGTTAAAATTGAAGGTTCCGTTAGATGCTGTTACTGGTAGTTTTCTGGTTAACTTAGATTTAGATGCAGTTACAGAAGATGATGAAGAATTAGATGACTTTTTCGAATTCAAGCTGATAGTTGAACCTAGTTTAACGGCTGTAGATGTTGCAGTAAAGTTAGCTGATGAAACTGTTACCGATGTTTCATGTAATACTGATGTTAATTTGAATGTAGATTTTACTAATAGTGGATCTGTGGATGAAAATGATGTAGTGATTCTTGTTAAGGATGGCTCAGAAACTGTTTGGAATTCATCCACAGATTCTCCTAATGCAGTTGGTGGAAAATTGTCAGTTGCTGCTGGTAGTAAGAATACAGAAGTTGTTCCAGTTACTGTTAAAGGTACAGCTGGAACACATACGTTAGATGTAGAATTACAATATAATTTTATTGATAATAAGTTTGCAGATTCTGCAAGCGCTAGTGTGAGTATAGTTAAAAAGAATTGTCTTGATGCTTTTACGCCTACAGATACTACATTAGTTATTGCTGATGGACAAACTCAAGAGTTTACGGTTACCACTAATGAAGAAATTGATGGCAATAATATCCAGTGGACTGTTACAAAGGTGGGAGATGCTACTAATGCAGTGTTAGACAGTGGTAGTGGTACAACTTTCGTCTTTGTGCAAGATGTTGCGGCAGACTATACTGTTACTGTTGTAGTTAACGCAGATGAGAAAGAAACTAATGTTTGGACGGTTACCGTTTCAGATAAACCGACAGACTTAGGTGCTTTCGGTTTCACTCCAACTCAAATCGAACAATTAAATGTTGATGCAGTGAGTGATTTAGTATTAAAGAATGCTAACGGTCAAATCACTTTTGATAGTGGTGTTACAATTGATTTAAGTGATATTGGGGAATTAAGTAGTGTGGTTTTAATTCAAAATGGGCTCGTTAGTGTAGATTCAGAAAATGCGGCTGTCTTAAACAAACCTGCAAAGATTAGTCTGAGCAATATTCCTGATGGCGTACATAGAATCTTGAAGAAAGATAGTTTTGGAACAGATGGTGAGTTTGAAGTATGTGAATTAACTGTTTGTAAAGCACCTAGTTACGTTAATGGTGTGTTTGAGTTTGAAGTAGATGGTTTTTCAACTTTCAAAGTTGTTATCGAACAAACAGTTTCACCGCAAACTTCAGAAGTAAGTTTTACTGATGCTAAGTTCGGTCAAGCTGCTACCACTACATTTACTCTTAAGAATTTAGGTAGTATTGAGTCAATGACTAATATTGCACTTGTTAGTAATTTACCAGCTGAATATACAGCACAACTTAGTGGAGTTCCTATTAGCTTGAATGCTTTAGGTGAAGCAACAGTTACGTTGACAATTACTGTCCCAGCTGATGAATCTGCTGGAAAGCACAAAGTTGGAGATTTATCCTTGACTTTTGCAGAGTCTGAAACAGCTACTTTGATTCCGGTCTTTGTAAATCCTGAAAGTTTCTTAGTTATTGAAACTATCAAAGTTAATGGTAAAACTACCGGTGACTTGAAGGTTGATGAAGATAATGAAATCACTGTAAAGGTTAGAAATGATTACACTTCAGATATGGAAGATGTAGTTGTTACCGTTAAGATCTTAGATGTTGATGGTGATGACTTAGAAGAAGATTCCGATGAAGACGAGATCAAAGTCGGTAAGTCTGAAGATAGCTTTGAAGTTACTTTTGATTTAAGCGGCGAAGATCTTGATGATGATCAGTACGATATTGAAGTTACAGTTGTAGGAGATGCTGAAGATGGCTCAGAACATGAAACTGTTGAGACCAAGAAGAATGTAGACTTGGACTTAAATCAACATGAAGTTGTGCTAAGGAATGTACAACTTGCTAGAAGTTCAGTTCAGTGTCTAGCTCAGACTTCATTAGATGTTACCGTAGAAAATATTGGTAAGAGCAATGAAGATGATGTTGAGATTAGAGTTAGTAATGCAGCTCTTGGCTTGAACTTAGATAAGAGGAATATCGACTTGGACAAGTTTTCCGGCAGTGATAATGATCTAAGAACTAGTTTCCATTTAAGTTTGGTTAACGCAGCTCCTGGTACTTACAATATTGATGTTGAAGTACTTAGAGATGGTAAGTCAGAGGATACTGAGAGTGTTCCTTTAACCGTCCAGGAATGTTTGACTCAACAGCAAGCTAGTCAGAATCAGGCACAGTTAAGTAATGCTCAGTTGGCTGCACAATTGCAAGCTCAATTACAAGCACAGATGGCGCAACAGACACAAGTGGTTCCTAGTAATACTGAACCAGCTACTGTTTCGACATCATTCAGACAGAGTTCAGGCTACTTAATGTTACTAGGTGGTTTAGCTGTGTTAGTGTTTATAGCTTTGATCTTAGCAATGGTTGTAATGCTTCGTAAGAGGTAATTTTTTTATTTTATCTATTTTATTCCAATTATTTTGCAATTTTGTATTGATTAATTCTATAAGTTTTTCAATTGACCCAGAGTATACCAATGCACCTTCATAATAAGGCATGTCAATGATTTCTGAGTCTCTGATTTCTACGATGTTTTTCTTTAAACTGAGAATGGAGGATTTTTTGTAGATAGTTTGTGCTTTGAGTAATAAGATATTGGCGTCTTCTATTGTTTTACAGGCGATGTGGATGATGAAGCCTTCATAGCGTAGCCAGCACGGTTTTTGGATGTTTAGGAAGTCTTCGGTGATGAGGTCATGAGATACTTTTAGCCATTCTGTTTGATTCTTCCTATTTTCTTTTTTGTACAAGTAGACTCTGCCGGAGCAGGATGAAGTAGTGTAGTAGTTCTCTTTTGAGTTTATAGAGTTGATTATTGGTAGTGCTTTTTTGTCTATGGAACCTTTCTTACTTTTATCTAGTTTGGCTAAGAATGTTGCTTTTTGGTTTTGGAAAGTCATAGTGAATTTTTATGGAGAAGCTTTAAAAATATTGTTCTTTTTGGGACGAATATGAGAAAAATTCAAAAAATATTGATTGGACCCAAAGGACAGAGGTATTTTGTTAAAGATTTAAGAGAAGATTTTCATACTTCTGAGGGTGTGGTTTCTAAGAGAGATTTTCGTAAGTCAGAGGCTATTAGTTCTAAAGGTGTGAATTTTTCAGTTGTGGATCCCCAGTTTGCTGACCTCTGGGGGCAGCTAAAAAGGGGGCCACAAGTAATGATTCAAAAAGATATTGGGTTGATTTTGGCTAGAACTGGGGTTAATAAGAAGAGTAAGGTTGTTGATGCTGGTGGTGGTTCAGGTTCATTATGTTTGTCTTTAGCAAATGTTTGTAAGTATGTTACCGTATATGAGATTAATCCTGAACATCATGCTGTGATTACTAAAAATGTGAAGATGTTTGGCGTTAAGAATTTGGAGTTGAAGCAGGCTAATGTTTATGATGGTATTAGTGAGAAGAAATTAGATTTGATTACCTTAGATTTACCTGAACCTTGGCGTGCACTGGAACGATGTTCAGTGGCTCTGAAGTCCGGAGGGCATTTAGTGATTTATTTACCTAATTTGTTGCAGGTTAAAATGTTTATCGATAGTTGTCATAATAGTTCTTTTAAGGTTGTGGATACTTTAGAATTAATTGAAAGAAAGTGGAAGATTGAAGGTAAGATTATGCGACCTGAGTTTAATATGTTGGGACATACTGGTTTTTTGATATTTTGTAGGAAGGTATAGAGATTAGATAGAATGATTATTTTAGAGTAGTAAATTTTATAAATGATTTTGAATATAGGTATATATGCAACATAAACGTAAAGTTTTTCAGGTTGAAGGACATACACCTTTTATGCCTATTGATTTAGAGTTTACATTAGAAAAATATATCTCTGTATACAGTGATAAGTTAGGCGATTATGATACCGTAGTGAACAAGTTTGCAGCTGCAGAGAGATATCGATTTTTGGATAAGTTTTATGATGAAAAACATCTATTAATGATGTTGCCTGCTGCCAAGGCAAGGAACTACCCTGTTCTTGTACAAAAATTGGCTGAAGGACTTGAAGAAGGTGCAAACATGTACCTTGCCAAGGCAGATATTAATCACTTGTATGAGGCAGATACATATGATTTTTGGATGGATAATTCTACTAATAAAGAATTAAGTAATTTAGATTTGCCGGGATTAGAAGCTGATGTAAAGGAATTTGTAGCTGAGGTTAGTAATTCTTATGGCATGTTTTTGCATAATTATTCTAAACCTATCTACGACGCCTGCCAGGCAGAGTTGGATGTATGTGATGAGCTATCCATATAAATACGTTTTCATGCTTTTTTTCTAAGTCTCTAAGTGCTCCTTTTATCTTAGTCCTTTCCCATATGTTAAAGTCACCATAAGGTGTAACTGCTTTTTGTATTGCTCTGATACCACTTTTAATTCTTAAGCATCGCATGCGTATAAAGCCTCTATTACTAGGATTGGATATAGGGTTGCCATCCACATTAAATTCCCTTAACCTAATTTCTTGCAGGAATTCTTCAGGAATAATATAACTAACCTCTCCTGGAACCAATCTGTTTAAGTCGATGCGAAAGGTGTCTATGATTATAGAAACAATATTAGAAGTATCAGGTATTCCTAACCAATCCGGCGGATCGCTAACGAAACACGTATTTGTCCTATCATTTAAACCAACTCTTTGTACATGCAATATTTCCATGTCATTAAAGACTCTTTTTGGTATAAGTAATAAATCAGCTCTATTTCTCCTTTCATGCTTAATAATTATTACCATATATAAACGGTTACCGAGATGTAAAAATATTTAATTCTTTCTACAGGGTTAGGTTTAGTCTGAATATGTGCCGTGAGTTTAATATGTTGGGACATACTGGTTTTTTGATATTTTGTAGGAAAGTATAGGAAAGTTTATATATGTGTATGCATAGGCACATAGATGGTTAAAGTAATATCATTATCTGAAGAGGCATATGGGACTCTAAAAGGAATTAAAGAAGAGAAGGAATCTTTTTCTCAAGTGGTTCTTAGGTTAGCAAAGAAGAAAGAAAATATTATGAGTGTTTTTGGTTGTGCAAGTGAAGATAAAGAGTTTATTAGTGGACTTAAAAAAGCGTATAAGGATAGAGATAAAAACGAGTTGAGGGTTTACTAAATGCACTGTCTTGATACTAGTACGCTAATTTCCATTTTTGACGGTGATGAGGATATTGTAAGAAAATTAGAGGAAATAAGTTCTAGTAGTGTTTCTATTACACCTATTATTTTGTGTGAATTGTACAAAGGAGCTGCACATGCAAACGTTACGGAAAAAAGATTGGATTTTATTAAGAGATTACTTAGAGCAGTAGAGTTGTTACCATTATCTGAAAATGCTTGTAGTATTTTTGGTACCGATTATTTACAGTTAAAGGAGAAAGGTGCAATTATAAAAGATAATGATTTGATGATTGCTTCTATTTGTAAGGCACATAATGCAACTTTAATTACCAGAGACAGTAAGGATTTTGGTAAGGTTAAAGATTTAAAATTTGAAGTTTGGTAATTTTTTAGTATACTATAAAACCAATATGTATAAAAATAATTGTGTAGTGATGACAATCATGAAAGTTAAAATAAAAAGAGTTGATAAGACCTTGCCCCTTCCAGAGTATAAGACTAAGGGGGCGGCTGGGTTTGATGTTTATGCACGGGAGTCTGTTACTGTGCCTGCCAAAGAAGTTAAACTTATTCCTTTGAATGTTTGCTTAGATATTCCTGAAGATAGTTGGGTATTGCTTGCTCCCAGGTCTTCTACGCATAAGTTAGGTATTACTTCTGCCAATGCGATTGGCATTGGAGATAGTGATTTTTGTGGAGATAATGATGAATATCATTTTGCTGCATTGAATTTTACAGATAACGATGTTGTTATTGAGAGGGGTTCCAGGGTTGCACAGATGGTTTTGGTTAATTACAGGCAAGTGGAGTTTGAAGAGGTTGATTCCCATCAGAAAGAAGATCGTGGTGGTTTTGGTAGTACTGGGTTTTGAGCTGTTTACAGCATGCGGAACTCAGCTCACTGCCCAGTGGTACAATTTATTTAAAAAGAGTAAGTGTTAGCTTAATTCATGCAGAAAGAAGATAACACTATTTATCACATTAAAGGTATTTCTAAGGTTTTTGGTGAAAGATATGTGCTTAATGATATTAGTTTCGAAATTGTCAAAGGTGAGATTTTTGGTATTATTGGTACAAGTGGTTCAGGGAAGTCAACTTTATTGAATTCGTTAGTTGGGTTTTTGAAAGTCGATATTGGAGATATTACCTTTAAGAATCCAGATCTTTTAAGTGTTGATGAGGCTGGGAAGTTTAGAAGTATTTACAAACATCAGAAGGAGTTAAAAAAATTATATGGCTTTGCAGCCCAGAGCCCTAGTTTTTATCCCAATTTAACTGTGAGAGAAAATTTACGATATTTTGGAAATTTATACAATATTTTACCTGAAACAATTGAGTCTAATATTAAGTATCTGTTAGGATTGGTTAGTTTAACACAGTCGCAACATACAATTTCACATAAACTCTCCGGTGGAATGAAAAGGAGATTAGATATTGCTTGTAGTTTAGTTCACGATCCTAAAATTTTGTTTTTAGACGAACCAACGGCTGATTTGGATCCTGTTTTGGCCAGTAAAATTTGGAATTTGTTAAAAATTATCAATCAGAGAGGAACGACTATAGTTATGGCTACCCACCATATTGCCGAATTAGAGCATGTTTGCAGTAGAGTAGGAATTATTAAGGACGGTAATATGGTAGCTCTGGGTAAGGCTGATGAGATAAAATCACAAAGTTTACCTAAAGAGAGGTTGGTGATATCTTCTTCTCCAGGTAATTATAGTAAAATTACTGCTGCTTTGAGAAGAAAGCTCAAGAAGAGCATTCAACAGGTACAAATTAGACATAAATCCTTAATAATACACAAGAAAACTAATGTTAACATAATGAATGATGTATTAGGGGTCTTTAAGCATAATAATGAGAAAATTATTACTATCGAAAGTGTTAAGCCAAGTTTAGATGAAGCTTTTGTAATCATGAATACTGAGTCAGAAGAACCTAAACCGAAGAAAAAGAGAAAAAGAAAAGTAAAACATAAAAGAAAATCAAAGCATAAGAAAAAATGAAGCTGCTAAAAATAATTAGGAAAAACTTTAAGGTTTTATTTAGATCTAAGAGTTCAGCATTTGTTGTTTTAGTTGGCCCTTTAATTATTATTGGATTAATTGCTCTAGCATTATCAAATACTGAGGAATTTAAGATTGGTGTGGGTGTAGTAGCTGAAGATATGGAGGGCATGACTGAACAGTTTATTACTCAATTAAAGGATACAGATTATAGAGTTGTTGAATATGATTCCTTGGATGCTTGTATTGAACAAGTTAAACTCAAGAGTACGAATCTTTGTATAAAATTCCCGCCAAATTTTGTATTGGATAATGAGAAAACATTTGAAGTGGAATTCCATGTGGATCAAAGTCGATTAAATGTTGTTGAAGCCATTAAATCTTCAGTTTTGTCTAGTATTACCTTAAAATCTGATGAGATTACTATGGAGCTTACCACTAAATTGATCGATACTATTGAAATTGCAAATGCTGAGGCTTTGAAGTTGGCAAATATCCTTGATGCTCTAGAATTAAGTACTTTTAATGCCAAGAAGAATACTGATATTATCGTGAAGGAAGGAAAGAATGCTGTTACTGGTGTTGAGTCTAGTGAAAAGGAAAATGACAAAGTTGTTGTATCCATAGATAAATTAAACAAGGCTACAGAGGAGTTGCTTGGTGACCTTGAAGGATTGTTGGATTCTGCCGATGGTTTGGAAGTTAAGCCAAGTAAACTTAGTATTGTTGGTGACCACCATGAAAATATGACAGACTTGTTACCTATAGAAGTTGGTTCCATTAAAAATGCAACAAATAAACTTCAAAGTTCTCTAGCAGATTTAAAGAATAGTTTACAGTCAGAAAAAGGAATCAGCGCTGCAGCTGAAAAGGTGCAGAAGAATATAGACAATTTATTAGAAAAAATTGCTGACGGCAAAAAGAGTGTAAATAGTATTAAGGAAAGTGTTGCAGGCATTGAAATTAGTTCTGCTAGTAGTATTGTCAATCCATTTACTATTGAGGTTAATCCTATATTATCAACATCAAATAAAGGAGCATTGCTGTTCCCATATTTCTTAACTTTAGTGATTTTATTTGTTGGAATTATGTTGTCGAGTACATTAGTTATATTTGAAAAGAAGTCAAGAGCTTTCTTCAGAACCTTTACAACACCAACTAGTTCATTAATGCATCTGTTAGCAAGCTATATTACAAATTTTAGTGTACTTTTGATTCAGTTGATTGTAGTCTTTTTGGGAGCATTTTATTATTTGGATCTACCTTTAATAGAGAATATTGAAGTTACTTCAGTGATGCTAATATTGAGTATCACTTTTTTCATATCATTAGGTACTATGGTAGGTTATTTCTTCAAAACTCAAGAAGGAACAACTATTGCTTCAATTTCCATGGGTAGTTTATTTTTGTTCTTGTCTAATTTGATTTTACCTGTGGAAAGTTTTTCAGCACTTACCAGAAAATTAATGTTGTTGAATCCATTTATGTTATGTTCAGAGTTATTCAAGAAAACGATGCTCTTCAATGCTGGTTTTAAAGATGTAACTAGTGAGTTATTCTTGTTAATTGGTTATATTATAGTTGTAATTATGTTGGCTATTGTTTTCCAAAAATTAAGTTTTTATAGAATGTTTACTGGATCAGCAAGCAGAAAGGCTTTGCAAAAACCGCATGTTACCAAGGAAAACTGCTTGAAATTACCAGACGGAACATTATTAAGAAATCAAAATGACTTAATCCATGCTCTAAAGACCATGAAGGAAGAAACTTTTGCTCTTTACGTTACGGAGAGGAATAATGAGTTAGCTGCGTGGGCTAGAGATGCCTTCAAATCTAGAAAATTGGCAAGAAGAATTAGAAAAGCTGGTACTAGGTTGGGTGTTATTAAAGTCCTGGAAGCGGATGCAGGGTATACTAAACCGGTGGAAGTTGTAAATAAAAAGGTAGTCTTTTCTGAACCAGAATTTAAAGGCCCTAAGAAGTATAAAGGAATTCGCTTTAAGTTTGTGGTTAGGAAGTGATTTTGTAACCATTAATTTTCTTAATTAGATCTTTAGCTAGTTTTAGTTTGAATTCATTTTCAGCATAGACTGTATACAATATTTCGCCCTTTTTTACTTTGTTTTGAATTTTTTTGTGTAGAAATAAACCCGATCCTTTGTCTTGAGGACAACCAGCAAACCGAGCAATTTTGGCAATGATTTGATTATCCATATTTGTTATTTTACCACTTTTAGTTGATTTTACAGCATATGTATATTTTCCAAGCAGAGGCTCCTTAAGCTTGCCTTGAGCTTTGATGATATCTCTCATTTTGTTATAGGCCCGACAATCTTCAAGTATTTCAGTTGCAAGTTTTAAGCCATTTCTTTCCCCAGCCATTTGAAGTAATGTGCCAGCCATCTCAAGAGATTTCCTTCTTAAATCCTGAGGTGCCTGTGGATCATTTCGCAGCACGGCCATGACATCTCTTGCTTCAAGTAGAGGCCCTATTCCATTGCCAATCGGATGAGTTCCATCAGTGATAATTACTTTCACGTTCATATCAAGGTGTTTTCCTACATATTCGAACATTCTCTTTAGATGTTTTGCTTGTTTTTTATTCTTAGCTTTTACTTCAGGGCCCATTGGTATATCAATCAATACGTGATTTGATGATACTGAATATTTTTTGGCCATTACAGAGGCAATTAGTTGACCTTCGGCATCTATTGAAAGCGGATGTTCTACCTCGATAATTTTATCATCTGCTGGTGCTAAGTTTATGGATCCACCATGTACTATACAGGCTTTAGTTTTTTTTATTACAGAGAGTATTTTCTTTTCTGGCAATTCAACCTTGGCTAAACATTCCATGGTGTCTGCTGTGCCTGCAGGTGAGGTGATTGCACGGCTACTTGTTTTTGGAATGGTATAACCAGCCGCAGCTATAATTGGTATTATTATCATAGATGTCCTGTTGCCAGGAACTCCTCCGATACTATGTTTATCTAAGGTTATTCCTTTAAAATTTACTTTATCACCGGTTGCAACCATCGCCTTTGTCATGTGTATTATTTCGTTCTTGTTCCATCCTTCGATAAATCCGGCTGAGACAAAGTATGTTTTTTCTATATCAGATAATTTATCATTTGTGATGTCATCAATAATGTGATATAATTCTTTGTAGTTGAGCCTTTTACCAAATAGTTTGTCTCGGATGTGTCTCACACTTTCTGGCTTTCCTGTAAAGGATAGATTTACGTGATCTTTGTGTTTCACAGAAAGTTTTTCCAAAACCTCTTCAAATAGTCCTATTTCTCCAGGTGCTACTGCTCTGGCGTGTTCAGAAATATCCAGTATGCAAGTTATTTCCTTGTTATTGTATTTTAGTAAGATTCTATCACCAGAACTTAGATCTAAATCTTGAGCGTCTTTCTTGTGTAGAATTGCTACTAATGTTCTACCCGTAGCTATGTTAACATCTTTTACTCTAAACCTCATGTTAGAATTATTGTTTTGAGTTTTATATATGTTTCTAAACTTGCTTAAGATAATCCATGGCACACAAAAAGCCATTGTAGTCATTTAGGGTGAAGCGCCAGTTTGGTAAATCTCCCTTCGCCTCTCTTGTTATATGTCGATATAATTTTAATTTGTTTTTTACATAGTTATCCTTAAGATCAGGATTTAACAACGATACAATTTTTTGCTCGGAATGTAATGTGCGCATGGGATCCCCTAGCCCATATACCATAAATTCATCATGTTCTGAAAGTGCGAAATATGGTTTTAGTTCTTCTGGTACCTGTTCGCTTACGCCAACCAGGTAACCAGCTCTTGGCTCACCCGTCATTCTAAACAAACCGTTGGGTATTTGTTTCCCATTTGGATCTTTGAATATATCTTTGGGAAGTATGAAGTAGTCTATGGAGCGATAGTCTAGTTTGGCAGTTTTTTGTTGGTAATCCTGATGGAACTTAACTCTCCAAGTGTCGATTTCCGTCTTATTGAATGACAACATATTTTTTTTAGAATCTGTTATTTTATAAATATTGAGGTGATTATTTTCCAAAAAGTTAATAAATGGGCTGTAAATAAAGATAATATCATGGGCCCATGGTCTAGAATCTTAGCGATGGACAATGGCTATGACAGTGCCCTTACATGCTCTGCCCGGCGTTCTGAATGCCGAGCTCTGCTCAGTGAGGCATTGATCGCCGGTTCGAGAAAGTCACTGCGTTCGTTCATTCGCGCGTTGTACTTGCGAATTTCCGGCTGGGCCCATTCATTTTAATCTAAATTATTATGTGCGGCAATTGTCTCTTCAATAAATTCGCGAATGCCTATTGAGATTAAATCTGCTGAATGAGAAGTGTATTTATCTGCTATACTAACATCAATACCTACTATCCCTTCAGATGAATAAACTGGGCCTCCTGAATGTCCCTTTTTCAATTTAGCTGGTTCAGACCTCAATATTGTTTTTAGATACTTTCCATCTAAACTTGAGTGGCCACAACCAATTTTAGTTATATTATCAAGGAGAGCAAGATCATATTTTTGTTCTGTTTTTGTTAAAGCAGTATACATTAGTGTTTGATGCTCTTTTGCATCAGTAATTGCAAGCTGGTTTATTGATGGATCTTCAGTATTGACTCGCAATAGTGCCATATCACGACGTGGAGATTGTGCAAAAATATAGATATCTTCAATAATTTCACCGTTTGAAGTAGTTATTTGGAAATTTCTTGATTCGTAAAAAGAATCTTCTGAAGATCCAATCTGATGATAAGTAAGAAGCACATAATCTCTGTTGAGAAATACTCCCTGACCAGTATTGGTTTGTGTATGTTGATACCTTGTTCCATCTTCTTTTTGAAGAGATATTGATTTTCTTACCTCAACAATGCATAGATTATTTAATATGTCAGTAGCCGCAGATTTAGTGGTATCAAGGATGTTTTGCAAAGATTCTATTTCTTCACCATATGCAAAAGGATAAACCTCAATAAGAGAAAGCGTATTTTCTAGTGTTGTTTCAAGCCTAGTTATTGTATCTGCAGCATCCTCGCAAGCAAGATTACTAATTTGTGCTTTTTGATCCTCAATGTAAATAAAATTATTGTTAATTTGATGAAGAAGTGAGTGCCAGGCAAGTGCACTGGCTATTACAGTAGCCCCTAATCCTATTTTATATGGCATATTCATCCTTCAACTTGCTTATATCCGTTCATTTTACTCATACACTGTCCTGCAATCATCTTCTGAAGAATAGCTATGTGCTGTTGATGAAGAAACACGCACAATTTCTCTCTCGAAACATTCTAAGTACTCTACAGAACCAACTTGATAGAGTGGTGTGCAAATCTCTTCTGCAATCTCTTCAATTTTTGTTTGAGTTGTAATTTTATCATATGTTCTTTGTTCACACACTTGACGTGGTCTAAGCATTCGTGGCCCACACGCCGCAAGAGTCAATGCCACCAGACTTGCTGTTACAGGATTGGGTATTCTTTCTATCATTTTTCTTTCCTTCTTAGTGGTCTATCTCCATCCTTTTTTTCTGCTTCATACAAACCACAAAATATACCATTCCCATACCAGGAATCAACCATTCGAAATTCTTGTATTTTTGGAATCTCCTCTCCCTTTTTAGTAAGGTGTGCTAAATAATTTGCAAGACCACATAAAGCATTATCATATGTGGTTAATTTTCCAACGAGCCTATCTGGTGCTCTCAAGCAAGAACGAACTTCATATATGTCTGGGTTATTATTTTCTAAAACAGCGGCTCCAAGTGTGATTTTTGGGCTGCTAGCACATGCGGCTAATACTACTGCAGCTAGTCCAGCTATAATACCATCTCTAACTTTAGTTATGTATTCAATCATTTTCTCTATTCACATTTCGAATCAATTGAATTAATATCAGGAATTCTCACAAGCCTTGGTGATGTTGCCTGAAAACAACCAACAACAATGCTTCTAGTTTCCATAATCCCTGCTTCAACTTGTTGACCATCTAATTTATACCATTCCTCTGCTCCCACATATGTCCTATCACAAGCATCCACCAAAGTTTGTTGAACACGCTGGCCATGCTCTTCTTGTAAGTGTAAATCTGCTGCGCGAACTTTGGCAAAATTTCCTCCTCTTTTCCGAAAATCAGGTGAATCATCATCAGCATACATACATACAATACAAACTTTGATCAATTGCAATTCCACGTGATTGTAGACTCTCAGTTGCCATCTGCTTTAATGGTGCAAAGGCTTGAGGTGTACGTATCTTGGGAGCGCAATCATAAAGGAGAGTTGGAGCACAACCCATAGTAAGAGTAGCAAGAACTGGTAGTGCTAACGTTCGTAATCCTTGTTTTATTGTTTCATACATTTTTCTTATCTCGTTTTTTTTCTACTTATTTCTCAAATATTTTTCAATTTCGCCAGGGTCTGCATCCCATTGCGGGCTTTTTACTGGCTCTAGTTCATTCTGTTCATCTCTTACACACAGTTCGTATCTCTTAGTATCTCCGGCACTGCGAATACGTAGATTTTCAGCAGCTTCTACAACACAATTCTCATATTGCACGGTACTCAATCCATGTCTCAATTCACAAAACGATTTATCAGAAGTGTACATGTTTTCATGTATCTTAGAACGTCTACTATATCTGTCTTCACAACTAATATCCAGTTGCGTTGTTGCACAACTTGCTGTAAGGAGTAAACTTAGACTGACTTTGGTTATATTTTGGATTGTTTTGTTAATCATTTGTATATTCAAGATTTGGGCCATTAGTTATGTTTCATCACTTTAAAGTAAGACTTATTTATTATTTATATATTTCTTATATGATTTATATAACAAATGAGAAAATCTTTTAAAGAAAGTCATCAATTTTAAGGTAAAATGCAAAGAAAGCTCGTAAAACAAGGAAGAGATGCTCTGACTATGACTTTACCTAGAAAATGGTGGGAGAAGCACCATTTAAGGCCAGGAGATTCTGTGGAAGTACAGGAAAGCGAAGGAAAGTTAATCGTTTATGGAGAAGGTGAAGTCCCACTTACATCAGTGTCTATTAAGATTGCAGAAGATGCTACTTTTACTTTGTTGAAGACTATTATAGCTAATGCATATAAACAAGGTTATGATATAATTAGGATTAAATTTACAAAACAAAGACAAATCAAACAAATACAAACTAGTGTTAGTGAATTGATTGGCCATGAGATTCTAGATATTAATGACAAGGAAGTTGTAATTAGGAGTGTTGCTCAAGATTTGCATAGAGAATATAATAATTTAGTGAGAAAATGTTTTTACTTAGTTAAAGAAAATATGAAAAAAGTCCTTGAAGATATGGCTAAGAATGATTTTAAGAGAGAAGATGAAATTAAAGAGTATAGATTATTAGTTTTGAAGTATTCGGACTATTGTAAGAGGATAATTAATAAGAACATGAACACGCAGGATACTCATTCTTCTGAATATTTGATTATTTGGATATTGGAAAAGATTTCTAAGATTGTACATTATGCCTATAGTTATATGCAGAAGGTTAAGGTAAGTAATAACGATCAAGTAACTATCAAACAAGCCTTTGACCTTTTCATTAATTTATTTGAAAATTATTTTAGAAAAGATATTAGTTATTTACCCAAATTTGCCAAGATCAAGGATAGATATATGTATGATAAATTATTTAAGGAACTCCATGATAAGAATAGAGATCCGGTGATTACGTATTACGCAGCCAGTATTATTGCTAGATGTCAAGATTTGCCAGGACATTTTTATGCGAAGAGTTTTTAAGAATGACAAATGAAAATTATTTAGTAACGGGAAGTTATGTACCTACAGATAATCATAAAGACAGAGGAGCTTGGGTACTTAGACCATATTCTGCAAGTATGAGTGATGATAAAGTTAGTAGAGAGTTAGACCGTTTGATTAAAAGATTAGGAATTGATCCTGAAGATGCTTTTTATGGTTTGGATAATACTGATGAATGGAGTAGTTAATTTATTGCCCATAATATGTATTTTTGAATAGATACTTTATAAAGATTACTACACACAAATAGTAAATTATTTGTTATTAATTATACATTACCTTTTTAAACAATTACATACTCCTATTACTATGCAAGAACAAATCTTTGATATGTTGTTAAAAGAGGACGAGGTCAGCTGGCGTACGATTATTGTAGATTTAGTGAAGTCAGAGCAGATGGATCCGTGGAATTTAGATGTTACACTATTAACACAAAAGTATATTCAAGTTATTAAAGAAATGTCAGAACACGATTTAAGAGTTTCAGGTAAAATCGTTTTGGCTGCTGCGGTATTGCTGAAGATTAAGTCTTCTCATTTGTTAGATAAGGATATTTCAAGATTTGATGATTTACTGGCTCCGGAGGAAACTTTGGAAGAGTTAGAAGATGAGTTGTTTGAAGAAGTTGAAGGTGGTTTGAGACGAGTTAGAGAGAAGTATTCTTTAATTCCTAGAAATCCTCAACCACGAAATAGAAAAGTTTCCGTACAGGATTTAGTGAATGCTTTGCAGAGAGCGATGGCTTCTAAGAAGAGAGTTTTGGCCAAGATTAAACCAGTTAAGTTTAACATGCCAGATAGACATATTGATATTATGGAAGTGATTAGGGATGTTTATCATAAAGTGATGTATTATTCTGAGAAAGATAAGAAAAAGGAAATAAGTTTTTCTAGATTGTTACCTCCAAAGGCTGGTAGAACTGAGAAAGTTTATACTTTTTTACCTTTACTACATTTGGAGAATCAGCATAAAGTTGAAATGAATCAGCAAGAAGCTTTTGCTGAGATTCATGTTGGGTTGAAGAAATAATATTTTCTACATCATGAAAATGACAAAGATCATTTTCAGGATCCAAATAAAGGGCTACTTCCTCATTTTGTAAAAATAAAGGATTCGCCTTTATTTTGGATAACCTTTTTAAATGATTAACTTACAGACAGTAGTATCAATGCCTAAAACTACTAAGAATATTACAGTACCAGAACCGCTTGTTGAGCAAGTTATTGGACAGGATGAAGCTGTGACAATTATCCGTAAGGCAGCTCAGCAAAGAAGACATGTTCTTTTGATTGGTGATCCTGGAACTGGTAAGTCGATGTTAGGTCTAGCTTTAGCAGAGTTGTTACCCAAATCTGAGTTAAAGGATATTTTAGCGTTGGCAAATCCCAACGATAATAATAATCCGTTGATTAAAGAGACTGATGCTGGCAAGGGTAGAGAGGAAGCTCAGAGAGGAGCACTTGATGGCAAGAAGTTGATGAAGAATAATAATTTGTTGTTATTTATTGTAGCCATTTTTACTTTGATTGCTCCTTGGTGGGTGAGATCACATTATGCTGAGATTGATGGGGCTACCGTTGGAGCTGTGATGTTTACAGCTTTCTTTTTGGGAGGTATGCTTTTTTTAGCAGCATTTGCAATTATGATGAGTATGGGTCCAAGGATGATGCGCGGAGGAGGGAGTGTGGCACCGAAAGTTATTGTAGATAATTTTGGTAAGAAGCAAGCGCCGTTTTATGATGCTACAGGTGCACATGCTGGAGCACTACTTGGTGATGTACTTCATGACCCCTTTCAGTCTCTACTTAAAGGTAGTGAATTGGAAGTAATTGAAGAGAAAAAGGGAATAAAAAAGGCTGATGTAAACAACATTGTTGACAGCAAATTGAGGGAGTTTCAGTCAAAAGTGAGAAGGAAAAAGGAAAGAAACTATGAAGCAGTTTTCTTACCGAAAAGTGAGTTGATTGTTATGGGCGAAACTAATGGATCTGTGTCTCCTGTTGAAGTTTTATCATCCAATAGATATGATCATGATGGCGAGATGATAAAACTCACAACTTCTGAAAACAAAGAACTTATTGTTACACCAGAACATAAAGTTGCTATTTTTGATGACGAAAAAATTAAATACATTGAAGCCTGGAAGATAAAAGAAGGAGAT
>CEPX01184847.1_pt1 | contig 106102 bp, 113 predicted proteins | sample 361361 | NCBI WGS metagenome assembly CEPX01 (sample SAMEA2619974, study PRJEB7988) | marine metagenome | biome: marine biome (ENVO:00000447); feature: mesopelagic zone (ENVO:00000213) & marine oxygen minimum zone (ENVO:01000065); material: "saline water (ENVO:00002010), including plankton...
CTAGAAGAAGAAGTACAGCAAAAAAGACTACTACTAGAAGAAGAAGGAGACGTTAAACTCTCTTTATCTTATTTTTTTTATTTTTTTTATTTTACAATTTTAATTTGACTTTCTGGAAATTTTGCTTCTAATAAAGTATCTCTTAAGTCTTCTGTTGGGTTGAGTATAGTAATAGTGAATGTTTCTCTTTTTTTCTGTAATACTGTGTAGAGTTGGGCAAGGTTTGTTGTGAATTGATTGTTACATTGTTCTATACCTTTAAAGTCTAATGCTATGTCTTTGTCTCGATAATTCAGATATGCTAAAGCAATTTCACCAAAGAGTGGGTGTTTATATCCTTCTGTTGTTCTTTCTCCAACTTCTATTGTCTTTCCTGATATGTAGTTCTGTGCTTGAAGATGTATTGGTTTGTTTTTTCTGGGAATTCTAATCCAACTAAAAATGTTCCCACCCCATGTTGGTTCAAGAAGTTTGATTATTGCTCTATAATATATTTTATCTCCTTCTCTTATAGGATGGTAATCTACTTTTGCTTTCATAGATGTTGTTTTTCCTTTTTCAGCAAGTTGTACTGTTACTGCAACGCCTTCGACGTCTATTGGTATGTCTATGGTGTCTAGTCCTGTGATGTGTTCTCCTATAGGGCTTCCGATTAATGACTCTATGTTTTGTCCTGTAAGTTCTCTGAAGGATCTATTGGTGTATGTTATTCTAGTATCTGCTCTTAAATAAATAATAGGTTGCACTACATCTTCAACTACTGCTTGGGAATGAGCTGTTTCTTCTTCTGCTTGTTGTATGTGTTCTTTAAGAGAAGCTATTTCTTTTGCATTTTTAACACGTTCCTCTTCTACAAAGCAGAGTACTCTATCAAGATTTGCAGGGATATCTTTTCGGAGATTTCCAATTGCCTTAATAAGATCATCTGGTGGAGGTTGTGAAGACATATAGTATACTTTGAAGTTTTTCTAGTTTAAAACTGTTATTCATTTATTTTTCAAGTTAAATTTCTATAATCATACCTTCTGGTCCTGGATTAGTCATAAGTGTTTTTCCTAGTTTGTCTTGTATGCCAAAGCTTTCGTGTATATGACCACAGAAATAGAATTGTGGTTTTAGTATTTTAATAGCTTCATTAATAGTTTTACAGCCAACATGACCTGCCCAGGGTAAATAATCTAGTTCTGTTCCAAATGGTGGTGCATGTGTTATTAAAATGACTTTTTTTGCTTTTGTAGCTTGTTTTTTAAATTGAGGCATTCTTTTTTCTAATTCTTTATCTCTAAAGGAAAAGCCTCCTCCTCCATGACCTAGAAATATATAGTCTTTGTAAACATAAGGTTTTTTGTGTATAGGAATAATATGTGGTTTTTTGAGGTTATCTACTTCTTCTTCATCTTCATGGTTTCCATGGAGTAAAAGTACTGGTTTTTTTAATTTAATAAATGCTTTTATGACTTTGTCAAATCCTTCCATGAATATTGTGAAGTCTCCTGGACAAAGAAGTATGTCTGCTTTTTCTGCTTGTTTTGCTATACTTTTAAGGAAGACATCTTCTGCATGAATATCTGTAAATGCTAATATTTTCATACTTCAAAGATTCTAGAGAAGTTTTTATAGTTTACTAATAAGAAAAAGAAAAGAAAAATGGATTTAATATGCTTCTAAATAACCCATCATAAAGCCACTTTCTGCTGGAGTAATTTCATCATTATCTGCTAATTGCATGATACCCTCTTCGTCATAAATACTCTCTTCTTGATTAATTGGGAGCTTCATTAATTGTTGGCTCGTGATTTGTTCGACTTGTTCTTGGGAAATGTTCATGTATACCACCTCTTGTTTTGATATTCTTTAGAAAGAGGGTTTGCTTTATAATGCTCACGAGGGTACTTGAGAAGTAAGAATTGTTTTGAAACTATAGGTTAGAAGATTACTTTTTTTGGTAAGGTGTTAGGTTTAATTTTTCTACTGCTTCTGTAAGTTCTCCGGTAACTATCTGTTCTAAGAACTTTGGCATTTGTGCTGCTGTTGGTACTGGAAGTCCTAATCTGGGAAATGTTGTTCTTATTTATTGTACTGTTGTTTCACACCAAGCTGCCGTATAATCTCCAACTTTAGTTAATACATTCAAATCATCTGCTATTTTTTCATAACTTCTATTCCCTAATCTTTTTCCCATAATAAAAAAGTGTGTTAGTTCTTTATATAGCTAAGTAACTACTTGAGAATATATAAAAAAAGAAAAAGGTTTAAAAATCGCTTAATTGCATATTCCCATATGTGATAATTGTTGCTTTTCCTGGCCCTTCATTTTTTTCTTCTAATTGTATAAACTTTCCTTTTGCTAAATGTTTTAATTTCTTATGAAAATTTGAATAACTTTGTGTTCCACCATCTTTAGTATATAAGGCATACACTTCTTTTGTTGTTTTTCCACTATTTTTCTTTATTATTGCTAACATTGTTTGTTCTGTATCGTCTAGTCCTGTATTACTTTTACTTTGAAATTCTTGTATTTTTTTGACTGCTTCTTTTGCATGTGTTTTTGTTATTTTCTTCTCTGATTTATACTCTGCTAATTCTCCTGCTTCTTTTAATAAATACAATCCTGCTCTCATATCTCCTGCTTCATAAGTTGTTTGTGCTATTAAGTCAAATGCTTCTGGTTCTACTACTCCTGGGGCAAAAGCAAATCCTACTCTTTTTTTGAGTATGTCATTTGTTTCTTTTGCTGTGTATGCTCTAAATTCTAATAACTCTGGTGTCAATCTTGATTTTACTCTAATGTCTAGTTTTGCTAACCAATTATTTTCATTTGTTATTAAAATCAACGTCTTTCTATAAATTTCTTCTAATAAAGTGTAAAAGAGTTGTTGGTCTTGTATTTTGTCACATTCATCTAACACTATAACTACACTTTTTTTATTCAAGATTTTTGCTATTTCTTTAAATAAATCTGTTGTATCCCTATTGTGAGTAAATTTAAAACCTACTTGATCACAAAGATCTAAGACTATTTTGTAAGGTGTGTCTTTTTTCCAACAATTAACGTACAATGTTGCTATGTCATCTGTTTCTTTGTTTAATTCGCTCAAAACATATTTTGTTGCTACTGTCTTCCCTATACCAGGCACTCCTGTTATTAAAATTTGTTTTCCTGGTCTTTTTTGAAAGAGGGGTTTTATTGCTGTTGAAATTCTTTGTTGTTCAGATTCTCTTCCTTCTATTACTGGAGGAATAAAATCTATGTCTAAGGGTAGTGGATCTAAGAAGAGTGATTCACCTTCTTTTAACATGTTATCAAATAAGCCCATAGTGAATAGGATTTCTGTTAAAGATATAAGTTTTGTGGTGTTTTAGAGATTGTGCTTTTTTATTAAGAGCTCATAGAGTTTTTGTCTCGTTGCAAGTACTTGTTCTGGATCTTCTGTTGGTGTTGGTTCTGTTGGAATTGTTTTTCCATTCATTGCTTCTTTAATTATCAACATACTTGAGATTGCTTCAATTGCTCCTTTGCGATCTCTTATTTTGCTCTCTCACAAAATGGTCTAATTGCTGCTAAATACAATGTTTGGAGTTCTTCTCTTGGCAAACCAACATAATGATTTTCCATTTATAATTCCTCAACTCCTTCTTGTGTTAAGGCTACTAATCTTAATCCTACCCCTAATTTTAGAACTGCTGAAACTAAGGCCATATGTTCTTTGCCTGTTCCTGAAACAACATTGAGAGCTACTTCTACTCCTTTTATTTTCTCTTTTAATATTGTATGCATATCATCTCTTAATTCTTTTAATCCTTTATTCAAGTCTAAAGTGAGGAGTTCTGTTTTTTCGTTTACTGTAAAATTTTCTTTACCAAACTCATTTGTTAATAAATAGACTTTTGTCCATTGTTCATCTTCTAATAATCTACTCACATGTCCCCATGTACCTTTTCCTGTGCTTAAACATGCTATCAATTCTGTCATCTTTTGTTATTACTATTTCCTATTTTTAAAGATTGTGGCGGTAGTTGAGAAGTGTCACCTTAAAAAACACATTTATATACTCTCTTTTTCTTCTAATCCTTATGTCTTGGAACAAATCCTTTCCTAGTTTGGCTGTTTTAGCTAGACCTTGGTATGCTCTTTTATTTATCATCATCACTTGGTTATTTTTCTCTTTTAATTTGTACATCCCAAATTTGAGTTTTTTGTTCAACAGTATTGGGCAGTATTCTTTCTCCTCTTATGTTGGTTTGTTAGTGAGTTTATTCCAAGGTGGTCTTGCTAATTTACCTCAACATTCTGTTATTTTTTTATCAATTATCAGTATTTTAACTGGTTTTGTGGTTGTTTTAATCACTTTCAAAGTACGTGCTTTAAATGGTGTTGCTTTAACTGGTACTAAAACTGCTACTCTTGGTGCTTTATTTGGTTTGGCTGCTCCTGCTTGTGCTGCTTGTGGTTTAGGTTTGTTAAGTTTACTTGGTATTGGTGGCGCTGTTGCTTACTTGCCTTTCCAAGGTACTGAAGTTGCTATCTTAAGTGTTGCTTTGTTAGCTTTCGCAGTTTTTCATTTGAATAAGAGCATGGTTTCTTGTGATGCTTGTCAAATTGATTTAAAGAAATTTAAGAAAAAGTGAACTCTAAACAGCTACAATCTAAAATCCTCTCTTGGTATAAAGTACATAAACGTGATTTGCCTTGGCGTAAGACTTCTGATCCTTACAAAATTCTTGTTTCCGAGATCATGTTGCAACAAACGCAAGTTGATCGTGTTATTCCTAAGTATTTAGCTTTCCTCAAAGCTTTTCCTTCTATTAATGCTTTGGCTTCTGCTAAGACTGATGATGTGTTAACTCTTTGGTCTGGTTTAGGATACAATGCTCGTGCTATTCGTTTACAAAAAACTGCTCAAGTTATTACTAAAGATTTCAAAGGGAAGTTTCCTAAAGATCGTGATGTTTTGTTAACTCTTCCTGGTGTAGGTCCTTATACTGCTAATGCTGTTTTATCTTTTGCTTTCAACTTACCTTTTCCTTGTATTGACACTAATATTCGACGTATTTTATTACATGAACTCCAATTACCAGAATCTACTTCTATTACTAAATTATATTCCATTGCTGAATCTTTAATTCCTAAAAATAAATCTTGTATTTGGCATAACGCTTTGATGGATTATGGTTCTTCTGTCTTAACTGCTAAAAAAACTGGTATTAAAGCTTTGACTAAACAATCTAAATTCTTACATTCTCGTCGTTGGTATCGTGGACAAATTATGAAAATTGTAGTGAAAGAGAAGAAGATAAGTTTGAATAAATTAAGTAAACTTCTTAAAAAAGAGAAAACGTTTTTGGTAAGTATTTTGGATGAGTTACAAAAAGAAAAGTTAGTGAAAGTAGTTAAGAATCAAATTACTTTGCCTTAATTTTTAGAAAGGTCTTGGATCACTAAAAATAGTTCTTAAATATTCTGCTATTACTTCCTCCTCTGCTGTTTCTGGCGGTGAATTCTCAAGTTCTTCTTTATAAGTAGCCTCATCATAAACGTCATGAAAAATTGAGTAAACTGCTGAGTCCTCTCCAGTAGCTTGTAATGTATGATCAACTCCTGCTGGAACAACTATCCATTCGCGCATAGCTCCAGTGAGTTGATGAGTTTGAGTGTATGGTCCATTTTCATCTCTCAATAAGAAGTTCAGTTGCATTTCTCCTTGAATTGGCAAAAATGATTCTCTTACTAAGTGTTTATGTGGTCTAAAATATGCTCCTGGTTGGAATGCTGTGCACATAACACCTCTTAGATTAGTCGAGGTTGCATGTTGAAGTATAATGCTTTTTTTTCTTTCTGATACTCTTGTTGGTGTTAGAGATTCTGCTAAGATAGCTCTCAAGTCTGCTCTTAGTACAAGTGGTATTTCATAGAGGCTCATTCTAATATTTTTTTCAAAAATCCTTTTTTCTCTATCTTCTCACCTGTTTCTTTTGCATAAGTTTCTAATATCTCTTTTTGTTTTTTACTTATCTTTTTAGGTATAGCTATCACAACTTTCACGTATTGATCTCCTTTACCACTACTTTGCAAACGTTTGATGCCTTTATTTTTTAAAGTAAATATTGTGTGACTTTGTGTTCCTGCTGGTATTGATATTGTTTCTTTTCCTTCTAATGTTGGTACTACTATTTTTGTTCCAAAGATTGCTTGTATAATACTTATTTCTTTTTCTAAATGTAAATCATACCCTTCTCTTTCAAAATGTTTGTGTGGTTCTAAGTGTGTTGTTATGTACAAATCTCCTGCTATATGATCTTCACTTATTTCTCCTTCTCCTGAGAGTCTTATTTGTGTTCCGTTATCTACTCCTGCTGGTATGTTAATTTTAATTTTCCTTTCTTTCTTTACTACACTTTTCCCTTTACAACTAGCACAAGGTTTTGTTATTTTCTTTCCTTTCCCATGACAGTCTCTACAAGGGCTTACATAAGCAAACATGCCAAAAGGTGTTCTTTTATTATTTTGCACTCTCCCTTGCCCCTTACAATCTTCACAAGTTTCTATTCCTCCTTTTTCTGCTCCTGTTCCTGTACAACTTTCACAAGTTTCATGTCTTGGTATGGTTATTTCTTTTTCTACTCCAAATGCTGCTTCTTCTAGCGTAAGTTTTATATCATATTGTAAATCCATTCCTCTTTGTTGTCCTCTTCTTCCTTTTCCTCCAAAGAACATGTCAAAAATATTGTCAAAACCACCAAATCCTGCGTTTCTAAATATGTCAAAATCAAAATCTCTAAAGATATCTTCTCTGCTAAATCTTTGATCAAATGCTTCAGGTCCAAATTGATCATACTGTGCCCTCTTTTGGTCATCACTTAGTACTGCGTATGCTGCTGAAATTTCTTTAAATTTTTCTGTTGTAGAACTATCCTTGCTTAAGTCTGGATGATATTTTTTTGCTAATTGTTTGTAGGCTTTCTTTATTTCTTCTTTGCTTGCTTTTTTTTGTAAGCCTAGAACTTCATAATAATCTTTGTTTGCCATTTGTTTTTATTTAAGGAGTGTGCTCAATTCTTCCTTACTTAATGCATTATCTCTATTTGTATCGAGATCTCTTACAAGGCTAATAGCTTCTCTTTGTTCAAGTTCGCCATTGTTGTTAGTATCATATCTTGAGAATAGTGTTTCAATACTTTTACTATATTTTTTTGTTTCTGTTTTATGAACTGCTGGAAGGGCTGCTTTCATATTTCTAGGAGTTGAGTCATTAGTGGCCATATGATATACTCCAGCTCCTATTGCAACTACTCTGAATACTGCTAATAAAGCCCAACTAGCTTTAGCTTCTCTTTCATTTGGTGTATGTGGTGTGTATGGTAGTTGTGTCATTTTACTTTTTCTCCTATTAGCTGTTTTATTTAAATAACTTGTTTAGTTCAATTTCATTTAACTGTCCATCTTTATCTTTGTCATATATTTGAAAAACATTTTCTGCAAGCTATCTCCCAAATTCTTCTGGTCCAATTTGGCCATCTTGGTTGGTATTATAATCTATAAGAAGTTGTCTGACTCTTTCTTCTTGTTGACGTGTTGAGGATTGATTTAACATCATTGGCATAAAAGTATACATTGCTGTTGATACTAATGTAATGAGCCCAAGAGCACCTGCAATTAATTTCTTCTTGAAGGTAGCACTTTTTAACATGTCTCCTGCTACTTGGCTTTCAAGGTTATTATCTCTTGCTAATTCTTCTTCTAAATTCATTTTTTTTCTTCCTTATCTTCTTCAACAACAGGTTCTGCATCTACAACTTCTTCTTTCTTTTCTTCCTTCTTCTCTTCTGCTTTTGGTTGTTCTTTAGCAGCTTCTTGATACATTTTTGTTCCCATTTCTTGTGCTACTTTTTGTAATGTTTCTATTTTTGTTTTCAATCCTTCTATATCTTCTTTTTCTAACAGTTCTTTTAATTCTTTTACTTCTCCTTCTAATTTCTTCTTTGTTGCTTCATCTATTTTATCTTTATGTTCTACCATCATTTTTTCTGTTGTGTAAATTAAATTGTCTGCTTGGTTTTTCACTTCTGCCGTTTCTTTTCTTTTCTTGTCTTCCTCAGAATACTTTTCTGCTTCTTCTTGCATTTTTTTGATTTCTTCTTCACTCAAATTTTTACTTCCTTGAATTGTAATACTTTGTTCTTTGTTAGTAGCCATGTCTTTTGCTTTTACATTTACTATCCCATTTGCATCTATGTCAAAAGTTACTTCTATTTGTGGTACTCCTCTTGGTGCTGGTGGTATACCATCTAAAACAAATTTTCCTAGACTTTTATTATCTGCTGCCATGTCTCTTTCTCCTTGCAACACATTGATTTCTACTTGTGGTTGATTATCTGCTGCTGTGCTAAAGACTTGACTTTTTTTACTAGGTATTGTTGTATTTTTTTCGATTAATGGTGTTCTTACACTTCCCATTGTTTCTATACCTAATGTTAAGGGTGTTACATCTAGTAATAAAACATCTTTTACATCTCCTGCTAAGACTCCTGCTTGGACTGCAGCTCCCATTGCTACACATTCCATTGGGTCTACTCCACCTTCTGATGGTTTCCCAAAATAGTCTTCTACGAATTTTTTAACAATAGGCATTCTTGTTGGTCCACCTACTAGGATTATTTTTTGCACATCTCCTTTACTCAACTTAGCATCTTTTATGGATTGTTCTAGTGGTCCTTTACATTTTTGTACTATTGGGTCTACTAATCTTTCTAACTGCGCCCTCGTAATTTTCATTGTCAAGTGTTTTGGTCCTTGATCTGTAGAAGTAACATAAGGTTGGTTAATATCTGTTTCTTGTGTTGTTGATAATTCTATTTTTGCTTTTTCTGCTGCTTCTCTTACTCTTTGCATTGCTAAATCATCTTGATTTAAATCTACGCCACTTTCTTTTTTAAACTCTTCAACTATGTACTTAATTAAAACTTCATCCATGTCTGTTCCACCTAAGTGTGTATCTCCGTGGGTGCTTTTTACTTCAAAGACTCCATCACCAAAGTCCATTACTGTTACGTCTAATGTTCCTCCACCAAAATCAAACACTAATATTTTCATATCTTTATCATTTTTGTCTAGTCCGTAGGATAGTGCTGCTGCTGTTGGTTCATTAACTAATCTTATTACGTCTAAGCCTGCTATTTTTCCTGCATCTTTGGTTGCTTGTCTTTGTGCATCATCAAAGTATGCTGGTACTGTAATAACTGCTTTCTCTACTTTATCTCCTAGAAATGCTTCTGCATCTTTCTTAATTTTTTGGAGTATAAATGCTGATATTTGTTGTGGTGTATAACTTTTTTTATGAACTTCATATTTGTGATCACTGCCTATTTTCCTTTTTGCAGCCATTATTGTCCCTTCTGGGTTTGAAACTGCTTGTCTTTTTGCTGTTTCTCCTACTAACATCTGATCTTCTTTAGTAAATGCTACTACACTTGGAAAGGATTTTCCGTATAAACTAGTTCCTTCTGTGCTTGGAATTATTTTTGGCTTTCCACCTTCTAGTACTGCTGCTGCAGAATTACTGGTTCCTAAGTCTATTCCTATGATTTTTGCCATTTTTCTTAATTATTATTCTTTAGAATTGGTTTTTTAAGCTTTTCCACTGCTTATTTTAACCTTTGCATGTCTCAAGATTTTGTCTTTATAAAAATATCCTTTCTGTACCTCTTCTATTATTACCCCTTCTTCTCCACCTTCTACTTTCGCTAATACTTCGTGTTCTTCTGGATTTAATTGCTTCCCTTCAACTTCCATTGCTTTTACTCCTTCTTCTTTGAGTATTGTTTGAAGTGTTTGGTACATCATCTCTACTCCTTTTGTGTGTTCATCTTCTTTTTGCATGCTTTTCAGTGCTTGTTCAAAAGTGTCTGTTAGAGTTAGTAATTTCTTTAATAGATCAGTAGATGCATATTTCGCTTTCTCTCCTTGCTCTTTTTCTACTCTTTTTTGATAATTTTCAAATTCTGCTTGTAATCTTTGGAGTTGTTCTAAGTGGTCTTCTTGCTTTTCTACTTCTTCTTTTGGTTTTTGTTCTTTCATTGTTTAGGAATTATTTGCCAGTGCAAAAAATGCTCCTTCATCATCGCATACAGAAACACATCTTGGTAAGTGGTATTGTACATTATATCCTTGCATTTCTAAAAGATAATGTTGATTAAACACACAAAGTTCTTTATAAGCACCTAGTACAGCTATTGTTAAATCATCTGATGGTGGAGGTAACTCTGGGTGCATGGCGAGTGAACTTGGAATAGTAAATTCAAGAAATTCTTCTTCTCTTTTAATACGTTCAATTTCTGCTAAAGCTACTTCTGCTCCAGGAATACCTACAGTTTCACAGTTACACACTGTTCTTTCATGGACTATTAAATAGAGGTCTGTCATAGAAAAGCATATTGTGGTAAGCTTTAAAAGCCTTTACTTTGTCATTAGGCTATGGAAACCGAAGCTACATTAATTGAAAAAAAGGATTTAACTCATGATACAAAACTCTTCTTTTTACAATTAGATAACTCTTTATCTTTTTCTCCTGGTCAATTTGTTATGGTGAATGTTGATAAGTCTGATAAAACTTTATCTCGTGCTTTTTCTATTGCTTCTTTACCTAATGACGAAAACATTATTGAACTTTGCATTAAGATTCTTCCTCATGGTACTGTCTCTCTTTTATTTGATTCTCTTCCTTTGCAATCTCGTTTAAGTGTTAAAGGTCCTTTAGGTCCTTTTTCTGTTCGTTCTAAAGAAAAAGAATTAGTGTTCATTGCTGCTGGTACTGGTATTGCTCCTATTAGAAGTATGTTGTTTTCTCTTGCTAAAGAAAATTCTAAAACTCCTATTTCTTTATTTTACCGTTTTAAATCTGATGCTGATAAATTATTTTACGGCGAACTTGAAGCTTTAAAACAAAAATTACCTCAATTAAAAATTATTTATTCTGTTTCTAATCCTTCTCCTGCTTGGAGTGGTGAATCTGTAAGGATTCATGAGTGTATCAAAAAGTATATAAACAACCCTGAAAATAAAGATGTATACATCTGTGGTCCTCCTATGATGGTGCAAGATACTATTCCTGCTTTGGTTGAACTTGGCTTCAACACTAACACTATTTATAAAGAAGCTTGGTGATGAGCAAAACCAAAAGCTTTTAAACGTTACTTAAGTATTATTATTTATGCCTAAAACTATTGCAAGGGATTCCCCTTTGAATGAGTTAACTTTGCGTCGGTATGAAAAACCGTACACTAAAAATAAGCGTGAAATCATTCGTAAATTTTGTTTATCTATTGGTTTACTCCAGCCTGGTGATTCTCGTGATATTGTTGTTGATGTCTTTCAAGTTATGTTAAATGCTAAAAATAAAAAACTCTTAATGAATTCTGAAGAGATTAAAGATGAAGCTGTTGCTTTAAGAAAAAAAGCTAAACTTCCTTTGAAAGGTATTGCTTCTTCTAATATTCGTCGTCAATTAAAACGTTTACGTGACTTATTTATTGTTGAAAAATTAAAAAATGAATATCGTATTACAGAGTTTGAAGATATTTCTGTTATCTTTGATGAAAAGGTTGAAAAGTATGTTTTAGATAATATCATGAAGCGTGTCAAAGAGTATTCAAAATTATTATAATGATTTATGAACCTCGTGAAGATTCTTTTCTCTTGCAAAAATTTGTGAAACAATTTGTTAAAGGGAAAGTTCTTGATGTTGGCACTGGTTCTGGCATCCAAGCTTTGACTGCTTTAGAAAAAACTGCTGATGTTGTTGCTTCTGATATAAATGCTGAATGTGTGGAGTTTGTGAAAGCTAAAGGTGTAAAAACTATTGTTTCTGATTTATTTTCTAATATTAATTCTACTTTTGATGTAATCATCTTTAACCCACCTTATTTACCTTTAGATGAACGTGAAGATAAAGAATCTGCTCTAAGTACTACTGGCGGTGTTAAAGGTTCTGAAGTCTTAGAACGCTTTTTAGAACAAGCTAAGGCTTTTTTGAATGCTAAGGGAAAGATTTTAATTGTTGTTAGTTCTTTAACTCCTGATGTTCCTGCTTTACTAAAGAAATATAAATACTCTTACAAAGTTCTTGGTGAAGAGAAAGTATCTTTTGAACTATTAACTGTGTATTTGTTAGAAAAATGAAGGATGATGAAATTATTTTTGAGGATTTTGAAGAGGAAAACCCTTTTAAAAAATTAGTGCGTAAAGTAATTATTCGTATTATTGCTCTTGTTTTAATTCTTTTATTCACTAGTTATTTATTAGCTTTCTATGCTTTTGATTTTTTTGAGTCTCGTTCTGAAAGTTCTGTTTTAGATAAAGATTCTTTAACTTTTGCAACTAATGGGAAAACTATTCAGTTTGATGAAGCTGTTTATGAAAAATTAAAAAGTATTTATTTTGCTAATCCCGAACACGAATTTAAAGCATGTTTGTTTGGTGAAGTAAAAGAAAATACTTATTTTATTAAAAGTGTTGTTGAGCCTAAAGTGTTTTCTCAATCTCCTTTCCATGTTTCTGCTGAACCTTGTACTCCTAGTGCAATTATTGATCTTCACTCTCACCCTTTCCAAAAGTGTATTGCTTCTGCTACTGATATTTCTTATTTAAATCGCTTAAAGAGTGTGAATCCTATTGCTTTGATGGCTGTGATGTGTGAACAAGATCGTATGAGTTTTTATGCATAACTTTTTATAGCTTAAATTATTCTTATCTCTTGGCCCGGTGTGTGAACGATATGATCAATGCTTTATACTTGATGTGACTATTGTTGTTAGAGTCGGGCTATTTACTTTTAGAAATGCAACTAGAACAAATTTGTGAAAATTCTGAAGTAAGAAGTCAGTTAAGTTTATTGCAAAATCCTCGCTATCTTTTGCAACCTGTTAGAGGAATTATTAGATATAAGAGGAAGATGGACAGTTTATTTGATGATGAGTTAGCTATGCCTGTTGATGATGATGAGAATAGTTTAGAAAATGTTATGTTTGGTTATGCTAAAAGGCGTCTTGGTGTTTTAATTTTTGAAAACCTTGCACTTCTCAGCCTTGCTGCTTTTGGAATTTACAAAGCTTTCACATAAATAAAAAAAATTATTTAGATTATCTTATTTTTTGGTTTCTTGGTCTTAATTTTTTAGGTGTTAATACTCTTGGTTGATTTTTTATTTTTTTGCTTTTAGTACCTATTTTTAATGGACTTAAATGATTAGGCACTAATCTCTTTACTTGTTGGTTGACTGGTTGTAGTATTCCTCTTATTTCTTCTGTAGTAATAATTCTATTTTTATCTTTGTCAACTGATTGAAGTGTGTGTTTAAGTGCTTCTGGTTGTTTTGTTAAATCAACTGGTGCTGTTGGATAAGCAAACTTAATTTTTGTGTTACCTAATTGAAGTGCTACAAGTCTATTTATTCCCATTACAGTAACAGGACTTAATCCAATTAAAGAAATAGGACTAGATCCTTCAACTTTATAATCTTGTCCTGCTATTGCATCTAATGATTTTTGAAATTGATAGAGTTGGTTTCTTGCTCTTCTCATTTCTCCTGGACTAATGAATCTATCTTTATCAAACTGGTCTGATTCTCTAAGCAAAAGACTTCTATTCCTTTCAAAACGTGCTTTATTTTCTCTAACTGGTAATTTTTGTTCATAAGTAAAAGTGCCATCATTTTGTTTAATTATTTTAATTAATCCTGCTCTTGCTTCTACAAGTCTGTTTAAAGTTGTTGTTTGTGATGCAAGTGTTTTGTATTCTTCTCCAAATGGAACTACTCTATCTGGTTTTTCTTCTGGTAGTGTTTGGCATCCTAGTAAGGTCATTGTTGCTAATGTTGTTGTGTAGTTTCTTAATCTTCTCATACTTTTGCACCTTTTTATTCCCTTTATAAAGTTTTATATGTTTTATTTACAAAGGTTTATATATTTCTTCAATCTAAAAATATTTATGTCTAACACTTATTTTGTTTCTGAATCAACGCCTTGTGAAGTGCCTAGAAAACTTGATGCTTTACCTATTTTTAATGAATTAAATTCAAGGGCAGAAAACTATCAAAGACTGCAATCTTTAGAACAACGGGCAGATGCATTAAGGGGACACCAAAGAGTAACTAGAATTTTAGCTTGTTTTTCTATTCCTTATGGAAGGAGAAGCCTTCTTGGAATTTCTAACAAAGATAGTCTTTCTGAACAGATACCTTTATAAATCCTTTAAACTCATTTTTTCTTAACCCGTTATCGACTACATCCATTCTTGTGGTGGTGTAGCAGGGATGTGAACTGTATGGATAAAAAATTATTTGTAGATGCTGTTAGTAAAATTCGTGCTAGTGCGAAGAAGCGTAAATTTACTCAATCTTTTGACTTAATTATTAATTTACACGGCATTGATCTCAAAAAAGAAAACGAAAGATTACTCTTATTTGTAAAAATGCCTTTTTCTCGTGGAAAAAAAGTTCCTATTACTGCTTTGGTTGGTACTGAATTATCTGTTAAAGCTAAAGAAGTTTGTGACACTGTTATTACTAAAGATGAATTCAAGACTGCTGATGATAAATTTGTTAAAAAGTTAGCTAATAATACTGGTTTTTTTATTGCTCAAGCTAATGTTATGCCAGATGTTGCTAAAGCTTTTGGAAGAACTTTAGGTACTCGTGGTTTAATGCCTAATCCTAAAGCTGGTTGTGTTCTTCCTCCTACAGCAGAAGTAAAACCTGTTGTTGAAAATTTGCAAAAGACTGTTCGTGTTGAAACTAAAAATGAGAAAGTTATCAAAGTACCTATTGGTTCTGAATCTATGAAGGATGAAGAGATTGTTGAAAATGCTTTTGCTGTTTTTAATGCTGTCCTTCACACTGTTCCTCAAGAACAAAATAACATAAAAAGTGTTCTTATAAAATTAAGTATGGGTAAACCTGTTCTTGTTGGTGAGAAAGTTGTTGTAAGAAAAGAAGCTAAGAAGAAAGCTCCTAAGAAAGAAGTTCGTGCTAGTAAGAAAAACGTTAGATTATCTAAGAAAGCTAAGAAGAGTGCTAAAAAACAAGCTAAGAAGAAGGCTAAAAGTAAAAAATGACTGAGTATAAACCACACATTAATGATAGGAAGAAAGGAGAAGTTGAAGATATTAAGAGACTCTTCAATGAATATCCTATTGCTGGTATTGTTAACTTAGAAAATTTACCAACTTTACAACTTCAACGTATTAAAAAATCTTTAAAGGGAAAGATTATTTTAAAACATTCCAAAAAGCGTTTTATGCAAATTGCTTTTGATCAATTACCAGACAAGAAAAATATTACTGATTTGAAAGATAAATTAAAAGGTGTTCCTGCTATTATTTTTACTAAAGAAGATCCTTTCAACTTATTTAAATTACTCAAAAAAAGTCAGTCAGCTGCGGCTGCTAAACCTGGTCAAGAAGCTCCTGAAGATTTAAAATTCCCTGCTGGTCCTACTAGTTTTACTCCTGGTCCTATGATTGGTGAACTTGGACAACTTGGTATGAAGACTGAAATTGTTGATGGTAAAATTCATGTTAGTGAAGAAAAAGTTTTAGTGAAAGAAGGAGAAATTATTTCTGCTAAGATTGCTGAACTTCTAGCTAAGATTGGTATTGAACCTATGAAGGTTGGTTTAAATTTAACTTTTACTTATGAAAAAGGAGAAATTTTGGGGAAAGAAGTGCTTGGTGTTGATGAAGAAGAATACATCCAGAACATTAAGGTTGCTCATAGTGATGCTTTTAATCTTGCTCTTGCTATTGGGTATACTACTCCTGAAACTGTTGAACTTTTAGTCAATAAGGGTGCTCGTGAAGCTCTTGCTTTAGCTAAAGAAGCTAACATTCAAACTAGTGAAACTGTTAAAGAACAACTTGCTGAAGCTGAAGCTGCTGCTAAAACTATTGAAGCTCAAGTGCCTGATGCTCTTGCTGAAGAAAAGAAAGAAGAACATTTAGAAGAAAAAGTTGAAGAAGCTATTGAAGAAGAGTCAAAAGAAGAACCTGCTCCTGAAGTTAAAGAAGAACCTAAACTTGAAGAACCTAAACTTGAAGAACCAAAACAAGAAGAAATTAAAGAAGAAGTTAAAGAAGAACAGAAAGATGTAGTGACTAATGCTCCTGAAGAAAAACTTGAAGAAACAGTAAAAGAAGAAGTTGAAAAAACTGATGAGCCAGAAAAAAAAGAACCTAAAACTGACGAAGAAGTTGCTCAAGATGTCTTAAGGAAATTAACTGGTGAAAAAATAAAACAAGAAGATGCAAACACAAAAGAAACAAAAACAGATAGTTCAACAAGAGCAGACGAAAGTGCTCCTGATATGAACAAACTCATTAATGATCTTAAAGATAAAAAAAGCAAGGGTGAAATTTAATTAACAATCAATTGGAGGTAAAACCATGGAATATGTTTATGCTGGAATGGTAATTCATAAGGCTGGTGGAACTATAGATGAAGCTACAGTGAAAAAAGTCATTGAAGCTGCAGGCGGTAAGCCTGACGACATGCGTGTTAAAGCTGTAGTTGCAGCGTTAAAAGACGTTGACATCGATAAAGCTATCAAAGAAGCAGCAGCGGCACCAGTTGCAGCAGCACCTGCGGCAGCAGCTAGTGATGGCGGAGCAGCACCTGCTAAAGAAGCAAAGCCTAAAGAAGAAAAGAAGTCAGCTGAAGCGGCATCTGCTGGTTTAGGCGCTTTATTCGGATAATTTCTTTTTCTTTTTTTCTTTTTTTTTAATTTGAAGATAGTTTATACTCTAGCATAATAACCTTTTTATACTCCTTTTCCTCACTATCTATCGCAAACGGAGTGGTTTAATTCTTACAATGGATAGCAAAGGAAAGAATGTAGTAGGTAGCAATCTGTCTAATCTGAAGACTAAAATTAGGTCTGTTCGTGATGATTTGAATCTTTTGGATAAAGAAAAAGAAGATTGGTTTGCTAAGAAGAAAAAATTGCAAGATTCTTTATCTCCTTCTATTAAAAAGATTCGTGAAGTAAAGAGAGATTTAGATCGTACTAATTCTACTCAAAATAAATTAAAGGCTGAGCGTGATAAGTGGAATAAGAAGTGTCAAGAGTTAGTGAAGCAAGCTAAGGAATTAAATAAGGAACGTTTGAAGTTATCTAAAAAGCAGAGTGGTAAAGGTAATCCTCAAAGAATGCAGGAGATGGTTGATAAATTAGATATGAAGATTGAGACTGAGGCTTTATCTCTTTCTCAAGAAAAAAAGGTTATGGTACAAATTAAGGATTTAAAGAAAAAAATTAAAGAGAATAAGGGTGTGTATGATGTTACAAAAAAATTAAACATTCTTTCTAAAGAGATTGATGGGGTTAAGAAAAAGGCTAATGAGTTTCATAATAAATTAAAGGATGAGTTTAAGAAAAAGAAGGATAATTATAAGCAGTTCATTGCTCTTTCTAAGGAGATTAATGCACAGAAACTTTCTCATGATGATGCTCAGAAACATTTTTGGGATGCTAAGAAGAGGTTTTCTAAGAAGAATAGTGAGTTAAAGAAGGAATTGTCTGAAGTGAATGTTGTTGTTAGTAAATTGCAAGAGCAAAAAAAGGTTCGTTTTGAGCAAAAGAAGAAGATTGATGATAGATTAATGCAGGAAAAGGCTGTTTTGGTTGAAGAGAAACTAAAAAAGAGGAAAAAATTAACTACTCAAGATTTGTTAGTTTTTCAACAAAAGAAGTAAGGTGATTGTTTATGAGCATTGTTGTACAATTAACTGAATGGACACAACGTACTTTTGAACCTTTAGGAATGTGGGGGTTGTTTTTTCTTGCTTTTATTGAATCTTCTTTTTTCCCTATTCCTCCTGATATTTTGTTAGTTATTTTCACTCTCTCCACTCCTAAATTATGGTTGTTGTTAGCTCTTGTTTGTACTGTTGGTAGTGTTCTTGGTGGTATATTTGGGTATGGTATTGGTTTGGCTGGTGAGCGTGTTATTTTAGAGCGTTTTTTTAGTCATAGTAAGATTGATCGAGTACATCGTTTGTTTGATCGTTTTGGTGCTTGGGCTGTGTTTATTTCTGGCTTTACTCCTATTCCTTACAAAATTTTTACTATTGCTGCTGGTGTTTTTTATATTGATTTCAAGAAATTTGTTGTTGCTTCAATTTTAGGTCGTGGTTTACGTTATTTCTTACTCGCTTTCCTTGTTGCTCAATTTGGGTCTGTTGTTATGGATACTATTGCTCAGCATGAGATTTTAATAATTGTTATTTCTATAGTGTTATTAGTTGGTGGTTTTTTCTTGTACAAAAATCATAAGAAGAATTCTAGCGCCTAAATTTCTTCCAAACATATCGCATATCTGAATACAATGGTATTCCTTTTACTTTGAATCTCCATGTTAGATACACCCAAACTAATGCTACATACATACTTGATACTATTTGCCATATGAAGAGATGCAATGTATCGAAGTAATTCTTTCCCCATTGTAAGAGTACATAGATTAACACTTCTATTCTTAAGATGTTTGCTGCTAGTATTAAAACACTTCCGTAGAGTGCCATCACTATTCTTGTTTTGATGTTTATTCCTCTTGTTAATAAGATCAGTATTCCTAATAATATATAGGCACTTATTGCTGCGCATGATGGTATGAATTCTAATGTTTTCCCTCCTACATACAACAAATTGCCTCGCAATATGGTTTCTGTGAAAAGATTAAGTATGCCTTGGCTAATCTGTAGAGTTATTGGTCCTATGATTGCATAAATTAAGGAATAACTTGTTGTGACTAGTCCTGCTAGTATCCATCTGAGAAGTATCCACTTCAATTCTTTCATAGTTTTAGAATGGTTTGCTGGTATAAAAGGTTTTATTTCTCTTCTTGCAACTACTCTACTTTCATAAAACATTTAAACACTTGATAAAATATAGTGAAAGATAGTGAAAATTACTCATAAAATTATGCTAGGTTTTTTCTTGGTTGGCTTTTTTGTAGTGTTAACTGGAGCCATTGGTATGATTGCTACTGGCAGTATTAGTGAGCGTGTTGAGTTAGTTACTCAAGTTACTTCTCCTACTGTTGCTTTAGTGAATGGGTTAACCATCTCTTTAGTGCAATCTAATAAGTTAATTCATGCTTATGCTTCTGAGTTTAATAGTGCTGATCTATCAGATTTGCGTCGTTTGTTTGATAAGCAAAATGATGTTTTTGATGAGTCTGAACGGAGTTTAAGAAAGCTTATTGAAGATGAAGAGGTTATTGATCGTTTAAATCTTGCTTCTAAAAAGTATGATGGTTTCAAAGATAAGTCTGAAAAAGTTATTTCTACTCATAAGGCTGAGATTGCTGAAAGTAATGATGCTGAAAAGACTAGGTATAATGAAGTTAAGGCTGCTTTGTTAAAACAAGTGGATGATGATTCTGATGATGCTATTGAGATTTTGCAAGAGATTGCTGTTGATGTTAGTGCTTTGAATGCTGCTGCTAACAAAGAATCTGTTGCTGCTGTGCGTAATACTCGTGCTATTTTGGGTTTTATTACTGTTATTGGTTTGTTTCTTGCTATTGCTATTGGCTTTTTCTTCACTAAACTTATTGTGCGTCCTGTGAATGAGCTTGCTTCTGCTGCTACTAAGGTGAGTGAGGGTAATTTTGATGTAAAAGTAAAAGAATCTAAGTCTAATGATGAGTTGAATCATTTGGCTAATACTTTCAATAAGATGGTTGTTAGTCTTCGTAATATGGTTGAAGAGAGTCCTCGATTAAAGAGGTTTATGCAACTTATGCCTTCTGCTGAAAAGTCTTCTTCTTCTCCTGAAAAGTTTGCTTCTTTGAGTTTTGGTACTAGTTATGTGTTGAAGGGTGTTGATTCTAAGAGGGCTTTTGAGTTGTTTGTGGATAAGGTTATGCATGGTTCTCAGGGATTGTGTTTAAGTAGGACTAATCCTCTTCTTATTAGGAAGCAGTATAAGTTGGAGAAGACTCCTATTTTGTGGTTGTCTGATGCTAAGGAGAGTAATATTTTTTCTTCTTCTGATTTGTTGATTATTGGGAAGTTGATTACGGATTTTTTGGTGAAGAGTAAGAGTGCTATTATTTTGCTTGATCGTGTGGATTATTTGATTGCTAAGCATGGTTTTGATGAGGTGATGAAGTTTATGGTTAAGATTAATGATAAGATTATGTTGACTAGGGCTGTTTTGCTTGTTCCTATTGATCCTTCTTTGATGAAGGCTAAGGAGTTGTCTTTTTTGAGTAAGGAGATGCAGGAATTGGATAATGGTTCTTCTGGTGTTGATGTGCCTCGTGATTTAGTGAGTGTTTTGAGTTTCATTGAGTCTCGTAGGCATTTGGGTGAGCAAGTTTCTTTTAAGGATATTGGTCAGAAGTTTAATATTACTGCTCCTACTACTCAGAAGCGTGTGCATGAGTTGTATCATCTTGGGTTGTTGCGTATTGTGAAGCAGGGTAGGAATAAACTTATTGAACTTACTGATAAGGGTGCTGAGGCTGTTAGTAAAGAATAATTTTGTACTTTTTTTCACTATTTTTCACTATTTTTTGCAGTATGTTTATATATTGTCTAACTAATAGTTATAGTAATTCTTCGTCAAGACGAGACCTCCGTTTGCACCAAACTTTGCAAAATGAAACCAGAACCCTTCTTTGGGAGGGTCTGTTTCTTTTTATGTTCATTTAGGTTTTTGTTGAGTTCTGATAGGCATATTGTATAGTGTAGATAACAATAATGCTTATAAATGTTTAACCACTCAGGAGTTGTATCATGGATTTTGGGGGCTGTAAATCTAAAAGAAATCTAGTGTTTTTGTTGAGTTTACTCTTTTTTAGTGTTGGAGCTACTAGTGTTTTTGCACAATCTATTATTATTAATGAAGTAATGTATGAAACTTCTACTCCTGCTGCTGATAAAGAGTTTGTTGAAATTTTCATGCCTAATGGTGCTGTAAATTTATCTGGTTTTAGTATTGCAGATAGTAATAGTAATGACACTTTAACAAGTAAAGTATTTAATGCATCTAGCAAATTTGCAGTAATTGTAAATAATGAGAGTATTGTTGCTATTCCTGGTGATGTCTCTATTTATGAAGTAGATGCTAAGTTGGGTAATGGACTTACTCATAATGATTATATTGCTTTTAGGAATAATACTGGTTCTGTTTTGGATACTGTTAATCTTACTGCTTTCCAAAAAACTACAAAAGATTTCTCTTTGGAAAGAGTCCTTCCTTCTAGTTCTGCATTTGTACAAAGCGAATTAAAGAGTGGTTCTCCTGGGGTAAGAAATAATCATCCTCCTACTCTTGAGTTTATTGGGAATAAAACTGTAAATGAAAACCAAGTTTTATCCATCCGACTAAATGCTTCTGATCCTAATAAGGATATTGTAACTTTCAGCACTAATGCTGCTTCTGTCCTTCCGTCTCCTTTCACTTTCAACACTTCTTCCGGTGCTTTTGGTTGGACTCCTACTTTTGATGATGATGGAGAGTATACTATAACTTTCAACGTTTCTGATGGTCAATTTTCTGATACTGAAGAGATTATTCTTACTGTGCTTCACGTAAATCGTGACCCTGTTTTTAATCCTATTCCTCTTATAAACTTCTCTGAGGACACTCTTGGATTTGTAGATCTTTCTTTGTATGCTTCTGATCCTGATAATGATTCTTTGAAATTTTTAGTTGTTCCTGTTGCTAACCTTACTATTTTAATTAATAAGACTAGTGTTGCTGCTTTTGCTCCTGATAATGATTTCTTTGGATCACGTAATGTTAGTTTTATTGTGCAAGATCCTTCTTTAGCTCAGGCTTCACAAGTTGCTAAGGTTACTATTACTCCTGTGAATGATGCTCCTAGAATTAATTCTTCTCCTAATCTTTCTGCTAAACAAGATGAGAAATATACTTATGATGTCATTGCTTTTGATGTGGAAAATGATTCTTTTACTTTTGAGTTAGCCCTTGCTCCTAGTGGTATGAGTATAACTCCTACAGGTAAAGTAACTTGGACTCCTAATAATACTCAAGTAATGCTTACAAATGTTAGTATTAAAGTAACTGATAGCTTTAATGCTTCTACTGAACAAAACTTTATTCTAAATGTTTCTAATGTGAATGATGCTCCTAAGATTAATTCTACTCCTATTACAATTGCTAAACAAAATGAATCTTATGTCTATACTGTTACTGCTGATGATCCTGATCTTCCTTTAGGAGATAAACTTACTTTTAGTTTAGTTGAAGCTCCTGAACGTATGGGTATTAATCCTTCTACTGGTGTTATTGCTTGGGTGCCTCAACCTAATCAAGTTGGTGCTCATAATGTTAAAGTTAAAGTTATTGACAAATTTAATGGGAGCGATCTCCAGCCTTTCACTTTAACTGTTACTAATGTTAATGATCCTCCTTCCTCTCCTCAATTAATTAGTCCTGTGCATAACTCTATTGTTAATGACCCTTCTGTACTTCTAAGTTGGACTGCTTCTATTGATCCTGATGTGAATGATACTGTTAGTTATTTTGTATTCCTCAAAAATACTAGTGCTAATTTAGCTTTGTTAACTACAACTTCCTCCACTACTACAACTGTTAATCTTAAGGACTTACAAACTTATTCCTGGAAAGTTGTTGCAACTGATGGCAAAGTAAATGTTTCTAGTAATCTTTCCTCTTTCACCACTTCTTTCTTTAACCCTCCTATTATTACTGTACTCAAACCTAGTACTTTAACTCCTTCAATTAAAGAAAACGAAACTTTAGAATTTGAAGTAAATGTGACTGATCCTGATAGTGATCACATTAAGATTATTGCTTGGTCTGTGAAGAATAAGAGTGTTGGAAAATCTGAACAACCTAATGATAGTACTTTAATTAGTACTTTTGCTTTCACTCCTTCATTTGGAGATAGTGGAGTCCATAACATTACTTTCACTGCTACTGATGCAACTAACAAATCAAGTTCTGTCTCTTTCAAAGTGACTGTGACTAATGTTAATCGTAATCCTGTATTAGATGCAATTGCTAATAAATCTGCTACTCAAGATACTAAATTAGAATTTGATGTCACAGCTTCTGATCCTGACTTACAATTTAATGATGTCTTAACTTTCAGTGCTAACACTCCTAAAATAACTATTACTAAAAAGAATGCTTCTGCTGCAACTGTTTCCTTCACGCCTACTAATGCTGATGTTGGAGAACTTTTCGTAACTCTTACTGTTACTGATCTTGTTGGTGCTTCTGATAAAAAGAGCTTCACTATTAAGGTAGCTAACACTAATGACAAACCTTCTATTACTTCTACTCCTGTTACTAAGGCTACTGTAAATGTTCCTTATGCTTATACGGTAATTGCTTCTGATCCTGATTTGCAATTTGGTGATGAACTTAATTTTTCTCTAACAACTTTCCCTGCTAATATGACTCTTTCCAAAATTAGTAATACTTCTGCTCAAATTTCTTGGATTCCTAATCTTTCTCAATTAGGGAAACATGCTGTTGAAGTTGTTGTTAAAGATAAGATTGGTGCAACTGCAATGCAAAAGTATGATGTGGAAGTTGGTGAGCTTGGTGCTGGTGCTATTATTATTGTTGATCAATTTTCTAAAATTAATCCTTTATTTGGTGACGAAAAACAAAAGGCTAGTAATCCTTTGAGTGACAAAGAAAAAGATGAAAATGTTTTCTTAACTGCTGACTTATCTATTAAGAATGGTGGTCCTTTGTCTTTATCTGATTTCAAGATAGTTGTTTCTCCTGTTAATGGTTTTTCTGATAAAGATTTGAATATTTCTTTAGTTAGTTCTCCTAACTCTTTAGCTTCTCAAGCTTCTGGTTCTATTACTTTGCGTGCTCGTGTTCCTGAGCAGTTAGATGCTGTTGATGATGAGGGTGAAGTTGTTGCTTTCATTGTTGCTTCTATTTCTCTTGAGGCTAAAGATTCTTTAAATGCTCCTTTAAAGAAGTCTTTCCAAGTATTCATGCAGCGTGCTAATGAGTTGGACATTAATGATATTGATGCTTCTGTGAATGATAAGGGTGGGAAGAGTCTTGATGATGGTGATGATCTCAAAAAGATTAAGCCTAATAATCGTATTGAGTTAGTTGTTGAGGTTGAGAATAAGTTTGATGATGAAGAGAATGTTGATGTTGAAGATGTTGATCTGTCTATTGAGTGTGATAATGAAGATAATCTTGATTTTGATGATAAGACTGAAGAGATTGGTGATGTTGGTACTGAAGATGAAGAAATTGAGTCTTTACTGTTTGATGTTGAAGAGGATGCTGAGGATGAAGATATTACTTGTGATCTTATGGTTCTTGGTGTTGATGAAAATGGTGCTCGTCATGGTGAGTCTTTAGCTTTTACTATTGAAGTTGAACGGAAGAGTCATGATTTACAAATTGAAGCTAGTTCTATTAATCCTAGTGTGGTTACTTGTCAGACTGAGTCTCTTACTTTGATAACTACTGTTCGTAATTTAGGGAAGTCTAATGAAGATGAGGCTGTTGTTGAAATTGTTAGTAAGAGTTTGGGTTTCCAACAAAGAATTCCTTCTTTTGAGTTGGATGAAGATGATACTGAGGATTTTACTTTTATTATTCCTGTCCCTCAAGATCTTGAAGCTGGTGCTTTGGCTGTGCAAATTAAGACTTTTTATGATAATACTAAAACTGGTAGTGCTGAAGTATTACAAGTTACTAATGAGTGTGGTGCTAGGAAATCTATTGCTACTAAAGGTCCTCAAGTTGTGAAGAAGAGTGCTGTTGTTTTAGATGTTGGGCAGTCTTCTTTAGATGTGCAACGTGGTGAGTTTGTTTCTCTTCCTGTTCGTTTAACTAATCCTGCTGATGTTCCTGAAGAGTTTGTTGTGGAGTTGGCTAATACTGGTGATTTTGCTGAGTCTTCTTCTAGGAAGCAAGTGTTTTTGAATCCTGGTCAATCTTCTACTATTTTCTTGAACTTGAAAGTTTTAGAGGATGCTCCTCCTAGGAAGCAGAGTGTTTCTGTTCTTGTTAGATCTAATGGTGCTGTTATTGCTTCTGAGGCTGTGAATGTTCTTATTGATGGTAAGAAAAGTTCTGGCTCCAGTTCTACTGCTTTCTGGATTATTGTGAACTTTGTTATTATTATTCTTTTAATTTTCTTTTTGGATAAGTTTGTTATTCGAAAGTATTAGGTTTTTAACCAAAACCTTTATATAGGGTTATTACCACTCTTGAATAACAATAAATGTATGGAGTAGTTTTCAAACAATGCGCATCAAAGAAAGTTGGATTGTAGCTTTATTCTTATTCATTACTACTCTAGCTGCTGTATCTGCTGTACCTTCTCTAAATATTCTTGAAGATACTGTAAGTGTTTCTGTAGCTCCTAATAAAGATAAAATTGTCTCTTTTAATGTCCAAAATACTGGTACTACTCCTATTACTCTAGATTTTGATATTTCTCAGTTAGATTTGACTGATAGTCGTGGTGAAAAGATTACTTTATCTTTTTCTCCTTCAGCTCCTACTTTATCACTAAATGCTTCTAAGAAAATTGATGTTACTGTTAGTCCTGATGCAAAGATTAGTTTTGAACGTTTTGGTGGAACTTTAACTGTTAAAGATTCTACAACTAATAGTACTGCTAAAGATACTGTTAAATTTACTATAGATATTGATCTTGATATTTGTGACTTTGGTCAAGTTGGGACTGCTTTGAAAATTGATGTTGATGAGCCTGATAATTCTGATGAGTTCAAACCTGGTGATGTAATTCCTATTGAAGTTGAAGTAAGCAATGAAGGACAAAATGAAATTCGTACTCAAGTTGAAGCTTTCTTGTTTAATGATAATCGCAATATTGCTGATACTTCTTCAGCTACTAAACGTATTGATGAAGATGAGGATGAAACTTTTGATTTACGTTTACGTGTTCCTTTAGAGTCTGAAGATTTTGATGAAGATGATGAATTAACTTTGTTCATTAAAGCTTTTGATGATGAGTTTGAAGAATTAAATTGTGTGCAAGCTAAACAAAAGGTTGATATTCAATTAGAAGATGATGATATTATTATTGATGAGTCTGAATCACGCTTATTCCCTTCTGTAGCGGCTTGTGGAGATATTGTCTCTGCTTCTATTCGTGTTATGAATATTGGTGATGATGATAATGATGATGTTACAGTTTCTGTTACAAATAAAGAGTTACGTATTAATGAAAAATCTGAACGTTTTGATTTAGAAAGTTTTAATTCTGCTGAAGAAAATAGTGCTATTCGTCAATTTCAACTAAAATTGCCTGCTGATGCTAAGCCTAAAAAATATGATCTAAGTGTCAAAGTTAATTTTGATGGTGGTTCTGATTCTTTACGTTTGCCTTTAGAAGTTTCTAGTTGTCGTATACAACTTCAATTCCGTGGAGCAACTGATGCTGTTACTATAAAACCTGTTGAAGATAATTTTGTTTCTCAACAAGGAAAAGTTATTTCTCTTCCTGTTGTTGTTACTAATAATCAATTCAATAAAGGTGTTTTTGCTATTAGTGTTGCTAATATTGAAGATTTTGCTGATGCTTCTACTAAAACTATTACTCTTAATCCTTTATCTAAAACTACTGTTTTCTTAGATCTTGTTGTTAGAGAGTCTGCTTTATCTGGTAAGTATAGTGCTACTATTTTTGTGAAGGAGGGTGCTAAAGTACTTGCTTCTTCTAATGTGCAAGTGCAAATTAGTCCTAAAGAAGATAGTAAACCTTCTAGTACTAATTTTCCTTTAATTAGTGATATTCCTACTAGTATTTGGATTGTAATTAATGTTTTTTTACTAGCGATTGTAATTTTGTGTATAAAGGTTGTGATAACAGCGCTAAAGCGCTAAAACTCATATTTAGGCTTGATTATATAGGTTAGACCACAAGCTTTATATATGGGTTGTAACTATGCAATAGCAACACAGGATACTTGTGTTGTATACCGGGGGTCAAACAGTATGAAAAAATTTATGTTATGGAATATATTAATCATTTTATCAGTTGCATTTGCAATGAATACAGCAAGCGCAGCATTAGAAATTACAGAATCTTTCAATAAAGATACTCCTACTTTCGGAGATGACGGTCAAGAAGCAAGTAACCCTGAACATGATGAATCTGAAAAACATGATATCTTTGATACAGTAACTCTTAAGGTAAAGAATACAGATACAACTGCTGTGACAGTTGATACTATTGAAGTAAGTACTGCATCTGGTTTTAAAACTAGTGATTTACAATTTACTATTGTTGGTGATTCAGTTAGTATACCTGCATCTTCTACAAAAGATGTACAATTAAAAGCTAGAATTCCTGAGCAGTTAGATGCTGTTGATGATACTACTTTTGAAAAACAAGCTTTAATTGTTGCAACTATCAAATTAAAAGATAGTTCTAGTACAACTGCAATAAGTGCTGATTTACAAGTATTCATGCAAAGAGAAAATCAATTAGAAATCTCAGACAGTGATGCTATTATTAATGGTAAAGGAAAACAAAGCATAGATGATGATGATAATTTAGAAAACATCGTCCCAGGAGATAGAATTGAAATAGAAGTAGAAGCTTCAAACGAATTTGATGATCGTACTAATTTAGACATCAATGATGTTGATTTAGAAATATCTTGTGATGAAGAAGATAATTTTGACTTCGACGATAAAACTGAAGAAATCGGTGACATCGGTACTGAAGACGAAGAAACAGAATCAATTAACTTTGATGTAGAAGAAGACGCTAAAGATGAAACTAGTAACTGTGAACTTTCAGTTAGTGGTGAAGACGAAAACGGCGCACTACATGGTGAAATGATCTCTTTCGATGTAGAAGTTGAACGTAAAAATCACGACTTACTCATTAAGAGTATTAATGCAAATCCAACCTCTTTAAGTTGTGATGATACTACAATCAATCTTCGTGTTGATTTCATCAACTTAGGACGTTCCAATGAAGATAGAGTTGCTATAGAAGTAACTTCTAAACTCTTTGGTTACCAAGAAAGAATTGCTGGATTTGAATTGGATGAAGACGACAGAGATGAGAAAACTTTCTTAGTACCTGTTAGTCCAAGAGAACTCAAGCAAGGACCTTCTGTATTCCAAATACAAACGTTCTATGATAACAACAAATTAAGTGATACTGCAACGTACACTGTGGACAATCTTTGTTCAGAAGGTGCTCCTGCAAGCAATGGTAAAAAAACTAAAACACCTACAACTACAAGAAATGCTTTAGTGATTAGTTCAGAAAAGATTAATTTAGCTAAAGATAGTCTTGCAAGTCTTGCAGTAAAGGTAGTGAACAAAGAAGATGCAACTGTTGAATACATAGTTAGTCTTGAAAACACTGAAGATTTTGCTGAAACAGCTTCAAGTAAAAAAGTGTTCTTAAATGCTGGTCAAGAAAGCACTGTTTTCTTGAACTTAAAATCTAAAGAAAATGTTGCTGCTGGAATGTACAGTGGTAGTGTTGTGTTAAAAGATAACAAAGGAAACACTTTAGAAACAAGAAGTTTCACTGTTGAAGCTGCTGGTAAAACTAGTGGTAAGAATGGTGGGTTTAACCTCTTTGGTGGAGATAGTGATTCCAAAGTCTTCTGGATTATTGGAGATATTATCTTAATCATTGTAGCTATCTTTTTCATAAAGCTCATTTTCACTGGCGGTCGTGGCAGAAAAGCTGCGAAAGCTAAAAGAATGGCTGATTATGAAGCTAGTGCTACAAAAAAGAGAAAATAACTTCTCTTCTTTTTTTCTTTTATTTTCCTTAACATTTTTAAACTAATTTTCTTATCTTTTTCCTATGTTTGAATCTCTCCGTAAAGAATTACAAGATCATCCTTTCCTTACTGATAAAGCTAAAATTATTGCTTCTCTGAAGCCTTTATTACAAAAAGCTATTCAGAAGTATCCTTCTCCTGGTATTGCTTTCTCTGGTGGTGTTGATTCTGCTTTAATTGCTTTATTAGCTACTACTCCCACTCTCTATTCTGTTGCTTTAGCGAATTCTGATGATGTTTCTTGGTCTAAGCAAGTTGCTCAACAACTTAATTTACCTATCAAGACTAAGATTCTTTCTTTGGATGAAGCTGAAGAAGTTATCAAGAAGGTTGTTACTTTACTTAATTCTACTGATGTAACACATGTAGGTATCGGGTGTGTTGTTTTTTCAGTTTTGGAAATGGCAAAAGAAGATGGTATTACTACTGTCCTTGGTGGTTTAGGTGCTGAAGAAATCTTTGGCGGATACAAACGGCACATTGAGTATGGGAATGACTTAACTAACATTCATGAACGTTTATGGGATGGGTTAAAAGACATGGAAGTTCGTGATTTCGCTCGTGATTTACCAATTGCTAACCATTTCAATATTACTTTAGCTGCTCCTTTTTTAGATAAAGAGTTAGTAAAGTATGCTATGCAAATTGATCCTTCTTTAAAGATGAATAATGAACGAAGAAAAATTATTTTAAGGGAAGTTGCTTTAGAATTAGGATTACCTAAAGAGGTTGCTTTTAGAAAGAAGATTGCTGCTCAGTATTCTAGTAAGTTTGATCGTGCAATTCAAAGATTAGCTAAGAAAAATGGGTTTCAATTAAAGAAAGAGTATTTGCAAAGCCTTATTCAATAACATAATTAACTTTCTTCTTTCCTTTCTCTTCTATGTGCTTTAACACTCTTGGCAAACATCCTTTACATAGATAGCCACAACTGTAGAGCTTTTGTAAGAGTGCTAATGCTTCTCCTGGTTGTAAACACTTATGTTCTCCTCTCTTAAAATGTACACCTATTTCTTCTTTTGTCATGTTGCACCTCTTAAAAGTAAAAGGCACTGGCAGGATTCGAACCTGCGCATAACCGCTCTGCAGGCGGTCCCCTTAACCACTTGGGCACAGTGCCATCTAGAGAGAAGAGTTTGTTTTCCTTATTTAAGTTTAACTAAAACCAGCTTTTAAACCAATCTAATATACCTGTTGATATGCCTTCTAACCAGCCAGTATCTATATCAGTATCTTCTACATTACTTTCGTAGTTGCCTGGTTCTCCTGATTCTAATGGTTCTAATACTCCTGGCACAGCAACTGCTCCATCATCTGTTGTCATAACAAATTCTGGTTCTGCCCATTCTACGTTTGTTTCTTTATCTACTATTTCTTCTGCTAAGTCTTTTTCTTTTCCTTTTGGTACTGTTACTGTTGCTATTTGTATCATATCATTCCAAGAATCTTCTGTTTCACAACCTAAGTCTGTTGCTTTTCCATCTGGGTCTTGTGCACCACTACATACTTCATATTGTTGTAATTCTAAATCATATTTTTTCAATATCTTTATTGCTTCTTCTTTAGTAGTGGTTGAGGTGAATGAAAAGGTCATCTGTCCTTGTACTATTTCTGAATTATCAAATGCTTCTAACATTCTTTCTTTTTTTTCTGCTGCTGTTTCTACAATGTCTACTGGTTCATAATCACTTTCATAGTCTTTTTCTGTGTCTTCTAGTGCTGCTGTAGTAAAACTTAGAAGTAAGAAGATTGTTAAAATTTGAAGTACTTTAGTTATTTTTTCCATTGTTTTTCATTATTTTGGTTGTTATTTAAACGTTTCAGATATAAGCGGACCCGACAGGATTTGAACCTGCGACCTTTTGCTTAGAAGGCAAACGCTCTATCCAAACTGAGCTACGGGTCCTTATAGCACTTTTTCGAGATTGTACATATTTAAACTTTTGCAAAAGCTTTTTATAACCGCTTTTTAACTTGTTCTTTATGACTTATAACCACAAGGCTATCGAGAAGAAGTGGCAAGCTGCTTGGGATGCTAAAAAAACTTTCAAGGTCACTGAGTCTTCTAAGAAAAAAAAATACATTCTTGAAATGTTTCCTTATCCTAGTGGTTCTGGTTTGCACATGGGGCATGCTTTAAATTATACTATTGGTGATATTTTTGCAAGGTTTCAACGTATGTTAGGTTTTAATATTTTGTATCCTATAGGGTATGATGCTTTAGGTTTGCCAGCAGAAAATGCTGCTATTAAGGCTAAGTCTCATCCTAAAAAATTTACTGATGATGCTATTAAAAATTTTATTACGCAACAAAAAGCTTTGGGCTTAAGTTATGATTGGTCTAGAGTTTTAAGAACTTGTGATGTTGAGTATTATAAGTGGAATCAATATTTTTTCTTAAAATTATTTGAGAAAGATTTAGTGTATAGAAAAAATGCTCCTGTGAATTGGTGTTCTGAATGTAATACTGTTTTGGCTAATGAGCAAGTGCATAGTGGTATGTGTTGGCGTCATGCTTCTACTCCTGTTGTAATTAAACAATTAGAACAATGGTTTATCAAAACTACTGCTTATGCTGATGAATTGCTTGATACTATTCCTAAATTAGACTGGCCTGATCGCATTAAGAGTATGCAAGAGAATTGGATTGGCAAGAGCTTTGGTACAGAGATTAATTTTTTAATTAATGATAAATCTTGGAAAATTTTTACAACTCGTCCTGATACTTTGTTTGGTGTTACTTTTATGGTTATTTCTGCACAACACTCTCAATTAATGGATTTAGTTACTGCTGAACAAAAGCCTACTGTTGAAAAGTTTTTGCATAAGATTCATTCTACTAGTGATGCTGATCTTGATGTTTTAGAGAAAGATGGTGTTTTTACTGGTAGTTATGCTATTCATCCTATAACTGAAGAAAAAATTCCTATATGGGCTGGTAATTTTGTGATTGCTGAATATGGTTCTGGTATGGTTATGGCTGTTCCTGCTCATGATCAACGTGATTTTGAGTTCGCTAAAAAGTATGAAATCTCTATTAAGGTTGTTATTCAACCTGGTGCTAAAGAAGTGGATCCTGAAGATATGGATAGTGCTTTTGTTAATGATGGTGTTTTAGTTAATTCTGGTAAGTTTGATGGGTTAAAAAAAGATGTTGCTATTGAAGAAATAACTACTTTTTTGGATAAACAAAAAATGGGTAAGAAAGCTGTGCAATACAAATTGCGTGATTGGCTTGTTTCTCGTCAAAGATATTGGGGTACTCCAATTCCTATAGTGTATTGTGATGATTGTGGTGTGCTTCCTGTTCTAGAAAAAGACTTACCTATTGTCTTGCCTGAAAAAGTTAAGTTTGGTGAAGGTAATCCTTTAGCTAGTAATGAAGAATTTGTTAACACTTCTTGTCCTAAATGTAAAGGGAAAGCTAGAAGAGAAACTGATACTATGGATACTTTTTTTGATTCTTCTTGGTATTTTTTACGTTACACTGATAACTTAAATAAAAAGCTTCCTTTTGACAAAAAGAAAGGTAATTATTGGATGCCTGTTGATGTATATATTGGTGGTGCTGAACATGCTTGTATGCATTTAATGTATGCTCGTTTTTTTACTAAAGCTCTACGTGATCTTGGTTTTGTTAAATGTGATGAACCTTTTACTAAATTATTTAATCAAGGTATGTTGCATGGTGAAGATGGTCATGTCATGGCTAAGTCTAGAGGGAATGTGATTAATCCTTTGGATATTACTAAACAGGTTGGTGCTGATGCTTTAAGATTATTTTTAGTTTCTGTTGCTGCTCCTGATAAAGATTTTGCTTGGAGTAGTTCTGGTTTGGAGAGTATTGCTAAAATCATTAAGCGTATTCCTTTATTATTCGAAAATCTGAAGTTAGGGAATTCTAATAAGAAGGTTGAGAGCAAGATTAATAAGGCTATTAAGGAGATCTCTGAGGATATTACTAGTTTTGATTATAATCTTGCTGTTATTAAATTAAGAAAATTAATTGAAGATTTTTCTCAAGTTGATGAGATGGCTAAAGCTGATGCTGAGTCTTTTTTGAAGATATTCCATCCTTTCTGTCCTCATCTTACTGAAGAATTGTGGGGAAAGATTGGGAATAAACCTTTTATTTCTTTAGCTGATTGGCCTAAATGTAATGAGAAGAAAATTGATAAAAAATTTGAGCAAGAAGAAGAATTGATTAGTAAAACTCAAAGAGATATTGTTCATGTTAAAGGATTATTAAAGTTAGAAAAGCCTAAAGTGTATATTTATTGTATTCCTCCTGAAGTTAAAATATTTGAAGAACAACAAGAGTTCTTAACTTCTGTTACTGGCTCTAAATTTGTTAAAGTGTTTGCTAGTAATGCTAAAGATATTGTTGACCCTGAAAAGAAAGCTAAAAAAGCTAAGCCTGGTAGACCTTCTATTTATTTAGAATAGTTATTTTATATTTAACTCTTTCTTAAATCTTCTTAATGTTTTTGGTACATGCTCTGGTTGTGTTTTCAACAACTCTGCTGTCTTTTCTAATAACTCTTTATCTCTTCCTTTCATTTCTTCATCACTTGTTAATTTAGTTGATAACTCTTTACCTTTTTTTACGTTTGCTTTCCATAATTTAAAGAGTTCTTGTGCTCTTGCTGGCACTTGATTCTTCTCTACTTTTAATATGCTTGCTGCATCTGCTAACAACACTTTTTCTTTATCAATTTCTTTACTTGCTCCTTTTCCTGCTACGTATTCTAGTCTTACTATGCTATCTGATATTTTGCTTGATTTTAGTAACTTTATCAACGCTACTTCAAAAGTATTATCTAAGTGTGTTCCTCCACAACATTCTACGTCTACTCCTGCTATATCCACTATCCTCAATTCTTTGCCTATTGGCACTCCTCCTTGATAGATTGCCATGCCATGAGTTTTTTCTGCTTCACTTCTATTCATAAAACTCTTGTAAATAGGTATTTTGTCACTAATTATTTTATTCGCTTCTTTCTCTATTTTCTTTAACTCTTCTTCTGTTAATCCTTGATAGTGTGTTATGTCTAGTCTTGATTTATCCACATCTTTAAATGCTCCTGCTTGATTTATGTGATTTCCTAATACTCTTTTTGCTGCTGCGTTTAAGATATGTGCTCCTGTATGGTTTTGACTTAATTGCAATCTTCTTTCTTTATCTATTTCACATGTAACTTCTTCTCCTTCTGGAAAGACATGTTCTGTTTGTAACATATGCACTACTACTTTTCCTTGTTTAAAAATATCTACTACTTCTTCTCCTTGTATTGTTCCTTTATCATGCATTTGTCCTCCACTTGTTGGATAGAAATAAGTTTCATTTAACACTATAAACTTCCCTAGTTGTTTTACTATTTTCGCTTTAAAGCTTGTTTTTTTAGTGTCATTATAGTACAATATTTTTGTTTCATGTACTCCTTCTAAATTTAGTACTAGTTCTTTTTGTGTTGTATGTTTCTGTTCTTTTTTTTCATGTAATTCTGCTACTTTTCCATAAAAATTATCTGGTACTTTTACTTCTTTCTTTTGTTTCTTCGCTTCTTTTTGCACTAATTCTGGATTAATGCCTTGTGAGTCATAGAGTTGCAACAAGTCTTTTTCTGTTATTTTTTTAGTCAACAACTTCTGTATTACATGTTTTGATTTTTCTACTGTATTTTTGTACTTCCTCTTCTCTACTTCTAAAATATTTTTCACATCTTCTAAGTTTTCTTCAAATTCTGGCCATACTTTTTTGAGGGTTTTTGCATGCCAACTTACTACTTCATTTAAATCTATATTCCACTTATATTGGTCTATGAAGCTTAATGCTCTTCTATACATTACTCTTAGATTATAGCCTCCTCCTACATTGCTTGGCAAGGCTCCATCTGTTAATGTGATTAATAACCCTCTACTATGTTCTGCTATGCTGTAGATTGCTGCTAAGGGTAATAGTTCTTTTCTTAGTTCTTTTACTTCTACTCCTACTTTCTTTGCCACTACTTTCCAAGTTTTATTGATATCTGCTACTTCATCTATATTTAACATCCCTGCGTAAGGTACATATTTTTTTATTAATTTGTCATTTATTTTATAGCCTGTTAACTTCAACAACTTCTTATTTACTTCTGGAAATGTTGCATCATAGATTGTATTATTCCCTTGACTAAACCAGGCATTTCTTTCCATTCCCATACCCATATCTAATACTCTTTTCTTTAAGTCTTGCACTCCATTTGGTGTTTGTTCATATAACATATAAACTTGATTACCTAATTCACATCCTTTGCTAAAAAATTCTAAACAACAACCAAAGTTTCCTCCTCCTGCCCAAGAGTCTTCTATGAAAGTTACATCTTTTTTATGTAACCCAATTCCTTTATTTACCCATTCATATATTTCTCTAAATGCTTGTTGTTGATCCCATTCTTTTTTATCTAAAAATTGTAATTGTCCTATCATATTAAAGACTGTTAAATGTGATCCTGTTATTCCTACATTGTCTATGTCTACTGTTCTAAAACTAAATTGTGGTATAGTTACTTTTTTTGCTGGTGGTTCTACTTCTCCACTTATTACAAATGGTTGGAATGCTGCTATTGATGCATTTGTGTACTCCATTGTTGGATTCCATCTTGCAACTATTGGATACCTATCTACTGTGGTGTACCCAAATTTTTTAAATAACTTAGAAAATTTTGTCCAAACTTCCAAATAGCTTAATTTGTTTTTTGCTGGACTTTTCCCTATAAATCCAAAGCTTTCTTCTGTGTTACATTGTGGGTCTCCACAGCTTGTTCTTTTTTCAGTACTCCAATAGGGTTTTCTACATTTCTTGCAAATTGCTCTTGTAAACCCTTGTTCTTCAAGTGCTTGTGTTGGATAGTATTTATGAGGGTCTTTCCAGAAGGTCTTTTTGTACTTCTCTTTTAATTGTTTATCTGTAAGCATAGTTTCAGAAGGAGTATATGGTTATTTAAATATGTTGTGAAAAGGGCTTATTTCCCTATTTTTAATAGCTTTTTTATATTTTGTTCAATCTTTGTTTTATTTCTGTGATGTCTTTTGTTAGATGGTGTGGTACTGTTGGTTCTTTTTGTCTTTTGATTATTCGTGTTTGTTTTTCTATGAATTCTGTTGGTAGTGGTGGTATGCTTTTTTTGAATGTTTCTAGTTGTTTTTGGAGTTCTTTGAGTGTTGTTCCTATTTTTGTTTTTATTTGTGTTTTTTGTTTTTGTACTGTTGTTAGGGCATTGAGTTTTTTCCCTGCTTCTGCTGTTTCTAATGCTGTGTCTAGGACTAGTTTTCTTAGTTCTTTTGGTTGTTCTAGTTGTGTGTGGACTTCTGCCATTATACTTCAAAGAGTTGTTTGTCTATGGTTAGGAGTTTTTCTCTGATTTGGTTTAATTCGTTTTTTACGTTGTCTATTTCTGTTTGTTCTTGTGTTTTTATGGTTTCTAGTTGTGTTAAGAGTTGTTCTATAGCACTTATTTTTTGTTTTAGCTGTGCGATGTTGGTTGTTGCTTCTCTGTATTGGCCTATTTTGACGAAGAGTGGTTTGTCTTCTGTTGTGCTTGGTTGCATTTGTGTTTGTGGTGGTTTGTTTAGTTGTCTTGGTGGAATTCTTTGGTTTTTGTTTTTTTCTCTTCTTTCTTGTAGTGCTTGTGCTGCTGGGTCTGTTAGGGGGATGTCTTCTTCTGTTCCATTGACTATTGCTTCTCTTTGTGAGTATCTGTTCATAAATCCTGGTTCTCTTTTGGGTATGTCTCCCATTGTTGGTTGTTGTATTGGTTCTGGTGCTTCTCTATGCATTAATCCTCTTTCTGGCGTATCATGTTGCATTATTCCTGTTTCTGGTGGCTTTGCTAGTGGGTCTTCGTGGTGTTGTAGTTCTGGGTGTCTATTTTCTTCTGGTTTGTATTCTACTGGGTGTTCTGCTATGTCTGGAAATTGTGGTTGTTGTGTTGGTGATGGTACTTGCCTTTCTCTTTGATAGTTAGGCATTTGTCCTTGTTGTGGAAATCTTGGTATTGTTGGTAATTCTGCTCTTGGTACTTGTTTCTTTTTTTTGCTGAACCATCCCATTGTTTACTTTAACCCCTCTCTTGTTACACTTGTTCTCTTTATTAAGGTTTTCTTGTTATTTTTGTGTAGTAAATATTTTTCCATGTTTCTTGTTTCTCCTTTTTTTGTTAATTATAAATGCTGTTTTGTTACTTTGTGTTTATTTACATCTTTGTATGCTTCTTTTATTAAGTGTGAGATTTTTGTGCTTTTCTTTAAGAGTTTTATTTGTTTGTCGAAATAGAGCATTATTTTTAGTAGGGTTTTTTTGTTGTTTTCTTGTACTGAGTTGTATATTTTTAGGAATGTTTTGAAGAGTTGGTCGTAGCTTTTTTTTGCTGTTGCAATGTCGTTTCTTTTTAGTATTTTGTAGAGTTGATCTGTTTGTTTATTAAACAGTGTAATTGTTTTTTTTGCTTCTTTTTTGTTTAAAATGTTTTTGTTGTTTCTTTTTTGTTTTTCTTTTAATAGGTTTTCGTATATTTCGTTTATTTTGTTTGGTGGTGTTTCTTTTTCTTTTGTGAGTGTGTAGTCTGGTATTCTATTTGCTCCATAAAAAAGTTCTAGTTCGTCGTATTTTTTTAAGTCTAATGTTTTGTTGAAGGTGCTTCTCATTTCGTCCCAGCTCCATATGCCGAAGACTATGAAGAGTATGAGTATGAAGAGTATTGCTGGTAAATAATTTCTTTTTGCTGTTGGTACTTCTACTGTTCCTTGTCCTTGTGTTGGTATGGTTAATTCTAAGTGTGGTGTTTTTTTGTCTACACAAATGTTGGTTGTTATTTGTTGTTCTATATCAAATTTTAGGCATTGGTCTTGTATGCTTGCTTTGACTTCTTTTTTGTCTTTTGTTTCAGTACATGTTGTTGTTTGTAGTAAGGTTCTTACTATTTTGAGGTCTTGTTGTTGTATTCCTGCTTTTGTCCAACATCTTAAATTTTTGTTTGTTGGTTCTCCTTTTTTTGGTGGTGTGATTTTTGGTGGTGTTGTGGGTGGTGGTGTTTTTGATCCTATTCTAACGTCTTCTCCTGTTATTTTTTCTCCTCCACTATAATGTTCTACTTGTTGTAGTATTCCTTGCATTGAAAAAAGAAAGAGTAATGCTAGTAATACTAGTATTAAGAAGAGTGCGTCTCTTATTGGTTTTGGTAAGTTCATTGTTTTTTCTTTCCTCTTTGGTATACTGTCCAGATGGTTCTTTCGTTTCTTTCTAGTGCTTGTCCTATGTCATGGTAGTTCATTTCGTATTGTTCTTTTAGGTAGGTAACTAATGTTTCTAGAATGCTTAGTGTTCTTTTTTTGAAGATGTTTAGGGGTATGGTGAAAAGTATTTTTTTTTCTTGGAATGGTTCTTTGTTTTTTCTTTGTGCGTTTCTGTTTGTTGTCCATATAGTTCTATCGTTTCTGTTGAGTAATTGTCCTATTTCGTGGTTGCTTAGTTTTTTTTCTTTTAGGTATTTTACTATGCTTTCTAGTGCGCTTAATTTTTTTGTGAAGATGTAGGAGGGGAGTTGTATGGTTTTGTGTTTTTCTACTAGGTGTTTTATTTGGTGTGGTGTTACTTGGTGGTGTTTTTGGAGTGTTTGGATTGTGTTTATGAGGTCTTTTTTGCTTAATGTTTCTAGGTAGGTTGGTGTTTGTGTCATGATAGTCAACTGATTATGTAAGTATCTTTACTGTTTTATTTATATAGCTTTTGTTTTAAAATTCTATCATGTAATGATAACTACTTATTATGTAAGTATTTTTATGCGAAAGCTTTTTTAAGGGATCTCTCCAAAGTATAGTTTCTATGCGTCTCTCTACGGAATTAATTGATGACTTGATTAAGGAGATTGCTGGCGAAGAAACTGTTCCTTTAGTGCATTATTTGTATGACAAAAAGCACATATCTGAATTTAAACTTGCTGACAATTTAGACATAACAGTAAATCAAGTTAGAAACCTTTTGTACCGTTTAGATGAACATAACTTAGTTTCTTTCATAAGAAAAAAAGACAAGATAAAAGGTTGGTATGAATATTATTGGACTATTAATTTAGTAAAAGCACGACTATTAATTATCGACATGAAGCGTGAAAAAATGAGTCGTTTAAGAAAAATACTCAAAGAAGAAAGAGAACAAGATTATTATTATTGTCCTGGTAAGTGTTTGCGCATGAGTGGTGAAGAAGCCTTAGAATATCAATTCACTTGTCGTGAATGTGATGAAGTTCTCCAACAAGAAGATACAGAGTTAAGAAAAAAAGAAATGAATGAACAAATGAAAAAACTATTATCTGATTTACATGCAGCATTAGAAGCAGAAGAAATTCCTCAAGATTTAGAACCAAAGAAAAAAAGTGCAAAGAAAGTTGTTAAGAAAAAGATTGTTAAGAAGAAATTTGTTAAGAAGAAACCTAAGAAAGTTCTTAAGAAAAAACAAAAAAAGAAAAAGGTTGCAAAGAAGAAGGTTGTCAAGAAAAAGTTTGTTAAGAAGAAATTTGCTAAAAAGAACGTTCTTAAGAAAAAACCTTTCAAAAAACATAAGAAGAAGTTTATTCCTAAGAAAAAAGTTGTAAAACATAAGAAGAAGCCCTCTCCTAGGAATAAAAAGAAGGTTGTTAAAAATAAAATCCATCAAAAAACTCCTAAGAAAAAAGGATTTCTGAGAAAAGTAAAGAAAGGATTCTTTAGAAGATAGTTTTTAATAATCCACCAAAAACATGCCCTCCATCAAAAGGTGCAAGTGGTATCATATTAAATAAGAATAAAAATAAATTAATTTGTTTTGTTAAATGTAAAAAAACTAGTTGTTTTTGTGTTAACTTTTTTGCTCTTTTTAAGATTCCTGCTGCTATAAGAAACAACAACAAATTTGTTCCAGGTCCCATGAATGCAGTGAGTGCTGATTGTAGTGCTGTCGCTCCATGTATTTCTACAAATCCAGGGACAAAGACAATAAATGGTGAACTAAAAAATCTTAATAACACTCCTATTCCTAATCCAAAATATGATGCATGAAATGTTGCTGCTAACCCCATTGTTAATGCTGCAAATTTATGTGCTAATTCATGTAACACTACTGCTGGTGCTGTTATTAAAATAGCAAACTTAAAATCTTCCCATGCTAAGTTCTTCCCACCTAAAAGATCTAAGTGTGTTGATGGTCTTTGTACATAAATCATGAAAATGTAGCCTAGTGCTAAGGTCATGATTACTAGTTCTAATAGTTCTTGCCCTGTAAAGAGTACCATCAGAATAGTGAATATAGACTTATTTAAAAGAATTTCTATGTGCTATAAAAGCACCAGGCTTATAAAGAGATAAAAGGCTTGAGTTTGTTGATGGTACTATGGAATCTTGTGCTTTTTGTGATACTAGTCGTGTACGGAAAAATATAGTACATGAAACAAAACATTTCGTAGTAAAAGTTGGTATAGGGCTAATTACTGCTGGTCAGGTGATGATTATTCCGAAGCAACATTTTGTTTGTTTTGGTGATCTTCCGAATGAGTTGGAAGCTGAGTTCTTGTCACTAAAAGAGTTACTTGTAGCCAAGATTACTCAGTTATTTGCTAAACCTTTTTTGATTGAGTATGGTAATTGGGGCCAAAGTGTTCCTCATGCACATATGCATATTATTCCTATGAAGAATGAGCAGTACGAAGTGAAAAGTGTTGTTGATGAAATGGTAAAAGGTGGTAATTTTGTTGTTGAAAGAGTTTCAAGAGAACAATTAAGAGAGTTATACAAAAAAGAAAAAGGGTATTGTAGTATTGAGAATAGTGGTAATTTGTACTATTGTCATATTACTCATTTAGATCCTGAAACTATCAGATTTAATCCTCATTTGAGTTATCGCATGTTTTTTGCACAAAAAGGTGTTAGTGGTACTGGCGGTTCTAGTTGGCAAAATTTGTCACATGAAGAACGTGTACAAGATCAAATAAAAATTCAAGAAACAATGGATGTGTTGATTCCTTCATTCAAAGAAGTCACTTCTCACCTTCCCCCACGAAGTTTATAAACTTTTAAAATATAGTTAGTTCATGCAACCAACACCTGTTTTTCGTAAGAAAGTGCCTGATTTTGCTCATACTAATGCTGTTATGTTTAAGGAAGTGAACAAGATTACTAATGGTTTTTTTGGTAATTCTCCTCCTCAAGTGTTTATTGGTAGCAAATTAAAGTATCCTAATGTGAATATGGGTATTTTGTCTCCTCCTGATAAAGTTGATGAAAGTTGGATCTATAGTGCTGAGCATTTTTGGGCTGAACAAAATTTTGATATTAAAACTATTATGCAATTGCGTAGTAGTTTAATCAATTCTCGTTTCAAAACTCGTGTTGACCAAGCTCGTAGTATGTCTACGAAGTTTGTTGAATTATCTCAAGAAATTGGTATGGCTGCTAAGCCTGTTGATATTGAGATTGAATTAAAAAAGAAGATAAAGATTTCTTTTGATACTGATAAAGTGACTATGCCAATGGGTCCTCGTGCTCCTCTGAAAAAAGTTCGTATTACTGAGAATACGAAAGTTGATACTAAAGTTGATAAGGTTGTTTCAGATACTGACTTAAAAGCTAATGATGCTATTAGATATTTATACAAAAACAAGTTTGATGAGCATACTTTATCTAAAATTCTTTCTATTGGCGTTCTTGGTTTGAAAAAAGGAAGAAAATTAGTACCTACTAAATGGAGTATCACTGCTGTGCAAGATATGTTAGGGAAGGAAGTGATTAAACAAATTAAACAATTTGAACCTATTTCTGATTATCAAGTTTATTTTGGTGGTTATTTAGGTAATTATTTTTTAGTTTTAACTTTTCCTGATGTTTGGAGTTTTGAATTATTTGAAATGTACATGCCTGGCAGTTCTTGGAACTTTTCTGGAGCTTTAGAAGCTGCTACTAATTTAGAATGGTATGATGGATTAAAAGGCTATCCTATTGCTACTGCTGGTGGCTATTTTACTAATCGTTTACCTGTTGTGAATAAGTTGAAAGAGTTAAAGAAACAAGCTTCTGTTTTAGTTTTGCGTTTTGAAACCCTTAGTTATTGGGCTTCGTTAGGTGTTTGGGTTGTTTTAGAATCTATGAAGAAAACTATGCAATCTACTCCTTCCACTTTTGAGTCTAAAGATGCTATGCTTGATTTTGCTCGTAATTATATTAAAAAAACTTTAGCTTTTGATATTGATCCTTTCTTGAAGAAAAGTAAGTTGTTAGAAAAAGTTAAATCTCAATCTAGATTACAACAATTCTTTTAACCTTTTAATTCACTTAATCCTAACAACAATAATCCTAGTCCTACAAAGAAGAGTCCCCAAACTATTCCTCCTTGGAGTAAGTGCCATGCTGCTAAGAGCCAATTGTTAAATGTGCTTATGTAGAGTACTGCTACCCAAAAAATAAGTCCTATGATTATTTGTACTAACCCTTTCATTTTTGTATACACTCAAAAGTTGTGACGAATATATAAACATAGTTGTGCTAGAATGTATAGGTAGAATTATATGGCTCTTAGTACTTTTAAAATAAGCCAGAGCGTAATTAATGCAAGCACTATCCATGCTAGGTAATCCCAGAATGTGCGTCCTTTTCTGTTCATGTTAATCGCTTTCTTTTTTCTTTTTCTGATGTGCTCAAATAGTTTTCATCTGAGACTACTGTTTTGCCTATTTTTTCTTCTGCTTCACGACGAGCGTTTCCTGCAACTGTTCCTCCTTCTCTTGCAGTTTGTTTATTTTCTTGGAATCCTTGCGCATTTTTATTCTTTGTGATTTCTGTTGTTACCTTTTCCCCTAACATTGTAAAGATGAGCTCTAGATCATTCATGTGATCTCTTAAATTTTCTTTGTTGAGTTGTTTATGTTTTTTGTAGTCTTCTACAGTTTTTCCAAAAGTTGCTTTAGCTATTTCATTTGTAAGTATTGCATATTCTCTCTTTTCATCTACTTTTCTATTTTTCCATTCGTCTGTTAGTTCTTGTCTTATTGCAATACCTCTTAATCTTTTTTCAATCCATTCTTTAGAATAACCCTTTTGTTCATAGAGTTGTTTCATACGTTCTTGTGCTAGTTCAGGATTTTCAATTTCTTGAATACGTTCATAACCAACTTTAGCAAGCCAGAGTTTGAAAGGTTCTGCTTTTTTGGAGGGGATTGATTGGATGATTCTGAATAAAGATTCAGTATTTGCACAGTCAGTTAAGTAGGATTTTCCATCAGCAGAAGCTAATTTCAGTCGTACACAAAATGTGGACAACTCAACTTCATGATCTGACTCTCTTTTTTTGAGCATACTCCAGTAATTCCTGGGGTTTGAGGAACCTGTTAAAACTTCAACTACATCAATAATAGAGAAATACCACTCTTCATTATGCCATGTTTTTCTTATTTCCTTTCCTTCAAAGAATGCTAGTTTATTTGTCATAACCACTACTAAACTCTACTTATTTATAAACGCTTGGAGGGTAGGTGAGAAGTAAACTACTTGTTTAATGTATATCTAGAGGTTTTCCGGATCTTTCATAAAGTTTCCTGTTTTTTCTTTAAAAATTTTCTCAAGTTATCATCATTGGCCCGCATTTGCCATCTTCGACTGTTGCTACACCTTGACATACTAACATGGTTCTTTCAGCACATTTTCCTGTTGTTTCTTTCCCTATTGCACAATTGTCCGGTGCTACGCATTCCGCTTCGCATTCTTCTGAATTCTTACAACTCTTTCCACCATCTTTTGTTGGCTCACTACAAGCATAACCTGTGTCTGTTAAACAAGGTATTAATTCTCCTTTTTTCTCTTGGCAGTCCTTCTCTTGATTTTTTGGGTCTGGTGTTGAATCTACACAGCCAGTGAGTAGTAATGATGTTAGAATTCCAAGTAAAAGTATTGTTTTCATAGCTTTGTATAATCTCTTCAAGTATTTAAGTATTTTCAAACCCCCCAAAAACCTTATAAACCCCTTTTTCTCCTTCTATTCTTCCGTGGATGTGGGTAGTTGCTTACCTGAACACGTAATGCCTGAATACTCTGTATTCTTGACATGGAAGCTTAAACATGGCATTGATGAAACATTTGAGAGAAACTTGGAAAAAGTTAGATCCTGCTATTTTGAGATCTCGCTTAATTAAGTGGCGTCGTGAGCCTGTTGTTATTCGTATTGATCATGCTACTCGTTTAGATCGTGCTCGTTCTTTGGGGTATAAAGCTAAACTTGGTTACATTTTGGTTCGTGTTCGTTTGAAGCGTGGTGGTCGTATGCGTGAACAAATGAAAGCTGGTCGTCGTTCTAAAACTATGCGTAGAAAGAAGGTTGTTGCTAAGAGTTATCAGACTATTGCTGAAGAGCGTGCTAATAAAAAGTTCTTGAATTGTGAAGTGTTGAATAGTTATTATGTTGCTAAGGATGGATTACATTATTGGTATGAATGTATTCTTATTGATCGTGCTCATCCTTCTATTAAGAAAGATAAACGTTCTGGTTGGGTTGCTAATGGGAAGAATACTGGTCGTGTGTTTAGAGGGTTAACTTCTTCTGGTAAACGTTCTAGAGGATTACACCAAAAGGGTAAGGGTGTTGAGAAACATCGCCCTAGTCAAAAAGCTCATAAGAGACAGGGCAGATAATTTTATCTAACTTTTCCATGTATGATTAGTTTTGTTTGTTTCATATGTGTTTTTCTGTTTCTTTGTTCTTTGTATTTGATGTCTAGTGCATTGTATAGTGCTTGTGTGTGTTTGTTTTTTTCTATTTGGTAGATTAAATATTTTAAGTTATGTTTGTTTAATTTATGGAGTAACTTGCTTAAAATATTCAATACATTTTTGTGAAAGTGTGGTAGGTGTGTTAGTAACAATTGTGTTGTTTTTTCTGTTAATAAGTAGTGTAATAATTTTGTTGTTGTTCCTGTATCTCCTATTTTTGCTTGTGCTATGGTTAAGTGTACTTGTATGTCTTTGTCTCTTGTTTGTAAATGTTTTTTTATTCTTTGCAATAACCCTATATTTCTAGTGTTTCCTATGACATTTAAACTGCTTATTTGCATGGGTTTGCTCATTTTGCTCATATTTCTGAGTACTCTTTCTACTTGTTGTTGTTTCTTTTGATGCAGGAGTTGACATGCTGCTTCTCTTACATCATGATGTTTGTGTTTTAAATAAGTTGTATGTCTTTGTAGTGGTTGTTCTTTTGTTTTGTGAAATCCTTGTAATTGTTTTTTTGTTTTGTGATGATTATTCTTTTTCAAGAATTTTTTGAATACGTCTTCTAAACTGAGTAATCCTGCGTTTAATGTTTCTATGATTACTTTGTTTCTTTTCAAATAATTTCCTACAGGTAATAATGCTTTTTTGCTGTCTATTGTTGTATAAACTTTTACTTGGTGTATTCCTTCGTTGCTGTCTATTATTTCGTAGTCAGTTACTGTCTTCACTTTTTTTGTTAAACTTAACAATATTTTATTTATTGTTGGTGATTGGCAGGTTAATTCTAGTACTTGTGCATCTCTGTATTGTTGTTTTAAGTTATCTAGGCTTCCATCATACATTTTGTTTCCTTGTTCTATGATTATTAAGTTATTACACACTTTCTCCATTTCTTGGAGTTGGTGGTCTGTGTAGACTATTGTTGTTCCTTCTTTGTTTAGTTCTACTAAAAAGTTTCTTAGTGTTTCTTTTGCTGGTACATCTAATCCTAGGAGTGGTTCGTCTAAGAATAATATTTTTGGTTTTTTGAGCATTGCTGCTGCTAGGCTGTATTTTGCTTGCATTCCTGCACTCATTCTCCATACATCTAATTTCCTTTTATGGTACAATCCAAAGTATTCTAATAATTCTTTTATTCTTTTTTCTGCTTGGTTTTGTTTCATGCCTAAATAGTAGGCTGCTAGTTTCAAATTTCTTTCTATACTACTCCATCCATATCCTTCATAGTCTACTCCAAACATCCATGATATATTTGGTTTTACTTTCCTAATGTTTTCTTCTATGTTTATCCCGTCTATATGTATGCTTCCTGCTGTTTTTTGTAAGTTTGTTGTTAATAATTTTAGGAGTGTTGTTTTTCCTGCTCCATTTTGTCCTAGTAATCCGAAGAAGTCTCCTTCTTTTACTTTGAAAGAGATGTTGTTTAGTGCTTTTGTTAATAATTTTCCTTTCTTAAAAACTTTGTATTGGTAGTATTCTTTGTAAAGGTTGTTTACTTCTATAATGTTTTTCTTCACTCAGAACCACCTTCCTTCTATTTTCGCTCTATTTATTCCGTAATAAAAGACATACATGCCTATGAAGAAGATTATGATGTTGACTACAAATCCTGCTATGACTAAGTTTATTACTCCTGGGTCAAAGATGGTTTGGTTCTTGAAGAGTGTTTCTCTCCAGATTAAAATGATGTATGCTGCTGGTAGTATTTTTGGTAAGAATAATAAGAAGTTTGGTAGGAATGTTGTTGGAAAGAGTTGTCCTGAGAAGAGTCTGTTGAATTGCTCCATGAAGAATCCTACTGGGTCTCCTTCTTTCAAGAAAAGGGTGCTTCCTACTGTCATGAGTTGGAATCCTAAGTTTCCTAAGATAAAGATTGCTAAGGCTACTAAGATGGTTACTACATTACTCATGCCTAAATAGAATATGGTGTTTTCTGTTACAAACTGGAGTAATATGGAGAAAGTTGCTATCATTGGTATGAATACTGTTATGATATCAAAGACTATTGAGGTTAAAAAGTTAATAAAGAAATATTGTAAGATTCCCATGTTTGAGAGATAGCTCATTTTGTAGATGCCACTGTCTCTATCACTACTAAATTTTTCTGTGAAGTTGCTATAAACATTATCTACAAAAAATATTGCTACGCTTCCTACTAAGACAAAAGGTAAATACCCTACTTCTGCATAACCTAAGGTTGCTGGATCTACTATTTTTGCTAGGAAAAACCACATGGCTACTTCTAATATGGTATTCAGAATGTTGATCCAGAGATCTATTTTGAAAGTCCAGAATTCATCCCATTGACAAAGAAAGCTGGCTTGTATTCTTTTCCAGAATAAATATATTCCCATAGTACCTCTTTTTTGTTTCCCCCTACCTTTGTTTTATTGGGGTGTTGCTATAAAAACATTGCGATTGAATGTGTATGGAGTAAAAATAATGCATATACTACCTAAAAGTTTAAATAGATAAAAGTGCTTAAAAACTACTTAGGGATTGGCTTAGAGCTATATATTATTATTATTAAAAAAAAGAAATAAGAGGAGGGATAGAACATGTCAAGAGCACGTGTTAAGAGAAAAGTAGGATCACTAGAAAAAACACGACCTAGTCAAGGGCGTAGAATGGTTAAACGAGATGCTGATAAAAGACAATTAGCTGGAACAAAAGCTGCAAGAGTAGAAAGAAAGAGAAGAAGAAGAACTATCTAATATTTTTAAATTTTTAAAAAAACAAAAAGGAGGTGTAAAAATATGGGACAAAGAAGAGCACCAAGGAAAGCTCCAAAGACAAGAAGAACTGCTACTGGTAGTGGGTCTACTCGTGGACAATCAGGATTTAGTAGGTATAGAACTCTCTCTACAGGAAGAATAAGAAAAGTTCCTCGAGCAAAGGGATCTAAGAAAGGAGCTGGAGCTAAAAGATAATTTGCTCTTTTAAATTAAAGAGTATTTTTTTATTTTTAAAAAGGAGGAATAGTAAATGGTTGGAAGCCGAGGACAACAAAAAAGAAGAGTTATGGGAAGAAGTTTAGGAACTCAAAAAGTGAGTAAGGCTGGATTAAGACGTGCTTTAAGTTCTAAAGGTAAGGCAACTAGAACTAATAAAAGAACAAGACGTCCTCCAAGTGAAGAAAGGAGAATAAGAGCTTAATAATTGTATTTTTGCAAACAAAAAAGGAGGTAAAAAACATGGGTAACTATGCTAAAACTAGGAGTCAAAAAACTCGTGGACTTGCTGCTGCTGGAGATGCAAGAAAGAAGAGGGCTAAAAAAAGAGTTGATAGAGCTATTATACGTAATAGGGCTCATTCTGAGAGTCAAAGATTGCCTGATGGTCCAAGAAAATAAACAAACTGCAAGAAGCAAAAGAAGATAATTTTTTTCTTTTTTTTCTTTAAATAAGAGTTGTTATAAATAATTTTAGAGTAAATCAAATAGTGAGGATGTGAAAAATGCCTTTAGGACGAACAAGAACACAAAGGTCTCGTGAAGTTGGAGCTTCTAAAAAAGCACTTGAAGCTAGACAAAGACAAAGAGGAAGGTCTATTGCCCTTGCTGCTAAGAAGCATTCTGCTAATCAAAAAATACTTGGTAGAAGAACGAAAAAATAGTTTCTTTTTTTTCTTTAAATAAGAGCTTTTATAAATACTTCTTTATTATTTCTTTTTATGGTAACTGATGAACAATTGCAAGAGATTCGTGACCATTTAGAGAAGTCTTTAAACCCTTTATTTTTTTATGATGATGATCAGGACGGCTTAAGTGCTTTTCTTTTACTAAAACGTAAGTATCAAAAGGGTCGTGGTATTCCTGCTAAGCCTCGTAGTGGTGATCATGAGTTTTACTTACGTAAAATTAGAGAAATTGATCCTGACTTAATTGTTTTTCTTGATCGTCCTGATGTTGCGCAAGAGGTTCTTGATGGTGCTAAGTGTCCTGTTTTGTGGATTGATCATCATAAGCCTGTCAAGCGTTTGGGTGTGAAGTATTATAATCCTATGGTGAATACTCCTGGTGATAATCGTTCTACTAGTTTTTGGGTTTATCAAGTTGTGCAGCAAGATTTGTGGATTGCTTTGGTTGGTTGTATTGGTGATTGGCAGATTCCTGATTTTTTGGATAAGTTTGAGCATCAAGAGTTGTTTAATAAGAAAAAGACTCCTCCTGAGATTTTGTTTGATTCTGAGTTCGGGAAACTTATCAAAGTGTTTAATTTTATTTTGAAGGGTTCTTCTTCTGAGAGTAGAAAGAATGTGTCTGTTTTAGAAAAAATTCAGTCTCCTCTTGAAATTCTTAGGCAAGAGTCTTCTAAGGGAAAGTTTCTTTGGAAGAAGTTTGAACAAATCAATAAAGAGTATGAAGCTTTGTTAAAGAATGCTTTAGACCATGTTGAGGAAGGAAGAATGTTTATTTTTACTTATCCTACTGGAAAGAATAGTTTTAGTAGTGGTTTAAGTAATGAACTTCTTCATCGTTTAAATAAGGATGTGTTTATTATTGCTCGTGAAAATGAGCATGATGAGATGGTTACTAGTATTCGTGGAAAAACTGTTGATGTGCTTCCTATGTTAGAAAAGGTTCTTAAGACTATTAATGGACATGGTGGTGGTCATGTTCGTGCTTGTGGTGCTGTTATTGCTAAGGAAGAGTTTCCTAAGTTTGTTGTTGAGATGCAAAAAGAGTTTGCTAAATTAAAGCTTAATTAAATTTTATTCTCGCGTCTACTATTAGTGATTCTTTTTCGTTTACTAACAAAGGGTTTATGTCTAGTTCTGCTATTGTTGGATATTTCTTAACTAGTGTTGATAATTTTACTAATAGTTTGCATAGTTTCTTTTTGTTTATTTTCTTTTTCCCTCTTGCTCCTTCTAGTAGTGGATACATTTTGAGTTCTTGTAACATTTCTTGTGCGTCTTTTGGTGTTATAGGACATACTCTAAAACTTACGTCTTTCATGATTTCTGTATATATTCCACCACTTCCTACTACTAGTGCATGGCCAAAGCTTGGGTCTTCTTTGAGTCCTAATAATAAGCTTATGCCTTTTGTGTATTCTTGTATGATTACTCCTTTTGCGTGTTTTATTTGCATTAATTTTTTAAATATTTTTTCTACTTCTTTTTCGTTTCTTATGTCTAGGTGTACTCCTCCTATGTCTGATTTATGTAATATATGTGGTGAGTACACTTTCATTGCTATTGGATAACCTATGTCTTCTGCCACTTCTAATGCTTGTTTGCTTGTTTTGACTAGTTCTCTGTCTACTATGGGGAATCCTTGTTGTTCTAGAAATTTTTCTGCTTCTTGTTCTGATAATGTTTTTCCCATACTACAATTATTAAGGAGAAAGTATTTAAATGCTCCTTCTTCTTTTTTATTCCATGAAAAGACTTTGTTTATTCTTTGTTTTCCTCTTACTTCTTAGTTCTCTTGTTCTTGCTCAAGAAAATATTGAGAGTTTTAACAAGTTTAGTTCTTTAGATTTAGCTTTTTCTTTAACTTCTGGTATGGATATTAATCAGGTTGAGGCTAAGACTTCTGTTGATTTTGTTCAGGCTGATTTGTCTTTTTTTCCTAAAGATTCTCATTTGCAGTCTGTTGCTAATTTTAATGCTGTTGCTTCGCATGATGCTAAGGTTGTTGCTGATGATAAGTTTACTTCTTATAAATGGATAAAGGCTAAGGCTGGTGATTCTTTATCTTTTTCTGTTGATGCTACTGTTTCTACTAAGAATGTTGTAAGTAAAATGCGTTCTCCTATTAAGTTTCCTGTGAAGGTTGTTGATAGTAAAGTGTTGACTTATACGCAACCTTCTGAGTTTATTGATTTGAATCCTGCTATTGAGAAGAAAGCTTATGATATTATTGGTGGAGAGGATGATTTGTATAAAGTTATGTTTAAGCTTGCTGATTGGACTAAGAGGAATATTAAGTATGATTTGAATACTTTGACTGCTGAGGCTGTGCAAAAGAGTAGTTGGGTTTTGGATAATCGTGAGGGTGTTTGTGATGAAATGACTAATTTGTTTATTTCTTTTACTCGTTCTGTTGGTATTCCTGCTCGTTTTGTTTCTGGTATGGTGTATACTAATTTGGATTATGCTTGGGGTCCTCATGGTTGGGCTGAGGTTTATTTTCCTGAGTTTGGTTGGGTTCCTTTTGATGTTACTTTTGGTCAGTATGGTTGGGTTGATGCTTCACATATTAAATTAAAGGATAGTGTTGATTCTGGTTCTCCTTCTGCTGAGTATAGTTGGCGTGCTTCTGGTGTTGATATTAAATTAAAGGAATTAGCTCCTAAGGTTTCTTTGATTAAAAAAGGAGCTGTTTTTACTTCTCCTTTATCTTTGTCTGTTGAGCCTGTTAGCCAAAATGTTGGCTTCGGCAGCTTCGTTCCTATGTTGGTTACTGTTGAAAATAATGAAAATTATTATGTTTCTACTTCTATAGTTGTTAAAAAAGCTCCTGAGTTAACTGAGGGTAATGCTAAAGAGGTGTTGTTGAAGCCTAATGAGGCTAAGACTGTTGGTTGGATTGTTGAGATTGATTCTAATTTAGAAGCAAACTACATTTATACTGGTGCTTTAGAGGTTGAGTCTTCTTTTGGTGATGTTGCTTCTTCTAAGGTGATGTATGCTAAGGAGTATCCTGTTTATAAACAAGCTCTTGCTGAGAAGGTGTTGTATAATTTAGAGAAGCGTGAAGAAAAACAAGTGTTGTCTACTATACAATTATCTTGTTCTACTGATCAAGAGTTGTATTATTCTAATGAGTCTGCTGTTATTTCTTGTGCTGTTAAAAATAGTGGTTCTTCTACTGCAACTATTAATGTTTGTGTTCGTGCTGAGTGTCAAGAGATTGCTTTGAATGCTGCTGCTTCTCAAGATGTACAGTTTGATGTGCAATTGTCTTCTAGTGGTCGTATTCCTATTACTGCTGAGACTGGTGCTGGTGTTGTTTCTTCTTATGTTACTATTGATTTGGTTTCTCTTCCTGAATTGTATGTTTCTGAGGTGGTTCCTGATGTTGTGAACTATAAAGATAAGGTTGATTTGTCTTTTAATGTTAATTCTGATAGTGAGATTAAAGATGTGCATTTAGCGTTTATTTTTGGTGATCTTAATTTAGATAAGTTCCAGGGTGCTCGTTTAATGAAGATTGAGACTGATGGGAAGTCTTTGTTTATGCAGGGTTTGAAGTTCTCTGCTTCTTTTACTGATGAAAAAGGTGAGAAGCATCAACAAAATATTGCTGTTCCTATTAAGGTTGAGGATGTTCCTTGGTATGCTAGATTTGCTAAGTGGGTTAGAAATATTTTTTAGTAACTTTTTGCTACTATGACTTGATGTTTTCCTTGTTTTTTACAACATACACAATTGCTTACTTTTTTTGGTTGTTCAAATGGAATATTTAATATCTTTGCTCCTTCTGTTTTGTCTTTTATTGTTTCTTCGCATGTTGTTTCTCCGCACCAGTGTACTTCTGCAAATTTCTTTTGCTTAATCACTTTCTGTAATGCACTCATTGTTGCTGCTTTTGTTTTTTTGCTTGTGAAGATTTTTTCTGATTGTTTATACAAGTTTTTTTGCATGTCTTCTAGTAATTTGTGTACTACTTCTTTTACTTTATTTTCTTTCACTATTTCTTTCTTTCCTGTGTCTCTTCTTACTATGATTACTTGCTTCTTCTTTAAGTCATTTGGTCCTATTTCTATTCTTAGTGGTACTCCTTTTAATTCCCATTCGTTGTATTTCCATCCTGGACTATAGTCTCTGTCGTCTAGTATGACATTATGTTCTTTCAATTGTTTAACTAGTTCTTTCGCTTTCTTCAGTACTTTTTCTCCTTCTTTCTTGAAGATGATTGGTACTATTACTATTTGATTTGGTGCTATATTTGGAGGTAGTACTAGTCCTTTGTCGTCTCCGTGTGCTGCTATTAGGATTCCTATTACTCTCGTACTTATTGCCCAGGTGTTCTGCCATACGTGTTGTTTTTTTTCTTTTTCATCTAAGAATTCTATGCCAAATGCTTTTGCAAAGTTTTGTCCGTCGTGATGCGCATCTGGTCCTTGTATTGCTCTTCCATGTGGCATAAATAATTCTGTGCTTATGGTGTATTCTGCTCCTGCGAATTTTTCTTTTTCTGTTTTCTTTCCTTTAACTGAGTGTAATGCTAATAAATCTTTTAACACATCATAGTACGTGTTGAGTATGTCTGTACATTCTTTTTCTGCTTCTTTTTTTGTTGCAAATGCTGTGTGTCCTTCATTCCACAAAAATTCTCTTGTTCTTAAGAATAACACAGGATTTTTAAATTCCCAACGGATTACGGAGTTGAATTGATTCAATCTTAATGGTAAATCTCTCCAAGATCTTATCCATCTTGCATATGCTTCATACATTATGGTTTCTGATGTTGGTCTTATTGCTAGTCTTTCTTCTAATTTGCTTTTTCCAGTGTGTGTTACCCATGCTACTTCTGGACTGAATCCTTCTACATGCTCCTTTTCTTTATTCAACAACTTCTCTGGTATTAATAATGGGAAGTAAGCGTTTTGTACTCCCATTTTTTTTATTTTTTTATCTACTGTTGCTACTATCTTCTCCCATATTGCGTAGGCATAGGGTTTAAATATCATGCATCCTGATACTGGTGAATAATCTGCCAAATCGCTTTTGGTAACTACTTGTGTGTACCATTCTGAGAAGTCTTTTTCTTTACTTACTGTTATCCCTTCTTTTGTTTCTTTTGCCATTGTTTTTCTTAAAGAATTTGTTTATTTAACCTTTTCGGCTTAATAATTGCGCTATTTTACAATAATCCTTATATAGTCTTTCCTTCCCTTTTTCTTTATGGCTAAAGAATTTAAGTATTATCCTGAGAGTTTTGGTGAACTTCCAGTTACAGTCCTTCATATGGATTTATTATTTGACGTTTTCAACGATCATTCTATTGTTTCTTCTACTTTAAAAGTTAAAGCTAAAAAAGTTCTTGAAGAAGTTGCTCTAGATGCTGATGACTTAATTATTCAAGAAGTTTCTTGTGATCAAGGTAACTGTTCTTTTGACTACAAACCTAAAGAAAAAAAACTCTTAATCAAATTTGATAAATCTATCCCTGAAGGTGTTACTTTTACTCTTTCAACTAAATCTATTTGTAAGCCTACTAAAAATATTTTGGAAGGTATGTATTTTGATGAAACTCCTAAAGGTGCTCCTCCTACTATGATTACTCAGTGTCAACAATGGGGATTCCAACGGTTAGTTCCTTGTTTTGATGACATGACTGCTAAATGTACTTATTCCACTACTATTATTGCTGATGAAAACTATACTAATATTATTTCTAATGGTGATTTGGTTGGTGGTCGTTCTTCTGTTGATCAAGGAAGAGTTAAAGTGAAGTATGACAATACTATTACTCCTATGGCTCCTTATCTGTTTTTTTTAGGTGTTGGTACTTATGCTACTTTTAAGAAAGAAGTTATCTACGCTGATGGCAAAAAGTTCATGCTTGAATTACTTGTTCCTCTTGATGCTGAAAAAGAAGCTGCTGAGCAAGCTTTAGAAATCCTCCACGATTCTATCCTTTGGATTCATCTCTTTACTGGTCCTAATAAGTATGAAAATGTAGAAAAGAGTACTAAAATCTGGCATTTAATCAAACAAAGAAATGAAGGAAAAGAGGTACAATCTGAAATTAATTCTCTACTTGAAGGATTACACTTAGGCTATCAATATACTGGTTCTGTGTATAGAGAGATTGGTATGCAGAATTCTAATTTTGGTGGTATGGAAAATGTTGGGAATACTACTATTACTACTAATCGTATTATGCCTTTTAAACAAATGGGTGATGGTGGTTTCGAATATTTACTCAACGTTAAAGTGCATGAGTTCTATCATAACTTGAATGGTTCTGAAGTGACTGGTCGTTCTCCTTTTGAAATTTGGTTGAATGAAGCTGTTACTGTTTTTATTGAACGTGAATTCCTTTCTTTTATTTTTAGCAAAGACAATCAAAGGTTAGGTGAAGTATTATCTTTACTTTCTCCTCATGGTGCTTTAGCTATTGATACTACTCCTGCTTCTATGCCTATCGAACCTGATGGCTTTAATCACACTGATGAATTAATTTCTTCTGTCACTTATGTGAAAGCTCCTGAGTTTGTTCGTATGATTGAGACTACTATTGGCAAAGAACATTTTGTTAAGGGTTTAGATTTGTATCATTCTCGTTTCAAACATAGTAATGCTACTCGTAAAGATTGGATTGCTGCTATGGAAGAAGTTTCTGGTAAAGATTTACAAGCTATGGCTGAGTCTTGGTTGAAACAGACTGGTTTTCCTACTGTTGCAGTAAAGAAAGAGTATAAAGATAAAACTTTAACTTTAACTCTTACTCAATCTGGCCAAAAAGAAGGTGCTTTATGGCAATTCCCTTTTATTGTTGCTGCTTGCGATAAGAATGGCAGAATCCTTGCTGAGGAATTAGTTTTTATTAAGGACAAGACTACTACTCTTGCTTTCAAAGATATTACTGAGCCTGCTTTCCTTTCTTTAAACCATGAGTATTCTTTTTATGGAAAAGTAAAGTACTCTCCTTCTGATGAAGAATTATTTTTGCAAGTCTTGCATGATACTGATATTTCTAATCGGTATATGGCTTTTTATGAGTTGTTAGATAAAGAAAAATTATGCTTATTAAAAGATACAACTGCTGAAGTTGATGAAAAGATTATTGAACTTTATTTTAAGTTATTAAGTGATAAAAAACTCATGGATGAAGTTAGTTCTTCTTTTGTTGCTATTTTTGAAGATGTTTCTGATGATGCTTTCGCTCACAAATATCAAGATCTCTATGACATGAAAAAGAAATTGTTAAAAGCTATTGCTGCAAAGTATGAAAAAGAATTAACAAAACTTTATCATTTTTATGCTGACAAAGAGTATGCTGGTTCTGTAGTTGAACAACGTATTGCTTCTTTAAAAGATCGTCAAGTGAAAAATTCTTGTTTAGGCCTTCTCTCAACTTTAGAAACTCCTGAAGTGCATGCTTTGATTAAAAAACAATTTGCTTCTGCTGTTAATGCTACTGATAAAAATGTTGCTTTCAGTTTGTACTTAAATTCTACTGCTGCTGATAAAATGCAGTTATTAGAATCATATGAAAAAGAAGCTAAAACTCATTTAGTGTCTTGGGAAAACTTTTTGGTTGCTGTTGGGCGTAATGATAGTACTGATTATTTAGACGTCATTAAACGTGTTATTTCCTCTCCTTCTTTCCGTATTGAGCAAGCTAATGACCAACGTGCTGTTTTTGGTGTTTTTGCTCATAACAAAAAAAAGTCTTTATTAACTAAAGAAGGAAGGAAATTCTTGCAAGAATCTATTCTTAAATTAGCTGTGGTTAATGAGTATAATACTGTGCATATGATTAAAACTTTTGGCACTTTGGATAAGATTGATGAATTGCATCAAGTTCCTTTAGTACAATCTATTGTTGCTATTCTTGAAGCTCTCTCACCTGAAAAAAATCCTAGTGTTTATAATACTTTAAAACGTATTCTTCTTGGTTCTCCTAAAGCTATTAAGTCGTTTGAAAAAGTACATGGGAAGTTACCTATTAAAGAATAAGTTTACTCTTTTTTCATATATATTGTTCTTGTTGGGAATGGTATGCCTACTTTACTTTTATTCAATGTTTCATATATCAAGCACGTCGCTTTTTCTTTTGTGCCAAATCTTTCATTAAAACTTTTTACCCAGAAGGTTGCTCTAAAGTTTAAGCTGCTGTCTCCCATTTCCATGAATTGTACTGCTGGTGCTTTATCTCCTGTTTTTATTACTTCTGGTAGTGTTTTCAAACATGCTTTCACTACTTTCTTTACTTTTCCTACATTACTTCCATATTCTACTCCAAATTGTACTATTGCTCTTACGCTTTCATCTGGTTGTTTGAAGTTTTGGATTTTGTTATTTGCTAGTTCTCCATTGGGTATTATTAGGAGTTCATTGTCCCAAGTTCTTATTCTTGTGCTTCTTAGTCCTATGTCTGTTACTGTTCCTGTATCCCCTCCGCTTGTTTGGATGACGTCTCCTACTTTGAATGCTTTGTCTAAAATAATACTTATGCCTCCAAAGATGTTTGCTAGACTATCTTTTACTGCGAATCCTATTGCTAGTCCTGCTACTCCTACTCCTGCTAATAATCCTGTTATGTCTACTTTCCATTCTCCTAAAACAAAGAATGCTCCTAAGATTACGAAGATTACTTTGACTACTTTGTGTAATAAGGGTAATAAGTCATCATCTAGTGTTGATTTTGTTTTTTGTGCAAATGCTTGTCCCCAGCTTTCTAAGAGTATTTGTACTATTACATATAATAAATAAATTATTAGTATTGTTATGATTGAATTAAAGAGGTGTTGGAATATTCCTTGTACTTTTTCGCTTAGTGCTAGTCTTGTTATTCCTATTTTGAATCCTATGATTATGAGTGACCAAACAAATGGTTTGTAGGATTTTTCTAGTATTAAGTCGTCTATTTTTGTTTTTGTTTTGTCTGTTATTTTTTTTACAAATTTTTTAAGTATGTAGGTTGTTATGTGTGATAAGATGTAGAATACTAGTATTATGAGTATTGCTTGTACATACTTGTTTTGTAAGTATGGGTTAGTCATCACCTCTCCAAACACCATGGTAAGTTCAAGAAGAGAATGCTAGTTTAAATATGTTTTGTTCCCATAATCTTTTTAAATAGGAAATAGTGTGGGTGTTTTTATGTCTTTAAGTAATCAAGAATATCAAGGGATTGTTCTTTTTGGCCCTCCTGGTGCTGGAAAAGGTGAGCAAGGGAAGAGGCTTGGTGAAAAAGATGGGTATTTTCATTTTTCTACTGGTGATATGTTTAGAAATCTTGATCCTACTTCTGCTACTGGTGCTACAGTTAAACAATTGATTGATGCTGGGAGTTTTGTTTCTGATGAGTTAACTTTGCAATTGTTTGAAGAAACTCTTGCAAGATATGTTGCTGAAGGTATTTTTAATCCTTCTACTCAAGTTTTGGTGCTTGATGGTATTCCTCGGACTGCTGAGCAAGTTGCTCCTGTGAGTGCTTTGGTTGCTATTCAAAAAGTTATTTGTCTTACTGTTCCTGATGAAGCTTTAAAACAAAGATTGCTTTTGCGTGGAAAAAAATTTGGGAGAGCAGATGATCAAGATCTTGTTACTATTGGAAAGCGTTTGCAAACTTATGTAGAACTCCAAAATCTTGTGTTGAATGAATTCAATCCTAGTCTTGTTATTAATCTTGACGGTGATAAAACTATTGAAGAAGTGCATAATGCTTTAGTTTCAGAAGTAAGGAGTGTTGTTTTGGAGTAATTAGTCTATATCACTTCTTGGTACTTTTTTTAGTCCTTGCCACCAACTGTTTGAGTCTGTTTGTTGTAATTGTTTGATTAGTTTTTTTGCTGCTTCTGTCTTCAATCCTTTTTCTGTATTGTCTATCCAGTTTTGTGCGTGCTTATATCCTTTCTCAATATACTCTTTTGCTGTTAAGGAATGTTCTAACATATCTGCATCTTTTGCTATCTGCCCTGCTGCGCTTTTATCATCTTCTGCTTCTTGCCATAATGCTAAAATTTCTTCTCCTATTTTTCCTAGTGGTTTTGTTTGTTCTTGTGCTGCTTGTTCTTTCTTTTTTTCTAAATATCTTCCTTCTACTCTGTTTATATCTCCTGTTCTACTTTCTGCCATTTCATGAAAGACTAACATTGCACTTATTTTTTCTAGGTTTGGATAGTTTTCTAAGTGTGCTAAAATGTAACCAATCTGTGCTGCTCTCAAGGCATGGCTTCCTATGTTTGCTGGATTCTTTACTCCTAGTAATCTGAATCTTGAGTTTGTTATTAGTTTCAATTGCCCTTGTTCAAAGAGGAATTTTATCAGTGCTTCTTCCATAGTAGGGTGGTAGTGGATGCTCTTTATATAGTTATTAATTACGAAATTAGCACTCTTCCTGCTATTGCTGATGTTAAGGAAGAGCAAACTGTTTTTGTTCCACTCACTCCTAATGAGAAAGGTATTTGGGAAGCTGAAGAAGCTTCTCTTTCCAAACCTTCTGGTGTTTTTATTAGAGGGAATAGCAAGTATGTTTCTGGAAGCGAAATGACTGTTGAGTATGGTATTGAACAATTCTTTTTTGAAAGAAACGCTGACTTACCTACTGAAAATATTACTGTTGAAGCTAAAATAAGTAGTTCTGGTCAAGCTAGGATTGTACAATTATTACATAAAGGAAATCCTCTCAAAATTGAATACAAAAAACCTTCTTTAACTTCTTAATAGTTTTGTGTTGGTTGTGGTTGAGCTGGTGCAGCACTTGCTTGTGCATTTGATGCTTCAACTACTGTTCTTATTACAAAACAATCTTCATCCTCATCTTCTTCTACACTATCTACATCACTTCCTTTTAATCCTAATTTACTAATTAATTCTTGTGCTGTTATTTTATACACCCATACCTCTTCTTTGTTTTCTTCCATTATAATTTCACCTCGTTGTTTATTCTTTTTTGAAAAATTCTTTGTTTTTAAGTATTATTGTTTTCCAGAAATTTTTAAGAAACTTGCTTAATCATTACTTTCTTTGTCCTTTTTTCTTTTTGATCTAATTGTTGTATAATTAGGTGATCATAAAGTGTTATAAGTTGTTGTGCAGCGAAATTATCTTTGTTGATTTTGTAGAGTGTTGTTCTTCCTATTTTACGTGTTGTAATAAGGATGCCTAATGAAAGGAGTTTTGGAACTTGACTATTAAGTGTTCCCCAGCTAACACCAGCGTTGAGTAGATCAGTGAGTATGTAATCAAAGTCTCGTCCTTCTATAAAATATTGTAATATTCTCATGCGTGGAGTGTCTCCTACATGGTCTAAAAAAATTGATATTTCTTTCATGTATTGTGTAAAGAAGGAGTAATATTTAAACCTTTCGTTATTATACATTGATATACAATTATGTTGGGAAATGGTTATAAGAGTTGCATCTACAAGAGTATCTTTTTATCTCAATAAATATTGTTTTATATAAGGATTTTTGTATGGTGCTAGTCAATTAAGTTCTTTGAGCAAGGAAGGGTTTCAAGTAAGAATAAAGCAAAAGAAATAAAATCATTTTATCAGTGCATCATCTAATATAGGAATCATAACTTCAAAATCAACATCCATTATTCTTGCCTCAACGTTTATTATGTCCCCTCCTTTTAATCCTAATAACTTAGCTTTATTAATATTATTAAATCTTAATTATCCAAAACCCAATAGCAACACCCACAGCATAACCAAAAGCATATGAGGGATTTTCTCTTATTACAATTCCTATTGATTCTCCAAAACTCATTTTTTTTATCGTAGTGTTTCGCAGGGTATTCCGTCATCATCTCCGTCTAAGTAGTGTATATCGTTGCTTATTCCACCACAGAGGTCAAACATTGCTTTTGCTTCTTTCCAATTTTTGAAGTCACCACAATTGAAGATGTTTGATGAACACATTTGGTTTCGTAATTGTTGTTCCATCTTTGTTTTTTAGTAGAACTTCGTATTGATGAGTAGGATGAGCCCGAGAGGATTTGAACCCCTGCCCCAAGGTCCGAAGCCTTGTATCCTATCCAGACTAGACGACGGGCCCAGTGATAGTTGTGCTACTTCAACAAGTTATTAATCTTTCCTTTTCCAAACACTTTATAAATCTCTATTTTTTATTAGTCTTATGTCTAAAAAGAGTTGTATTGCTAGAGCTTGTCAAATTACTGATTCTATCTTTAAAGAAATCTTTACTAACTTCACTTTCAAAACTGAAAAAGATGTTGAAAAATTCATCTTAAAACGTTTTCGTGATCATAAAGTGAAACCTGCTTATCCTCCTATTGTTGCTAATAATTGTGCTACTATTCATGCTAAACCAAGAAACAAAAAACTAGCTCGTGGTTTCTTAATCTTAGATTTTGGCTGTAAATTTAATGGTTGGTGTTCTGACATTACTAGAACTCTCTTCATTGGCAAACCTAATAAAAAAGAAAAGAAATTGTATAACTTAATTTTAAATTGTCAAAAAAAGTCTATTAAAAAAGTTAAAGTTGGTGCTTCTTGTGCTGACTTAGATATTCATTCTAGAGTTTTACTAAAAAACTACAAACGTTTTTATACGCATGCTCTTGGACATGGTGTTGGAAAAAAAGTGCATACTTCTCCTACTATTCGTCCTACTTCTCCTGACTTCTTAAAAAATGGTGATGTAATTACTATTGAGCCTGGTATTTATATCAAAAATAAAAAAGAAGAGTTTGGCATTAGAGTTGAAGATACTATGCATGTTGGGAAAAAAGTTGAAGTGTTGAGTAAGGTTACTAAACGTTTGGTTGAAGTATGAGAACCTTTTTATAACCCCTCTTCCTCTTCCTCTTATGAAAGGTTTTATTGTTTACCCAACTTATAGAATTGATGATGATAAAGCAGTTGTCTACTTATTTGGCCGTTTAGAGAATGGTGAAAGCTTTTTATCTATGCATGATTTCAAGCCTTATTTCTATATCTTAACTAAACATCGTAAGCGTGCTGAAAAAATCAAAGCTGCTTCCTTCAAAGACTCTTCTTTCACTAATTTCCTCGACGAAAAGATGACTAAAGTTACTCTTAACCTTCCTGCTGATGTTCCTAAAACTAAACGATTATTTCTTGAAGAAAATATTGCTTGTTATGAAGCTGACATCCGCTTCCCATACCGTTTTTTAATTGATCATGATATTCGTGGTTCTTTAGATCTTGATGGTCATTACGAAACTGGTGAACATATTGATCGTGTTTACAAAAATCCTGATTTTGAGCCTACTGACTTTTTCCCTAAACTCAAAGTTCTTTCTTTTGATATTGAGACTGATAAAGATGCAGGTGATCTTTACTCTATTTCTCTCTATGATGGTTCTTATAAAAATGTTTTACTTGTTAAAAAAAAGGGTAAGTTCAAGAATGCTGAATGTTTTCCTTCTGAAAAAGAAGTTCTAGAACGTTTCCAAGAGTTAGTTTTAGAATTAGATCCTGATGTTATAGTTGGTTGGAATGTTATTGATTTTGATTTAGATTACTTAAAGAAGAAGTTTAAAGAACATAAAGTTCCTTTTTTGTTTGGTCGTGTTCCTTGGCCTTGTAAATTGCGTATTTCTGAATCTTTCTTTCGTGATTCTTCTGCTGACTTTCCTGGACGTATGGTTTTAGATGGTATTCACTTAATGAAGACTTCTTTCATTAAACTTGATGATTATAAATTAAATACTGCTGCTAAACATATTTTAGGAGATACTAAAATTTTTCAAGGAGCTGGAAGGCATGATGAAATTACTGAAGCTTACAATAAGGATCCTCAAAAATTAGTTGACTATAACTTAAAAGATTCTATTCTTGCTTATGATGTTATCTTCAAATCTGGTTCTTTCGACTTAACCATTCTCCGTTCTTTACTTACTCGTATGCAACTTGATCGTGTCAACGCTTCTATTGCTTCTTTTGATTCTTTATATCTAAGAGAATTGCAAAAAAGGAAATTAGTTGCTCCTTCTGCTAATATTGTGGATCGTGAAGAACGTATTTTAGGTGGTTTTGTTATGGATCCTAAGCCTGGGATTTATGATAATATTGTTATTGTTGATTTTAAAAGTCTGTACCCTTCTATTATTCGTTCTTTTAATATTGATCCTGTTTCTTTTGTTCCTAAAGAGAATGCTAAATTGTTCAAATCTTCAGAATTGCTAGAAGCTCCTAATGGTGCTTTATTTAAAAGGAAAGATGGAGTTTTGCCTGATGTTATTCAACATATGTGGGAACAGCGTGATAAAGCTAAGAAGAGGAAGGAAAAGCTTGCTATTTATGCTATTAAAATTCTCATGAACTGCTTTACTCCAGATACTGATATTTTAACCGACCAAGGGATAAAAAAAATCACTGAAATTAAGAAAGGAGATCTTGTCTATTCTCTTAATCCTAAAACGAGAAAAACAGAATTAAACAAGGTAACGAGGACATTTAAGTATCCTTACAAAGGAAAAGTGATATCTATACAAAGCAAAAATGTGGATTTTATTGTCACTCCAAATCATAGATTTTTTGTAAAAGTTGGAAAAAAGTATCAATGGTTCGAAGCACAAGAGTTACTTGAAAAAGCAACTAAGAATTTCTGGTTACCTAAACACAAAAGTATCAAAGGAAAGATTATCAAATGGTTTGATCTGAAGAAAAAGTGCAATGAATTAGCTATAGCTTTCAGAATAAAAGAGGAAAAATTACAAAAGGCGAGAAAACATAGTTCAGTACCAAATAGATATCATTTAAGTGATTGGTTGCAATTAATTGGGTGGTATGTTTCTGAAGGTTACATTTATATTTCTAAAGAAAAAAGATACCCTGGAAAAGTTTCTTGGAGGGGTGTATCTCATAAGATAATTCTATGTCAAAAGAAGGAAAAAACAAGAGAAAAAATTATAAAGTTACTAAAAAAAATGGGATTAAAATACTCTTCGGAGTTTAATGGTATTACAGTCACTAATCAAATTTTAGCAGAAGTTTTGCTTGCAGAGTGCGGCGCAGGTAGCCATAATAAGCGTATTCCTAATTGGGTTTTTGAATTAGATCAAAGCATACTTCATAATTTGTTCAAAACGGCTATGTTAGGAGATGGGAATAGTAATGGAGAGAGATATTCCTCAAAGAATAAGGATTTAGCAGAAGATGTTTTGCGACTTGTTCATCATCTAGGCTATTATGGGTTTGTCTATGAAGATACTCAGAAATATGATGGCGAAGATTACACTATGTACAGAGTGCAGATTAATAAAAGAAAAGGTATTAGACCTTATATATCAAAATATAAAAACATTCGCGAAGTAGATTATGAAGGAAGTGTTTATTGTGTTGAAGTATCACCTAACCACACTGTATTAGCTGGAAGAAATACAAAATTACATTTTTGTGGACAATCTTTTTTTGGAGTCATGGCAAATCCTACTTTTCGTTTCCATTCTTTAGAAATGGCTAATGCTATTACTCATTTTGGGCAATTAATTATCAAAAAATGTGCTGAAGAGATTGAAAAAAAAGGTTTTGAAGTTATTTATGGTGACACTGATTCTTTATTTGTTAATGTCAATGCTAAAGATTATAAAAATGCTTTGAAAGTTGGGAAAACTATTGAAACCGAAATAAATTCTTTCTTCAAGTCTTTCGTTAAAAAAGAGTATAAAAAAGAAAGTTTTTTAGAATTAGAATTTGAAAAAGTGTACAAAAAGTTATTTCTTCCTAAAGCTCGTAAGTCTGCTGAAGGTGCAAAAAAACGTTATAGTGGATTGTTAGAAAAAGACAAAAAAGATGTTTTAGAGTTTACTGGATTGGAGTTCGTCCGTCGTGATTGGACTGAGGCTGCTCGTAAATTTCAATACGATTTGCATTGGAAAGTTTTTCATAACAAAAATCCTTCTAAATTCATTAAAGAGTTTGTTGCTGATCTAAAAAAAGGAAAGTTTGATGAATTATTAATTTACAAAAAAGGTATTAGAAAATCTGTTGACTCTTACACAAAAACTACTCCTCCTCACATTAAGGCTGCTCGAAAAGCTGGTATCAAAAAAGTTGGGATTCTTGAGTATGTCATGACTCTTGATGGTCCTGAGGCTGTTGGCTTCCAAAAGAGTAAAATGGATTATGAGCATTATGTTGAAAAACAAATTAAGCCTATTGCTGAGGCTGTTTTAATATTTTTTGATCTCACCTTTGATGATGTCTTGAAAGCTTCTAAGCAGGTTTCTTTAGGTGATTTTTAAGGAAAGATTTTTATATACATTGTAGTAATATTTCTTCATGAAGTTTTTCTCTTCCACTAAAAGTGCTGTTGATATAGTTGATGATGCTCTCTTCTTTCCTTTATTTGAGGATGATTCTGGGAGTAAAGAGTTAGCTATTATTGATAAAAAATTAAATAATGTCCTTCTTTCCATTCTTAAAGCTAAAGACTTCAAAGGTGAACTTGGTGAAACTTTTTTACTCAACACTAACAATCTTCTTCCTGCTAAAAGGTTATTCTTACTTGGTTTGGGGAAGCAAAAAGAGTTTTCTGAAGAAAGATTCCGTAAAGCTGTTGGTTCTGCTGCTAAGCGTGCTAAAAACTTATCTATTCTTAACTTTTCTCTTTGCACTCATCATATTTCTTTAGAACCTTACGTTTTAGGGAAAGTTGTTGCTGAAGCTGTTGTTTTATCCAATTACACTTTTGATACTTACAAAACTAAGGATAAGAAAAAATCTTTAGAATCCATCACTCTTTGTCACGATTCTGATGACGCAAAAGTTAAACAAGGATTGCATGATGCTGAAATCATCTCTTCTTCTAGTAATCTAACGCGGGAATTAATCAACACTCCTGCTGCTGACATGACTCCTGCTATTCTTGCACAAAAAGCTAAAGATGCTTGTAAGAAGTCTGGAGTTAAATGTACTATTTTTGACGAAAAGCAAATAAAAAAATTAAACATGAATGCTCTCTTAGCTGTTGGTTCTGGAAGTGCTAATCCTCCGAGATTTATTGTGATGGAACACAAAGGGAAAAAAGCTAAAGAAACTATCGTGTTAATTGGCAAAGGGGTTACTTTTGATTCTGGTGGTATTAATATTAAACCTGGATCTTTTATGAAAGATATGAAATATGATATGTCTGGTTCTGCTGCTGTTATTGGAACTATGCAAGCTATTGCTCAATTACAATTACCTTTACATGTTGTTGGGTTAGTTGCTACTGCTGAAAATATGCCTGGTAACAATGCTTATCGTCCTGGTGATGTTATTAAAGCTTTGAATGGAAAAACTATTGAAGTTTTGCATACTGATGCTGAAGGAAGAGTTACTTTAACTGATTCTTTATGTTATGCTGAAAAATTCAAACCTAGTGTTGTTATTGATCTAGCTACTTTGACTGGTGCTGTTACTATTGCTTTAGGTAATGTTTGTGCTGCTGTGATGGGTAATGATGATGCTTTAATTAAGAAATTGCAAGTTGCTGGTGACTCTACTTTTGAACGTGTTTGGCAACTTCCTCTTTACGAAGAATTTGCTGAACTCAATAAAGGTGCTGTTGGTGACGTTGCGAATATTGGTGGTTGGGATGGAAAAGCTGGTTCTATTGTTGCTGGTATGTTCTTAAAAGAATTTGTTCCTTCTAACGCTAAGTGGATGCACTTAGATATTGCTAATAAAGCTTTTAGTGACAAAGATACTGCTTACTTAGCAAAAGGTGCTACTGGTTTTGGTGTGAGATTATTAGTTGAGTTATTGCAGAAGTGGTAGGCTAAAAGCAATACTTATATACTTTCTAGTCTTATTTATTCCATGAAGAGGTATAAACTAAAGAATGGCTTAACCCTTTTAGTTGATCCTCGTCAGTCTAATGCTGTTGCTCTTGGTATTCTTATCAAGGTTGGTTCTAATGATGAAAAACCTAAAGAGCGTGGTATTGCTCATTTCATGGAGCACATGTTATTTGAAGGTACTAAAACTAAATCTTCTCAAGAATTAACTGCTGTTATTGAAGGTGTTGGTGGCGAATCAAATGCTATTACTACTAATGAAAAGACTTTTGTGTATGCTGTTGTTCCTAAAAAACATTTTTCTCGTACTTTAGAGACTCTTGCTGATATATTCATTAACTCTACTTTCCTTCCTAAGTCTTTTCAAAAAGAAAAAGGTGTTATTCATGACGAAATTAAGATGCTCCACGATGACCCTAAGGCTTTCCAATGGATTTTGTTTTTAGAGACTCTTTTCAAGAAGAATCGTATTCGTTTACCTGTTTATGGTGATTTAAAAATCATTCGTAATCTCAAACGTGATGCTTTACTCAGTTTTTACAAAAAATATTATTCTTCTAAGAACATTATTGTTTCTGTTGCTGGTAATGTAAAAAACATAAAATCTTTGGTTGAAAAACAATTCTCTTCTCTTAACTCTTCTCCTGTTAGTCGTTGGAAGAATCCTGTTGAAATAAAGCATACTAAATTAGAATCTAAGAAAAAAGTGCATAAAACTAATCAAACTTATTTTCTGTTAGGATACAAAACTCCTCCTGCTAAACATAAAGATGCTCCTGTTTTGGATGTTGTTCGTGCTATTCTTGATCGTGGACAAAGTTCTAGATTGTTTGATGAAATTCGTTCTAAACGTGGTTTAGCTTATGCTGTTGGTGCAGCTCATGAAGATGCTTTAACTTATGGGTATTTTGTTGTTTCTGTTATTACTAACAAAAAGAATGTTCCTCGTGTAAGAAGAGTTGTTTTAGAGCAATTGCAATTGCCTTCTTTGTCTCAAAAGGAATTAGATGAGGCTAAGCAATATTTAGAGGGAAGTTTAATTCTTTCTAATGAGGATAATTTGGAACGTGTTGAGCGTAATGCTGTTTGTGAGTTTCTTGGTCGTGATCATAAGAAGTATATGGCTGCTCTGAAGAGGGTTTCTTTGGCTGATGTTCGAAGAGTTGTTAAGAAGTATTTTCATAAGCATTTCACTGAGACTATTATTGAGCAAAAAGATTAAATAGGTGTTTCTTCTTCTTTTTGTTTGATGAAAAAATTAATTATTATTGTTTTGCTCTTGTTGGTTTTTGGTTTGTATTTTTATACTGCTGAAACTAAAGAATTAATGCAAAAGACTGGCATGGTTATTAAGCACGAAATAATTAGTTTTAAGGAAGATTTTACTTCTCTTGTTGAAGAGAATAGTGTAAGTGAAGAAAAAGAATCTTCTGAAAGTTAACTTTTGTTGGTTTTATTATTATCTTTTATTAATAAATGATCATTTATTCTTACTCTAATAAGTGCTTTTTGTTTTCCTTCTCCTTTTCTCTCAAGTTTATCACATCTATCATCTAAACAGAAATAACATCTCACTTCATATTCTGCCCATATTTCTCCTTTACCTTTATATTCTTTTTCGTGTGTTTGTAAATCCCCTGGTAATGATTCCATTCCTGCTTGAAATACTTTTTTCGTTGCTGATGGTATTTTAACTCTTTGTCTATTTAATGAGTAGATTCCTTTTATATCTAGTGTGCCATCTAAGTCTGTGTCTAAGTCTACTTTTTTATCTACTTCACAGAAGATTTTGTCTTTTTCTTTGTTTTGTATTGCAATACTGAAGTCTTTGTATTTTATTCCACCTTGTATGCTGAGTATTCTTCCGCTGTGTTGGAGTTTTCCATTTTCTTTGAATGGTCCTTCATCTATATCTTGTATTGTTAAACTAAATTCTGGTCCTAAGTAAACTGTATTATCTTTGCTTTCGTTTTTTAGTTTCTTTTGTGTTTCATTAGTTTTTGTTGGTTCTTTATCTTTTACAATGGGTTTTATTTGGTCTTTATCTTTGTCTTCTCCAGGATCTATGGTTCCTCCGAAGTTTGGTGGGAAGAGGTAGAATACTGCTACTATTGCTAGTACTCCTATGAGTATTACCATGTTGACTATCATTAAGGTTTTCATATGTGAACCTCCTTCATGGTGAGGTTTGCTAGAATGAGTAGGTTGAGTATGATGGGAAGTATGATGAGGTTGTTCTTTTGGGTGTTCTACATGATGTGTTTTTTCTACTTTGTGCTTCTTTTCATGAATCTTTTCTTTGCCTTCTATGATCTTCTTTTGCTCTTCTAAGGCCTTTTTTTGTTTTAAGTATTCGTCTATATCCATTTTTTAACAAGTTTTAATCTTTATTTATTAACTGTTGGATAGGTACTTATTTTTAAATCTTCCCCTTTTTAAAGAGTTTAATTATGGCTTAAATCTTGTTGTTGTTCTTGGGAATGCTATTGCGTCTTTTATGTTGTCTAATCCACAGATCCATGCTATAACTCTCTCAACTCCCATACCAAAGCCGCTGTGTGGTACGCTTCCATATCTTCTGGTGTCTAAGTAGAATTTGTATTGTTCTGGGTTTTCTCCTTCTTCTTTGAGTCTTCTTTCTATTTCTTTTAAGTTGCTTTCTCTTTCACTGCCACCTATGATTTCTCCGTATCCTTCTGGTGCTATGAAGTCTACTCCTAGTACTATTTTGTTCATTTTTCCGTCTTCTTTCATGTAGAATGCTTTTACTTTTTTTGGGTATCTTGTTACTATGATTGGTGTGTCATATAATGCACTTAGTTTGTCTTCTTCTATGGTTCTCAAATCTTTTCCCCATTCTATTGTCATGCCGCATTTCTTTTTGAGTAAGTCTAGTGCTTGGTCGTAGGTCATTCTTGTGAAGGGTTTTTTTATTGTTGGTTCTAATTTCTTCACATCTCTTTCTAGTATTTTAAGTTCTTCTTTATTTTTTGTTACTACTTCTTTCATGATGTATTTTAATAGTCCTTCTCCGTTGTCTAGTAAGTCATCGAATTCCATCCATGCTGCTTCCATTTCTGCCATCCAGAGTTCTGTTAAGTGCCTACTTGTCTTGCTTTTTTCTGCTCTGAATGCTGGTGATATAGTATAAATTTTTTCTAGTGCAAAGATTGCTGGTTCTGCATAAAGTTGCCATGTTTGTGCTAGGAAGACTCCTTTTTGTTTGAAGTATGCTACATCAAAGAGGGTGCTTCCTCCTTCACATTGTACTGCTTGGAATATAGGTGAGTGGTATTCGTAATACCCTAAGTTTCTGAAGTAATCATGTATTGCTCTGAAGACTGTGCTTCTTATTTTAAGCATTGAAGTCATTTTTCTACTTCTCAACCATAAGTGTCTGTTGTCTGCTAAGAATTCTACACTTTGATCTTTTTGTAAAGGAAAGTCTTCTGATCTTTGTATTACTTTAAATTTTTCTACTTGCACTTCATATCCTGTTGGTGCTCTTTTGTCTTCATGTATTTTTCCTTCTAGTTCTACTGAGCTTTCTACTAGGAGTTTGTCTATGTCTTCCCATTCTTTATTGTTATACTTCTCTTTCTTAAAAACGCATTGCAATATGTTTGTGTTGTCTCTTAATACTATAAATTTGAATTGATTACTTCCTCTTTCTCTGTGTACCCATCCTCTAAGTTTCACTATTCCTTTTCCTTTTTTTATTGCTTCTTCTACGCTTAAGTAAGTCATTTTGTTTTGAGTCCTAATTCAGTTAGTTGTTCTTTTTTCACTTCTGATGGTGAGTTTAATAATAAATCTTTTGCATCTTTATTTTTTGGGAATGCTATGACTTCTCTTATGCTTTCTTCTTCTGACATGACTGCTATTAGTCTGTCTAGGCCAAATGCTATTCCTCCCATTGGTGGAGCTCCATAGTTTAGTGCATCTAATAAATACCCAAACTTTTCTTGTGCTTCTTTCTCACTTATTTTTAATGCTTTAAAGATTTTATTTTGTGTTGTTAGATTATGATTCCTGATGCTGCCGCCTGCTATTTCAAAACCGTTTAATACTAAGTCATAGCCTCTTGAAAGTACTTTTTCTGGGTGTTTTTCTATATCTTTAATATGTCCTTCTTGTGGTGCTGTGAATGGATGGTGTACTGCTACGTGTCTTCCTTCTTCTTCTGAATAATCCAGCATTGGAAAGTCTGTTACCCACAGGAATTGGTAATCTCCTTTCTTTTTTGATAAGTTTGGCTTGTCACTTTTATGCTTCTTTATTGCTTCTGCATAAGTCATTTTTAAGAAGGGTGTTTTTATTGTTACATTTAATACTTCTTTAAAAATTTGTTTTAACAATTCTTCACAAAGTTTGTAGATATCTTCTTCTTCTACGAAACTTATTTCTATATCTAGTTGTGTAAATTCTGGTTGTCTGTCTGCTCTTAAGTCTTCGTCTCTAAAACATCTTGCTATTTGGTAATATTTATCATAACCACTTGTCATTAAGAGTTGTTTAAATATTTGTGGTGATTGGGGTAACGCAAAGAAGTTTCCTGGAAATTTTCTTGAGGGTACTAAATAATCTCTTGCTCCTTCTGGTGTTGATTTTGCTAATATTGGTGTTTCTATTTCTAAGAAGTGTTCTTTGTCTAATACTTGGTGAATGATTTTTAAAACTTTATGTCTTAATGTTAAGTTTTTTTGCATTTTTTCTCTTCGTAAATCTACGTATCTATATTTCAGTCTTGTTTCTTCTGTTGCATTATCTGTATCTAATGGTAATTCTTTTGTTTCATTAAGAACAGTAATTTTATTTGCTGAGAGTTCTACTTCGCCTGTTAGTTGATCTTTTTTTATTTGATTATCTGGTCTTTTTTTCAGTTCTCCTTCTACTTGCACTACTGTATCTCTATGTAAACTTCCATATTTTTCTGCTAATGTTTTATTGAGAAATACTTGTGTTATGCCATATCTATCTCTTAAAAGTAGAAATCCTATTTTTCCTTGTACTCTGACTGTGTCTACCCAGCCACAGAGCTTCACTTTTTTTCCTGCATCTCCTCCTCTTAATTCACCACAAGTATGTGTTCTTAACATAGAAGAATTCCAATTTTGGTATATATATAAAGCCTGCTATTCTTAAAATCTCTTTTTTATTCAGTATAGATCATAAATGTTTTGGCTTGTGCCTCCGTTTTTCCGGCTTTTTAGGCGAAAACTATATAAGTAAGGAAATTCTTACTTCTCTTTATGCGTGCTAAAATTGTGAAAGTAACGGACAAAGGACAGATTTCTATACCTACAACTATTAGGGATGCTATAAAAATTCGAAGGGGTGATGAACTTCTCTTGCTTGAAGATGGAGAAAATATTCTCATACAAAAAGTAAAGAAATCTCGCTTTAAAGATTTATTAAAGCATGCAGAAAATGTGGCTAAAAAACTATGGAGTAACAAAGAGGATGATCGTTGGGACAAAATTTGAACAAGGAGAAATAGTCTTAGTTCCCTTTCCTTTTTCTGATTTAAGTGGAGTAAAGCAACGTCCTGTTTTAGTATTATCCAAGAGATCTTATAATAAAGAAACAAATGATATTATTACTTGTGGAATAACCTCTAATGTGAAGGAAGAAAGACATAGTGTCTATATTAATGACAGAAGTTTGAGTGATGGGGAACTTCCTTTTACTAGTAGAATTAAAGTTGATAAGTTATTTACTCTTGAACAAGCAATTATTCGTAAAAGTCTTGGAAAAGTAAACAAAGAAACAATGAGTGTTGTAAAAGAAAAGTTTGTAAATCTTATTTAGCGTGTTTTTTCAATAATTCCATGACTTTTTTGCCGTCTACTTTGCCTCTGTACTTTCCCATTATAATACCCATTAATGCATTCAGTGCTATTCCTTTTTTCTTCTGCACTAGTTCTTTAATCTCTTTCTCTAACTTGTCTGCACTTACTCCTTTATATTTATTTAAATCTACTTTTTTCCCTTTTGCTAGTGTGGTTAGTATTTCTAGTGCTGCTTCTTTTGGTATGGTTTTTTTCTCTAATTGTTCCAACACAAAGTGATAATCTTTTTCTTTTATTTTTTCCACGTTTAACTTAAATCTTGTCTTAATTTCTTTTGGAGCTTCTATTAGTACTTTCGCTATGAGTGTTGGTTCTAGTTTGTATTTCTTCACACATTTCAAGAAAAGTTCATTGCCTATTACTTCTTTTGCTACAACTGCGTTTAAGTTATATTTCTTTTCTAATTGTACTATTTTTTCATCTAGTAATTCTGCTGTTTTGATTTCTTTTAGTTCTTTTTGACTTATTTCTATTAATGGATGATCTGTTTCGACATACATTCTTGCTGCACCTGGCATTGGTCTTAAGTATTCTGTGCTTCCGTCTGGTTTTACGTTTCTTACTTCTCCTTTACCTTTCTTTTCTTTTTGTTGTCTTGCTATTTCTTTGTCTACTGCTTTGGGTATTAACTTTAAGTTTTGCATGCCTTTGATTTCTACTCTTACATGTCCTTTACTACTTACATTGATGTCTTGTCTTATGGTTCCTAGTCCTGCTTTGAATTTTCCTGTTGATTTCAAGACCATTCCTAAGTAGGTTGCTACTTCTTGTGCTTGTTCAGGTGTTGTAATGTCTGGTTCTGTTGTTATTTCTATTAATGGAATCCCTAACCTATCTAATCTAAACACTACATGGTCTTTTGCTGTTTTGATTCTTCTTGCTGAGTCTTCTTCTAAGCAAACGCTTGTTATGCCTACTCTCCCACTTTTTGTTTCTACCCATCCATTCATTGCTACCATTGCTGTTCTTTGAAATCCTGCAGTGTTGCTAAAGTCTAATACTTGTTTTCTCATGACTTGTATGGGATTAATTATTTTGCAATTCAATAAGAGTACTACTTCTAATACTGCATCTAATGCATCTCTATTTATTTTGTGTGGTGGTTCTTCGTCTGTTTCTACCGCACAACTGCTTGCATCCATTACTTCATAAATAGCATATCTTTTTTTTGCTTTTTCATATGCTGCAACTACGTCTTTTTCTCCTGTTTCACTACTGACATCATGCAAGTATCTTTTCAATAAATGGTTTGGTTTGCTATCTTCTAGTTCTGATTTACAATGGCAAAAGAGTTTGTGTGTGTTAATTTGTCTGTGTATTTCTAATCCTATTTTTAATTGTAATTCTTTATAGTTCATTGTTCCCAAATCACTTTTCCTTTCTTTTTTATTTTTCTTATTCTATGCAGCGGCACACTATACTCTTTTCCGTCTTTTAGTACTGTTATAAAGTTTCCTTTTCTTCCTATGCTTATAAATTTGACTTCTTCTGTCTTTTCTGCTATTCTATCAAAGTAAGTGATAGTGTATTCTTCTGGTTTTGCTGTTTTATCAAACCTTATCTCGTTCAGTATAGTGCCTATATAAGTCATAGAAATAGGATATCTTGCTTATTTATATATGCTCTGCTGTTTAATGACCTAAATATAATTCTTTTACTTGTTTCTTCTTTGCTATTTCTGATCCGCCACTTAAAGCAATTTTCCCTTGTTCTAACACGTAAGCTTTGTCACATATTTCTAATGCCATGTGCGCATTCTGCTCAACTAATACTATTGTTGTTCCTGTTTTATTAATCTCTTTTATTGTCCTAAAGATATTTACCATCATGTTCGGAGCTAACCCTAAGCTTGGTTCATCTAACAACAATAGTTCTGGTTCTAACATAAGTGCTCTTGCTATAGATAACATTTGTTGTTGTCCTCCTGATAAAAATGTTGCTTGTTGGTTTTTTTTCTCTTCTAGTATTGGAAACATGTTGTACATTTTTTTCAACCTTTCTTGTATTACTTTTTTATCTTTCAGTATGTATGCTCCCATTTCTAAGTTTTCTTCTACTGTCATTGTTTGGAAGACCATTCTTCCTTGTGGTACATAAGAGACTCCATGGTGTACTATTTGGTCTGCTGTTTGGCCTACTAATTTTTTCTCTTTGAAGATTATCTGTCCTTTTTCTGGTTGTACTAATCCGAAGATGCTTTTTATCGTCGTACTTTTCCCACTGCCGTTTGGTCCTACTATTGCTATTATGTCTCCTTTCTTCGCTGTTATGTTTACTCCATGTAATACTTTTATAGGTCCGTAGCCTGCCTCCACACCTTTGAGTTCTAATATCATAATTTCACCTTCTTTCCTAAGTATGCTTGTAACACTCTTGGGTTTTTTTGTATTTGTTTCGGCGTTCCTGTTGCTATTTCTGTTCCATAATCTAATACTACTACTCTGTCTGCTATGTCCATCACAAATTTCATGTCATGTTCTATGAATAGGATTGTTTTTCCTTGTTCTTTCAATTTCTTCAATATATTTTTTATTTTTGCTCGCATTACTGGATTGACTCCTGCTACTGGTTCGTCTAGTAATAAGAGGTCTGCGTCTGTTGCTAGTATTCTTGCTATCTCCACTAGTTTTTGTTGTCCATAACTTAAGTTTTTTGCGTAGTGGTTTCTTTTGTCTTTGAGTCCTACTAAGTCTAATAGTTCTACGCAATGGTTTCTATTTTCTTTTTCTTCGTGTTTTATATATTTCGGTTTAAACATTATGTTCAGTAAGTGTTCTCCGCTTTGTTGTTTTGCTATTAACAAATTTTCTACTAAGGTTAACTTCGGTAAGAGTTTTATTAGTTGGAATGTTCTTGTTATGCCTAAGTTACTTATTTTGTATGGCTTCACTCCTAAGAGTGGTGTTCCTTTGTAGTGCACATGTCCTTTGTCTGGTTTTATGAATCCTGTTAGTAGATTGAAGACTGTTGTTTTTCCTGCTCCGTTTGGTCCTATTAATGCTACTATTTCATTTTCTTTCACTTCAAAACTACAATCTTTTACTGCTTTGATTCCTCCGAAGTGTTTGTTTAAGTTTTTTATGTGTAGCATTTTAAGTAGTCACTACTCCTTCTGTTTTCTTTCCTAGGAGTCCTTGTGGTCTTTTTATCAACAACACTACTAGAAGTACTGCGTAGATGATTTGTCTTAATGCTCCTATCATTGAGGAAGGTAGGGGTAAAAATCTCAATGCTTCTGGTAGTAGTATTAGAATAATTGCTCCTATGATTGCTCCTTTGAGTGTTGCTATTCCTCCTACTACTATCATGGATATTATCAAGACTGATTCTAGTATGCTAAAACTTGTTGGGTCTATGAATGTTATATAGTGTGCGTATAAACTTCCTGCTAGTCCTGCAAAGAATGCTGAGATTAGGAGTGCTTGTGTTTTGTATTTGGTTACATTTTTTCCTAAGCTTTTTGCTACTAGTTCGTCTTCTCTTATTGCTTGTAATATTCTTCCGAATGGTGTTTTGATTAAATATCGTAACAAATAGTAAGTTACTACTCCTACTACTATCACTAATGCTAAGTAAGTTATTCCTGTTAGTGTTATTCCAAATATTGTTGGTTTTGGTATGCCTGGTAATCCTAATGGTCCTCTTGTTAAGCTTGTCCAATTTTTTAATATGTTTTCTACTATTATTGCTAACCCTAATGTTGCTACGGCTAAATAATCTCCTCTGAGTTTGAGTGCTGGTATTGCTACTACTAAACTAAATATTCCTGCTATTATTCCTCCTGCTAAAAAACTTATCAAGAATGGAGTTCCAAAATTCAGTGCTAAGAGTGCTGACGTGTATGCTCCTACTGCATAGAATGCTACGTGTCCTATGTTTAATAATCCTGTATAGCCTATTGCTAAATCTAAGCTTAATGCTAGGATTACATAAATGCCTATGATTATCAGGATATGTATGATGTATGCTTCTAGTGCCATTATCCTGATGTTTCCTCTCTTGTTCTTGTACCTAGTATTCCTTGTGGCCTAAGGAGTAAGAAGAGTATGAGTATCACAAATGCTATGCCATCTTTGTAGCCTGAGGGTAAGTACCATATGCCTACATTTTCTACTATGCCAATTAAGAATCCTCCTAATAATGCTGCTGATACATTACCTATTCCTCCTACTACACTTGCTGTTATACCTTTCAAGATTACTGCGAATCCCATGTTGTGTTCTATGTTTTGTTCTAGTCCAACTAATATTCCTGCTATTCCTGCTAGTATTGCTGAGATGACAAATGTTTTTGTTGTTGTTTTTTCTACGTTAATTCCTAGTGTTGCTGCTACTTGTTTTTCGTCTGCTACTGCTCGCATTGCTTTTCCTAACTTTGTTGTTTTCATAAAGAAGAATAAAACTACAAAGAGTAAGACTGAGATTATTACTAACCAAACTTGTAGTGGTGTGATGATTGCTCCGAATAAGTCATAACCTTTTGCTATGGGTAATCCAAAAGTGTGTATTTCTGCTCCGAAAATAAGTAGAATGATTCCTGTTACTGTTAAGAATACTCCGAATGAAGAAAGTAATAAAGTAAATGGATCTGCTCCTCTTTTTCTTAACGGTTTATACACTAATAAATTGATTAAGAGTGCTGTTATTACTGTTACTACTAATGCTAAAAGTATTGCTAGAATAAATGGTATGCTTAATAGAATATGAAAACTATATGCTGAGAATGCTGCTACTACAAATGTTGCTCCTGGACTTAAGTCCATAAATTTGACTATGTTAAAAATTAATGAGAAGCTTGCTGCAATTAGTGCATAAATACTTCCTGCTATTATGCCATTTAAAAGCAATTGGAGTAATGCCATGAAAATAACCTTAATTACTGATTCTTAAAGGTTGTTAAAAGAAAAAAAGAAAGAGTGAATGCTTTTACACATCCATTGCTTTTCCGTCTTTAATTGTTCTCAAGACATAGGAAAAGCTTGCATCTCCGTTTTCATCTATGGTTAGCATTCCTGCTGTTCCTGCTCTGTCTGTAACTCCGTAGAGGAATTTTTTAATACAATCAGTGTCTTCTCCACATTCCACTAGTGCATCTTTTAAGAGATAAACTGCATCGTATGCTGTTGCAAAGTATACTGGTGGTAATGCTCCTGAGAGCTCTCCGTGTTCTGCTAGTATTTTGTCTAAGAGCTCTTTTGCTTTTGGTGCTTTGTCATCGAATGAGGGTTCTGCATAGATTGCTCCTTCTATCTCTTCTTTATAATCTTTCAAGATGTCTTCTGCTGCTGAAAACTCATTGGAATAAATTTGTTGATTCATTCCTAGTTCACTAATTTGTTTCAACACTAATCCATATTTAGCTGGTGTTTGTGAGAGTACATATAGTCCATCAGGGTTTGTTGCTTTCATTTTTGTTAGTTGTGTTCTAAAGTCACTAGAGTCTGATGCATAAGATTCATCTGTTAATATTTCTCCACCTGCTGCTTCAAAGGTTGTTTTAAACACTTCTTTTACTGCTTGTGCGTATTCTGTTTGTTCTGCAATAATTGCAACTTTCTTATGTCCATTGTCTATTGCTGCTTGTGCGACTTTACCTCCAGATGTTGCATCTGATGGGAAGTTTCTAAAGATGTAGTCTCCTGATTTTGTTATGTCTGGACTTCCTGATCCAGGTGAGAAAAGGATTACTTTATTTTCTTCTGCAACTGGTGCTGCTCCTAATGTTTCTCCACTACATAATCCTCCTAAGATTACTTTAATTTTATCAACATTAATTAATTTTTGTGCTGCAGATGTTGCTTCTTTTCCTGCACATGCACCATTTTCATAAACAACTTTAATCATTCTTCCATCAACACCACCTGCTGCATTAATTTCTTTTATTGCTAAGTCTGTTGCTTGTTGTATGGGAATTCCGTATGCTGCTGCGTCACCACTTAAAGGCATGATTGCTCCTAACTTTATTGGCCTTGTTTCTTTTCCTTCAGGACTTGGTGAGAATGCTACAAAGAGTCCTACTACTATTAATAAAAGTACTACGATTGAAAGTACCCATTTTGCTGATTTATCCATGTATATTGCCTCTTCATATAATGTTATTTTTTTAGCTCTCTTTTTTGTTTATATAAGTATTGGTTTTTTGTTCAGATAAGAAGTAGTGAATTGGTTCTATTCAGTAAATTCGTGCTGTAAACTTCTTTTAGTAATCTCTCCCCTTAAATTCTCTTGCACCATCTCTTTCACTTTATTTTTTGGGTAATTGCTTAATAACCATGCTAGTTTTATGTATGCTGTTTCTGGCAACATATCGCTATAGTTTCCTAGTACTCCTGCTTCTTTTAGTTTTCTGCCGTAGGTGTACACGTTCATGTTTACTCTTCCATAAATAGTTTGTGATGTCATTACTACTGGTAGTTTTTGGCATAATTGTGTAATAGTTTTCAATATTTTGTTATGTTCTTTTGTTGCTTCATCTATGACATCTACTGGTCCATTACCTAATCCTGTTCCTTCGATTATTAGTCCGTCAAAGGTTTTGTAATGTTCTAGTTCCTTCGCATAAAAGTTTGGCCTGAATTTTACCATGCCTATTTTGAGTGTTTCTTTAATAGGTTTTATTTTTACTTTTTTATTTTTGTCTTTCTTAGTATAGTTTTTATTGAAATGGTTTATAGTTCCTTGTTTGCTTACTGTAGCATAAGGATCTGTGCTTATTGCTCTGAAGGTGTCTCTTCTGCTTGTGTGCATTTTTCTTGTTTTTGTTGCTGGTAATATAACACAACTTTCGTCACTACTATCTTCATGCATGCAAATGCCTACTTCTCCAAAGTCACTTTTTGTTATATATTGTGCTGCACATAGTAAGTTTAGGGCTGCATCACTACTACCTCTATCACTACTTCTTTGACTGCCTACTAAGAGAATTGGCATTGACAATCCTTCTAGAATAAAGCTTAACGCTGCTGCTGTATACCCCATAGTATCTGTGCCATGAGTAACTATTATTCCATCTACTCCTTTTGCTAGTTCTTTTTTAATTTCTTTTGCTATGTAATTATGGTGGTAAAATCGCATATCACCACTCCACATATTGCTAAGTAATCTAGAATTGATATTTGCTATTTTTCGTAATTCTGGAAATAGGTCTAGGAGCTCTTCTGGTGTGAATTTTGCGCTTACTCCTCCTGTTGCATAGTCTATTTTGCTTGCTATGGTTCCTCCTGTGTGTAAGATGCTTATTGTTGGTAATTTGTTATTATGTTTCTGTTTTATTTTCTTCAATTTTGGTTCTAAGCTTTTTTCACATGCTTTTGCATTCTTCTTTGTTTTCTTTATTACTTGCATTTTTTTTACATCTTTTTTGAATATTCCTACGTTATATCCTGATTTTAATTTTAATATGATTTTTTTGCTATCACTATTAGGCATTAATAATCCCTTATACTTTTGATCTTTTGTTTCCACTTCTACTTCGTCGCAAGAGTGTAGTAATGTCTTTTTTCCCATTGTTTTGTTTAATTTACAACGCATTAATTAATGATTTATATAGTTTAAACTATATTTTAAAGGAAAAGTATGTTTATATAGTTGTTTAGATAAAAAAGAAATTAGCATTAACTTTTAATTGGCGTTAAAAGTAAAATATTAAGATTGAACTTATTTGGCGTAAGTCCCAGCTTGTAATTGGCGTTACAAACATTTTGTAGTGAAACTCTTTTCTTCCAAGTTAACATCACGAATCAGTAAACTTTACGAATTTCTAAAAGAGTAGTATACTCAATACCATATAAGTTTTATGGTGCTTCAGTATATAACAAAAACCAATCAAAAAAAAACAAAAAACCGTAAAGGGGGAAAATAAAAAATGGAAAGTCTCGTACAAGATGCATTACAAAATCAACCTGCAGATGCAGGGGTAAAAGTTGGAGAAGCAAACATCGCAGTCATGGGGTGTGGTGGTGGAGGAAACAATATGGTTTCTTGGCTCCACAAGAAAGGAATTACAGGAGCAAAAATTTACGCAGTAAACACAGATTTACAACACTTGAATATTACTTCAGCTGATGCAAAGATATTGATTGGTAAAGAATTAACTAGAGGTCTTGGTTGTGGTGGGTATCCACAAAAAGGCGCTGAAGCAGCTAAAGAAAGTATGCATGATATTAAAAATTTATTAAAGGATGCTGACATGGTATTTATTTGTGCTGGCCTTGGTGGCGGTACTGGTACTGGTTGTGGTCCTGAAGTTGCAAAGGTAGCTAGAGAAACTGGCGCTATTGTAATTGGAACAGTGACTATGCCTTTCGATATTGAAAGAGCTCGTGTTGATAAAGCAGAATTTGGTTTACAACAATTACGTGATGTTTGTGATACTGTTATTGTTATTGACAACAATAGGTTAGTGAACATTGCTGGTAACTTACCTATCCAACAAGCTTTTGCTGTAGCTAATGAATTAATTGCTACAATGATTAAAGGTATTGTTGAAACTATTGCTGTACCTTCATTAGTCAACTTAGACTATGCCGATGTTCGAGCTATTATGGCTAATGGTGACGTATCAGTTATTGGTATTGGTGAATCTGATACTGAAAGAAGAGTTGAAGAAGCTACAAGAAGAGCTTTGACTAATCCATTATTAGACGTGAACTACGAAGGTGCTACTGGTGCTTTGATTCACGTTACTGGTGGAGATGATTTAAAATTGGACGAAGTAAGTGCAATTGGTGAAATCATTACTGAATCTTTAGATGTAGATGCTAATGTTATCTGGGGTGCTCGTATTGATCCTAAAATGGCTGGTCGCATCAGAGTAATGACTATTGTTACAGGTGTTAACTCCCCTTATATCTTGGGTAGAACCAATCCTCGGCAAGCTGTTTCTCAGCAAGCTGCAGGTATGGGTGAAGAATTAGGGATTGACATGATGGGTGCTGCTCCAGCACCACAAAAGCCTCAACGCTTCATATAAGCAGAGGTGTCACGTTCATGGGCATGCAAAACCCCCAAAAATTGTTGCCCTGAAGTCTTGCTGGTGCCAAGTTCTGTTTCTAACCCCAGGCATCAGCTTTTTTTCTTTCTTTTTTAATTTAAATTTTTAAATAATTAAAGAAGTATTTGAGAATTTGTATTTACAAAAAAACTGTATTTATCTTTTCTTAAACAATTTCTTAAAAAACCCACCACTTTGGTGTTGTCTTTCTGCTAGTGAGTGTATACTTTTCCCAAAATCTTTTCCGTGTTTGTCTAGTGGGAACATTCCTTCATCTCCTTTTTCTCTTTTGCCGTAAGTGTTAAAGAAGGTTACTGTTTCACAGGGATCTCTTATTAATTCTTTATATGGTGCATCTGAATATCCTAGTGTGATTACCATTTCTGGTATGATGTCTTCTGGTATGGTTAATACTCTTCTTACTCCTTCTTCATTAAATGCTCCGACCCAACAAGTGTGGAGTCCTACGTCTGCTGCTTTTAGCATTATGTTTTGTGCTGCTATGGAGCATGCTTGTGTTGCATAGAGTCTTCCTCTTGTTGGATACACATCTGTTATTTTTTTGATATCATTACAGATTACTATGTGTATGGGTGCTTTGTTCATCCAGTTTTGGTTTAGGCATGCTAGTGAGAGTGCTTCTTTTTTTTCTTCATCATCCACTACTACAAATGACCAGTTTTGTAAATTCCCTGCTGAGGGTGCACAGGTTCCTGCTTCTAATATTTCTCCTAAAATATCTAAGGGTATTTTTCTTGATAAATAGTCTTTACAGCCTCTTTTTTCTAGTAAGCATTTGTCTAATTGCATGGTTTTAGTTAATAGAAGTGACTATAAAAAGGTTATTGTGATTGAGTCATCTTTGATAGAAATCTATTTAAGAAACAAATAAAGTTGTTTATGAATGTTATACTCTAATTTGGTCGTTATCTATCAGTCTTTAGAAAAAACTTCTAAACGTTTAGAAAAAGCTGCTATTCTTGCTGAGTTTTTAAAGAATATTCCTTCTACTGAATTAGCTACTGTTGTAAATCTCTTACAAGGTCGTGTTTTTCCTCAGTGGGATAGTCGTAATATGGGTTTTAGTTCTCGTTTGATGTTGAAGGCTTTGCATAAAGCTACTGGTGCTTCGCTTAAGAGTATTGAGTCTTCTTGGAATAAGCTTGGTGATTTGGGTAAGGTTGCTTCTGAGTTGGTTAAAAATAAAACACAAGTTACTTTTGCTTCTCAAGAATTAAATATTAAGAAGGTTATTATTAATTTGCAAAAATTAGAGTCTGTTGAGGGTTCTGGTTCTGTTGAGAGGAAAGTTAGTTTGGTTGCCGAGTTGATTACTTCTGCTTCTCCTGAAGAGTCTAGGTTTTTAGTGCGTACTGTTTTGGAAGAACTTCGTGTTGGTATTGCTTCAGGCATCATGCGTGATGCTATTGCTTTGGCTTTTGATCAAGAAATTAAAGTTGTTGAGCATGCTTTTGATGTTGTTGGTGATTTTGGTGAGGTTGCTGTTTTTGCTAAGAAGAATGCTTTGTCTTCTTTGGAATTAACTTCTGGTCGTCCTTTGAATTCTATGTTGGCTATTTTGGTGCAAGATATTCCTGAGGCTTTCAAGGCTTTGGGTTCTCCTGCTCAGTTTGAGTTTAAACTTGATGGTTTTCGTTTGCAAGTGCATAAATCTAATGGGAAGATTAAGTTGTTTACTCGTCGTTTGGAGGAGGTGACTAAGCAGTTTCCTGAGGTTGTTGCAGTTATACAATCTTCTGTTTCTGGTGATTCTTTTATTCTTGATGCTGAGGCTGTAGGTATTGATCCTAAATCTGGTAAGCATTTGCCTTTTCAACATATTTCTCAACGTATTAAGCGTAAGCATGATATTGCTTTGTTAGCTAAAAGGTTGCCTGTTGAGTTGAATGTGTTTGATATTGTTTTGTATAATGGAAAGAATGTTATGGATTGTTCTCAGGATGAGAGAAGGAAATTGTTAGAGAAGATTGTTAAGCCTCAAAAGAATAAGCTTAAGTTTACTGAGATGTTGACTACTGGTGATGAAAAGAAGGCTGTTGCTTTTTACAAAAAGTCTTTAGATGACGGCAACGAAGGATTGATGATTAAAAGTTTATCTTCTGTTTATCGTCCTGGTAGGTATGTGAGTGGTTGGTGTAAACTAAAACCTACTTTGGAGCCTTTGGATGTTGTTATTACTTCTGCTTTGTGGGGTGAGGGGAAGCGTTCTGAGTGGCTTGCTTCTTTTACTGTTGCTGTTAAGTCAGGAGAGAAATTTGTTGAGATTGGTAAGGTTGGTACTGGTGTGAAAGAGAAAGTTGAGGAGGGTGTTTCTTTTGAAGAATTAACTAAATTACTCAAACCTTTAATTATTTCTAAAAAAGGTCGTGAGGTTAAAGTGAAACCTCAAATTGTTGTTGAGGTTGCTTATGAAGAGTTGCAAAAGAGTCCTACTTATTCTTCTGGTTTTGCTATGCGTTTTCCGCGTATTCTTCGTCTCCGTTCTAATGAAAAGGTTGTTAATGATGTTAATTCTTTGCGTGATGTTGAACGTATTTATGTTGTGCAGAAAGGTAAAGTGTAAAAAATTTAATTGTTTGTTTTGGTAGTAAAACTACTACATACTTGAGAATAGTTAACTTAAATAACGACTATATGATAATAATCTTTATATAGTGGTTGTTGCTACTATTAACTCATAGTTTAAATTTGGGGTGAAACTATCGGTTATTTACCCTGTATTAAAAAAAGTTAGGTGTGTTTTGCCTTGGGAGGTTGAGAGTTTATGATTGTCAAAGACGATTTTTTGAGTAAGTTGAGAAATCTTTTCGGTCTGAATTTGTATGAAGTGCGTGTTTGGACTGCATTGTTGTCTCGTGGTGTTTCTACAGCTGGTGAATTATCTGATATTGGTAATGTTCCTCGTTCTAGGGCTTATGATGTATTAGAGAGCTTAGAAAAGAAAGGGTTTGTTGTTATGAAGCTTGGTAAGCCTATCAAGTATATCGCTGTTGATCCTAAAGAGGTTGTTGAGCGTGTGAAGAAATATTTCCATATACATGCACAATCTCGTGTTAAACGTTTGGATGCTTTGAAAGGTACTGATATTTTGAATGAATTAAACACTTTGCACACTCAAGGTATTGAGTTTATTGAACCTTCTGATTTAACAGGTGCTATTCGTGGACGACATAATATTTATACACATTTAGAAACTATGATTAAGAGTGCGCAAAAATCTGTTGTCATAGTAACTACATCTAAAGGTGTGTTAAGAAAAGTTGAAGCGTTGAAACCTGAACTTGAAAGGTTAAAAAAGAAAGGTGTCAAAATTAAGATTGCAGCTCCTATAAATAAAGAAAGTGCAGTTGCTGTAAATGAAATTCAAAAGATTGCTGAAGTTCGTGATGCGAAAGGTATGAGTGCGCGTTTTTGTGTTGTTGATGGTAAACAATTAATGTTTATGTTACTCAATGACGAAGAAGTGCATCCGACTTATGATGTTGGTGTTTGGATTGATACTCCTTATTTTGCATCTGCTGTTGAGAGTATGTTTAACACTAATTGGCAATCAATGCAAGATGCTAGTAAAGCTTTGAAATAAAAGCTTTTTTTTCTTTATTTTATTTTACCCATACCTTTAAATAGGAGTATTTTGTTTAAATTAATAAGAGATGTTAGGTTTCTGAGTTAGAGTTTAGGTTGAATTGAGTCAGGTTTTCGGTTGAGTTGAGGCAACTATGCAAAATACTCCAACTCAAAATACAGCTACTACAACAGAGAGAAATGGCTCAAATAGTGTTTCTCTTTATAGAAGATTAGCAAGTGGTATGCAAGGCTTAAGAGATAAAGCTCGTCGTTTTAATTTAGAAGAGTTTGGTACAGTTGAAGCATTTTTAGCTAGGGAATATTTTCTAGAACCTAGAAAAGTAATTGCTTTCAGTAATGAACTAGTTGTTTTAGAAAAACGTACTATTGAAGATAGAGAATTGGTGTGGAGTGAAGATAACAGAAAAAGACTTCTTGAGTATAGACAATTATCTAGAGGAGAAGGTTGGTTTTGTGTTGAAGAAATTGATGTAAGAGACAATTCCTCAGGAATAGCAACTCTTCTTGTACCTTATAGTAGACCTTTAAATGGAACTGGTAAACAAATGACTCCTTTACTACAAGCAAAACTTGGAGATAGATTATCTGTAAGAGAAGCTCGTTTTGCAGGTTGGGAGGAAGGAGGCTTTAGTTTAGGTGAGAGAGTGAAAGGTAGGTGTGTTGTAGATAAAGATAATTTGCGTTATGTTACAAATAATTCTTATAAAAAATAATCTTCAATTTTTGTTAATAGATAGTTTTAAAAAGGGTTTTCTGTCGCTTGTTTTATGGTAAATACACAATCTGCTAAGATTCCTTTTGCTGTTGCTAGCAGGACTCTTGCTGTTCTGGAAGCTTATGGTAGTTCTAAGTTAATAAAAAGTGCTAAGACTACTTTAAAGAGAGATGTTTGGTTGAAAAATCTTGGTTCTCGTGTTAGAGGGATTCATGTGTATGATTCTCTTGATTGCCTCCAAACTGACTCTAATTTAAGGATTGGTAATTTTGTTGGCTTATCTTATGTTGAAGTTACAAAACTAGAAGTTTTTGCTGTTGGTTTAAAAACTGATAGTGGGAGGGTTAGACAAATTCTTAATCTTCCACCAAATAATCCTCGAAAAACTTTAGAAGTAACAATTCAAGATGATACTGGCGAAACAAGTTTACTTTTTCCTTATTATTTGAATGCTCCTGTAGAGGATTTTGGTGTTTCTGAACGCACAATGTTAGATAATCCTTTACTTGGTGCTCAAATTGGAGATCAAGTAACTGTATATTCTGGTATTCTTGCTGAGAGTAATAAAATTGCTATTGTGCAACCTTGGCATGTAAGAAATGATGATCATCATAAACGTTCTAGGGCTATCATTTCAAGTGATCTTGCTAAAGCAGTCTAAAGAATCTTTAAATACTCTTACTCTTCTTCTAATTATATGGATTTTAAGCTTGAAGTAGCTAAACTTGTAAAAAAAGTGGTGAAGACTGATGTTTCTTCTATTTTAGAAATTCCTCCTGATCCTAAGTTAGGTGATTTTGCTTTGCCTTGTTTTCCTTTTGCTAAAAAATTAAAAAAGTCTCCTGTTGTTATTGCTAAAGATCTTGCTTCTAAAGTTTCTGCTCCTTTTTTAGAGAAGGTTGAAGTTAAAGGTCCTTATGTTAATTTTTTTATTAAAGATGCTTTGTTAGCTAAAGAGATATTCACTAACCTAAAAAAGTTTCCTAAAGTTAAAAAAGAGCATGTTGTTATTGAAATGGCTGGTCCTAATACTAACAAACCTTTACACTTAGGGCATTTACGTAATATTTTTCTTGGTCAAAGTGTTGCTTCCATCTTAGAATTTGTTGGGAATAAAGTTACTAAGGTTGATATTGTAAACGATCGCGGTATTCATATTTGTAAGTCTATGTTAGCTTATCAAAAGTGGAGTAAGAAAAAAGTTCCTGATAAAAAGTCTGATCATTTTGTTGGTGATTTATATGTTTTGTACAATCAACATGAGTCTGATGCTACTAAAAAAGAAATTGAAGAGATGTTACTTAAGTGGGAAAAGAATGATAAACCTACTCGTGCTTTGTGGAAGAAATTAAATGCTTGGGCTATCAAAGGTATTCAAGAAACTTACAAAAGAATTGGTTTGAAATTCTCTAAGGTGTATTTTGAAAGTGAACATTATGATAAAGGTAGGAAATTAGTTTTAGATGGCTTCAAAAAGAAGTTATTCAAAAAAGAGGATGGTGCTATTATTGCTGATCTTTCTAAGTTTAAATTGGATAAAAAGGTGCTTCTCCGTGCTAATGGCACTACTGTTTACGTTACTCAAGACATGCACTTAGCCATTTCTCGCTTTAAAGACTTCAAATTTAAGAAGTTGATTTATGTTGTTGCTTCTGAGCAAGATTATCATTTTAAAGTGCTTTTCAATTTACTTAAACTACTCAAACAGCCTTTTGCTGATTCTTGTTTTCATTTAAGTTATGGTATGGTTAATCTTCCTGAGGGTAAAATGAAGTCTAGGGAGGGTACTGTTGTTGATGCTGATGCTTTACTTGATGAAATGGAAGCTTTGGCTTTTGTTGAAGTGAAATCTCGTTATAAGAATTTGACTGATTCTGAAATTCAAAAACGTGCTAAGATGATTGGTCATGCTGCTCTTCGTTTTTTCTTACTAAAAGTTGATGCTGTTCGTGATGTTACTTTTAATCCTAAAGAGTCTTTATCTTTTGAAGGAGAAACTGGTCCTTATGTGCAATATGCTCATGCTCGTATTTGTTCTATTTTAAAAAAAGCTAAGTCTACTGGTAAAGCTAATGTTGAATTATATGATGCTACTGAAATAAATTTAATTAAAAAACTAAATGATTTTTCTTCTGTTACTCTTAATTCTTCTACTCATTTACGTCCTCATATGGTTGCTCATTATGTTTTAGAACTTGCTCAAGAATTTAATACTTATTATAATTCTCACAACATTTTGAAAGCTGACAAAAATACTAAAGAAGCTAGATTGTTTTTAATTAATCAAATAAAATCTGTCCTCAAACAGGGACTAAAGTTATTATTTATTGAAGCACCTGAACAAATGTAATGTTCTTAAGCTATAGATTCTTTATTCTAAATGTTTATATAAACTTTTGAGTGAAAACATTTAGGGTTTTAACTATGCAAAAATACACTACTCTTGATGATGTTCCTGATGATTTAAGAACAAAATTAGATCAATATTTTTCTGATGTTGGTGGTGATACTTTTGTTATAAGAAATTTGCCTCCTGAATTGACTGGTGGTATGTTAGCTCGTTATTCTCGTATAAAAACAGGTATACAATTAACCTTAGTGAATGAATTTTTAGATGAGCATGGTGAGCCTTCTCAAAAACTCGGTGCTGGTCTGATGGATCGTGTGTTGAATGCTTTTGGTGATGAGTCTGTTGGTGAATTAGAAGGTGCTCATGTTGGTGTAGAAAATGTTTCTCAGTTATTAACTAAACATATTGAAGATAGACGTATTGGTGGTTCTCCTATTGAAGAATCAACTAGGTATGTAGTTTATAATCAAAAAGATGGTAAAGGAAGATGGCGGTATTTATGTCCAACAGAAGTTGTGGAAGCTGGTTTACTAACTCCTTTCGAAGCTGCGAATGACTGTGCTTTTGAAGTGTACTCTAAAGGTGTGCAAGCTTTAATACCTCATTTCAAAGAAGTGTTTCCTCCAAGCAAACATAAAATGGAAGTGACACGTAACGATGAAAAAGTTTTGATTGGTGTGACTGGCTTTCAAAATGATGCTGAAAGGCGTGCTTTTGGAAATTCTTATACTTTTACTATTCGTTGTGCTGCTTTAGATGTTGGTAGATGTGTGTTACCTGCACCAACATTAACACATTTAGGATTGTTTGGTAATGGTAGGTTTTATACTAAACTTATTACTCATTTGAAAAGTAGTGGTTTGGTTGAAGGAAAAACTCGTGGTTTTGATCTTGAAGAGCAATTGAATACAGAGATTCCAACATTTATTAAGAGGAATAAAGAAAACCCTCAAGTAAGGCTAATTGATCAAGCAATGAGTAACTTAGCAAGTGAACTATTAACTCCACAAACTCCTTCAGATGATAAAGTAACTCTTGTTTCAACTAGTAGTTTGTTAGATGAAACTGTTGCAGCTTGTTTATTTCCTTATACTAATCTTTCTTTACAACAAATCCAAGATCAAGTTGGTGGCTGGGCTGAAGGATTAAAAGAAGGTGTGTTAGAAACTTATAAAGGAGAAAGAAAAACAAGATTTGATAGGACTGGTAGGGGTTTGGAAGCAGGGTACTCTTACACTTTTGACTTAGTTAGTGGGTTTGCTGAGTATAGAGATTTAGAAAGACATCGTATGCTTACACAACAACGACAACCTTTGTCTACTGAATTAGGGTTTATTATGCCTCCTGAAATGGGTATTGTTGGTTTAGAAAGTGAAGTGGAAGAAGTAGTTGGTATGATTGAATCGCTTAATTCTGACATGCGGCATGCTGGGTTGGATGAAGCTGCACAATATGCTACTTTGTTTAATCACAGAATGAGGTTTACAATGGGTATGAATTTAAGAGAGCTCCAACATTTAGGAGAATTAAGAACTCAACCTGCTGGCCATTTTAGTTATAGGAGTATGGTTATGGAAATGGTGGAAAAAGTACAATCAAGAGATCCATGGACTGAAATAGTTTTAGAGCATGTTAATTTTTCAGATCCTGGTAATAAAATTTCTCGTGCAAAAGAACAATCTAAAATTGCTGGGAAAAATTTAGCTTCTGGTATTGATGGTGGGATAGATTTAGAGTAAAATGACTAATGCTTATGTTTTTTCTTTTGAAGGTTTAGATAATTGTGGTAAAACTACACAAATTGATCTTGCTAGTTCTTATTTAAGAGACAAAGGTGTTGAATTTATTGTTGAGTGTGAGCCTGGTGCTACTGCTTTTGGTGGTGCATTGCGAATGTTGTTAAAACATCCTGAAACCACTTATAGGGCTTTAAATACTATTTTAGGTGGTCATGCTGATTTTAAGAATTTGGATTTAGTTGAAAAGAAAAATTCTTTGAGTGAGTTGTTTGGTTTTCTTGCTGCACGTGCAGAATTTGTAGATAAGATTGTTGCCCCTGCAATTGCTAGTGGGACTACTGTTCTTACTGATAGGCATGTTGATAGTACTACAACTTATCAAGGGTTTGGTTTATTTGAAGGGGATGAAGCAATGCTTAGTTTAATTAACCTTAGTCATAATAGTATATGGGCTGGTAGATCAAATTTAAAGCCTGTAAAAACTTTTGTGTTAGATATTCCTTATGAAGTTATGGTTGCTCGTGCTGGGTCTAATCAAGCTGATTTTATTGAGTCAAGAGGTAAAGGGTTTTTTGATAGGGTACGTGCTGGTTATGCTTTTGTTGAAGAGCAAGATTCTGGTCGTGTAGTTACTATTGATGGAACTTTACAGCCTCGAGAAGTTTTTGGTAAAATAAAGAAACATTTGGATGATTTATTTTAATTCCCACACTGCCTTAATACTATCTCTGCTTCTTGTAATAATGAGTAAACTAAATCATTTAATGGGTATTGTAAGTTATACACTACTTCTGCTACTCCAGCATTAATTATTGCTTTTGCTGCTTCTATTGTCGGACTTGTTGTTGTATACAATGTTGCTCCTTTCAAACTAATGCCATAGTATGCTGCTTGTATAATTGCATTTTCTTCACTTCCTACACAAAGACATACTACTTGTTCTTTATGCACTCCGCTCATGCATGAACTACATCCTCCACTACTACAAGAATTCACTTCTCTTGGTGTGTCTACATAGCCTGTTGTTAAGAATCTTTCTCCTTGTACTACTATTGTTCCTGATGTATTAATTATACAACTGCTTTTCTTTGCCACTGTTTGTGCTATGCTCATGAAGTAGTCATCCCAATTTGTTTCTTTTTTTCCATATTTTTTATGCAAATCCAATACCATTCTATTTAATTTATTATACAACTCTTCTAAGTCTTCATCATTGACTAATACTATGTTTGCTTTTCTTGCTAATGTTTGTATTTGTTCTTTTTGTTCGTCTTCTGTTTCTAATTCTTCTTTTTCAAATGCTAATATTTCTTCATAATTGCTTCCTTCTTTGTGTTGTGCTATCATTCTTTCAAATCTTAATTCTGCTGGTGCATCTACATGCAATAAAATAAAGTCTTCTTTGTTTTCTAAAGTTTCTATTTCTGTTGATGCAGTTATGTTGTCTATGACACAGTGTGTTCCATTACCTAATGCTTTTTCTTCTACTAATTCTGGTACTGTATACGCTTTGAACCCTTTCGTTGCTAAGTGTTCTGTTACTGTTGTCTTTCCTGCTCCATTAAATCCTGTTATGCCTATAATCATACTCTTTTCGATTTTTGAGGGTTTTAAAAGACGTATGCTACTTGAATATACTAACTAGAGAAATAGGTTTTTATGCTACTTCTTCAAGTCTTAATTTTCTAAATTGTTTTGGCAGTTTTATCCCTGTTTGGCTTTGGAAACTTGATGCTAGTGCTTCTGATCCATATGGGTTTGTTGGTTCTTTATTGTGGTAAAATTCAAATCTGCTTAGTGGCATGCCATGTGTTAGTTTTATTGGTGTTGTTTCATCACATCTTACTTCGTAGACTGGTCTTGCTTCAAATCCTGGGTCAAAGAATCCTGCTAAATGTACAGGTCCATCTAGTGATATATGAGTGTTGCTTCTTAATTCTGCACTTGTATCTGTTGGTATACGAACTACTTCTAATCCTGATAAGAGATAACAACATCCTGGTTCTATAATTAATTCTCCTTCATCGTTTGCATGGAGAGGTTCAAAAAAGTCTAAAGGATCATAAACTCTTATTGATTGTAAGTCTATTACTTTCTGGCTTCTTTTTGTTCTTAAACCTATTATTCCATTACTATATTTTCCTGATAAGTCTAAGTGTGCTTGTAGTCCTTGGCATATGAGTGGGTTTTCTACTGGAGTGTTACTTTCTGCTGTTTTTTCATGATAGAGTAAAGGATTTTCTTTGTGTATTGCTAAAATTTCTTGGTCTAATAATGTTGCATCTAATCCATTAAAAAAACGTAATTGGTTGAGTGCTAGGTTTGGGTGTACTCTGAAATTTAGTGATGATGGTTGTACTAAAAGCCATGCGCCTACTTCTTGACCAGGATTATAGTGTGCATGCACTTCATCAATGCAAGGGTTTTGATCTGTTAATAATCTTGTTCTTGGGAAAAGTCTTCCTATGCTACTTTTTGGTGATGCTTTAATTCTTTCATTTCCTTCTAAGACAAATCTCTCTTGTAGTTGTATTAAATAAGTAAATCCTGCTCTAAGATCAAATCCATCTGTGATATCATGTTCTGTTTTTTGACGTTTATTTATAGCATCTATTGCTTCGTCTATTGTTGAAAACTTTCCTGGTCTAAAAAGTTCTCCTGTTTCTGTATTTATACTTACTAATCTTCTACCTAGTGTTGGTTCAAATGATGCTGGTTGCATTTTTAAGCCGTAAGTGTCTGATAGCATAATTTTCCTTGTATCAACTAAGTCTTGTAATTCATGATCTACTAAACATCTTCCTCTTGTTACTTCATTTAATACCATAATTTTAAAGAATTAGTGTCTCTTTAAATAATTGATTCTTTGAAAGGAGTAGTAAATTTATACTGCTTGTATTTTCTCTTGTAATACTTCTTTTGGGTGCATTCCTGTTATGGTGTCTTTTACTTCCCCTTCTTTCAAAAGTACTAGTGTTGGAACACTCCTCACTCCATAGTGTGATGCTAAATTTGCTGCTTCTTCTGCGTTTATTTTTAAGAACTTCACTTCTTTCATTTCTTTGCTTAATTCTTCTAGTATTGGTGCTAGTTGTTTACAGGGTCCGCACCAGTCTGTGTAGAAGTCTACTATAACTACTCCTTTTTGGTCTAATGCTTCTGTTTGAAAGTTTTGTTCTGTTATTTCTTGCATGTCTATTCCCCAATAGTATTAAAAAAAAGTTTTGCTTTATAAGTTTTATTGCAGTTGATTATGAATAAATAAAAAGAAGTGTTTAACTACATTCACTAAATCCACAATCAAAGCATGTTGGTTTGCTACATCCACTTATCATTTCTACGTTTGAACTAAAGCATTGTGGGCAATGGAGTGCTACTCCAAATGTAGAAATTATATTCTCTTCTTCTTTTGTTGGTAGTTTTTCTTTTGTTAATTTTTGTTGTCCATCTAATACTGTTTGTCCGCTTGGATGTTTAAAGTGTCCTGTTTTTATTAAGTGGTTTCTTAATGCTATGGAAATTGCATGTGGTATGCTATCTACTCTTTTTGTACCAAAGCCAAAGGGTTTGTCTCCTTTGATACTATTCAAGTGTTTTAATAACTTCATTGATTCTCCACCATACTTCAAGTATTTACTTATCATTATTGCTAATGCTCCTGTTAGTCCACTAATTTCTGTTCCACAGGGTGACATGTTTGCGAATACTCTTGTTGGTCCTTCTTCATCATAGTTGATATGTAGATGTAATGGTCCATGTCCTGTGTTTATGACTTGGTATTCTGATTTTTCATTGTCACTTTTCACATTTGCTCTTACTTTTTTCTTTTCTTCTGCTTTTTTCTCATTTACATTTAATATTTGGAATTGTTTACTCCCATCTCTGTAAATTGTTACTCCTTTTGCCCCGTTTTCGTATGCTTTCAAATACACTTCTTTTACTTCTTCTGCTGTTGCTTCGTTTCTTAAGTTGACTGTTTTACTTACTGCATTGTCTGTGTGTTTTTGGAATGCACATTGTATTTTTACATGATCGTCCGGTGTTAAATCATGTGATGTTAAGAATAGTTCTTGTATGTTTTCTGGTATTTCTTTTATTCCTTTTACTGATTTATGATTATCACTAATTTTTTTAAATAATTCATCTCTTTTTAATCCAAAGTACTTATTTTCATGTGCTATTTTATCAAATAATGGATTTACTTCATAGAACGTATCTTTTTCTGCTGGTTTTTTGTTTGCTTTTAGTGCATCTATGCCTGCTGCATTGTATCTTATATATGCTATTGCAAAGAATGGTTCTATACCTGCTCCTTGAAGTCCTGCTGTTATTCCTATTGTTCCTGTTGGTGCTATTGTTGTTCTTGCACTATTTCTTAGTAATCTTTCTTCTCCTCTGAAGTATTTGCTTGTTTTGTCGAAGATTGAATCTTTAAATCCTGGGAAGACTCCTCTTTCTGCTGCTAGTTCTTCACTTTTGTTTTTTGATTCTTCGTTTATGAATTGCATTAACTCTTCTGCTTTTGTAAATGCTTCGTCTGAGTTGTAAGGTAATCCTAGTTTTACTAGTGTTTCTCCCCATCCCATCACTCCTAGTCCTATTCTTCTATTTCTTTTTGCTATTTCTTCTATTTCTGGTATTGGGTAATTGTTTACTTCTATTACGTTGTCCAAAAAGTGTATGCTTGCGTGTACACATTCTTTTAATTTATCATAGTCCATGTCTGTGCCGTCTTCTTTTACAAATCTTGCTAGGTTGATACTTCCTAAGTTACATGGTTCGAAAGGTAGAAGTGGTTGTTCTCCACAAGGATTTGTGCTTTCTATTTGTCCTTGTGCTGGTGTTGGGTTACTATTTGTATTGTTAATCCTGTCTATCACTACGAATCCTGGGTCTCCACTTCTCCATGCATTTTCTACCATTGCATCAAAGACTTCTGCTGCATTTAATTGTTTCACTACTTCTCCATCTCTTGGATTAATTAAGTCGTAGTTTGATTTATTTTTTACTGCGTCCATGAATTTTGCATCTAATGCTACTGATATGTTGAAATTTTCTAAAATGCCATTGTCATTTTTACAGTGTATAAACTCCATTATGTCTGGGTGGTCATATCTCATTATGCCCATATTTGCTCCTCTTCTTGTTCCACCTTGTTTTACTACTTCTGTTGATTTGTCAAATATTCCCATGAAGCTTATTGGTCCTGAACTTATTCCTTTTGTACTTTTTACTTGGTCATTTGCTGGTCTTAGTCTACTAAAACTAAATCCTGTTCCTCCTCCACTTTTGTGAATGATTGCCATATTCTTTACTGAAGTATAGATCTCATCTACTGAGTCTCCTACTGGCAAGACGTAGCAGGCTGATAGTTGTTGTAATTCTCTTCCTGCATTCATCAATGTTGGACTATTTGGTAAGAATTCAAGATTTGAAAGCATTTTGTAGAACTTTTCTTTTGTTTTATGGAATACTTCTGCACATTGTGGGTGTGTTCTTGCTAATTTTTGTAAATTTTCTATGTATTTTGGAAAATTTCTATTTCTTTCACCATATTTATCTAGTCCTCTATGGAGTAAGTGCATTTTTGCTATGCTTTTATTCGGTTCCTCTACTACTTCTGTTTTATGTTGTACATCTTTAAAAATTTCTTCATAGACTTCATCTATGTGTAATATGTCTCCTAATGCTATGTTTGCTGCTATGCTATCTAACCATGCTTCGACTGTTGGTGCATCTCTTAAGTATTTGTCTTTGATTACCTTCATTTGGTTTTCTGTTAGTGGTATTTTTTCTCTTTGTTCTGTTGTTATCGTTTGTGTTTTTTCGTCTTGCATAGTTTTTATCCCCTTTTTATTAGTTTATTTACTTCTTCTTGGAAGCTTTCTATGGTGTCAAAGTCTTTGTAGACTGACGCGAATCTGATGTAGGCTACTTTGTCTTTTTTCTTTAATTCTTTGCTTGCTAATTCTCCTATTATTTTGCTTGGTATTTCACTTGTTGTTTTCCCTTTCAAAGTAACTTCAATTTTGCTTATCATTTGTTCTATTGCATCATTTGGTATGGGTCTTTTTTCACAACTTTTAAGAATGCCTTGTTTTAATTTTTCTCTGTCAAATTGTTCTCTTTTCCCATCCTTTTTAATTACTCTTAAATCTGTTTCTATTCTTTCATAAGTTGTGAATCTTTTTGCGCACTTCAAACATTCTCTTCTTCTTCTCGTACTTGCTATGTTTTCAGCGTCTCTTTTATCTACAACTTTGGTTTCTGTTTTTGAGCAATAGGGGCAGAGCATGGTCTAAGTTATTTGGTTATCATTTTATAGTTAATACAATATGTTGTTATCTCTTTCCCTTTCACCACAAAGTATAGTATAGGGAATTAAAATCATATATAAAGAGTATTGTAGTAAATAGGTTGTTTTTGAATCAGAGTAATATGAATCAAGTGTTCTTATTTATGTGTTGTAGTGTCTATTTTTTTAGCGACTGTACTTGCCATTAACAAAGGGAAGACGATTGTTGCATCTGCTACTATTTTTACTCTTTTTGCTTCTGGTTTTATCTTGTTCCAACTTATTGCTTCTTCTTGATTTCCTCCACTGTCTGAGCCGTCAAATTCTGTTGCTGTTGTTACATAGATGCTCTTTTCAAAGCCATCTCTGAAGATTGCTGCGTTTAACAAGAAGTGTTTTGCTATCCCTCCTCCTAAAATAATACTTCCTGCTTCTTCACTATGCATTAATAATTCTGTTAAAACAACATTATCTTTCACACTATCTATGGCAAAGGTTGGATTATTTTTTTTAAAGAAGGTGCTTATGTCTCCTATTGCTCCATCTGTTATTCCTGGACAAAAGATTGGTATGTTGTTTTTGCTTGCCCAATATAAGAAGGATTCTTGACATTTCTCTTTTGTTTGTTCATCTTTTCCTATATGTTCTCCTAATCCTTTACTAAATTCATGTGTACTTAGTACTTCTTTTACATTTAGTGTTTTAAAATAGTTATTCAATACTTTTTCTAAGTACAAATACCTATCATAGAGTGCAAAGATGTTTCCTATTCTTCCTATACATTCTTGTTGTAAAAATTCTCCTTTTACTTCAAAATTTCCTAAATGAAAAGGCTTCATACACTTAATTACATCTTCTTCTAGTGCTGCTGCTGTAGTCGTTATCCCTGCTACTAATTTATTTTTTACTAAATAGGTTATTAGCTCTCTATTACCACTACTTATCATATTTCCTGTAAATGCTAAAAAGAGCTTCATCTCTTTCTTCTCCAACATCTCTTTAAAAATCTTAACTCCTATTCCTAAGTTTGATCCTTGGAATCCCATGTGTAAGTAACTTTCTAAGAATTTGTCAAAATCAAACTCTCCTTCTAAGTTATATCCTTCTATTTTTGGAAAATTCTCTAGTGAAAAGTAGTTCTTTGGCTTATCTTCAATTTTTTTCTTTCCTTTTTCATCCCATATCCACATAATTAGCACAACTCCTAATAATTAATAATTAGAGTGATAGTTTGAGAACTAGATAAATCAACAATTTAGCTTGATTTTCTGACACTATCCATAATTTAGAATAGTCAAAAGCTCTTTAAAAAGGTATCTGTGAAGTTAAAAAAAAAGAAAAAGGGAGCTTATGCTCCTTCTTAAACAAGTTGAGGTATTCCGTTTCTGACTTCATAAGTGATGTAGTTTTTTGTAAATCCTCCATCTCCGTCAGCTACAAGGTTCCCTGAAACTCTTGAGAATCTGTCAAGATCACTAAGGTATTTTTGTATTGTCTCATGATCTGTAGATTCTGTTTCTTCCATTGCCTGAAAGATCATCATTGCAGCGTCGTAAGCTGAGTCAGATGAGATATGGATTTTCTTATTAAACTCTTGTAAGTATCTTTCAGAAAAGTCTTCGTTTGGTGTAAAGGATGATAGATATTTCCACCCATCTATTGTTCCTTTACTTTCATCAATTCTTGTCTGATCAATTGTTACAGAGTATACTAGATAGTCCATTCCTAATTCTTTCAGTTGTATTGCAAAGATAGATGTTAAGGGTGTCGCTCCTGTTGTTGCAACTAATGCGTCAACTTTTGCATCACTCTTAGCTTTCAGTAAATCTGTTCTGACATCTCTTTGTTCCATTGTTGGTTCAAAGACATATTGTACAGTTCCACCTAGATCTTCAAATACTCTCTCAAATTCATCTGCTTGTTCCTTGTTGTAAGGATCATTCACACTTAAGATAGCAACTGTTCTATGCCCTTCACTATAAACAGATTCTGCTAAGTTTTTAGATAAGATATAGTCATGTTGTCTTGTATTGAAGATATACTTATTACCTTCATTAAATCCAACTCCTCCTAAACTTGGTGAGATGACTACTTCATCATCAACTAAAGTTTTTATTGTTAAGCCCATTTTAGTCCATGATGGTCCTATAATGACTTTGACTTCATCCACTTCAGTTAATTTTCTAAAAGCAGTAACTGTTTGTGTTGGATTTGATTGATCATCTTCATAAATGACTACAACCTTCTTCCCCAGAACTCCTCCTTTAGAATTTATATCTTCTACTACTAAACTTATGCCATCTTGTGCAGCTTCACCCCATGAAGCAGCTGCTCCTGATAAGGATAAGATACTTCCAATTTGGATAGTTTCGTCTCCCTTTGGAATTGTTATTGCTAAAGTAACTACAAATATAGCTATAATAACAATACTCAATGTCCAATAAATTTTGCTTTGTTTTTTCATTTTCTACCTCCAGATTATCTATCATACAGTAATAACAGAATTAGTTTATTAATTTTAACATACCACTACTAGTATGCTAGCTAGAAAGTTTTAAATAAGGTAAATAATCCCCACTAGTATGGATCTTTCACCTCTCAAAGAAGCAGGATTAACTAATGGAGAAACAAGAGTCTACTTAGCTTTGTTAGAGCTAGGAACTTCAACAAGTGGCCCTATCATCGAAAAATCCCAAGTAAACAGATCAATCATCTACAGAATTCTCGAAAAATTAATCAAAAAAGGCCTAGTCTCCTATATTACTAAAGAAAAGACCAAATACTACCAATCTGCTCCGCCAAGTAAGCTCTTAGATTATGTTGAATCTAGAGAAAAATTACTTCACCAAAATAAAGCTAAGATCCAAGAAATGATTCCTCACTTAATGCTAAAACAAACATTAGCAAGGAAAAGTGAAGCTAAGATGTATGAAGGTTTTAGAGGTTTAATAACTGCTTACGAAAACCGTTATCAAAAACTAAAGAAAGGAGATGAAATCGTTATGTATGGCCTTCCTTCTAGACAACCAGAATATCATCATGCTTATTGGAAAAAAGCTAATACTAAGCTTGATAAATTAGGAATTAGATCAAGGTTGTTGTACCATCCTGACGTAACTGATAAAGATCTAAAAAGTAGAAACAGTTTCAAACTTTGTGAAGCAAGAAGAATGCCTTTCAACACTGAATCTCCTTCTTGGGTAATGATCTACAAAGATGTAACACTCGTTGCCATTCCTCAAGGAGAGATGCCTTTTGCTTTTGAAATAACAAGCCAACAAGTTGCAGATTCTTTCAAGAAATATTTTGAGTGGTTTTGGAAACAAAGTAAATCGTTTTGTTAATTATAATAATATTTTCCTTTCCCTTTCTGTTCTTTATCCAATTGTGAGTGTGGTTTGTTAATCCTTGCTATCTTACTATCTTTATCTTTCCTATAAGTTATATCTAACATTTTCAACACTCTATTCATTCCTTCTTCTTTACTACAAGGTCCATAGACTTCTCCTCTCTTCCCTGACTCTCCTTCAAAGACTAACATTTGGTCTCCTAAGTAATCTATAAACTGTACATCATGATCTACCACTATTGTACTCACTTCTTTTTTCTCTGTGAATTCTTTTATTACTTCTGCTACTTTCAATCTATCTTCTACATCTATAAACGCACTTGGTTCGTCTAATGCTATTACCTCTGCTTCTGTACTTAGTGCTGCTGCAATATAGACTTTTTGTAATTCTCCTCCACTTATGTGGTTCATATGACTTTCTAAATAGTTTTGAATTCCCAACTTCTCTAGTATATTTTGTTTATACCATCCTAAGTGATAATTCTTTCCTGCTATTCTTTGTAAATAATCTTTTACTTTCTCTTCTCCTGCTTTTGGATATTGTTCTTTATAGGCTATTTTTAATTTCTCTACTTTCCCTTCATCTGGCTTTTCTTCTCCTGCTAATAATTTCAAAAACGTTGTTTTTCCTAGTCCATTTGCTCCCATGATTGCTAGTACTTCTCCTTTTTTCAGTTCTCCTTTGTTGACTTTCAAACTAAAGTTTGGATAACTTTTTGTTATTTCTGGGAATGCTGCCATGGTTTCTGGTAGTACTTTTTTATCTATGTGTGTTTTGTCGAAATTGATTTTATACTCTCTAAATTGCATATTAATACTTTTAATATAGCCATCTATGTATTCATTTAGTCCTACTCTTACTCCTTGTGGTTGACTAAATGCTCCGTATGCTGCTGGTTCTCCGTAGACTATTTGTATTTCGTCTGAGATATAATCTAAGAAGCTTAGGTCGTGTTCTATTACTAACACACTTCTATTTTCACAATATTTTCTTATTAACTTCGCTACTTGTATTCTGGAAGTTATATCTAAAAAGCTTGCTGGTTCGTCTAAATACAGTACATCAAAGTCTTTACTTAGTGCTGCTATGATTGCTACTTTCTGCAACTCTCCACCCGATAACTTTTCTATGTCATGGTCTTGTAAGTTTTCCATGTGTAATGCTTGTAATAATGCTTGTGCTATCTTCCTTTCGTCTGCTTTTTCTAATAATTCTTTTACTGTTCCTTTATATGCTTCTGGTAATAAGTCTATTCTTTGTGGTTTGTAACTTAAGTTGAGTTCTTTTTTAAAGAGTTTTGTAAAGTAGTCTGAGTACAAGGTTCTTTTGTATTTCTCTAACACTGCTTCTTCTTTTTCCCCTTCTTTGTAATTTCCTAAATTCTGTTCCAGTTCTCCTGTTAAGATTTTGAATGCTGTACTTTTTCCTATGCCATTCCTTCCTAATATTCCTACTACTATGTTTTGTTTGATAAAGGGCAGTCCATACAATTCAAAACTATTTGCTCCAAATCTATGGGTTAATGCTTCTTCTCCTAATTTTTCTGGTAATTTTACTATGTTTATTGCACTGAATGGACATTTGTTTGCACTTATTTTGTGCATTTCTGTCACTACTTCTTTTGCTATTTCTGCCTTCCCACTTTCTCCTAGGTGAAATCCTGAGTCTGGCTTCGCCCTATTCAATGGATCAAATTTCATGCATTCATGTTGGCATTTGTTTGGATGACACTTATCTTTTTCTACTATGGCTAATACTTTATTCATTCTTGAATTTCTCTCAATAAACTTTATATACTTTCCTCTCAAAGCTTTTATTGTATGAAATGTGATTTTTGTAAGAAGAAGGTTGAAGAGCTATTTTTGGGCAAGATTAAAGGGACTTTTTTTATGAAGGGAAAGATCAAGAAAGCTGTTTGTGCTGATTGTCAAAAAGGGAGTTCTCTTGAAGACTTAAAGAAAAAGGTTGGGCTTTAGTAGACTAGCAAACGAGTTTGAGTCCTTTGATATGTTCAAAGTGTTTTCTATTGAATGTTGTTAGACTGCATTGGTTAGTAATAATTGTTGCTGCGATAAAAACATCTCTAATATCTGTAATTTTTCCTTTTTTTCTTAAATCTTTAAAGAGATAACTTGCTTTTCGTGAAGCTATTTCATCAAAGGGTAATAATTGTACTCTTTCTCTTAATTGTTCTATTGGCTCCAAGTTGGTTTCTCTAAGTAATAATTCAAATAAAGTAATCGTTGTGATAAATACTTCTGTATCTTCTATCGTATCTAAAACTTTTGCTGCTCTTTCTTCATCATTTAAGATTGCGATAACAACGTCTGTGTCTAGACATACTTTTTGCTCCAACTTTTCCAGCTCCTTTTTAATGTTTTTTCTGTAGCAATAGTTTCCTTATCTTTTTTCAATGTGCCTAGACACTCACGTAATCCTTTTCCTTTTTTCATTGTTTTTGGGTGCAAGAGCTCATGAAGTAGTACACTAAAACTCTTATTTTTTTTTCTTGTTTTTAGTTCGTTATATACTTCGTTTGCTATCATGATTGTTTTTGCCATAGTAAATATTCATATGTATATACATATATATAAATCTTTTGTTTCTGTGTAAAGATGTAAAGCTCATCAAGATATTCTTTTTATTTTAGTCTTTAAAGACCTTATTACTAAAAACCGGAAAAATGCTTTGCAAAAACGAAATTCTTTTCTAATATTTACACTCTAATGCTCAAAAACAAACACTTATATACCCTTCAAACTGCTTTTTTTCTACAATGTCTGTTAAAGTTGGAGATAAGATTAAGGTTGATTATACTGGTACTTTAGATGATGGTTCAGAATTTGATAGTTCTAAAAAGCATGGTAAACCTTTAGAGTTTGAGGTTGGTGCTAAGCAAGTTATCAAAGGGTTTGATGAAGCTGTTGTTGGTATGGAGAAGGATGAAGAAAAGGATGTTACTTTGCCTCCTACTGAAGCGTATGGTGAGCCTAATGCTAAGATGGTTCAGGAAGTGCCTGCTGCTAAATTGCCTCAAGATAAAGAATTGAAAGTTGGCATGATGCTTTTAGTTACTCTTCCTAATGGTGGGAAATTGCCTGCTAAGATTATTGAAGTGAATAAAGAGACTGTTAAATTGGACTTAAATCATCTTATGGCTGGTAAGACTTTGCATTTTAAGATTAAGATTGTTGAAATTACTTCTGCTTAATTTTACTATTTTTGAGTGGTATAAAATAGAAAGATTTATAAATACAAATAAGGCTTTTTCTTTTCTAGAGTAAAGGGGTTTTTGAAGGTTAAAATGGACTACCAGAGAAAAAATCACTTAAAATTAGCTTTATTGATTGGTTTCTTAACTATTGCTTTATTTACTATTTTAGGGTTTATTACTTCTTTTGCTGCTGATGGTAACCAAATTGCTCAATGGGTTTTATTGATTGTTTTTGGACTTATAGCTCTTGTTCTAGCTTCTTATGCTATCGGATATATCATTCTAACTTTAGTTGGTTCTGATGAAGTTCTTGAAGTTCCTGTAACTAAGAAGAAAGTTACTCCAAAAAAACGTTCTGTTAAAAAGAGAAAAAAGGTTACTAAAAAGAGAAAATCTAAGAAAAAGTAAGTTATTGTGAATATGTGTCAAAAAACAGAAAGAATTTTCTGTAGAATAAAAAAATAAAAAAAGAAGGGTAATTACTCTTCTTTATTTTCTTCTGTACTTTCAGTTGCTTCAGCAGGAGCTTCTTCTGTACTTTCTTCAGCAGCAGGTTCTTCAGGAGTGCTTTCTGTAGCAGCTTCTGCAGGTGCTTCTGTGCTTTCTTCTGTTGTTGCTTCAGTACTCTCTTCTGTTACTGCAACCATTGCTGTTTCGCAACATTGTGGAGCTTCTTCAGCTTCCATTTCTTTATTACAAGTATTACATTTAAATTTAGTCATTATACTCGAACCTCCAAAGATTAATTTTTATCTATTAAAAGTCAAATGAGCAGTTTATAAGTGTTTTCTATTGTAAAGGTATTTGTTTATAAATGAACTATAAAAATAGTTATTCTTTCAATATTCTCGAAAACTTTTCACCCTTTCTCGGAAACTTTCCAGAATTTTCTGCTAAACATTTAAAAAGAATAAATACTCACTCTATATTCATGGGTCAAATTATATTATTTGTTGTGTTAATCGGAGGATTCACGATTTTAGGTATATTCTTGTGGAAATCAACACAAACAATGTTTCAACTTAACAAAGAATTTAAAGAACTTAAAGTAATAACTATTCATTCATTTGGTAGCTTAAAAGAAGATATGTATGAAATAAAAAAAACAATTAAAACCATGGATCAAAAATTTGATGATACGTAATCTACTTCTCACACACACCCAGAGTGTTTATAAATCTATTAATCAGAAAAAGTTTATGATCTTGATGCAGAAAGATATTCATGCAAATTATAAAAGTGAAAAGTATGCAGCAAAAGCAATATCTTTTCTTAAAAAGAGAGGTTTATTGCCCTTGAAAGCTTCTTCTGAATTAAGTAGCATTGTTGGGCATTTAATTGGTGATGGGACTTTGAGTAAGGATCTTTATGTGGGTGATTTTAAATTTTTTGGTTCTAAAAATAAACTAGAGAAAATTAAAGTTAAAGTTACAAAACTCTTCAGTATACAACCTGCAGAATTTTTCCAGAGAAAAGGTGGTTTTGTACTCAGATACAACAACTGCATTATTTCAAGAGTTTTAGAGTTAGTTGGTGTGCCGAGAGGTAATAAAGTCCTAAAAGAGTTTACTATTCCAACATGGATCAAATCAGGGAACAAAAAAATAAAAAAGGCTTTTCTTGTAGCTATTTTTGATGATGAATTATCTACACCAAGAAAGAATAAAAGAGGGTATGTTGAATCATTGAGATTAAAATTTAATAAAGCTGAAGATATTCTTTGCTCAGGAGTAGAATTTCTTGAAGATATTAGTAGATTACTCAGTAACTTTGGAGTGGTATATGGTACTATAAAATTAAATAATGACTTGTATATTAATAAGTGTGGAATTACAACAAGAAGTATATACTTCAATATAAGTGTAAAAAGAGAAAATCTGTTAAAATTTAGAGATAATGTAGGCTTTGAAACTGAATTGAAAAAAATTGACAGGCTTAATAGTCTTCTCAAAGACCAGCAGTTTTATAAATGACTTTTCTTCCAATATGCTTAATGAGAGGGTGCCGGAGTCTGGTCAAACCTACATAAAAAGTAGGGGCTTAACGGGCAGGTCTCAGATACATGAGTGCCAAACTTAAGTCCTGAACAGCGGGTAGAAATCCTGTGGCTCAGTGCCTACGAGGGTTCGAATCCCTTCCCTCTCATTACTTCTATTCCCTCAATAGCACCAAAAAGCTCTTTTTTTTCAATTTTCTCAAATGAGAATCTTTATTAATAAGCAATTTTAAGAGAATCTATAGTTTTTGAGGAGGAATCAAGAATGGTACAAGGATATTGTATGAAGTGTAAGGCTAAACAAGAGATTAAAGATGCTAAGCAAGATAAGATGGCTAATGGCAGAGATTGTGTTAAAGGTTCATGTCCTACATGTGGGACTAAGATGTTTAAGATTGGTAAGATGTAATTTTTCTTTTTCTTCTTTTTTTTAAAGCCTCACTTAAGAGGCTAATCTTTATAAAGGCCTAGTTGGGATTAAAAGTCACTATGGTGGAAACAATTCCAGAAAATTTACAAAGAGCAGTTGAACATTTGTATAAAGGTGGTATAGTTCTTTTACTTGATGATCCTGAGCGAGAAAATGAAGGTGATTTAGTTCTTGCAGCTGAATATGCTACTCCTGGAAGAGTGCATGACCTTTTGCGTGATTCTTCTAGGAAAATTTGTGTTTCTATGACTGAACAGCGTTTAAAAAGTTTAGAGTTACCTCCTGTAGTTAGGCAGCCAACAAATCCTAGTGCTTGTAAATTTCATACTCCTGTTGATGCAAGGGATGAAAAGTATACTGGTTTGGGTGCTGAAGATAGGGCTGCAGCTATATTTGCTTTACTTCATGATACTGTTTCAGTATATCATCCAGATTCTAATCTTGATGTTCCTGGACATACTGATACTTTGCGTGCAGATTCTGGAGGTGTTCTTGCAAGACAAGGACATACTGAAGGTTCTTTAGAGTTGATGGCTTTGGCTGGGCTTAAACCAATGGCTGCGATTGTTGAAGTTTGGGATGGAAGTGCAATGTTAAGTGGTCCTATGAAAGGAAAGGCTAAATTAGAAGCTTTTGCGCGAAATCGTGGGTTTCCTAAAGTTTATATTAATGAGTTAGCTGAGTATAGAAGAATGCAAGGTTATTAAGTGCACAATACTTTATAAAGAAATCTTTTTGTTTTTTTATTTTATGCCTCAGTAGTATAGTCTGGTAGTATACGTCCTTGGTAAGGACGAGGTCGTGGGTTCAAATCCCATCTGAGGCTCTTTTTTTTAGTTAATTTTATAAATACAAAGGCAATAATTAATTGTAGAATGAGTAAAGTAATTTATAAAAGACGACATATAAGTGCGACATTGATTCGTAATTCTTTTCGGGTACGACTTTTGCCACTCACTTATGATAACCGTCGTAAATTTTAACTTTACGACTCACGACAGCTACTCATAATCATAAAAGTTGAAGAAGTATAAAAATATATGTGGAGTACACTACATAAGTCAATCTACAAATAACACTTCAAAGGTTAATTAAGAGATTAATTACTTCTTGCCGTTGTTTGCGAACGCCTTTTTGTGTTCCTGTAAAGCTTTTAATTTCATAGCAGTTTCAAATTCCTCTGATAACCAATCATCCTTTTTCTCCTTATTCATGCCATTAAGGAATTCAGCCATCTGAGAGAACATCTTTGCCATTGAAGACACATCCATCGACTCAGGAGCTTCTCCAACGCTATGCTGCATTTTTGGCTCTTTCACACCATTGTCTTTCTTGCCATAGAATTCCCTGAATACCACACTTCGTGCTTTCCTCTTTACAGGATTAGCATTCAGATACTCCATCGTTGATGTAATGCTGACATGATCGGCATGATCATACGCCTCAAACAATCCTTTCTCTTCCAGAACACACTGCAGTGAGAGATGCCTGACACTATGAATTGTGCATCTTCTCAGTTGCTTGCTATGGGAAAACTTAAATTTGAAGCGTTTGTCATCCTCGT